>Ga0126373_10002668_pt1 | contig 13155 bp, 11 predicted proteins | sample PanSoiMetPlot_11_FD_92545 | JGI IMG/M metagenome (GOLD analysis project Ga0126373, IMG submission 92545) | Tropical forest soil microbial communities from Panama - MetaG Plot_11 | ecosystem: Environmental > Terrestrial > Soil > Tropical forest > Bulk soil | place: Panama | collected 2016-02-17
ATCAGGTTCGGGTGGTAGGTAAATGGGCTCTGCACCAGGAACGGACCGAATATCGCGACGAGCACCAGGAAGACGATGAAGATCGCACTGCCGATCGCCACCTTGTCGCGGCGCAGCCGCATCCAGGCGATCTCACCGAGGGACCGTCCCTCGATCTTCCTGCCGCCAGCGCCCTGGATGACGGCCTCGGGAGTGGCCTCAGCCTGGGCGGGCGAAATATCAAGCGGTGCCGCCATTAGGTAGTCACGTCCGATCCGCCATGTCGGCCAGCAAGACCTTCCTGCCAGCACCGTGCCGGCCGATCAGGAGGACTTCCAGCACATACACGGAAGCCCCGTTGCTTCTTGGTTGGAGGATGCCAAGTTTCAGGTATGTAGCCAACCCCAGCCAAACGTCGTGGCTTGATTGTGACCGAATGAAGATCCTCCCGCGACAGCAAGTGCCTTCTGACGTCGGAAGGTGTGATAAGTCTCACTTAATCCCACGACGTCGCAAGATCTCCTGCACGTCCCTTAGGTCGTCATCGGCATCTGAACCAGCTGACGTTCCGGACGGCCCATTTGCCGCCTGCCCGATCGCCTGCGCGGGCTCGGATATCTGCTTTCCTGCATCCCGGCCATTCTTTGCCTTGGTTTTCTTCCGCTTCCGCTCCCACCGCAGCAACGGAATGCCGCCGGACACCAGGAACAGCAATGCGGAGATACCGACAAGGATGACGCCCGCCCACGCCTTCGGTGAGAACACGAAGCTGGAGCCAAACGCAACGATGGCCGAGCCGATGCGCCCGACAAGGCCGATGGAATGCGTCAAGTACATCGCGAGCGGAAGCAGCGACCAGGCGATACCACGAAATCCGCTGCGCGATCCCTTAGCCCGCCACGCGAGGAAACTCAGACCAAGCCCGATAATCGTAACGATCACGCAGGTGGTACCGGTCGCAATACTGGTCCAGGTACTCAAATTGGCCTCCCCATCACGGCCGCAAGCAAGGAGAGTCGCACCGTAGTTAGTCGCACCTTAGTTAGTCGCACGGTGCGTTACCTAATAGTTGCACATTGTTGTTAAGACATCCTAGCCCCAACTATGAGGTGCCTATTCACCTCTATTCGTGCGGCGCGAGGTCAGGCCGCAGCCGAGCGAACTCCGTCCTGAGCTTGTCGAGCGTCAGCCCGCGCATTGAAGGCAGTACCAGCCGTCCAGGCGCAGCGGGGATTGCCACCACGCTCGGGACGGCGACAGCGAGGCAGCCTGCCGCTTCAGCGGCGGCCACTCCATTGGGAGAGTCCTCTATCACTACGCACCGGCGCGGATCGACCGCCAGCTTCGCGGCAGCGAGCAGGTAGCCCTCGGGATCGGGCTTGCAGGCGGACACATCGCCAGCGCACACCGTGACCGGGAAGGCCACGCCGAATCTGTCCAGCACGGCGTCCATGATCACCCGTTCCGAGGAGGTCACCACTGCATACGGCAGGCCGGCCGTTGCCACCTGCAGCACCAGCTCCAGGGCGCCAGGCATGATCGGCAGCGGACCTTCGGTGAGCAGCCGGCCCATCTCCTGGAGCAGCCACTGCTCCACCACGGCAGGCGACACGGTGCGCTCGCCCTTCGCCAGCAGGTAGGCGACTGTGACTGCCATGGAGCCGCCGACCAGCTCGTCCTGGTCACCCTCGCCCCAGGTACCGCCCAGCCGGGCCATGACAGCAGTCTCGGCTTCAAACCACAGCGGCTCGGAGTTCACCAGGATGCCGTCCATGTCGAACAAGACGGCCTGAAGCCCGCTTGCTGGCTGGATCTCAGCCGCATTCGCTGGTGTCACGAGCTGAACTCTCTCAGGCCTGTTATGCAAACGATCGCCACGCCGGCCGTCGCGCTGCTGAGTATTTGACGCATGGTCGCTCTATCCTAAGGCCGCCAGAAGAGGCCGGCCGCCTGCGTGATCCGCCCATAGCGTCGCCGTTGCCGGCCTGAGCCGTCCAGTATGAGCCCGCTGCACGTAGGCTGGGCCTATCCGCCGGCAGCCCGGTCCCCAGGGCAGGCGGCGAGGGAGGTGGCTGACGATCGAGCTGCAGTCCGTAGGCAAGCTGAACTCGCCGGCGCTGATCGCGGCTTTCGAGGGCTGGAATGACGCCGGCGAAGCTGCGAGCGGCGCCATCAGCCATCTCATCCAATCCTGGAGCGCATCGCCGGCCGGCGAGATCGACCCGGAGGACTACTACGACTTCCAGGTCACGCGGCCAGTCATGGAAGTCAGCGACGGCAAGACCGAGCGCCTGGTCTGGCCGACCACCCGAATTGCGCTCGCCAAGCCGCCCGGCATAGACCGTGACCTTCTGCTCGTGCAGGGCATCGAGCCGAACATGCGCTGGCGTGGCTTCACCGAGGAGCTGGTGAGCGCCTTTACCGAGCTCGGAGTGGAGGTAGTAATCCTCCTTGGTGCCCTGCTCGCTGACTCGCCGCACACCCGGCCAGTGCCCGTGTCAGCGGCAGCGTCGGACTCCGCGCTCGCCGCACAGCTGCACGTGGAGCCCGTCGATTACAAGGGGCCGACCGGCATTGTCGGCGTGCTGCAGCAGGCCTGCTCTGCTGCTGGCCTCTCGGCGGTCTCACTGTGGGCTGCGGTGCCGCACTATGTCGCGCAGCCGCCTAGCCCGAAGGCGACGCTAGCGTTGCTCCGCCATGTCGAGGACATCATGGATATCTCCGTGCCGCTGGCCGATCTCCCCGCGGAAGCCAGGGCGTGGGAGCGCGGGGTGGACGAGCTGGCCGAGCAGGACGCCGAGGTCGCCGAGTACGTACGGACGCTGGAAGAGGCTAAGGACGCCACCGACCTGCCCGAAGCCAGCGGTGACGCGATCGCGAGGGAGTTTGAGCGATACCTGCGCCGCCGCGGTGACCGAGGCGAGCACGGCGGCCGGTAAGGTCGCGATTCCTAGATCGGCGGCCACGGGACAGCAGGCCAATCGGTCGGCGGGAACGGGTACAGCTTGTGCTCCAGCAGCAGCGTGATCCGCTTCCTGGTCGCCTCGACTTCTTCGTCCGTCAGCCAGTGCGGTAGCTCGGTTGCCAGCTTGCCCTTGGCCAGCGACTTCTTCAGCTGCTGTAGCGCCTCGACCGCGTCACCTGGCAGCCGCTTGCCGCGCCACTGCCACAGCACGGTCCTGAGCTTGTACTCAGCGGCAAAGCAGACCCCGTGATCACAGCCATAAAGGTGACCGTCCGGCGTCGGCAGGAGGTGGCCGATCTTGCGATCCGCGTTGTTTACCACGGCGTCGAAGACGGCCATCCGACGCAGCCCCCGGTGGTCGTTGCGGCGCGCTAGCGCCACCAGATCGACGGTAGTGTCGGCATCGATCCACAGCTGGCACATGCCCGGTCCGAATGGGCCGTCCCGGTACACCGTCGGCGGCACAACATCCCAGCCGGCGACCTTGGACACCGCGTACGCTGCGAGCTCCCGTCCTGCCAGCGTGCCTTCAGGGAAGTCCCACAAGGGGCGCTCGCCGGCGACCGGCTTGTAAACGCAGGCCGCTTCGACACCGTCACGGCTGATGTCGCAGTACATGGTCGCGTTGGAGGCATCCACGAGCCTCCCCCGCACTTCGAGCTCGCCGCATGTCAGCAACTCCAGTGCTGCCGCCTCAGGCAGCGGGCTGACGCCGTGCAGGCCGTCGAGGCTGCCCTCGGAAGCGGCCGAGCCTGCCCACCCGGCCTGCTCTGCCTGCCCGCCGGCTGCCGCGTCAGCCACGCGGGACCCGATGCCCATTTTGCCGCGGGCAGATGTGGCCGACCGGATCGAGCGGCAGCCCGCAGAGCGGGCACGGCGGCCTGCCCTGGCTGACGACCTGGAGCGCCCGCCGGGAGAAAGCGCGCGCCTGACCCGCCGTTATCCGCACCCTGAGCACGGCCGGCCCGTCCTCGGGGACGTCCTCGGTCAGTGGCTCGACCGGCTCGTCTGTGTCCTCCTGCGCCTCGATGATCACTCGCTCGCCGTCGTGGTCCCACGCGAGGGCAATAGCTCCAACGCGGAAGTCCTCGTTGAGCGGGAGATCAAGCGGTCCGTCGTCGGCCAGCCCTGCCGGTGCGACGGCTGGACCGCCAGCGCTACCGCCGGTGCGCCGCAGGACCTCGTCGAGCAGCTCATCGAGTCGCTCGGCGAGCTGGCTCACCTGGCCCTTCTCCAGCGCCACGCTGGTTGTCCGGCCGCCGCCAGAGGCCTGTAGGTAGAACGAACGCTCACCCGGCTGGCCGACAGTTCCCGCGATGAAGCGCTCGGGCGGATCATAGGAGTAGACCGGCATGACAGCTATCCTCCCGCACCGCCGCCGATCCTCGCGTCGCCCTCGCTGTCTGCGGACTTGCGAGAGTCTCGCGTGTCCGGCTGGCGAAGGACGCTGACGTCGGCGCCGGTGTCGTTCATTCGAAGCACAAAAGGACGCAGCGGGGTGTACCTGATCACGCTCAAGGAGCACGGGTCGACCTGGATGCGCTGGCACATGTCCAGGTGCATTCCCAGGCTATCGGCCAGGATCGACTTGATCACATCGCCGTGCGAGCAGATCAGGTAGACCGCGTCGCGGCCCAGCGTTGTGTTCCAGTCCTGGACAGCGGTGACGGCTCGCTGCTGCATCTCGATCATGGATTCGCCGTTCGGTCCTGGAAATCGCACGGCACTCGGATGCTGCTGCACGACCCGCCAGAGCGGATCCTTCGCCAGCACCTTCAGCGGTCGCCCAGTCCAGTCCCCGTACCGGCATTCGCCCAGCCGGTCGTCGATCTGAACCTCTGGTGTCGGCCCGAGGTTTGCCTCCGCAATAGCGGCCGCGGTCTGCTGGCACCGCTCGAGCGGGCTGGAGACGATGGCGTTGAGCTGCACCCCGGCCAGTCGGTCCCCGAGCGCGCGCGCCTGCTTCTCCCCCCGGTCATCCAGCTGAATGCCGGGGGTCCAGCCGGTCAGCGCCGCGCCGGTCGTGGCCGTCAGGCCATGCCGGACTACCAGGACGAGCGTCACACCTGCACTCTAGGGCGTGCTGGCAACTCAGCGTGCCCCGTGGTCACGCGAGCCTGATCCTGGGATCGGAAACCGTCAGCGCGATGTCGGCGGCCAGGTTGCCGAGCACGGTAAGGATCGCGCCGATCAGGACATAGGCCATGAGCACGTTGTAGTCGGCGTTTCCGAGGCTGTCATAGAACAGCAGTCCGAGCCCCGGGTAGTTCCAGACCTCCTCCGCGATGATGTTTCCGGCCAGGAGCGCCGGGATGGACAGTCCGATCAGCGTCACCATGGGCAGGAAGGCGTTGCGGACCAGGTGCCGCCACAGCACGAGCTTCTCCGGCAGCCCTTTGGCCCGCGCCGCCTTGATGTAGTCCTGGGCGAGCGTGTCGATCGACGCCGATCGCATATAGCGGGCGTAGCCAGACACGTACAGCAGCACCAGCGACAGGATGGGCAGCGTCATCGCGTGCCAGTCCGTCATGATCGTCAAGAGGTTCGTCGACTGCGCCGCCTCATAGCTGAAGATCGGCAGCGACAGCGCGAAGATCTGGATCACGATGATGTACAGGAAGTAGTCCGGCATCGCGTAGGCCGTAAAAGTCACCGACGTGAGCACTGAGTCGCCGACGCCGTTGCGCCTGACCGCCTGGTAGATGCCCACCGGGATCGCCAGCAGTACCGCCAGGACCAGGGGCAACCCGGACAACCACGCACTGCGCCCCCACCGCTCAGCAAACAGGGCGTCCACGCTCTGGTTGACCTTGTAGGAGTAGCCGAGGTTGCCGTGCGCGAGCTCGTTCATGTAATGCAGGTACTGCATGAACCACGGGCGGTCGAACCCGTTGTCCCTGTTCCAGGCGTTGATCGCGATCGGGCTGGTGTGCACGCCCAGTACGTCGAGGGCCGGTGAGGGGTAGATCAGGTGCAGCAGCCCGAACGTCACGATCGTGATGCCAATGACCACGATTAGTGACGTCACGAGCCGCCGCGCGATGTAAGCCCGCACCCCGCCCCCTCGGGCTGTGCCTACACGGTGCCGGCTGTCGCGGCCGCTGCCTCTGGCGCACTGTAACCCTGGAGCGGGAAGTGGCATGCGGCCACGTGGCCAGGACCGAACGAGCGCAGCAGCGGCTCCTCCTGCGCGCAGATGTCCTGCTTGAACGGGCAGCGGGTGCGGAACCGGCAGCCAGATGGCGGGTTCACCGGGCTCGGCAGCTCTCCCTCGATTCCCTGGCGCCCGGTAGCTTTGGCAATCTCGGGATCCGGCTCCGGGATCGTGCCGATGAGGCCAGCGGTGTACGGGTGCGCGGCGCGCTTATAGATGTCGTCACCAGAGCCGAGCTCGACCAGCTTGCCCAGGTACATGACGCCGATCCGGTTGGCCATGTACTTCACGACGGCCAAGTCGTGGGAGATGACGATATAGGTCAGCCCGTGGTCGGCCTGGAGGCGCTTCATCAGGTTGAGCACCTGAGCCCGGATGGACACGTCCAGGGCGCTCACTGGTTCGTCGGCGACGATGACCTTCGGGTTGAGGGTCAGCGCTCGGGCTAGACCGATACGCTGCCGCTGGCCGCCGGAGAACTCGTGCGGATAGCGCTCCACCGAGTGCCTGGGCAGACCCACTTCATCGAGCAGGTCGTACACGCGCTGCTGCTGCTGCGCGCGGCTGCCGGCCTTCTGGACTTCGAGTGGCTCGCGGATAATCGCGCCGACGCGCATCCGCGGGTCCAGCGAGGAGTACGGATCCTGGAACATCAGCTGCAGGTCGCGCCGGTGCTGGCGGAGCTCGTCGCCGCGCAGGTCAGAGAAGCTCTTCCCACGCAGCGTTACCTGTCCGGAGTTCGGCCGCTCGAGCGCGACGACGACCTTTCCGATCGTGGTCTTGCCGCAACCAGACTCGCCCACCAGGCCGAATGTCTCACCCTCGTTGACGGAGAACGACACGCCAGACACCGCATGAACGGCGCCGACCTTGCGCTGCAGGATCGCGCCGGAGGTGACCGGGTACTCCTTCACTAGGTCGCGGACCTCGAGCAGCGGCGCGGCCGGATCGATGCCGTTGACGTCATCTGGGCTCATCGCCCGGTCGGTCGCGACCAGCGGTGTGTTCGTCGCGGCTGCAGCTGTGCTGGCGCCGTTCGCGGTCTCGAGCTTCAGCATGAGCGGACCGTCGACCGGGTGCCAGCACGAGTACAGGTGGTCCTCAGTCGGCCCGACCAGCGCTGGCTCGTCGGTCTTGCACTTGTCGGTGGCGCGGCTGCAGCGGGGCGCGAACCGGCAGCCAGGCGGCGGATGTGACAAGTCCGGCGGCAAGCCAGGAATGTTGAGCAGCCGCTCGCGGTGGTCCTGGTTCAGGCGCGGGATCGAGGCGAGCAACGCCTGGGTGTAGGGGTGGTGCATGTGCTTGAAGAGCTGGCCGGTATCGGTGGTCTCGACTAGCCGGCCCGCGTACATGACGTTGACCCGGTCCGCGTGCCCGGCGATGACACCCATGTCGTGGGTGATCAGCAGCATCGCCATGCCAAGCCGGGACTTCAGGTCGTCGAGCAGGTTCAGGATCTGCGCCTGAATCGTGACATCAAGCGCAGTGGTCGGCTCATCGGCGATCAGCAGCTTGGGCTCACACGTCAGTGCCATCGCGATCATGACGCGCTGCCGCAGCCCGCCGGACAACTGGTGCGGGTAGTCGGTCAGGCGCTCTTTCGGACGCGGGAGCCCGACCAGGCTAAGCACCTCTGCGGCGCGCTCAAGCGCCTCGGCCTTGCTCGCACCGCGGTGCAGCCGAACTGGCTCAGCCACCTGGTAGCCGATCGTCTTGGTCGGGTCCAGCGAGGTCAGCGGATCCTGGAAGATCATCGCGACGTCATTGCCGCGCAGCTTCCGCAGGTCGCCCTCAGGCAGCCCGACTAGCTCCTGGCCATCGAGCTTGACCGAGCCATTGACGATCTTGCCGCCGGGCGGCAGCAGACCCATCACCGACAGCCCTGTCATCGACTTGCCACAGCCAGACTCGCCCACCAGGCCGAGCGTCTCGCCAGCATCGATCTGCATACTGACGTTGCCCACGGCCTGCACGACCGACTTGGACAGCTGAATGTGGGTCGAGAGGTTGTCGATCTCCAGGACCTGGGCCATGTGCAGGTACTCCTATTTCATCGGGTGGATGGCTGCCTGAATGCGCCGGCGCTAACGCCGCCGCAGCCGGACATCGAGCGAGTCGCGCAGCGCGTCGCCGATGAGGTTGCAGGCCAGGACGACCAGGACGATGCAGATGCCGACCGGGTAGACCAGCCACCAGTAGCCATCCTGCATGTACGCAATACCGCTGGACAGCATGTCGCCCCAGTCGTTTGTCGGGTAGTGCAGTCCGAAGCCAAGGTAACCGAGAGCCGCCACCGTGAGAATCGAGTCCGCGACGTTGAATGTCACGTTGACGATGATCACGCCGAATGCATTGGGCAGCAGGTGCCGGTTGATCAGCCGCCATCGACCCGCACCGGCTGTGCGGGCTGCTGCGACGAAGTCCCTTGTCCGCAGCGTCAGCACTTCACCGCGAACCAGCCGGGCAGGCACAAGCCAGGTAAATGCCCCGATGATGAGACTCAGGCTGAGAACCGTCGCGCCGTACCTGACGGCGACGATCAGGATGATGAACAGGCCAGGAATCGACAGGAAGATGTCGACCACGCGCATCATGGCCGAGTCCACGATGCCGCCAGCCAGGCCAGCGATGGCGCCCCACAGGGCACCGAGGCCGATGCCGATGAAGGCGGCGAAGAAGCCGACCTCGAGGGCAGCCTGACCGCCCTTCATCAGTAGCGCCATCTCGTCGAAGCCCTCGTCCGTGGTGCCGAGCAGGTGTCCGCTGCCAGGCGCGAGGTCGCTCGCGTTGAGATTGGTGTTCAAGATGTCGCCGTGGTAAAACAGCGGCCCTGCGAAGCAGAACAGCACGAAGAAGATTAGGATCGCGACCCCGGCCACGGCGAGCTTGTTCTGCGCGAACTCCCGGAGCGCCAGCCGCCACCCGCTCTGGATGACGCCGATCTCGCCGCCCTCTGGTGCACGCCCGACGTCCAGCGGCGGCAGTGACTCAGTTCTGCTTGCCATCGTGGTCTCCTGTATTCCTCAGACTGGCGTCAGGCGAGCCGGATGCGGGGATCGGCCACCGTGAGGGAAATGTCAGCGATCAGGTTGCCGAACACCGTCAGCAGAGCGCCGATGAGCGTGTAGGCAAGCAGGACGTTGTAGTCCACGTTGCCCAGGCTGTTGAAGAACAACAGGCCCAGGCCCTGGTAGTTGAAGACCTGTTCGGTAATCAGGTTTCCAGCCAGCAGGATCGGGATCGAGAGGCCGATGAGGGTGACCATCGGGAGGCTCGCGTTCCGCACCAGGTGCCGCCACAAGACTAGCTTTTCCGGCAGTCCCTTGGCCCTGGCAGCCTTGATGTAATCCTGGGCAAGCGTGTCTATGGATGTCGAGCGCATATACCGCGTGAATGCGGCGACGCTGACGCCGGTGAGTGTCGCGATCGGAAGAGTCATCGCGTGCCAGTCCGCCATTACCACGAACACGTTGGTTGACTGGCTCGCCTCGTAGCTGAAGATCGGGAACGAGAGCGCGAACACCTGGATCAGCAGCAGGCCAAGGAAGAAAACTGGCATGGCGTACGTGGTGAACGCCAGCGACGTGACGATATTGTCACCGATCGTGTTGCGCTTGACGGCCTGGAAGATGCCGACCGGGAGCGCGATGATCACGGCCAGCACCAGCGATATGCCGGACAGGTAGAGACTGCGAGCCCACCGCTCTCCGAAGAGCGCCGCGACACTCTGGTTGACCTTGTAGGAGTAGCCCAGGTTCCCGTGGACGAGCCTGTTCATATAGCTGAGGTACTGGGCGATCCACGGCCGGTCGAAACCATTCGCCTTGTTCCAGGCCGCGATCGCCTGCGGGCTCGATTTGGGTCCGAGCACGTCAATGGCAGGTGATGGGTAGATCGTGTGCAGCATGAAGAAGATCGCGATCGACACGCCAATGACAACGATGAGGCATGTGATGACTCGGCGTATCAGATAGGAAACCATCCGCTGACTCCTTCAACCGCTGCGTTGCGGACATGACTATGCGGGCGCTCCTGTCCCCCTCGTGTACCACAGGAGGACAGGAGCGTCCAGCGGTCCGTACCTGGGAGATCAGCATCAGTGATCTCCCAGGTACTTGGAATTACTTGGTGAAGTACCAGAACTCTGGGTTGAGCTGGTACTGAGTGAGTGACTCGAATGCCGCCGGCGGACCGGAAATGGTCTTCTTCCAGACCTCGATCAAATCCACATTCGGCTGGAACAGCGACGGCTGCTGCGCAGTGAGGTACGAGGCCTCATTCTTCAGCGCGTTCGGGTCGCTGCTCGTCGTTGACCCCATGATCAGCTGGTCGGCGTGCGCGTCCTTGTAGCCACCGATGTTGTAGATGCCAGTCGAGTTGAAGATACCCAGCGTGGTCGGGTAACTCGAGATGCTGAACCCGCCGAAGTCTTCCATCGCCCACTGGTTGATGGTCTTGCTGTCGGCCGGGTCGTTGTAGGTGGCGATCATGTGGTTGAAGTTGTCGGACTTCAGCGTGATGTGGATACCAGCCTTGCTGGCCTGGTTCACCAGGTCAGTGATCTGCTGGCCGATGATGGCCGGGCTGGTGTTGTAGATCAGGTTGAAGGCCAGCTTGGTGCCCGACGGAATGCCGGTACCGCAACCGCTCGACGCACCGCAGACGTCTGTTCCACCTGCGTTGATGGTCCAGCCGTGCGCCTTGAGGAGACTGGTCGCCGCGGAAACGCTGAACGGATAGGGATCCGTCTGCGCGTTCTTCGGGGTGTAAGGCGAAGCCGGCAGCACCGGGATCGGGCCGTAACCCTGAGCACCTGCGCCGTGGAAGAACGCCTTGATGTAACCCTGCTCGTCCTCCAGGTGCGCGAACGCCTGGCGGAAGTAGAGCTGGTTAATGATGTTGTTGAAGTCTCCGGTCGTGTCCTTGAAGTTGTAGGTCACGTAGTTGAACCCGAAGGCCGGGAAGCCGAAGACGTTGTAGTTGTGCTTGATCGAGTTGACCTGCGGGATGTCGGTGAACGGCACGTAACCCTGGTCGAGCGAGCCGGACTTGACGGCGTTGAACTCCGCAGTGTCCGAGGTGAACGGGACGGCCGATAGCGTCGAGACGTGCGCCGCGTGCGGGCCGCTGTAGCCAGTGTTCGGCGCCATCGTGAAGGCACCCGTGGTGTTGTTGAAAGCGGTCAGGTGGAACGGGCCGTCAACGGTCTGCCAGATCGGGTTCGTCGCGTAGGTCGTGACCGACTTCGCCTGTGAGGCAAGGAAGTTGTAGATCTTCTTGCCGTTAGCCAGGTTGGTGAAGTCAAGCTTCGGTCCGTTCGCCGAAGCCTTGGCCCACTGCGCCGACGGGAGCGGGATGATGCCGGCCACGTCGTTCTCGGTGAACCAGGTCGGGTTAACCGACTTGTTCAGGTTGATGACCAGCGTGCTGCTGTTCGGCGTGGACATGCTGGTGACCTGGTCCGGGATACCCAGGTTCGGAGTGTAGTTGCTGTAGTCCGACGGGTTGATCTTGACCGCGGCCTTCAGCTGGTCGACGTAGAACTCGGCGTCCTGCGAGGTGATCGGCTGACCATTCGACCACTTCCACGGCTTCAGCGTGACCGTGACGGTCTGGTTGTTGTTGCTGTAAACCGGGTCATTGGCCAGGCTCATCGACGTGTCTTCCTTGACCTGGTTTCCATTCGGGAACCAGAGCAGCGGACGCCACATCTCGTACTGGAAGGAGTAGGCGGTGTACACCGAGCCGTTGGCGCTCGGGGTGACCGGGTAGATCCAGGTCGGGGTCGCGCCTGGCGGCTCGGCGACCGTGATGGTGCCGGCCTTTCCTGGCGCTCCAGTCTGCGCGGGGACACTGCCGTATCCCCCGGCGCTTGAGCCGTTTACGGTCCCGCCACTGCTGCTCTTGCCGCAGGCGGCAAGTGCCGTGGCGCCGACCACAGCTAGCGCAGCTAGCTGGATAGCCGGACGGGCGATTCTCATCGATTCCCCTTGCTCTCATGGCGGTACCGCGGCGCCGGCTGACCCCGCGCCGCTCCGCGTGCAGTTCTTAGCACCGAGCGCCTTGCTCGCCGCTATGTATGGTCCCGACCGCCAGCAGGCGTTGGCCGCTCGTCACCAGGCGGAAGGTTGCCTCAGCTTAAGAGCGGTGTGATAGAGGATTCGGGCCGAAAACGTCACATGTTGGTATCGATGCTACCGCAGGAGGGAGACAAAGCCTGCGTATCGGCTTATCGCCAGGTTTTGAGCTGTTTAGGCAGGTAGCGGAAGCTAATGGCTACCACCCGCGCTTCCGATTGCGTGCACCCCGCCGTCGACATGGACGATTTCACCAGTGGTGGCCGGGAACCAGTCAGACAGCAGCGCCACACAGCCGCGTGCGGCCGGCTCCGGATCGGTCAGATCCCAGCCCAGTGGTGCCCGCTCTGCCCACACTCCCTCGAACTGCTCGAATCCGGGGATGCTGCGGGCGGCCATCGTCTGCACCGGCCCGGATGACATCAGGTTGACCCGGATCCCGTGCGGGCCGAGGTCACGGGCGAGGTAGCGTGCGGTCGACTCGAGCGCGGCCTTGGCGACGCCCATCCAGTCGTAGGCCGGCCAGGCGACGCTGGCGTCGAAGTCCATCCCGACTATGGCCCCACCGCTGGTCATCAGCGGAAGCGCCGCCATCGCCAGCGACTTGAGCGAGAAGGCCGATACGTGAAGCGCGGTAGCCGCATCGGCCCACGGCGTATCCAGGAACCCGCCGCCAAGCGCAGCGGCGGGCGCGAACGCGATCCCGTGCACGACCCCGTCCAGCCGGTCCGCATGCGGCCGGACCCGCTCGGCGAGCGTGTCGAGCTGGCCGGCATCGGTGACGTCCAGCTCCAGCACTGGCGGGGTTTCAGGCAGCCGCTTGGCGATCCGTTCCACCAGGCTCAGCCGCCCGAAGCCGGTCAGTACTACGGCTGCGCCCTCCTGTTGCGCCAGCCTGGCGACATGAAAGGCGATGGACGACTCAGTCAGAACGCCCGTGACGAGGATTCGCTTACCGTCAAGAATTCCCATGTGCTCGG
>Ga0126373_10002669_pt1 | contig 13154 bp, 10 predicted proteins | sample PanSoiMetPlot_11_FD_92545 | JGI IMG/M metagenome (GOLD analysis project Ga0126373, IMG submission 92545) | Tropical forest soil microbial communities from Panama - MetaG Plot_11 | ecosystem: Environmental > Terrestrial > Soil > Tropical forest > Bulk soil | place: Panama | collected 2016-02-17
ATGGTTTTATCGTGGAAGGGATAGTCGATGTCCGGCAACCCGGAGTAAGGACGCGGGGAGGGTTGGTAGACCTCCGCCGGACATTTTATGTCCAGAGCTTCGTGCGGGCGCTCCTGGTTGAAGACGTCCATGAATTTATCCAAGCGGGCCTGCTGTTGCAGGAAGTTGGCGGCCGCGGGTTTGGTGGCTTCTTTTTTCAAAGTAAGGTGCATGCGCTCGTGCCGGCCGTTGCGTTCGATGCCAATGCGCAGGTGAAGCGACCGTCACCAAATTCTGAGACTCGGTACAGGAGAACACGGTAATGAAGCTGCTCATCGGTGGTCTTATCGCGCAAACTCAATGCCCGATTTTCATGCATGTGCCCCCCGTACAGCTCTCGCCTATCGAGCAGGAGTGGCCGCAACTGCCGCAGTTACTATTGTCGGAAATGAAAGATGTGCTGCTGACGCACTGCCCCATGCAGGATGTGTAACCTGCCGCGCAGCTGCAAGATGTTCCCGAACAACTCTCATTGAACGAACAGCGATTGCCGCAGCGACCGCAATTGGAATCGTTACCGATGAAGTCCCCGGGGCTCATGCAGCGTCCCTCACACCATTCCTCGCCGGCAGAGCAACTGGCAGGCCCAGTGGCAGGACCGTTGCCGGAACCATGGCTGGGTGGTTGCGTACCGGGTGGCCGGGGCGGCATCACGCAGGCCGCCGTTATCAAAAAAATCAAAGCTACAAGAACGCACTGGATCTTTTGGTAATGAGTGAAAGCAGCCCGAAGAGTTCTCGCACCGCGACTGGGCATGGTCATAACGGCCTCCTGCGGATGGGCGCTACTTGCTTCATGGACACGGATAGGGCGTCGGCGGAGTCGGTGGCGTTCCTGGGATCACGGTTGGAGGCGTGCCCGGCGCACCACCGAAGCCTGGAGTTCCAGGGATAACAACGTCGGGGGTACCCGGCGTGCCCGGGGTGTAGCAGGTGTCATTACCGGTCGTGGTTGCAACCGCCAGAGGACGCGATCGGGTCACAGGTAGTGGCGGGGGCTGCTCCGCTGCCTTCTGATTGGCATCACGAATCTGCGCCTCCGTTAGCTTCAGGGCTTGTGGCAGGTTCATGGTCATGGGCGAGCCTTCCTGAATGTAGAACTCATGATTGCGTGCCAGCAATGCCAACGATGTTACGAATCCTACGACCCCGCCAACCGCGCCGCCGATTATCAGTCCCTTGTGGGAATTCTCAGTTACAGGCAATCCCGGCACCGGCTGAAGCGGTCCGGGCAATCCGCAACAGGGACTGGTTGGCACCGATCCCCCGCCAAGGGTAAAGGTATGGGCATGATCAGTGGCCGCGCCTATTCCGGTTCCGAGTCCCACGCCGAGAATGGGCGCGAGAATAATCGCCGCCTTCGTGCGGCCCTGCGGATTGCTCCACGCGGTCCACTGCTCGCTTTCAATGTTGACCGGGCCGCCGGCGTTGGCTACATACCCATTTGGGAAGACCAACGACACCGATTGCATCGCCATTTCCGCTTCCGTGCCGCGGCGTCTGAGCTTCTCGACCTTGCCCTGTACATACGTACCGCCGGGGATTACAACTTGATCCCCAACGAGGACCGGAGCCGTCGTCTGCGCGAAAACCTGATCGCCGCGCGGTGTGGAGTTGCTATCCACGGGGTGCGTCAAGACCAGTTGAAGGTGTGTTCCGGCAGGAACCGTCGCCGTCGCTGGTTCGCTGCCAGCGGTTTGGGAGGAGCTTTCTGCAGGTGGTTGCGTCGTCTGCGCCAGAAGCTGGGAAACAGGCGCATCCGGCAGCTGATCGTAGCCTAGTGCCAGACCGGCCGTGGTCTCTTCCGCTGCAGACATGGGCGTTTTATCTTGGGCGAGCGCACAGCACGACAGTAGAACAATTGCGGCAGTAGGCTTCATGAACGGCTCCAATCATCTGTAAAACCTCACTGTCCACCCACGGGGTAATTGCCGGGCTTTTCGATCGCTGCAATTGAACCTGCCAGCATCTGGACCGAAAATCTGCAAGCCGCAGAGCGGCGCTCATGGCTCGAATGTTTCCTCTGCATCTACTCAGCAGAGCAATTCAGTTGGCTTGAACCTCGAGTTCGGCGCCGTTAGGTTGACGCTGCTGCTTTGGACTCTAATTTTCCTTTGCCAAGTTTTGTAGCCAACTTTCGTCATCTTGAGCGTGTGCTCGCCCGCGGGCACATCAAGGATGGAAGGCGTATTGCCCACGAAACCTCCATCGAGATAGATATCGGCTGCAACCGGAGTGGACGCGACGAACAACAACACTGGATTCAGACTCCGGTTCTCGCGAACTAGAACAGCTGCAGTTTTCATGCGCATTCTGGATCTCCTTCAGTCGTGGTGAAATGCCATACACGCTAAAACATCGACCTTGTTGCGCTACGGCATTCTTTTAGCAAAAATGTGACAATAGTGGCAGAAAAAGTCGCAAATCCTCGATCTTTTAAGTTATTACTTAATAGATGATGAAAATTCCCCCCCCGAGGACCAGCCTATGCCAACCCCACTTGATGTCCTCACGGCCGGCGCGTTAAAGCGGGTGCTGAGGGTAATCCCACTGGCTCAGGCAGACCTGGCCAAGTCGGTCAAGCTTGCGCAGGGTACGGTATCCAACTTTTTGCGGGCGCGGGCGGTCCGCGTCGAGCACGCGGAAAAGATACTGGAGGCAATTTCGGCTGCGGCCAACCGAGCGCGGCTGAGCGAGGCAAACGCGGCGCGCGTCAATGAAACCATTGCTCGCGCCCGTGCTAGCCTGAACGCCGAACCGGTCGGTCGCCACCGGCGCGGAGGTGATCTCAAGCCCTTCTGGCCGCCAAGCGACTACCTCATGATTGTCATGGCTCTAACCGATGACGAGCGCATCAATCTTTCGAAGTCGTTCGACTACTTAAATGCAGAACACTTCCGGACTCACGTGCGTTGTGTGGCCGGCGGAGTGAACTATAAATGGGTGGTGTACGAAACCGAAACGCCGGAAAAGATTCGCAGCGAGTGGCGGCAGTATATGGAAGAATTGCAGATCAAGCTCCTTAAGGATCATTCCGATGAACTGCAATCTGAGCTTGCGAGGAAGCGTCTGACGGAAAAGGAAATCAGGAAGCTCCTCGAGGAGCGGGTCCAGTGTCGAATCGTCCCCTATGGTGCCCTGCGACCTGCACAACAGATACCATTTCGTATCACCATCTTCGGCGACATCGTTTGTTTATGCAGCGAAGAACGCGAGCTGCGCAGCTATCAACACGGCGAGGAATACTTTGTGCTCTCCGCCCCCGAGCTGACGGGTATAAAACAGGCGCTTGAAGGATTGTTCATCGTCTGCCCAGATATTCGAGGAGAAACTGCCGCCGAAAGTGGCGAACGCGAAAAATGCCGCGCATCTCACAATCGGGTGAGACAACAATTTTTAAAGGCCCTGATCAAAAAGATGGGGACCTAATGCGCTTAAAGGAAGCAACATCTTTGCAGCCGATCTGCCTGACCGCCCCTGTTATGTGAAGAGTCTGGACTCAGCCGTAAGCTTGTCGAATCTCCTGTGGACATTGCAAAGGAAGGCTATCGGCGCCCCGCTGATTCGCGGCCGCTTTTTCGCTGAGACCGACAATGCCAACAACCGGCTGGTCGTGATTGTCAATCGTGATTTCGCCGAGCATTACTGGTCGCGGCAGAATCCGATCGGCAAACAAATGCACTTAGGCATCTCGAATTCGGGGGCGCCATGGATGACCGTTGTAGGAGAGGTTGCAGACGCCAAGCTCAACTCGCCCGATGCCGACGCAGCCGAGCAGTTCTACTTGCCGGTTACGCAGTTCCAAAAGGATAGTGGCGCTCCGTCTTCGACAGCTTTCGGAAAACGCAACTACATTGTCATACGTTCCGCGCTCCCGCCCGAGCAGATGGAGAATCTTCTATGCGCAACCGTTCGTTCCATCGATCCACAACTGCCGCTCAGTCGGGTCCAGACTGTGGAGGAGGTTGTCGCCCAGAGTGAAGCTCCGCGCCGTTTCATCACGGTCGTCGTCTCCAGTTTTACGCTGGCCGCGGTGCTGCTAGCAGTGCTCGGAGTCTACAGTGTTGTCGCTTTTTCCGTTGCCTCCCGCGTGCAGGAGATCGCCATCCGCATGGCCCTCGGCTCACAGCGCTTCCATATTGTGCAGCTTATTTTTAACTCCGGCTTCAGGCTCGCTGCCATCGGTTGCATTCTTGGGCTTGCCGGCTCCGCCGCCACATCGAGCGTATTACGGTCTTTTCTCTTCCACGTGAGCCCCTTTGACCCGGTCGTGATGATGATTGCCGCAATAAGTGTCTTTGCATTGGCACTTCTGGCATCCGTCTTTCCAGCTCGCCGTGCCGCCTCGGTTAACCTGTCCAGGCCTTGTGTGGCGACTAACCTACACAGCTGTTGGTCAAATCGTGGAATTCCCAGAAAAGGGCGTTTTTGTGCTAAGGACGGCAAACCCTTGTCTGGAGAACTCTCAGAACGTGCAGAAAACGTGCAATAAGTGCCGAACCCTGCTTAAAGCGCCGAATATACCGCACTAAAATCGTTGATTTTATTGGGCGTAGAGGGATAAATGTTGCCTTACAAGCAGGAGGTCGCAGGTTCGAGTCCTGCACTGCCCACCAATTAAACCGCTGCTCCAATTAGAATTGCTGGCTGCTGCTGCCCTCCTCGATAACATCATTTTTTTCGCTGTGCCCAGTTTTGTGCCCACCCAACTAAGCCAGTTCTATCCGAAGGGCAAGCCCGAAAAGGACGGAGTGAATCTCCGTTTTCGCTCCGGCTTGAGGCTATACCTTAGCGCTGGTCCTCCGCGAGAGTTGGTTAATACTCTTTCCTCGGAAACCGGCGTTTCGCCTCAGGCCCTGGAATTGGCTTTTGGACGTGACACGATGAAGTCCGACTATGACTTTGTGAAAGCTGTGGTACGAGTTTAATCCTGACCGGATGCATCACTGGGTTTTCAATAAAGGACCGGTGCATCGAGATGAGTTCCTCTTAATCCTGAAGTCAATCGCTCCAGCAAAAGGGGCTGATTCGGGCATTTTCTACATCCACAACCAGAGCTATCAACGATTTCAGCAAGGCAACTGTCAGGTCCGGCAGGATCGAATCACTGTTGTCCTTTATTCCGACGAGGGAGCGGTGGAAATAAATATCTTTCACTGAGGAGAAGGATTATCGGAAGGCTATGGGCATTACACAATGGGAAATTAATCGAATCATACAGACGCTGCAAAGGGCTCGCTCTTGACATGGCGGCAATGACACAGCAAATAGCTAAGCCAAAACCGACTAGGCTCCAAATTGCCTCCGTGATTGCAGTCGGGATTCTGCCCTACGCCGCAGGGCGGGTCGTCCTCATCACAACCGCAGTGCCCTGGCTGGCGCTCGTTGGTGTTGTCGTTGGTTTCTGTTCGACCACAGGGGCTTTCCGTATACGCCGTACTGCAAATGCCGTCGCTGCAATGCAATGGGTCATCGCTGACCCGATTTAGCGGATAAACCTTGCTTTTCGCGAACTGCTGCTCCGTTCCGCCGCAATAAATCAACTTCACCTTTTCGTGATCGTCTCGATTTCAGTGAGGCGCCTGGTCACAGACTCTCGACGTATGCAGTCGAAACCATCTGGACTGACGAATCCTGGTTCTTTGATTCGACTTGAGAATTGCAAACTCCGCCTGTACCAGGAGAGGGCCTCTTTCCAGTGTTTCCATTGGCTTGCTTTCGCTTGCCGTGGGTTCGAAGCCAAATCAGCCTCCACTTCACCAAGGCCGGCGTACGCGTCAGCAGTGGTGTAAAGGGCTTGCACCGTGGAATGAGCCGAAGCTGTGATCGGTTCTGAAAGCGCAAGCGCTTTGTGAAAAGCAATCAGTGCCGCAGTGGGGTTATGCAGTCGCAATTGCGCATTACCTACGCTGTTGTAAGTGGCTGCTAGGTGCTCTCTTGCCCCGGCATTGCTCGAATTATCGGAGAAGATCTTCGAGAGAATTGCCGTTGCCGTTTGGTAGAACTTCAACGCAAGCGGGAAATCTCCCACTCTGCACGAAATGTCACCGGCGGTTGTGTAGGTGCCTGCTTGTGAACCCTTCGTTTCCATATCCTGCGGACTCAACTCCGCCATTCGCCTAACGAGAACTAATGCCTTATTTATGCGAGAGGTCGCTTGGTGGTTTTTGCCCATCCTCGATTCAATGTCGGCCAGCAATGTATCGTCGTCCGCCAGCGTCGTGCCGGCTTGGACGTCTCGTGGATCTGCCGCACTCAATTGCATCGAAATCTGAAGTCCACTTCGCGCCGCCTTTCTGGCGGCGGGCAGCTCTGCCTTCGCCAAATACACCGTGACGAGACGCTCATAGACTTGATCTAACAGGTAACGAGCCCTGGCGGTCTTACGTGAATGCACTGCCAATACCTGAAAAATGGATTGTGCTTTCAAATATTGCTCCAGCGGCGCCTTTATCTGCCCGTCCTGCCACAACTGATCTCCCAGTGTGCAGAGCGCAATTGCGAAGTTTCCCTGCATAGAATCATCGTCGGGCTTAAGGCTTAGCAGCCGCTCTGCCGCTTCCACTTGTTTGTGCCGGAAAAGGAGCGCAGCCGCATTGTCTCCGAGATTTGAAAGACTGTTTTCGCCGCCGAGAATGTTTGCCGCAGACTGATAATCGCCCATCAGTTCAAGAAGTACTTTAGCGTCTTTCGGATGATGCTCTTCCATCGGTTCCATCAGTTCGACAGCTTTGCGGCTGTTCTCGAGACCGGCAGAGAGGTCGCCAGCAAATAGCTGGTTTTGCGAAACCAGGCGCAACGATTCCGCCATCGCGAGAGCGTCCTCAACGCTTCCACTTTTTGTCCAAACCGCCTGCCGAATCGAGAGTGATTTCTTGTAGCTGTTCAGTGCGTTTTCAGTCTCTCCAAGATTTGTGGAGAAGTCGTTGCCTTGCACATCTCCGATTCGCTTGTATGCCTCAGCCAGCTCTCGCTGCAGTGCCGAGTCATCTCGGGCTTCTTGCTCGAGGCTATCGAGATAATGGACAGCCTTGTCTACGATGAGCCGACGCGCGTTGGTAGTGCCCGGTACGCCTTGGAGGGAATCGTGGACATCAAAAATCAGGGAGTTAGCCAATTCACGCACATCCTGAAACCGGCGCTCCGCTCGCAGGCGCTGAACGCGAGCCAAATGGGCTTCCCAGCTAATTCCCACCATAGACACGATCAGGAGCACAGCGATTACCGTGGCAGCGGCCATCCCAGTTTTGTGCCGGAAGGCGAACTTTGCGGCGCGATAGCGGACCGTGTCGGTCCTCGCGATCACCGGCAGATTCTGCAGGTGACGCCGGATGTCTTCCCCGAATCCCTCCGCGGATGCATAACGCCGGGAGGGTTCTTTGCGCAGCGCCATCAGCACGATATTGTCGAGGTCCCCACTCAGCTGCTTCCGCAGTTTCTGGGGCGTACTGTTGCGCGCCCTTGCAATCTGCGCGACATCCACGGGCGTGGCGCCGTTAGTTATCCGCACGCGCGAGACGATGGTGCTGGGTTTGTCCGGGTCGAGCCGACAAATCACATTCGCCAGTTCTTTCGAGTAACGTGCAGCAGGATAGGGACCGCGTCCGGCTAAGAGGTCGTAAAGAACCACGCCCAGGCTGTACACATCACTGGCGGTGGTCACTGCCTCGCCGTTGATCTGTTCCGGGCTAGCATACTCGGGCGTCAGAGGGCGGAAAGCGGTGAGCGTCTGGCTAGCTTCCCACTGCAAATCCGAATCGAGAACCTTTGCGATGCCAAAGTCCAGCAACTTGGGTGTGCCATCGGGGGTTAGAAGGATGTTGCTGGGTTTGATATCGCGGTGGATGATCAGTCGTTGATGCGCATATTGCACTGCCCCGCAGACCTGAAGAAACAAGTTCAGACGTTCGCTGATCGACAGCTGCCGCTCATCGCAGTATTCTCCGAGAGGCTGGCCCTCGACCAATTCCATAACCAGATATGGCACGCCTTCCTGGGTGGTACCCCCATCTAGCAGGCGCGCGATGTTGGGATGATCCAAGCTGGCGAGCACTTGGCGCTCATTCCTGAAGCGGGCTACGACAAATTGCGAATCCTGTCCCGCACGCACGACCTTCAACGCGACTTCCTTGTGGAACTGATCGTCAGCTCTGAATGCACGGTAGACTTCTCCCATCCCGCCGACGCCGATCTGTTCCACGATCTGATAAGCGCCGACGCGGCGTCCGATCCATGGATTATCTTGTTCTGGGAGCACGGCTGTGGCTGCCTGGGCAAGCGCGGTTTGGCGCAGGAAGTTGGATCCGGCTGCGTGCTCCCGTTCGAGCAGGCGCACGACCTCCCCACGAAGCTGATCATCCCCGTTGCATCTCCGATCTAAATAGCCGGCCCGCTCGGTCGGAGCGAGATCAAGGGTGGCGGCCAGAACGTCTTTGACTTTCTCCCATTGTTCGGGAGTCACATTACACCGTCACTCATGGCTTGGTGCAGCCAGAGACGCGCCGTAGCCCACTCACGCTTGATAGTTGCGGGAGAAATGTTCACGATTGCCGCGGTTTCCTCGATCGAAAGACCCCCAAAAAAACGCAACTCCACAATCTGCGACTGGCGAGGATCCAACTCCGCCAGTTGCTTCATGGCATTGTCGAGAGCTACCAGGTCGAGGCTTTTCTCATTGGAAACAGCCAAAGCCTCGTTTACCAGTACGGTGAAAGCATTGCCACCTCGCTTGGCGGCAGACTGCTTTCGGGCATGATCCACCAGGATCTGCCGCATCATTTGAGCCGCCAAGGCAAAGAAGTGAACTCGGTCTTGCCAGTGGGCAGAATCGCTCCGGGTCAACCGCAAATAGGCTTCGTGCACGAGGGCTGTCGGTTGGAGAGTGTGGTCAACGCGGTGGCCAGCGAGACAGCGGCGCGCAATCCTCCGCAGTTCGTCGTACACCAGTGGAACTAGCGCGTCTCTAGCCGAGAGGTCGCCATGGTTCCACCGCGCCAACAGTTCGGTTACGGGATACGGGGACGACACCGACTGTCCTTCTTCGGTGGTGAAAAAATACCCTCACCCAAACCGAAAGTCAATTGACCGAAGCGCCTGCAAAGTTTGCAGCTACGCCTGGCAATCGTCAATGAATTGTGGTGTCTGCCACCTGAACGTTTCTAGCCGGTGATCCAATTTCTCCCGGCTTCCGCGTTTCTATCAGTAGATAAAGGGGTGCAACGCGGTCGACCACCAGCCGCGTTGCACTAGGGGCTGTTTTTCCCCGGCGAGGAGGCAGTTCGTGTGTGAGCTAACTATGCGTCTTCTGGGTTGTCTTCTGCGAGTCCAGCGGCTCCTCGTACTCGAATGGCGTTCAGAAAAAACAGAGACCCAATCCTAAGTGATGGTTTCCGCAGCCAACATCGCCGGAGGAGACGACATCCGCCCCGATGCGTTAATCGTGCGCCCCAAGGACCTGTTCCACGGAGAACGCCATACGGTGGCACTTATAGCTTCGCGACCGTAGTTAGCGTTTGCTCCGAATGGTAGCGAAACGGTGCTCTACAGCTTCACTGGGGGAGCGGATGGGGCCCAAAGAGGTGTTTGGTCTTGGATACGAACGGCAATCCGTACCGGGACAACCTTTCAGGGCGCGCGCTAGGGGCAGGCACCGTATTTTATCTTGCATCCATGAGCGTCAACGCGAAACTCAAACAGGCAAGTCCGAGGTAAGAAGCACTGAAGGGACATTTTTAGTCCCTTTTCATTGCGTCTTTCCTGATTGCGTGCGCGGATGCCGAATCGTTTGCGGTTGAGCCAATTTCTACAAATTTTACGTTATAGCTAAGTAGAAGGCGGAATGTAGAGCCGGACCGAACACGTCGGAATCGTAAAACAGCAATCTCACGAATCCTCGGCCAAGGTAACTACACAACGCATTTTCCTTCCCCGACCTGAAAAAGGAGATGCATATGCCCCACATTGTGCCAGCGGATTCTGGCTTCGATGATCAGCAGTATGACCTTGATTGTGATGGTCCGCGCCGAGGACCTGCACTTGACGAGAAATGTCTCCGTCGGAGGAAACATTCCTTCCCCCCGCAAACGAGCCTGTTGGTGATTGCATTTCTTGTGGGATTCTTTTTGGTCTTCGGAGATTCAAGCGCGACGGCACAGACAACGTCTACGTGGACTGGGGGTGCGGGGAATTGGGCGCCCTGCCCAGCGGGCGGCGGAACCGCCTTGTGGGATACATGCTCGATGAACGTCTACCCGGATGGCAACTACAACGCAGTGATTCAGGGAGGGCCGGTGACGCTCGCGTCGGGCAATGGTATTTCGATTGTCAATCTGACGCTCGCGAGTGGTGACAGCTTGTTCATCACACCAGGATATCTCGATATCACTGGAACAAGCATCGCAAACGGGGGATCGATCAGCGTGGGTCCGGGAAATGGGCTGACGATTGAAGGCACGACGACCGTTGCGCTGAGCGGATCGGGAACGGTGACGATCACCGATCCGACGGCGCGAATTTCAGGTGCGAACGGAAGCGCAACGCTCGTGAATCAACAGACCATCCAGGGACAGGGGAATTTGGGGCTGGGTACGATGGCCATCACGAATCAAGGGACCGTCGACGCTAACGTCAGCGGAGGAACACTCTTTGTGCAGCCTTCGGCGACCGGGATCGTCAATACGGGCGCGATGGAGGCGGGTAGTGGGAGCACTCTCGAGATCATCTATGGCGTGCCTGGACCGTTCACGAATACGGGAGGAACGATTTCGGCGCTGAACGGCGGCACGGTGATCCTGAGCGCGGGAACCTATACGGGCGGGACGTTAACCACAGCCGGCAGTGGGATTTTCACGACTCCCGCGGGAGGATCGAATCCGGCGCTGAACAATTTGACGAACTCGGGGACGATTAACGTGCCCAGCGGAGCCAGCATAACGATTGAGGGCACGATCACGAACAATGGCACGTTTGAGGTCCCGGGCGAATTGATTGCGAACGGCGCGGTGACGTTGAAGGGATCGGGTACTGGGCTGCTGCAAGGCGGGACACTGCAGTCGACCGCCACCGATAGTCTGACTAATCAGCAATTGATCCACGGGTACGGAACTATTTTCGTTGTGCCGCTCACGAATCAGGGAACGATCTCGGCCGACAGCGTGTCAAATACCCTCACACTTTCGGAGGAGAATATCAAGAACTCGTCGACGATGGAGGCGACGGGAGGCGGAACGCTGACGATTGCGAGCAACACGACCGTTACCAATATAGGCGGTACCATCGCGGCGCAGTCGGGATCGATGGTAAATCTGGGCGGGACCGTCAGCGGCGGGACGCTGACCACAAGTGGAACAGGAACGGTCCAGAGTCAGAATGGAACTCTCGACGGGACGGTAAACACTCCGACCAATGCGGGGAAACTGGATGCCAGCACATTCGATCTGTTTATTCAGGGGACAGTCAAGAATACGGGAACGATCGCGCTCACTTCGAATAGCTGCATCATCCTGAACAAGCCGGCTACGCTCGCGGGGTCGGGAAAGCTCACGATGACTTCGACCAATTGCATTTTCGGATCGGGCAACGCATTCACGAATCAGAGCACGATTGAGGGAGCGGGAACGATTGGCGATTCGAACCCAATGCCAATCGCCAATACTGGAACGATCCTGGCCAACAAGGCAAACAGCACGCTGTTCATTGTGCCGGATGTGACGGGGTTCACGAATTCTGGCAGGCTGACAGTGAACAAGGGGAGCGCCCTCGACATAAATGGACTGTTCAACAATCTTTCAACCGCAGGGGCGCTGACGGGTGGAACCTATACCGTAGCGGGCACGTTGGGCGTGCAGGGATCGGTGGTGACCAACAATGCCAGCATCACGCTAACGGGGGCGGCGGCGGAGGTACTGAATACGGCCAGCAACACAAATGCACTGGCGGGACTGGCATCGAATGGAGCCGCGGGAACACTGTCGTTGCAGAGCGGGCAATCGCTTACCACAGGAACAAGTCTCAGCAACGCCGGGAAGCTCACGGTGGGGACGAGCAGCAAGCTGACGTTTGGCGGGAACTACACGCAAACTGCGGGGGCGACCACGGTCGACGGAACCGTAACCGCAACGACTGTGAGTTTGCAAAAAGGTTCGTTAGTCGGTAAAGGCACCGTGGGCGGAACGGTGACGTCGAGTGCGAGCGTGACTGCGGGGGATTCGACGTCGAAGCCCGGGAAACTTACGCTGACCGGGAGCTACACGCAGAATTCATCGGGGACGCTGGATATCTCCGTTGGCGGGACTGCGGCGGGGACTTTTGGGAATCTAGCGGTATCGAACGGAGTGATGCTAGGAGGCACATTGTCGATTGTGCTTATCAATGGATTCGTGCCGGCGGTCGGAGATAGTTTCACGATCGTGACTGGAAGTGCGGTGAGTGGCCAGTTTGCTACGGTGAAAGGGACAAGCATCAATTCGATTGAACACTTTCAGGTGAATTACAACTCTACGAATGTGACGTTGACGGTGGTGTCGGGGGCATAGAGAGCCCCCTTCTGAGTTCAGTTCGAAGGCACCTTCTAGGCTCGGATGAATTTTGGGTCTATGACCCTTATGACCTTGGGGAGGTTGGAATTTTCTTCCCCCGGCACGGATTTTTTGGGGGTCGGTCGTCAGCCTTCGTCATGAGAGGGCGGCTCATGAACTTAACCATTTCAGATACAAGAAGGTGGTCCTACGTTTCTGATCTGTAGAGCTGAAGCAGAATCCCGCTGGCCTGTCGTTCGGTAAGAATCGTTTTTTATCAAATTCAAGAGGAATTCCCATGCGCAGCGTTCACCGCACTCTGCTGTTCTTGGTGCTGGTTGTGTTGACCCAACCAGTGCTAGCCGCCACTTACTATGTGGGAACCTGCAAAGCTGGCGCCTTTGGCAGCATCAGCGCTGCCGTCGCTGCTGTTCCCGCTGGCTCGACCGTCGATGTGTGTCCCGGAACATACGCCGAGCAGGTCATGATAAATCAGGCGCTGACCTTGCAAGGAATATCCAGCGGCGGTTCGTCTGAAGTCGTGATTAGCGTCCCGAGCGGTGGACTCACGACAACCAGCAGTATTTTCTTCGCGCCATCG
>Ga0126373_10002670_pt1 | contig 13153 bp, 14 predicted proteins | sample PanSoiMetPlot_11_FD_92545 | JGI IMG/M metagenome (GOLD analysis project Ga0126373, IMG submission 92545) | Tropical forest soil microbial communities from Panama - MetaG Plot_11 | ecosystem: Environmental > Terrestrial > Soil > Tropical forest > Bulk soil | place: Panama | collected 2016-02-17
ATCTCGCCCGATCTCGATGAGCAGCTTGCGGTGCTGGCAGCCGAATCCATCTCACATCTTGAGCTGCGCAGTGTCTGGTCCACCAACGTCGCCGACCTCGATGACGCGCAGCTCGCCAGTCTCCGTCGCCAGCTCGGTGAGTCCGGTGTGCAGGTGTCAGCGATCGGCTCACCGATCGGAAAGGTCAGGATCGACGCTCCACTGGCGCCGGAGCTGGATCGGCTGCGGCGTGTCGCGGATGTCGCGGGCGAGCTCGGCACGACGCTCGTCCGAGTCTTCTCGTTCTTCATTCCGCAGGCCCATGATCCTGAGCTTTACCGGGCGCAGGTCATAGATCGCATGGGCGAGCTCGCGGCAGTCGCCGAAGAGCGCGGGCTGGTTCTCGCCCACGAGAACGAGAAGGAGATCTATGGCGATCGCCCCGAAAGATGCGTGGACATCATCGAAAGCGTGGGCTCGCCCGCGCTGCGGGCGACCTTCGATGCGGCGAACTTCGTGCAGTGCGGCGTCCGGCCGCACGCCGACGCCTACGAACTGCTCCGGCCATACCTCGTGTACGTCCAGGTCAAGGATGCGCTGACAGCCACCGGCGAAGTGGTGCCGGCCGGCCAGGGCGACGGCCAGGTCCGGGAAACGCTGGCCGAGCTGCGTGACTCCGCCTTCCAGGGCTACCTGTCGCTGGAGCCGCATCTGGCCACGTCAGGGCGCTTCGGCGGCTTCAGTGGCCCCGACGGCTTCCGGCTCGCCAGCAGCGCTCTGAAAGATCTGCTCGCAGATCTGTCGGTGCAGTGGCAGTGAACAACGTGACCGGTAGCCGGAGGCAGGAACACCAATGAAGGTTGGCATCGTCGCGCTCCATTACCCCCGTCCTGAGCACCGGGCCGAGATGATCTCCCGGGTTCACCGGGCGGCAGAGGTCATGGCGGCGACGCCAGGCTGCCTCACGGCCGACTGCTGGGTCAGCGTGGATGGCGAGGCCATCGTGACGACTGGTCAGTGGGAATCGGAACAGGCGCTGAGCGCCGGATTCGCGGCCGTGCGGACGGCCGGCATTGACTTCGATTACGACGAGCGCGAGTCGCGGCCCCGTGAGGTCTTCAAGCTCCTCTCCCTAGGAGCATCAGGGCCATCAGCTCGTAACTGACGTGCGCGGCAGCGATGCTGGTGATCTCGGCATGGTCGTAAGCGGGCGCGACCTCAACCACGTCTGCCCCGGCCAATGGTCTGCCGGCCAGACCCCGCAGTATGCCGAGCAGTTCCCTGGAGGTCAGCCCGCCCGCTTCTGGCGTTCCCGTGCCCGGGGCGTGCGCAGGATCGAGAACGTCGATATCGACGGAGATGTAGACCGGCGCGTCGCCGACGCAGTCGCTGATCGCCGCGACCGCGCTGTCGATCCCGTCGCGCTCTATCTCCATCGCGCTCAGCGACCGAAAGCCAAGCCCGGCATCTTCCTCAAGGTCGCTGGCCGCGTAAAGCGGACCGCGCAGCCCGACGTGAATGCTGTGCTCCTGCCGGAACAGGCCCTCCTCAGCCGCCCGCCGGAACGGCGTGCCATGCGTGATAGGAGCACCGAAGTAGGTGTCCCAGGTGTCGAGGTGCGCATCGAAGTGGACTAGCGCGACCGGTCCGAACTTCCGCCTGGTCGCCCGCAGCAGCGGGTAGGCGATCGTGTGGTCGCCGCCTATGGCGAGCAGATGGCCGGCATTCTCGAGCAGGTCCGAGGCCGCCGACTCGACCTGGACTACCGCCTCTTTAATGTCGAACGGATTGCACACGATATCGCCGGCGTCGGCAACCTGCTGCGAGAGCAGCGGCGAAACCTGCAGGCCAGGATGCCACGGCCGCAGCAACCGGGATCCCTGCCGCACCGCCGCGGGTCCGAAGCGGGCCCCCGGCCGGTAAGAAGTGCCGCTGTCGAACGGGACACCGGCAATCACGACGTCGCACTGGCGGACCTCGTCGCGGCGAGGCAGGCGCGCGAACGTCGGCGGTCCGGCATAGCGAGGGACGATAGTGGCGTCGACGGGCCCCCGGATCTCGTCAGCCGACGTCATCGCGCTTCCTCAACGAACTCCGGTCCGATCCAGGCGGCGCGGCCGATCGCGTCGGGGCGCCGCACCCATACCATCGCCGCAGCGGCCGCCGCGACCACTACTATCCCCAGGATCCAGGCCCAGAACACGTTGGCCGGCGGCGGCTGGGTTGGCTGCACGAACTCGTAGACACCGTAGACGAGCACAGCGGTGCCGACCAGCGGGATCGCCACATGCCGCAGCAGGCTGAACCTCGACCGGTCGGTAGCGAGAACGTGCAGTGGCAGGGCGACGTTCGCCAGCAGATACGCGATCAGGATCGGCGCGGTGCCGATGCTCGCCTCATCAGAGAAGATCGACACCGCGTTGCCGTGCATAGTGAAGTACGGCACCACGACCAGCGCCACGGTCAGCCCGACGTAAATGCAGACCGACGCCCACGGCACCTTGTTGCGGCTCACCGCCGCGACCGGCGCCGGCAGGAGCCCCGCCCGGGCTCCGTTGAAAGTGATCCTCGTCTGCGAGTTCGCGGCGGCGACGAAACAGCCGAACGAACTGGTGAAGCCGACAAGGCCGATGAACCAGTCGAACCACGGGCTGAAGTGCCGGGACAGGTCCAGGAACGGTGTTGCCTCCACAGGGCTGCCCAGGAAGTTCACCCCGGCGACCGGCCCCTTCCAGGCCGCAAACCCGGCCACCGCTGCCCAGCTTGACAGCACGTACAGCAGGGTGATGACCACGACAGAGCTGAAGACGGTGATCGGGATGTAGCGCCTCGGGTTGCGCGACTCCTCGGCCAGCGCGCCAGAGTTCTCCCACCCGACAAACCCAGAGACGGCCAGGGCGAAAGTGAAGCCCACCAGGCCGCTCATCCCGCCAGGCGACCCGCCCGAAGCGTGCAACGGCGCGCCGAGGTGCCCGTGCGCCCGCGCGAGCACGACCACCGACAAAATGATCAGTCCGAGAGCCTCACTGCAGAACATGATGAACGCTGCCCGCGCGGAGATCACCACGCCGCGCAGCAGCAGCGGCAGGGTGAGCGCCAGGCCTGCGAGGGTCACCGCGAGCCATCCGGCATTGCCCCAGCCGAACAGCGATGACACCCACGAACCCATGAACACCACGACCGCGGCGATCGTGATCGGGTAGCAGATCACGAGCATGTAGTAGGTAACCCCGGACAGCGCCGAGCCGGTGCGAGGCAGCCGCGCACCGAAACCGCGCCCGATGAAGGTCACGAACGACCCGGCGCTCGGGATCGACTGGGCGAACTCCGACAGCGTGTTGCCCGTCGCCAGGATCGCAATCCCGGCGATCAGGAACGCCCACAGCGCCTGCGACCCCATCGCGACCACGACCAGCGTGATCGACAGGAAGATGCCCTCAACGGGTGCCAGGTTCGCCAGCGTGGAGGAGATGGTATCGAACAGGCTCAGTGCGCCCCCGGCGAGGCGCGGCTGCTGCGTGTCGGCGCTCTTCGTGGTAGCGGCGCCTGGGGGATTTCCGGTCGCGGCCATGGCTCATCCTCTCCGCCGCATACGTGCCGTGAACGCGAGTATGTCGCCGTGCGCTGCACGGAGCAACTGTGGCAAGCACGGTGCAACACATCGCTACCGTCGCGTCGCTGCGGCTCGTCCGCCGGCCCTCGGACTTCCGGCCCGGACCAGTCATAGGGCTTCCGTTCTCAAGGGCGCGACCGGCACCATAAGACCATGGCAAGCGGGCGAAGAACGGTAGATGCGCGGTGACCGTCGTGGCGGCATGCCAGCTGGCGCTGGCGATCGGAGATATAGCGGGGAACGCGGCACATGCTGCCGGCGCTATCGGGCAGGCCGCAGCGGACGGCGCAGAGCTGATCGTCTTGCCTGAACTCTGCGACACGGGCTACGTCTTCTCCTGCGAGGACGAGGCGCGCGCCATGGCATCCACGGCGGCCAGCAGCCCGGCGCTGCACGCCTGGCGCGATCTCTCCACCACATACGGCGCGGTGATCGCCGGGGGTTTCTGCGAGCTCGCAGACGACGGGCGGCTATATAACAGCGCCGCGCTTGTGGACGCCTCGGGCACATTGGCCGTCTACCGCAAGGCCCACCTCTGGGATGCCGAGAAGCTGATCTTCACCCCCGGTGATGAGCCGCCACCAGTTGTGGAGCTGCCGTTCGGCCGGGTCGGACTGATGATCTGTTACGACCTGGAATTCCCCGAGTGGGTGCGGCTGGCGGCGCTAGCCGGCGCGGACATTATTGCCGCGCCGGTCAACTGGCCCGCGTCCCCGGTCCCGCCGCGCGAGCGGCCCGCGGAGATTATCCGCGCACAGGCCAGCGCGGCGGTGAACGGATGTTTCATCGCGGTCGCCGACCGGTGCCAGGAGGAGCGCGGCGTCGCCTGGGTTAGCGGCACGACAATCATCGGACCGGACGGGTATCCGCTGGCCGGGCCAATCGCCTCCGATCATCCGGCGATCATCAGCGCCAAGTGCGAGCTTCCCCGCGCCCGGAACAAGGCGGTCAGCGCGCGCAACGACCTGCTGGACGACCGGCGCCCTGGCCTCTACACGCGCGTGGCCTCAGACGGTCCCGCCGCTTGCACCGGCATTACCCGGTAGGCGTGGCACGCATCGCGGACTCGGCGCGCTTGGCAAGCCTCAGGTGCGCCTGCAGCATAGGCAAGTAGTTAGCGGCATAAGCTTTCACAGCCGGGTTGCTGCCTGCGCTCTCTTCCTTCCTGAATATAGCGATCGCTTTCTCGTGGCCACTGACAGAGGCCTTGGCGAAGGCGACGTCCATGCTCAGGCCCTTCTGGGCCTTGACCTGAGCCGCCACGGATTCAAGCTGCTTGCCGGGATTCGCAGGCAGGGTCAGATGCAGGCGCAAGGCTAGTACGCGGAGGCGGCCTTGCGCCGCCGCGTGGTCACGTACATAAGTGCCGCCGAGGTCCTTCGCTGTCGTGGTGGTGCCATGTGCCACCATGTAACTGCCGAGCGAGATCTCGGCCAGGTTGATCTGCGACGCCTCGTCCATGAACATGCGATCTTGGCTGGATACCGGCTGGGCGGTGCGATTAGCGGTCAGGCCGGCGGTAGCAGCCCCCGTGCTACCACTGGCCACTGTTGTCCCGGCAGTCGCCGCTATGCCCCAGCCTGCCGTGGCCAGGCCGACGGCGAGCCCCGCGCTCACTGCCATCCTCTGCAGCGTCATGGAAGCCTCCCCTCATGTCGCTGCCAAAAGCACTCCCCGCTCGCGGTCTATGAAAACGGCAACAGGCGGTAACCTTCCGTGCTCTTCTGATGTCATAATGCGCTGGTCGGGAGATAAATCCATTCGTTACCGTCCATGGCGCTTGTCGACAAATACGCAGGTGACCCGCTGCGGTCAGGCATGGGCGGCCTCGGCCAGCAGGCCGGCGAGCTCGGCCGGACGGGTGAACATCGGCCAGTGGCCCGACTCGATGTCCACGTAATCGATGTGCCGGGCTTTAGCGAGCTCCGGTACCTCGCCTCCCTCGATCCACTCGCGGGCCTGTGCCGGGGAAAACTCAGGGCAGATCAGCGTGACAGGTATGTCGAACCGCCGCTCGTCTCGCAGCTGCACGATTCCCTTCGCCACTCCTTCGGGGACAGCGATCGCGGCGTCCGCGATGCGGCGACGTAGCTGCCCGTCAAGGTCAGCGGAGTCCGGGCCTTCGAACGGGCCCCATCCAGGGAATGGCATGACACCGTCTGCCAGTTCGAAGAAGTTGGCGTACTCGTCGCCGTCCTTTGACGAGAACCCCCCGATCATCACGACCCGGACCACCTTGTCCGGCCGGGCATCAGCGGCAATCCAGGCGAGCGTGCCCGCGGCCGAATGACCGACGACCACTACGTTGCCAGCAGCGGCATCGACTGCCGCCAGCACTGCCGCGCGCTGGTCGGCAAGGGTCGCCGCGGCCGGCGGCGCGCCCTGACCTGGCAGCCAGAGGGGCACGGCCTGATGGCCCAGCTCCTGCAGATGCGGAACAACCGCGTCCCATGCGGACCCGTCGAGCCATAGGCCGCCGATGAGGAGAATATCCATGGTGATAGCCGCTTCTTCCAGAGTGCCTACAGATTGCTGTCACCGTAGCGGCATTACCGGACGATCAGCTTCCGGTTAACTGGTGACTCTCCTATGCTCAGCGCGTGGCATCTAAGGACAGCCCCACCGCCCGCGCGCTGCAGACACTCGAGATCCTGCAGATGCAGCCCGGCACAACTGCCGACCAGATCGCCGAGCGCCTCGAGGTCACGCAGCGCGCGGCGCGCCGGTATGTCGCGATCCTGCGGGAGGCCGGAGTGCCTGTCGAGTCCGCACGCGGCCGCTACGGCGGCTACTGGCTCGGCCGGGGAATGCGACTGCCACCAGTCATCTTCACCCAGGACGAGGCGCTGGCCCTGGTAATGGCCGTGCTCGAGGGCCATCCAGCAGCGACGGGCACAGGCGAACTGGCCGGCTCAGCGCTGGCAAAGGTCATCCGGGCGCTGCCAGAGAACGTCGGCCGCCAAGCGGCGGCACTGCGCGAAAACGCCTCAGCGGCACCCGACCGCCGCGCCGCGCATCCAGATCCCTCTGTGACCAGTGCACTCGTCGTGGCCGTCGCGTCGAGGCACCGGGTGCGCCTTCGGTACCGGAGCCAGTCAGGCAGCGAATGGGAAACAGAGGCCGACCCGTGGGCAGTTGTCGTCCGCCACGGACGCTGGTATCTGCTCTGCCACTCCCACCACGCAGGCGCGGTCCGCAGCTACCGGGTCGACCGTATCGCTTCGGTCGAGCACACCAGCCGCGCATTCAGCCCGCCCGAGGAACTGGACCCGGTGGCGGCACTTGAGGAGAATCTCGGCGAAGGCTGGGAGTTCCCCACCCGCGTCGTGTTCACGGCACCACGCTCCGATGTTGCGCCGTGGATCCGCGCGCCGATGGGACACCTCGAAAAGCACGCCAGCGGATGCGTGCTCGTCGGCAGCACCAGCAACCCAACCATGTACGCCCAAGAGTGGCTGGCGACCATACCTTTCGCCTTCCGCGTGGAAGGCGGTGATGAACTTCGCGCCGCCGTCTCAGCGCTCGCGTCGCGATGTGCTGCAGCAGTCGCAGACGAGCCGGGGCAGCTCACCTGAGGCCAACGCGCCGATCGGCGGCTCCCGTACGGGAGCCGCCGATCGGCCTAGGCACTGAGCGTGACCCCGATCCGGCCTTGCCCGGTTCGGAGTGCCGGCGCTTAGCCCTTCACCGTGACGGTTCCGACATTCGCGTGCTCGAGCGTTTTACCGGAGGAGGAGTCCTGCACGACTCCTTCGATGGTGTAAGTACCGTCCGACGACGGCGTCCAGGCGTCAGAGATGTTGTCCGTCTGCCCGGTCGCGAGGTTCTGACCTGTCTCAGCCTGCTGGCTGACAGCGGTGCCGGCTGAGTTGCGGATCTTGGTGACCAGCGTCACGTTGGAGGCCGCGGTCATGCCGTTGTTCGTGAAGTCCACCGTGACGTTCGTCGGTGTTCCCGGTGCTGACGGGTTCGGCGAGATCCCTTGCAAGGAAATGCTCGCCGGGGATGACGGAGACAACGGGCTCGCAGACGACGACGGGCTCGCGGACGGAGCCAACGGGCTCGCCGACGACGACGGAGTCGCAGATGGAGCCAACGGGCTCTCAGACGACGACGGAGTCGCGGACGAGGACGCACTCGGAGACGACGACGGGGTCGCGGACGACGACGGGCTCGCAGGCGACATCTCAGGCGACATCGGAGACGACATCGGAGACGACGAGGACGGGCTCGCGGACGACGACGGGGTCGCGGACGACGTAGTCGGGCTGTGGACGGCCGCGGGGTGTCCGTTCACGTCGACCGAGAACGACTTGGTCGCCAGGCCGTGCCCACCCTGCCACACCTCGAAGCCGGCCTCCACGTCGATCAGGTACCACGACGGACTGATCCAGCCGCGGCTCACCGCGTCCTCGATCACGGGCCGCAGGTCGAAATTGCTGATCGAGGTGGTGCCGGTGGTCATCGTGTAGGAGACAGTGTTCCAGCCCTGGTTGCCGTACCACACGTCGTAGCCGCGGCCGCCGATGCTGACGTTGCTGGCGGCCTTTGCCCCGAAGGGCTGCACGTGACCGTTGTGGTTCAGCCAGATCATTAGCTCGGTGCCGTTGGGCTGGCCCGTGGTAGTGGCCGACTTGTTGAACCAGATGTCGTAGGCCACGTCATAGGCGTTGCTGCCGCCGGGCTGGGCGGTGCTCCAGCTCGTAGTGACCTTGCCGGGGCTGATGTCCGACACCTGGATCGGGAAGCCGCTGCGGGGCGTGCACGCGCCCCAGTGGCAGCCCTTGTAGATGGCCGCGTAGCCGCCTGGCGCGCCGTAAGTGGAGTTCGCGATCGAGGAGTTCGACATCGTGAATCCAGTGCTGCCATCGGGCGTGATGCATTCGGGCTCGCTTGAGCCCCACTCGTTGTTCTCGACCGTGTAGGCGCTGCTGTCGACGCGAGCGGTCTGCTGCTTGCAGAGCGTCGGCGTCGAGGTGGTCGCTGCCTCAGAACTGGCGGCAGGCAGGCTCACGGCCAGGAAGCCGCCCACCGCCGCCAGTGCGGCAGGTAGCGCCAAGGCACGTTTAAACGGGGTCATTCTCGTAAGCGGGGTCATACGCCCCAGAGCGTAGAGAACACGCCAAGCTGAAATCGCCGTACGAGCGATTGACCTTTGGATAGCTCAGTTGGCGGAAGCCCAGCTACCTCAATTGAGGGATACGAAGAGCAAAATGGCAGGTCAGGGGGGTGAGCCGATAACGTTACACGGCCCATGATCGGGAAAGTGACCTCCGTCACCATCGCGCAACAACGACGGAATGCCGCGGTGGAGTGTGGCTGCCGACACTCCCTCAGCAGGCGGCAAGCGGCACGGCTGCGTTCAGCACGTCCTGCGCCGAGCTTTGCCTGCTGGCGTCGGCGTAGTCGAACGGACCTGCCCAGTGCAGGCCGAACTGGCTGCTGCTGTTCCTGTCGTTGGCCCAGATCGAGCGAGCGTTGTCGCGAATGAACTCGCTGTAGGCAGGACGCTGGTTCTGCAGGTAGAAATCGTAGAGGTTGCGCATGAATATGCCCTTGAACTGCGGGCGGTCCCCGTCGCTGCGAGCTGTGCTGTGCTCTCCGGGCTCGAGCAGGATGCCGTGCCTCGCGCCCGGCGCCAAGGTGGTCAGCGAGTTCAGCGCAGCGTCGGCGATCGCCTCGCCCTGCCTGAGATAACTGGCGTCGCCGGTGATCTGATACAGCGCGGCGAGCCCGCCGAGGATGACTCCCTGGTTATAGGTCCACGTCTGGCCACGGTTGTTCTGGCAGGAATCGTCGAGCCCGTCGTTAACCAGGCCGGTAGCGCCGATCAGGCCGTGGGCGCAGAACCAGTCCCACTCTCGTCGCGCCCAGTCGAAGTACTCGCCACTGCCGGGACAACGCTGATGCAGCCGTGCTGCGAGTGTGAGGAACAGTTCATTGGTGATGGCGTTCTTGTACGAGCGCTTGGTGTTCCACCACAGGCCGCCGCCGCAGGCCTCGTCCCATCCGGTCAGCATGTTGGAGAAGATCGTCCGGGCCGCCTCGAGGTAGCGAATGTCGCCGGTCAGATCGTAGGCGGCGACCCAGGCCAGGCCCCACCAGCCGTTGTCGTCGTAGAAGCTCACCAGGAAGTCCGAGTGCACCCGGCGCGCCGACCTGAACGTGTGCTCGACGACGTCGAGGTACCTCTGGTCGCCAGTGCGCTCGACATACGCGATCACCGCGGTAAGCGCGTTGGCCGAATTCCACCAGCCCGTCGTCCGCCAGCAGCCTGTCCACCGGCGGTACCACTGCTGGAGCGCCTGCATGCCGGCCGCCGCGTGAGCCCGGTAGTCCGGCTCCTCCAGGTCATGCTGGACTGGCATGCTTTGCCCGTTAGTTGCTGCAGGATGATGCCAGGCCAGTCCGCGCCATCGTCCGGTCCGGGCGAGACTGGTGGTTCCTGAGGCTGTGCCGGATCCGAGGCGGAGACGCTAACGGCCCGGTCCGGCGCCGCCGTGACGGCTTCGCCCTCCCCTGTGCTTTCGGCGCGGCACGGCCGGATGCAGCCTTGCGACCAGCAACCCTCTGTGCCGTTCGTCCCGCAGGCTGGCGGCCGCCGTGAGCAAGGTCATATTCGCTAACGACGTCGGCCGGCAAGCGGCCATGCTCGGCCACGGAGAACCCCTGCCGTTCGGCCCAGGCACGTATCTCGCGGCTCCGTTCCCGGCTCGCTGCCGTTCTAGGCCTGGGGCGCGAGCGCTGCGCGTGCACCAGGCGTGCATGGTCCACAAATGGAGCGATCTGGCGGCGGAACTCGTTGGCATGCCGGGTGTTCAGGTCGACCTCGTATTCCGTGCCGTCCATGCCAAACTTCACGGTCTCGTCGGCCGGGCCGCCAGTCAGGTCGTCCTCAAGATGTACTTCGACCCGTTGCATTACTTTCCCCCGAACTGCGCATTACGTCTGGCAGCCGACCCAAAGCTGAGCTGGCATGCCAACGTCATTCCCTTCCCGGAACAGATGTATCGCGGACTGTGCCCTGTGCTTATCAGCGCGGCACATGGTCAGAGCTGAGGCCGGCTCGCACGTGCTGACGGAGGTATTCAGCGACGACGCCCGCGAGATCGCCGACGTCCGCAACCGCCCACCGAACCGCTGGCCTCTCTGACCAGTAGCTTTCCTGACGGAGTTGATGATTTAGGGCGTTTCGTCCCCTGGTCTTCCGTGTCGCCAGGTGCAAGTCTGAGTAACGAGGGCATCAGTTTCCTGCCGCGTGTTGCGCGCTGGCCAAGGGCTGGCGGACTCAGCGGGCTTCGCTGGGTCGCGCCGGAAACGAGGGAAGCATGCTGGCCCAGGAGATCGACTTCCAAGACATCTTCAAGCTCCACCCGACCGGGATGTTGCTGCTGAGCGCCGACCTAGTCATCCTGGATGCCAACGACGCGTTCCTGGCAGACGTTGGCCGCGACCTCGAAGAGCTAATCGGCCACAACTTCTACGACGAGTTCCCCAAGCTGCCCGCAGACCCCGGCGGCTCCCCGAAGTGGACCGCGCTCGACGAGGCTATAACGTCGGGTCGACGGCAGTGCGATCAGCTGATCAGGTATGACTTGGAAGACCCTGATCACCCCGGTGTCTTCGTGGAGCACTGGGTTACCGCGCTCGCGCAGCCCATCCGCGGCTACGACGGCTGCGTTCAGGTGATGGAACTCAGCGTGCGAGACATAACGCCTATCATCCATCAGTACCAGGCGCTGCAGCGCGAAGAGGAAATGCAGCTGGGCTAGCGCGCCTTAAAGATGGAGGCACGATGGTGGCGTGGGGCCAGGTGAGCCGTGACGACGTGTTGCGCGCGATACAGGAGTACGACCGTCTGGGCCAGGAACGGTTCTTCGCTGAGCATGGCTTCGGCCCGAGCAGGACTTACGAGCTGGTCTGGGATAAGCGCAGTTACCCGCACAAGGCGATCCTGGGCACCGCTTACGAGTTCGCGACCGGTCAGCGCCTTGGCTCCGGTGAATTCGAGGGCGGGAAGGCCGGTGCCGTCAGGGTGCTCGGAAAGCTCGGGTTCACTATCGAGCCTTTGCAGCGGCCAGCCAGCTGACTGGCCGCACACGGGCACAAGAAGCTCGAACCCCAGCCGCAGTGCGCGTTTCCCGGCAAGCTGAGTAAGGCGGATGCCGGGACAGTCAGTGGGCCATCCGCCGACGTCACGGCCTTAGCGGCTCAGGTTCGCTGGCCGGGATATGCGTCAGTGCGGATCATGGCGACCTCCGCGGACCGGATCTCGTTGCCTTGGTCGTCCACGAAGCCGACGTGTACGGGTCGGTCGCTGCCACGGACCCGCCGTAGGGTGCTCGGCCCCTCGCGCCGGGGCAGGTGCTGGTCGCCCCATTGCTGCAGCGCAGCCAGCACTACGCGCAGCTCGCGGCCGGCCGGCGTGAGGGCATAGCGCTCGCGCGAGCGCGCCCCCGGCTCCTGATAGGCCACTCGCTCCATCACGCCGTATCTGACCAGGGTGGCCAGCCGGTCGGCGAGAACGTCCGGCGCGATGCCCAGGCTGTCCCGGAACTCGGCGAACCGGGTCAGGCCGCCGAACGCTTCCCGCAAGATCAGGAAGGTCCAGCGCTCTCCGAGCACGCCCAGGCTGCGCGCGATGGAGCAGTGGCTGTCGACAACTTTGGACACCCCTGCAGTCTACCTCTGAATTGCGTTTTCCTATCCAGATGAGCTAGGTTGGCAAAACCAAGTCAGCTGGAAGGATGAGAACCATGGAGATCACCGGGCAGACCGCTCTAGTTACCGGCGCCAATAGGGGCCTGGGCCGCCATCTGGCCCAGCAGCTGCGCGACCGCGGGGCGGCCGTGTACGCCGCGGCCCGCAACCCCGCGTCCGTCGACCTGGAGGGTGTCACCCCTATCGCCCTCGACGTCACCGACCCTGCGTCGGTGCAAGCGGCCGCGGCTGCCACGCGCGGCGTTTCGATCCTGGTCAACAACGCGGGGTCGTCAACCGGCTCCTCTTTGCTGACAGGCGACTTGTCCGCCATCCGCCTGGAGATGGACACCCACTACTTCGGCACCTTGGCTGTTACCAGGGCCTTCGCGCCCCAGCTAACCGAGCAGGAGCACGGCGCCGTCCTCAACATCCTGTCCGTGCTGTCCTGGCTGTCCTTCCCCCGATCCGGCGCCTACTGCGCGGCCAAGTCGGCAGCCTGGTCACTCACCAACGCACTCCGCCAGGAACTGGCCCCAAGCGGCATTCTGGTTTCCGCCTTGCACGTCGGCTACATGGACACCGACATGACAAGAAGCATCAATGCGGGCAAATCGGACCCAGCCGACATTGCGCGCATCGCCATCGAGGGCATCGAGGCAGGCCAGGCGGAGATTATCGCTGACGACACCAGCCGGGACGTGCTGGCCGCCCTGTCAGGCGGAGTCGCCGCCCTATATCCGAAAGTCGCCTGAACAGGCAGCCCAGGACGGGTGCTGCTGCTCAGACGTCGGCCTGCGGGCTGTGTTCGCGTTGCAGGTAGCCGGCCGTCATCCCGCCGTCTACCAGAAGCGTCGTCCC
>Ga0126373_10002671_pt1 | contig 13152 bp, 9 predicted proteins | sample PanSoiMetPlot_11_FD_92545 | JGI IMG/M metagenome (GOLD analysis project Ga0126373, IMG submission 92545) | Tropical forest soil microbial communities from Panama - MetaG Plot_11 | ecosystem: Environmental > Terrestrial > Soil > Tropical forest > Bulk soil | place: Panama | collected 2016-02-17
ACCAGTGGGGCGTCATGAACGAGACCGGCAGCTACCCCGGCCAGCCCTGGCTGTGGCTGTACCAGCTGTGGTACCACGTGGCCCCGTTCAGCAACTCACCCGATGTCGACGTCTGGGCCGTCTACCTGACCGGCATCGCCACCGTGCTGCTGCTGCTCATCCCGTTCATCCCCGGCCTGCGCGACATCCCCCGCCTGATCCCCCTCCACCGGCTCATCTGGCGCGACAAAGACTACGGCCAGGCCACCGGTGGTGAGGAGGCCCCGGTGAGCTCCGGCGCGGTCGGCGGCACGTCGCCGGCGTGACGGTTCCGCTGGCTTACCCTGCGGGAGATCAGGCCTGGCGAGCCTGACCCATGTGCCGCGAACCGGCGCCCAGTGTCATCCTGCCCGCCGCGAGGGGACGTGTGCTTGTTATAGTTTTCATATATGCTTGTTATACTTTGCAAGAGCACTTAGCCGCATCGGCGCCCCAGACAGCTATCACGGGTCCGTGGGATGCGCCGGCGGAGGCCTCTGGTCCTCTCATCGGCTCCAGCGTGGACTTGTCGCGCTTGAGGAGGCGGTGTGAGCAGGACGCGGTATGCACGCAGCGGTACGGTGCGGATCGCCTACGAGCTGCGTGGGACGCTGCCTTCGCGGCAGCCATGGCTGGTTCTGATCCAGGGGATGGGCTTTGACCGCTTCGGGTGGGAGCCGGTGCTGCGGAGACTGCGGCGGCACTTTCGGCTGGTGCTGGCGGACAACCGGGGCAGCGGACGCAGCGACCTTCCTGCCAGTTCGTTTGGCGTCGCCGATATGGCCGCTGACATCGTCGCGGTGCTTGATGCCGCAGGTGTCCGCAGAGCCCATGTGATGGGGGCGAGCCTGGGCGGCATGGTGGCTCAGGAACTGGCGATTAACCACTCTGAGCGGGTGGAGGACCTAGTTCTTGTGTCCACGACGCCTGGTTGGCCCTTCGCCTACCCCATGCCTGCCGTATCCGTGCGGCTGATCGCGGCGACCGGCAGGATGAGCCGCGAGATAGCGCTGCGCCGCCACGCGGAGAATGCGCTGTCTGGGTGCACCACCGTCCAGAACCGCCCAGAACTCGTTGACCGCCTCGTCGAGCTCCAGCGCTCCCGACTGGCGGACCCTAGAGCATGGTCAGCCCAGGCGGCTGCTGGTGCGCGCTACGCCGGCCGGCTACGGCAAACGCGTATCCGCGCACGCACGCTGGTCCTACAGGGCGACGCCGACACCGTGGTCGACCCGCGCAACGGAAAGCTGCTCGCGGGGCGCATCCCAGGCGCCCAGCTCGTGATCTTCCCGGAGCTGGGCCACCTGCTCTTCTGGCAGGATCCGGACGGCTTCGTCGACGTGGTCACCTCGTTCCTGCTGGCCAGCGGGAATATCAACGGCCACGAAACCGCCGTTGTAAACGTTGGTGACGACATGCCGCGTGATAGGTCGTGCGGCTGGGATGGGTGATATTCGCGGGCCGGCGCACCTTCGATCTCAGCCGGATCTGCCGGTGGTGGGATTGGTTGCGCCGAACGCCTCCCCCAGACCGGTGAGGTCAAGGGGACGCCGTGTGTGCGGGGGCACATGGTCTAGGAGTGGGCGCATCGCTTCGAGGGCGATGAGAATTTCGCGCCCAACCTGCTGCGCGGAGCGCATCGCATGCACCGAAACTAGGATTCCGCGGTCGCGGTACCACGAGATAATGGGGGACGTCACCTCATGGTAGAGGGCAAGGCGCTGAGCAATGATGTCTGCGGTGTCATCGGAGCGATGCTCAAGCGCAGCCCGCGCGAGCAACCGGCGCATGACTTCCCTATCATCGGCCTGCAAATGCAGCGCTACATCCGCGGTCATCCCGAGTTCGCGGCCCATCAGGTAGGCCGCGCGGGCTTGGTTCATGCTCCGCGGAATTCCGTCTAGGACGAACCCCCCTCCTGCCGCTTTTGTGGCGACCATTGCCTCCCGCAGCATGTCGAGTACGACTCGGTCGGGCACGAGTTCTCCGCGATCGAGATACGTCTGAACGTCCTGGCCAAGAGGGGTTCGCCGCACGACATGATCGCGCAGCAGTTCACCGGTCGCGATGTGGGGAATGCCGAAGTGCGCGGCGATCAAAGCGCCTTGAGTTCCCTTGCCCGCGCCCGGAGGCGCAATCATCAGCTGCGCGGCGAGGTCGCCGTGGAAGGTGATGCCGTATTTCGCCTGGACGGCTAGGGTCTGCGCTGGTGAGATGACTGCTGCTATCTCCTGGTAGTGAGCGATCTGCGTCCCGTTTAAGGGGGCTATCAATTGCTGACGGCTCACCGGTGCGTTGGCCTGCGACAGACCCGGGGACTGGCCGGAGAGCCGGTCTCAACCAGGACCTGGAAGGTCATATTTGGGGGCAGATCGGGGGGCAGAACCCAGCTAGCGAGCGCTCGCCGCAGCTTGCGACAGCTCGTGTGAGCTAGCGTCTGGCCAGTTCAGGGCCTATACGGCGCTTACAGGGACTTGCTGATTGTCTATGGTAAGGAGAAGGTCTACGGTTCGATTCCGTAAGGGGGCTCTGCAGGTCAAAGGATAGATTCGAACATTTCAGCGAGTCTGGCTATGTCCTGGGTGGGGACTATTGGTCACATTCCGGGATAGTGCCTGTCAGCGAATGCCATTCCGGGGAGCCTGTGTCCTCCGGAGCCTGGGGATGCCCAAAGCGGACTGGAGATCTGACCTCTTCATAACCTAGATCGAGCCAGTCGCTGGTGGCACTCCAGCAGGGCACCCAGCAGCACCCGCATTGAGTGGTTACCGATGCACCGTCATCTGCCGGCCGGTACCTGCGGTCATTCTGATCCCAGCACGCGTGTGCTCAAGGCACGTATGCGGGTGAACCGCTGGTCGGCGCCGCGGGCGGGAAGGCGATGTTCGGTCGCGAGCGCGACGCCATTGATATTGATCATGCGCGTGCCAGACCGGCACGACCTCGCCGCGTTGCCAGTGCGGGTGCACTTCATGTCATCTCTTCGCCAGGTGACGTGCCCGGGGCCGGTTCACAAAGAGTCCTGGCCGTCGTTGGGAACCGTTCTGAGCAGGCTCGGGTGCAGTGCCGATCACCTCACTGGCGACCGCACGAGCCCAGCGCATGCGCTCGACGGCGGTCTCCGGGTGGTCGCCGAACTCCTGTGCCACCCGTTCGGCGCAACCGTGGCCGCCGTAGGCGTAGATGGCCGCCGCGACGGCCTGCCGGACCTGGCCTGCGGTGGGTTGATCGGAGCGCTGCAGCGTCGACGCGAAGAGGGCGTTGGCCCAGACTGCGCCGGTGCCGAGGTGGTAAATCGCAAGCCGCATCGTCAGCCTCCTCAACAGGCGGATGTCCCGGCAGTAGCCCGTTGGGTTGCGGTAGCGAAAGAAAGGGCATCGAAGCTGAAGGTCGCTGCGACATCGAACGCCTCCTCTTCCTCCCCAGCGCGGGGTGGGTCTGCGGCCAGCGGCCCGGCTGATGGTCACGCTGGCCCGCCGCGCAGGACGGTAATGCGGAGCCGTGGGTCGCTGGTGATCTGGGCTTGGGTGAACCGTTCGGTGACCCACTGCTTGTGGGAGAACAGCACGGTCTGGTCGGTGTAGTGAGGTGATGCGGGGTTGGCTGATTCGGAGTAGGTGAGGATGGTGCGGGTGTGTGGCCCGGCCGGGGTGAGCTCGACGGCCATGATGAAGCTGGATCCGTCGCTGACATCGGGGTAGACGCCGCTGGTGCCGAGGGGACCGGCTGGGTCGGTGATGTTGAAGCATCCTTCGGTGTCGGTGCAGCCGGGTACCGGGATAGAGGCATAGCGCTGCGCGGTGGCGAGGCGCTCGTTCGGGGGGATGTGGTTAGCCTGGAAGAAGTGCACCACGTCGGCGAAGGCGTGCTGGACGGCTGGCAGGCTGGTATCGAGTACCCGGGGCGTGGTGAGGGGGTGGGCGGGGTCGAACGGGACCCGCCAGGGGGTTCCGCCGGGGATTAGGGCGGTGGTGTTGAAGAACTGGCGCCAGAGCACCGCACCGCGGCTGCTGGGGTCGCCGCGGGTGTTCCAGTCGGCGAGCGCGTCGCAGGCTGCGCGTACGTCCACCAGCTGCCCATTGCTGGCGGGCAGGGCCGGGTGAGCGCGGCACATCGCGACGGTGGCCGTGCGGGCGAGTTCGGCGCTGTAGTTGCGGTCGCCAAGCATGGTGGCCTGCAGGGTGGGCAGGGTGAACCCGGGCGGGCCGAGACCGTCGGTGCCGGCCAGCCGCTGGGCGACCATGTTCAGGCCCAGCCGAGTGCGCAGCGACCGCGCGGTGCCGACGTCGCCGAAGATTCGCGGGTAGCCGGTGATCGGGTGCGCGGGGTTGGCCAGCCACGCGCTGTCGTTGGAGTTGGTCACGTAGTCGTTGCGGGACAGCTGCGGATCGCGGCGCGGGGCGAAGATCCCCGGCTCGATCGCGCCCGGGTCGCGGCCCCACTGGCAGGCCGATGTCGAGCCGTCCAGGATGAACTGGGCGGGGTAGGCGGCCTTGCCCTGCGGGGTGTCGATGCAGCGGGCGGCCTGCTGATCGGTGACGTGCGGGACGACGGTGGCATCGGCGTAGTAGGTCCGGCCGCTGCTGTCGGCGGCGATGGTGTTGACGAACGGGATGCCCTGGTAGGTGCGCTGGGTCGCGCGCAGCTGGGCGAGGTTGCCGGACTGGCCCATGGCGAGCCACTCGTTGACCGAGCGCAGGTTGCCTGCGTTGGCGTCGCGAACGGCGAACGCGGTTCGCGCGGTCCACCCGGCCGCCAGCACCGGGCCGTACCGCGACCGGTACAGCGTGCGGGTCACGGTGGAGAGCTGGCCGCCCGCGCCTCGCGCGGTCACGTGCACTGTTTCGGTCGTCATCGGCTCGGCGCGCCCATCGACGAGGTAGCTGGTTGGCTTGCTGGGTACGAGGGCCAGCTGGTAAAGCGTGTAACGCTGGGCGGTGGAGACGGTATGGGTCCACGCCAGGTGGCTAGTGTGACCGATCTCCACCACGGGCGTGCCGTACAGGCTGGCACCGGCCACGTTGAGCACGCCGGGAATGGTTAGCTGCACCTGGTAGAAACGGGCCGGGCCGGCCCAGGGGAAGTGCGGGTTGGCCAGCAGCATGCCGTCATGGGCAACGGTCGCGTCCCGGCCCATGCCGATCGCGTTACTGCCCATCCGCACACCGCGCAGGATCGCCGGTGCCGGTGTGACGGATCTGGCGGCGGTGCCCGCCGAAGGCGGGTGGGCCGTGGCGATGAGCTGCTTGAACTGGTCTGTACCGGCGAGCTGGTTCACGTTGTAAAGCAGAGTCCAGATGTCCAGCGGCGTGATCGGGCGTACCCACGCCGCGCCGCGGCAGGTCGGGTCGGGCAGGTGAGTGGTGCCGGTGACGCGCAAGTACCGGTTGTAGCCCGCGACATAGCCGTCCACCAGTTGCCGTGCCTGGGGTGTTGGGCCAAGCGGCGCCGGGCGCGCGAGCAGCCGTGGCACGGCCTGCGACCGCAATAGCCCCTTGTAGTAGATGTCGCTTGCCAGGTTGGCCGCTGGCGCCAGCGGGTCACCGGAATCGGCACGGGGCCCGAAGTAGCGCGACCGCTGCCCTCGCAGGGTCAGCACCTGCGAGGCCAGGGAACACAGGTTGTCCTGGGCGAACGCGTATCCGTAGCCGTAACCGAGGCTGCCGAAGTCCCGGGCCAGGATGTGCGGGATGCCGTAGGCGGTGCGGCGAATCTCAGCAAAGTACCGCCCGTGGGCAGGTCCGGCTGCCGGGCCGCCCGGATTCCTTCCGGTCACTACGGCACTCGCCGTTCCAGCAACGGCCCCCACGCTCAGTATCGCTGCCGTGCATGCCGCGGCGATAGCGCGCGCCGACCAACCCCAGCGCCGGCGAGAACAAATGTGACCCATAATTCCTCCAATTGCCAGCCGGCCATTCGGCCGCGTGCGGGCCTTCAAAGGCGCCTGAGCCCGCCAGCCTTCTCGTCCGGTGAATTCACTGACACCCGAGGCTACGAGCAGGCCTTGGAGACGGCATCGCTCGAATGGGTGCTGTGGGGGGGAATCTCGGCGTCAGCGATCGGGACGCATGGGGGCCCCGTTAACTCCTTCGGGGTAGCGAACCCGCCCTGCGCTCGGCCCGTGGCTGGGCTACCTGCTCCAGCCCTCGAAGCGTCTTGGCGAGGTCGCTGCAGAAGATCTTCCGGCCGCTTAGCCGCAGCACCGCCGCAAGAAGCCGCCCATTGATGGTGCGGCCGCGCCCGGTTTGCCCGCAAGTTCCGCATTGGCGCCCGCAGGTCGGCGGAGGTGGGTCTTATAATTATCCCGCGAGATCTCCCTGCGGGGTGGGTGCGTGTTGATGGGTGAACCGGCTGCGCCGACCGTGCCCGAAGATGACGCGGCGGGGCTGGACGCGCTACTGGCAACCAAGCTGCATGTCCCGCGTTCGCATCATGGCCTGGTGCCCCGCCCGCGGCTAGTGGACTGGCTGACCGGGGTGCAGGCGGGCGAACTGACTGTGGTGTGTGCCCCGGCTGGTTTTGGTAAGACGGCGCTGCTGGCCGATTGGGCCCAGCGCAGTAGCCGGCCGGTGGCGTGGTTGTCACTGGATACGGGGGATAACGACCCGGTGCGGTTCTGGCGGCATGTCGCCGCCGCGCTCGGAGGCGTGCAGGCTGGGGTCGGCCAGCGGGTGGCGGTGCTTCTCCGCGCGCCACCACGCTCGTTTGAGGCGGTGGTGACCACGCTGGTGAACGAATTGGCCGCCACACAAGCGGAGCTGACGCTGGTCCTCGACGACTATCACCTGATCGAGTCGCAGGCGGTGCACCAGTCGCTCGCTTTGCTGCTTCGGCATCTGCCCGCCGGGCTGGGGTTGGCGGTTGCCAGCCGGAGCGATCCGCCACTGCCGCTGGCGCGCCTGCGCGCCAGCGGCCAACTGGCCGAGGTGCGCACCGGCGAGCTGCGCTTCACCCACAAGGAGGCCGCCGCCCTGCTGCGCGAGGCCGTCGCGCAGGACCTCCCAGACAGCGAGGTCGCCGCGCTGGTGGCCCGGACCGAGGGGTGGGCGGCTGGGTTGCAGCTGGCCGCGCTGTCGCTGCGGGGCCGGGAGGACGTCGCTGCCTTCGTGGCGAGCTTCTCCGGCGATCACCGTTATGTGCTGGACTTCCTGGCCGAGGAGGTGCTGGAGCGGCAACCAGAGCGGGTGCGCAGCTTCCTGCTGGAGACCTCGGTGCTCGAGCGACTATGCGGGCCGCTGTGCGATGCGATCACCGGCGGTTCGGATGGCCAGCGGCTGCTGGAGACCGTCGAGCGGGCCAACCTGTTCCTGGTCCCGCTGGATGAGGTCCGCGGCTGGTGGCGCTACCACCATCTGTTCGCCGACCTGCTTCGCGTCCGCCTCGCCCAGGAACAGCCCGAGCGGCTGCCAGTGCTACACCGCGCCGCAGCGGCCTGGCTGGAACGCCACGGCCTGATCGAGTACGCCATCCGGCACGCCTTGGCCGCCGGAGACACTGCCGAGGCCGCCGAGCTGGTCGAGCGGAGCATCGAACCGATGCTAGGGCGCGGCGAGACGGCCCGATGGCGGGCCACCCAGCTGGCAGGCCGGCACAACGGACCGGCGTTGGCGGGCGAGGAGGGTGCGGCCGCCACCGGGTGGCTTGACGCGTTGCCGGCCGGGCTGGTCGAGTCCCGGCCACGGCTGTGCGCCGTGCGGGCCATCCAGGCGGCCATCGCGGGGCAGGCCGACACGCTGGAGCACTGGCTCGACATCGCCGAGCAGGCCCTGGCCGCCACGAGTGTGGACGAGCCGGCCGGGCTGCTCCCGGCCGGCTGGGCGGCGGGCTCACCACTGGCAGATATGCCGGGAACGATCGCAGTCCTAAGGGCCGACCTCGCCCGCCTGCACGGTGATGCTGACGGTGCCATCCGGCTGATGCGGCAGGTGCTGGACCGTCTGGCCGCTGGAGAGAGTGTGCTGCGGTTCAACGCCGAGTGGAACCTAGCCCGGGCGCGCTGGCTCAACGGTGACCTCGGCGAGGCCGAGCGTAAGCTCGCCGAGCTCGTCGCCACCGCGCAGGAGGCCGGCGAGTACTACCTGACCTTGGCGGTTTCCTGGGAGCTGGGCCGAGTGCAGCGCGCCCAGGGCCGGCTCGGCGCGGCGCTGGCTACCTCCCGGCAGGCCCTGGCCGCCGGCACCCAGGGGGGAGGGGCCGCGTTGCCTGCTCTGGGTATCGCGCAGCTGGGCGCGGCTGCGGTGCTTTACGAGCGCGGCGAGCTAACCGCCGCCCTGGAGCACGCGACCGAGGGGGTGGCGCGGTGCCGGCAGCTGGCCCGGGCCCGGGTGCTCGCCGAGGGCCTGGTGGTCTTGGCCCAGATCCGGCAGGCCCTGGGCGACCAGGCCGGCGCCCTTGCCGCGGTGACCGAGGCGGAGCGGGTCGGGCCGAGCCCGGATGTGGTGGACTTGTTCAACCAGGCGCCAGCAGCGCGGGCGCGGCTACAGCTGGCACAAAGCGAGCTCGCCGGCGCCGCCACGTGGGCGGCGGCGAGGGGATTGGACGGCGGCGACCCATCGAGCTACCCGCACGAGCGTGAGCACCTGCTGCTGGCCCGGGTGCTGCTGGCCCAGGGCCAGCCCGAACAGGCACGCGACCTGCTGGACCGGCTCCGGGCCTTGGCCGCCGCCCAGCAACGCACCGGCTCCCTGATCGAGCTAGCGGCGGTGCGGGCGCGGGCGCTGGCCGCCTGCGGCGACCAAGGCGGCGCGCTGGCCACGCTGGCCGAAGCGCTTACACTTGCGTGGCCCGAGGGCTATGTGCGGGTGTTCGCCGACGAGGGCGCGGCGCTGGCTACTCTGCTCGACCAGCTCATCGCAAGCCGGCGCCGTGGGGCCGGGCTGGCACCCGGCATCCCATGGGAATACCTACGCCGTCTCAGGGCGGCCTTCCAGCCGGTCGGGACCCACGCCACCAAGCCAGCCTCGACGCTGGCAGCTCCGGTGACGCCGGGACTGGCCGAGCCGCTGACCGACCGGGAGCTTGAGGTGCTCGGGTTGCTGGCAGCGGGCATGGCGAACAAGCAGATCGCCAGACAGCTGGTGGTAGCGCCGGAGACGGCCAAGAAGCACGTCAGCCACGTCCTTGGCAAGCTCGGTGCGGCCAACCGCACCCAGGCGGTGGCCCGGGCCCGCGAGCTGGGCCTGCTCCGGTAGCACGACCCGTGGGCGGCTACCCCATTGGAGGTAGCCACCCGGCTGAGTTGTCGGCCGCGATGGCAAGGATTCCTCTGGCTCCGCCCCATTCGAGCGATGTCCAAACGGCAGGCGGCTCCTACCGTCGAGATCAAGCAACGCAACCGGAGGCAGGGTGGTCATGATCTCATCGGAGGACGCACCAGTTATGGAACCGGACACGATGCCAGTCGGCTGCGCGGTGCAGACGTCGGGGCTGGTCAAAAGGTTCGGTGACCGGACGGCGGTGAACCAGGTGGACTTGCGGGTCCCGGCCGGGACGGCGTTTGGCTACCTGGGGCCGAACGGTGCGGGGAAGACCACGCTGATCCGGATGCTGCTTGGGCTGACCAGGCCAGACTCCGGGTCGATGTGGCTGCTGGGGCGCCCGGTCCCGGCCGAGCGCTCGGCGGCTCTGCGCCGGGTGGGGGCGATGGCCGAGGAACCCCGGTTCTTGGACCACCTGACCGGGCGGGAGAACCTGCGCATCAACGCCGCAGCCCGCGACCCTGGGGCGGTGGGCCGGATCGGGGGCGCGCTGGAGCGGGTGGGCCTGACCGGGCGGGCCGACGAGCGGGTAGCGCAGTATTCCACCGGTATGCGCCAACGGCTGGGGGTGGCCCGCTGCCTGCTCGCCGACCCCCGGCTATTGATCTTGGACGAGCCCACCAACGGGCTCGACCCGGCCGGGATCGTGGAGTTCCGGGGGATGATCCGGGCGCTGGTCGCTGAGGGGCGGACGGTGATGCTGTCCTCACACCTGCTGGATGAGGTGGAGAAGATCTGCGACACCGCGGCGATCGTCGACCGGGGGCGCATCATCGCCCAGGGCCCGGTCACTGAGCTGTCGGCTGCGGGAGCCCGTACCGTCGTGGTGCAGGTCAGCGACCCCGGCCGGGCGCTGCCGGTACTCACCAGCCACCCTGCGTCCCGCTCGGTGACCGAGGACGGGCCGCAGCTGCGCATCGGCCTTGGACCGGACGCCGAGGCGGGGCGGGCCGCTGCGGACATCAACCGGGCGCTGGTTGAGGCTGGCGTGGATGTGTACCAGCTAGAGGTACCCGCGCCCACCCTGGAGGAGCGGTTCCTCCAGGTCACCCACAAGTTCGAGGAAGAGGCAGTGGCATGAGCGTCATGATCGCCAGCCTGGGCGGCGGCCGGGCGGCCGTGGTGGCCGGCAGGCTGATCAGCGCCGAGTTCTTGAAGGTCCGCAAGCGCCGCGGCCTGCTGGCAGTGGCGACCATTCTGACTGTGGGCGCGGTCGCCGCGGCAGGCGGGGTGCTGGCGGTCCTGCACGCGCAGAACCCGGCGAAGTACGGGCCAGCTGGAGGGCTCGGCAACCTGGCCAACGCCGCCTACCTCCTGTTTACCCTTGGCACGGTCGCGGCCGTGCTGGTGGGGGCGACCATGGGCGCTGGTGACCTGCAGGCGGGGGTGTTCCGGGATCTGATAGCCACCGGCCGGTCCCGGCTGGCCCTGTACGCGGCGCGGATCCCCGGCGGCCTGGCCTTGCTCCTGCCACTGGTGGCCCTCGGATGGGCCGTTGCCGCCGTGGGCTCGGTGCTGCTAGCCGGCCGGCTGCCGCGCCCTGGCATCGCCGTGATGGCACAAGGCGGCGGCTGGATGCTGCTCGCGGTGACCGTTGCTTATCTAGTGGCCCTGGGCCTGGCGGCGCTGGCTGGGTCGCGGTCCACCACCGTGGGGATCCTGCTGGCCTGGCAGTTCGCGGTGACCCCGCTGGCGCTGGCGGTGGCCAAGCTCGGCGACCTGCGCGAGGGGCTCCTGACGGCGGGATTGGATCGGTTGATCCCGGCGGGGCTGCTGTCCGGTGCGCGGCCGGATCCGGTTAGCACCACCATGTCTGCCGCTGTGGCGGCCGCCGTGATCGCGGGCTGGGCACTGATCCCCCTCACCGCCGGGGCCTGGCGCACCTGCACCCGCGACGCCTGACGCCGCCTGGCATGAGCGCAGGTCATACGCATGCTGGTCGTGCGGGCCGGCCGTACGCTCGCGCATCTCCCCGAGGAGGACAGCAAGTGATGAGCGAAACAGAGGCGCCCCGCCGCGACAGAGGGCTCATAGGGGCGCTGCACGTCACGGGCCCAGCCGGCGAGCACGCCGGGAAGCTCATGCTCTTCGGCCGCTTCGTCGGCTCCTGGCATCTGGAATGGGCCGGAACGGATCCAGATGGACAACCCGCCACGATGAGCGGCGAGCTGCACTTCGGCTGGGTCCTGGGTGGCCGGGCAGTTCAAGACATCTGGGTCGTTCCCGGGCGCGGGCAGCCTGGCGAGGGCCAGCCGCCGCTGGCCTTCCATGGCTCGACGATCCGGTTCTATGACCCGGCGATCGATGCCTGGCGCTCGACCTGGATCGAGCCGGTCAACGGCCGGGTGCGGCGTTTCATCGGCCGGCCGTCCGGCGACGGCATCGTGCTGCTCAGCGACGAGGAGGATCCTCAGCTGCGGTGGCACTTCACCGACATCACAGCCGACTCGTTCACCTGGCGCGCCGAGATCTCCCGCGACGGCGGCGCCACCTGGCACTTCGACGAGCAAATGCTGGCAACAAGAGTTGATCCCAAGTAAGCGCACCTACGCCCTGGGGCAGCAACGGCTTCCCGCCGGGCCCCCCGGTCGCTCCTAGTGGTGGTACTCTCGCCCAGCCAGGCCGCCAGGCCGGCCGGACTGTCGGTCAGCCCGTAGGCCAGGGTCTGCGGCTTGGTGGCCTGAATCGCGGCGTACCCGCCCTCCTCCTCATCCCGCCGGTCCTCGGCGGCGAAGTAGTCTGCCTCGGCCTTCGTCACCGCCGGGGCGGGGCGGGAAGCTGGCCGCGACCAGCTCGGCGCGGCTAACCGCACCGAGGCCGTGGCTCGCGCGCTCGGTCTGCTCGACTCGCAAGCCTGCGCCTGTCTTGTACCTCCTTTGAGGCAGCCGGGCCGGCCCGGCCCGGCGCCGTACCCGGCGAAGATTCCCCTCGCACGCACCCCTTCGAGCGATGCCGTCCGCTGGGTGCTGCCCCTACCGTCCAGGTCAGGAACGCACCGTCCGGCCCGCCGCTCGGAGACGCCGGTGAGCCGGACAGGGCTCGGAGGGCACTCATGACATGCTTCGACACACCCCACCACTGCACTGGTGACCGCGGCGCTGGCGCTGACCTCGCTGATGACCTGCCAGCCTGCCGTCGTCAGCATCTGGCGCACCACCTGGCGGAACCCGGCGTGATCATCCACGACTACCGGCGTGCCCCGCGGCGGTTTCGACTCCGTGATCGCGTTCTCAGTGTGCGCAACGAACGCAGGCCCGGGACAGAGGGAAAACCCTCACCGGCTTGACTGCCAGCCCCCTCGGCCCCAGCTGGCAGGCCCGGCAGCATGCACTGCAGATGCCAGCTTGGAAGGAAAGCGCCGGCCGGGAGAAAGGAAACGACGATGGTCGACCCGTTGACCGCGCGTGAGCGTGATGAGCCAGGCGCGGGCGGGCAGCCTGCGGTTCCGGTGGCGTTGCGGGAGGTGCGGAAGCTGTACGGGCACGGCCAGAACGCTGTGCGCGCGCTGGATGGGGTGAGCGCGGAGTTTGCGCGGCACTCGTTCACCGCCGTGATGGGACCGTCCGGGTCGGGCAAGAGCACGCTGTTGCATTGTGCTGCCGGCTTGGAGCGCCCAACGTCGGGGACGGTTTGGCTGGCGGGACACGACCTTGGCCGGCTGTCTGAGAAACGGCTGACCGGGCTGCGGCGGTCCAGTGTCGGGTTCGTCTTCCAGGCGTTCAACCTCGTCCCGGCGCTGACCGTGCGCGAAAACGTGATGCTGCCGCTGCGCCTTGCTGGCGCGCGGTGGGACAGGGAATGGCCAGATGAGATCATCCGGCGGGTTGGCCTGGCGGACCGGGTGCGCCACCGCCCGGCAGAGCTTTCCGGCGGCCAG
>Ga0126373_10002672_pt1 | contig 13150 bp, 9 predicted proteins | sample PanSoiMetPlot_11_FD_92545 | JGI IMG/M metagenome (GOLD analysis project Ga0126373, IMG submission 92545) | Tropical forest soil microbial communities from Panama - MetaG Plot_11 | ecosystem: Environmental > Terrestrial > Soil > Tropical forest > Bulk soil | place: Panama | collected 2016-02-17
ACTCTGGTTCGCACCTACCAGGAGAGCGGCACGACCAAGCACGAAGAAATCAAAGCCACCCTGCTTTCGGACAACAATGGCCCGGTGTGGAAAATCGGCAACGACATCGTTACCGGAACTTTCGCCGAGAGCTATCGCTTCCCTGAGGTTCCGGCGAATCTTTACGACCGTCCAACGCTGCTTATGTCGCTAGAAAATTCCGGCCCGCGCAAGCAGGAGATTGAGGCTTCTTATCTGGCCACGAACCTTTCCTGGAACGCCGACTACGTCCTCACGGTCGCAAGGGACGACAAGAACGCGGATCTCGACGGCTGGGTCACCCTCGTCAACAACAGCGGCACCGCGTTTCACAACGCGCATCTCCAGCTCGTCGCCGGCGAACTGAACCGTATACAGCCTCCTGCCGTCATGAGCCCCTTGGCCGCAAGAGAAGCCGTCGCGAACAAGGCCGCCGCACCGCAATTCCAGCAGGAGGCTTTCAGCGAATATCATCTCTACACGCTCGGCCGCAAGACTTCGGTTGAAGACAAGGAAACCAAGCAGATCAGCTTGCTCGAGGGCTCAGCCATCCCGGTCGAAAAGCTCTTCGTCGTCAACGGCCAGAGCTACTACTACCGCAATCAGCAGTCTCCCGGTGCGCCGCTGAAAGATCCCGTGATGGTCTACTACAAGTTCAAAAACGAAGAAAAAAACGGCCTGGGCATTCCTCTGCCCGCTGGCAACGTGCGGGTTTATCAGAAAGACTCCAAGGGCGGGATCCTTTTCGCGGGAGAAGATCGCATCGACCACACACCCAAAGACGAAGAGCTTAGCATCCACATTGGCAATGCCTTCGATGTCGTCGCCGAGCACAAGCAGACCGACTACAAACACGTAGACACGCACACCTGGGAATTCGAGTATGAGGTCACCCTGCGCAACCACAAGGACACGCCCGTTGTCGTCCAGGTAAACGAACCCATCGGGGGCGACTGGGAAATGCTCTCTTCCAACTACAAGTACACGAAAACAGCGGCCTTCGCGGCGCAATTCAACGTGCCTGTAGCCAAGGACGGCACTGCGGTCCTGAAATACCGCGTCCGCGCCAAATGGTAATTCTCCGCCTTCCTTGCCATGTCTTCCCTTTTTCTCCGTTAGGGGGCACGATCCAGGGTGCCCTTTTTTTTCGGGGCCCGGTCCTTTTTGCAACAGCGAAACATTTGTTGCATTTTCTCCGGAGTGCCGGCTCCGTGACAAAATGCCTTGACAGAGCTCTTTCCCGCCCCTAGAGTAACGCGCACCTGGGGATTATAGGTTCTTTGCATCATCTGTTGCACAAGGCTAGTGGTGTATTCGCTTGGGGCGACGCGCTTTGTGTCTCATAAATGGGCAAGAGTCCCAATCTGGGGTGGGAGGCTCGCATGTATCGTTTCCGTCTCGCATTCGCTCATTCCTTTGCGCCGGCAAAAGCGTTCCCGCGCCTGGCCCTCGGTCTTCTTCTTGGATCGGTCGCTTTACCCTGGGTTCCTGCCCTCCTCGCGCAAACCACGTCCACCATTGAGGGCACGGTGACCGACCACCAGGGCCTGGCGATCTCTGGGGCGGAAGTAAGCGTTACGGTCAACACCCTGGCGGTAAGCAAGAAAACAACCACGGACGCCAACGGAAACTATCAGATTGCCGCTTTGCCGGCGGGCATTTACACCGTAACCGTTTCTCACACAGGGTTCAGCACCGAGGAATTCAAAGATTTGGAGGTTACTCTAAACCGCACGCTCAAATTCAACGTTTCGCTTGACGTGGGAACCGTCGAGCAAAAGGTGGTGGTCTCGGCCGAGATTCCACTGCTCGAGACCACCTCTTCCTCAGAAGGCACAACCATCGTTCCCAGCCAGATTGTGGACATGCCCATCAACGGAAGGAATTATCTGGACCTGATGCAGCTAGTCCCCGGCGTGGGCATCAACCGCCAGGCCGATCTCAATAGCGACAACGCCACGCCCGTCCTGGGTGAGCGTGCCAACAACACCGGGTTTCTTATCGATGGTCTGTCCAACCAGAACGAACTCGGCGGCGGCGCGGCGGCGCAGTTCAATCAGGATACCATCGCGGAATTCCAGGTCATCACCACCGGCTACAAAGCCGAGTTCGGCCATGCTTCCGGTGGCGTTGTTAACGTCATCACCAAGTCCGGCACCAACGACACTCACGGCCTGGCCTCCGCCTACCACCGTAACAACGCCTTTGACAGTTCCGACATTCCGGGTCAACCGAATGTCCCTTATCTTCTGCGCTGGGACTATGATCTCGCCGGTGGCGGCGCCTTCGTTCGCGACAAGGCGTTCTGGTTCGGCTCCGCCGAAGGCATCCATGAAAATCGCCAGCTGAACTTCGTCCCCCCTCCCAATACCCCGCCTTTTCTCATCAATAACGAAGAAACGTACAACGAGCCTACTACCGACCGTGAGGTTCGCCTGTTCGCCAAATTTGATCAGGTTCTCGGCAATCACCATATCACCGAGCAGATGAACTACACCAATGTCCACGTCGACAGCACCAATCCTCTTTCTGCTGCCAATTCGCTTCCCTCCACGCGCACCAACCTCGGCGACCGCAATTTGCTTCTTGGCTTCAGCGATGTTATCACCTTCGGGAATTCCGGAAGCCCGCTCATCCTGAATCTTCGCGGCCAGTATCGCGACGAGCCCACGCTCACAAGTCCAGCTCACCCTCAAGCCGGTCCCAACACGACCTTCAACCTCTTCAGCAGCTACACGACCTTCGGCATATTCGGCGATCTGGGCCAGTTCGGCTATGGCGCTACGTTCACTCCCTCGACTCTGGAGCAGAAATACGGAACCTTCGGCGCCAGCCTGAACAAAACCGTCAGCCGTCACACCTTGAAGTTCGGTTGGGACTTTGAGCGCACTCACGTCGATGGCGTGGAAGCCAACGGCCAGAATGATCAGCTGTTTGCTACGCAGGCCGACTATCAGCAATTCGGCCCGATCGATGCCGGGTTCTTCTTGCTTCTGACCGTCGGCGGTCTTACCCCGCAAGCCAATCAAATCAAATTACGCAACAACTACACAGGCTTGTGGGCCCAGGACGATTGGAAAATTACCCACAACCTGACCATTAACGGGGGCCTCCGCTGGGACTACGACTCGGCGTTCAACAAAACCGACAACGTCTCACCGCGAGTCGGTTTTGCCTGGTCAGCCACGCCAAAAACGGTCATCCGCGGCAGCTTCGGCCTGTTCTACGACCATTTTCGCCTTGGCCTGGTTCGCGACATCCCCGGCTTCGGTGGCGCGGATATCCGCGAGAGCCAGCCGCTCTCCTTCCCTCGCCTCTTCTACGGCGTGCCCACGATTGCCCCCGCTCTGTTTGGCTTGTGCCTCTCGCCCACGCAAACCGACGCACAAATCGCCGGTCAGGCGTGTCCTTACCCATTCGATCCTCCGGGCACTCCTTACTTCGGAGTCGATCATCTGAATGGCGTTGGCCCGACGCCGATTCCTGCGAATGTTGCCGTCAACCAAAGCAACGTCCAGCAGCTCTCCGGTTTGAGTCCCAGCGCCTTCCTGACCGCGGCAGACGCCGCCACGCAGATGCCGCCCAATTTCTGGTTCTGGGGTCCGTTCGGTGCGCTCTCGTTCAATGTGTTCCAGCCCAGCAACTTCCCGGTAACCATCGATCCGAGCTTTGCGACTCCCTACACCCGCAGCTACACTCTCGGCGTTCAGCGTCAACTCACCAACGATTGGGTCGTTGCCTTGGACTTCTATCACAAGGACATCGTAAACATCCTCGGCGTTCGGGAGACGAATCTTCCATTTGCTGCACGCATCGCTAACAGCGGCGGTGGCCTGACACAAGTGAATGGCTTCGGGCCGTGGTACGCCGGCACCTACAACGGCGGAGTCCTGTCCTTCCAGAAGCGCATGAGCCGCCGCTTTACCTTAGGCGGCAGCTACTCCTACGTCTCCGAGGGCGACGATGCGCTTTCCTCAGACCTCGGCACCGGTGCCATTGGTGGCGACAACGGATTTCCCACGGACAGCTTTGTGGGCGTCCCGCCCGTCGTGACCGATCCCGGGAACATCGCTCAGGGCGGCACCTGTCCGGGCGGCACCAATGCCACGAGTTCCTTTTTTGCTTGCAACGGCAACTACGTGCCGAAGGCGGGGGTTTTTTACAACGGCCCGGCACTCGATTCCGGCCGGTCGGATTTCGCTCTGCGCCACACCTTCGAGGCGCACGGCCTTGTGCAACTCCCCTGGAAGACCCAGTTCAGCGCCCTTTTCCGGGCGCAGAGCGGTTTCCACTACACGCAAAACGCGCTCCAGCCCGTCGACCAGGACGGCAATGGGAACTTTGACGGCAGGGACCTGAAGACCGGCCGCAACGGGTTCACCGCTCCGCATTTCGTGAACATGGACACGCGCATCGCGAAGACATTCAACATCACCGAGCGCGTGAGGGCGCAAGCCATGTTTGAATTCTTCAACCTTTTCAACAGCGCGAATCCGGCTGCGGTGAATCGAAATCAGAATCACACGCCCGTGAATCCGGGAGAACCCGTTTTCGGCACCGTTTCAGAATTCCTGCCCGGCCGTGAAGGTCAGATCGGCCTGCGCATCGAATTCTGAGCCTGGACTGACGCCGGAAAGGACCGCAATGAAAAGACCGACGCTGGTAGCGTGCTTTTCCGCACTGCTTCTCGCCGCCCTGCCCAACCCTCTCGAAGGGCAGAAGAAGAAGCCTGCTGCTCCTGCCGCTTCCCCGGCCGCCCGAGCGGCCTCTGCCGCCGCCAAGCTCGAGGGCCTCGATGATCTCGCCGCGCAAGCGATGAAGGAGTGGAAAGTCCCGGGTGTCGCTCTTGCCGTGGTCGAAGACGGCAAAGTCATCTACGCCAAAGCCTACGGTTGTCGCGATCTCGAAAACAAACTGCCCGTAACCACAGCCACGCTGTTTCCCATCGGCTCGATTACCAAATCTTTCACGGCTCTCACCTTCGGCATTCTCAAAAACGAAGGCAAGGTCGATTGGGACAAGCCCGTCCGCACCTACCTTCCCGAATTTCAGATGTACGATCCCGTCTCGAGCGAACAGGCCACGCCTCGCGATCTCTTCTCGCACCGCACAGGTCTGCCGCGCCACGACCTCCTTTGGTATTCTTCCGACTTTAGCCGCGAAGATCTCCTCGGCCGCTTGCGCTATCTGAAGCCCAACAAGGGCTTTCGCAGCGCCTATCAGTACAACAATCTCACGGTCATGACCATGGGCTACCTCGAGGGGAAGCTCAGCGGTCTCGGTTGGGAAGGCGCGATCCGCGAAAAGATTTTTGCCCCGCTGGGCATGTCGCATTCGGATTTATCCGTCACCGATATTGAAAAAACCGACGACCACGCCCTGCCCTATGAACTAAAGAAGGATGTCCTCACCCGGGTTCCGTTCCACAACATCGACGCCATCGGGCCAGCGGGGTCCATCAATTCGAGCGTGGAGGACATGTCGCATTATTTGATTTTCCAGTTGGGCGACGGCAAATACAACGGCAAGCCCATCGTGGCCGAGAGCGACCTGCGCGAAATGCACAGCCCGCAAACGGCCATTCCCGATCCGCCACCCGCGTTCAGCATGTCCGGACTCGGCCATTTTAGTTACGGGCTGGCTTGGGTGGTGACCGCCTACCGCGGCCACAATCTGGTGTGGCACAACGGCGGCATCGACGGTTTCTACGCGCTGCTGTCCATGCTTCCCGACGACCACCTGGGCGTCGTGGTGCTAACGAATCTCCCACACGGCCAGACGCCGGAAGTTCTTGCCTACAACGTCTACGACCGCCTGCTGGGGCTCGATCCTTTGCCCTGGTTCGATCGCTTCAAGGACTTGGAAGCCAAAGACAAGAAGGGGGAAGAGGAAGCCAAGAAGAACAAGCCCACGGACCGCAAGACCGGCACGCATAATTCGCACCCTCTTGCGGACTACGCCGGCGAATACCAGAATCCGGGCTACGGCAGCCTGAAGGTTGCGCTCAAGGGCGAGGCCCTCGAACTGAGCCTTAACAAATTGGGCCCATTTCCGCTCGAGCACTACCACTACGACATTTTTCAGGTCCCCGAAGATTCCGACAGCGTCGCGGCCGGCGAAAAGTTCCAGTTTGCGATGGATAAGAAAGGCGACATCGACCGCATCGGCGCTATGCTCGAGCCCGCGCTTGGCGAAGACATCATGTTCACGCGCGCGCCGGAAAACATCTCAAAGGACGTTTTGCAAAAGCTCGCCGGCGATTACCAGCTCGCCGAGCAGACCGTGAGCTTTGCGGTCGTGGGCGATGTTCTGCGCCTCACCGTGCCGGGCCAGCCGGTGTACGAGCTGATTCCACGAAAGGAATTGTCGTTCGACGTAAAAGGCCTGCCCGGCTTCAGCGTGGATTTTCAGATGGACCCGAGCGGCAAGGTCACCGAAGCCGTCTTCAATCAGCCGAACGGCGTCTTCCACGCCAAGCGCAAATAGCCTCGGCCCCGAGAGCAAGAGTCGACGCCCGAGCGCGGCAAATCTCAAGAAGCTTGTTTTTTTGCGAAAGCCCCCAATGGATGGGACTGATCCCTGAATGAACCGGATGGTTGCCATCGGCGTCCTGCACTTACATTTCCCGCGTTCCCCAGGTTTGGTTCACGGGCTCGACCGCGACGGGGACGCCCTTTTTGACAAACTCCGTGCAGGGCATCGACGCTGTCCGCCAGGAAGTTGACCACGCCGCCCGCAAGGCCGTCCCCGGAAAACGATGAGACGTGCACCCAGCCCCCGTCGCGCGAGATGCCCAGGTAACAAGGATCGGATTGGCTCCGGTCCGCGCGATGGGCAAACTCCCGCCGGAAGCCCAGCAGGTTGCAATAGAACTCTTCCGCCGCGGCCGCGTTCGCCACGTGGATGAGCGGAATCGCGAGCTTCGGCATAAGCACCTCCTGCTGCGGAGACTAGCAGCCGGACCGGTTCGATTTTGACTCTTCGCTCGCGCGCGGCGCTTCACGGAGATTACTGGTGCGAAGACCCGGCGTAAAAGCTCAGCTACCAGCCGGGTTGCGCGACGAAGATCATCTCGGGGGAATCGTCACGGATGGGCGTCTTGTCAAAGTCCCCATATTCGGCGGTCACGCGGAATCCGCAGCGCGCCAGCAGGTGCTCGACTTCGTAGCGGAAGAAATAGCGCAGCGGCCAGGCAAACACCAGGCGCTCCTTGCGCCCGTCGGGATGTTCGATCGAGTAGATCATCTCGACGTCGTTGCGCTGCTCGGCGCGATGAAACGCGGCAACGCGTTCGCTGATGCGCACCTGTCTGCCATCGTGCGACCAGTATTCGACCAGCGGGGATTCGCGCATGTGGATGGGATCGTGGATGCGCTCGGCGTCGGTCTGGAACACGTCCAGGATGAGACAGCCTGCGGGCCGGAGATGCTCGCGGACGCGCTCGAGGCAGGCCACCTGGTCGCGCACCTCGAGCAAGTGCTGAAACGGACGGAACGGAATAATGATGAGCTGGAACTTCTCGCCGAGGTCAAACTTGGTCATGTCGCCCGGCACGAGATGGACCCGTTCTCGCTCTTCGTTGTTGAGCGCGGCGCGCTTTCGCTCGGCGTGCTCGAGCATGCGTTCGGAAAGGTCGAGACCGGTGACACGCTTGCCCAGCTGAGCGAGTGCCATGGCGACGCGCCCGGTGCCGCAGCCGAGCTCGAGCACGGGATCGCCGAATTCGCGTACGGCGTCGCGGTAAAACGCGATGTCCCGCGTGCGCTGGCGCACCAGCGGCGATTCGTCGTAGTAGTCCGCGATGAACGAATCGTACAAAGCTGGGGACATGTTTTTTTCGTTTGCGGGCAAAGGCGGTCCTTGATCTTTCGAGGGATGCTTGGCTTCAGTCACGGGACGACGGCATCGGCTTCGATTTCCACCAGCATTTCCGGGGAAATCAGCTTGCTCACTTCGACCATGCTCGTCGCCGGTCGAATCTCGCCGAAAAATTCTCCGTGCGCGCGGCCCACCTTTTCCCATTCGGCAATGTTGGTGACGTAGATGCGCGTGCGCACGACGTCTCGCAGGGTCGCGCCGGCTTTTACGAGCGCGGCTTCGATGTTGCGGATGGTTTGGATGGTCTGCGCGCGGGCGTCGCCCACGCCGACAATCCTCCCGTCGGGCCCCGTTGCGGTGGTACCGGAAACGGTGATGTTGTTGCCCATGCGCACGGCGCGCGAGTAACCGACAATCGGCTCCCAGGGCGCTCCGCTGGAAATGTTTTGCCTGTCCATATTCGGTTCTCCTAGCTGCAATGTCCTGTTCGCGTGCCAGAAAGAATAATCTATACGGCGCCATTTCAACACTGTTTGGCAGCGCGTATCCGCGGGTTTCGCAATGATGCTAAACTGAAAGCACTTTCGCGGAGAAATCGGGACCAGGGATGAAGTGCAATCACATTCTCGAAGCAATCGGGCATACGCCCCTGGTGCGGTTGAACCGCATCACCAAGGACTTGAAGCCGCAGATCTACGTGAAGGCCGAGTTCATGAACCCCGGCGGTTCGGTGAAAGACCGTATCGGCATGACCATGATTAACGACGCCGAGAAACGGGGCCTGCTGAAACCGGGCGGCACGATCATCGAAGGGACTTCGGGGAACACTGGCATGGGACTGGCGCTGGTGGCCGCGGTGCGCGGCTACAAGTGCGTGTTTACGACAACCGACAAGCAATCGAAGGAAAAGGTGGACTTGCTGAAGGCCCTGGGCGCCGAGGTGATTGTGTGCCCGACGGCGGTGGAGCCGGAGGATCCGCGCAGCTATTATTCGGTGGCCAAGAAACTGGCGCGCGAAATTCCCAATTCGTTTTACCCGAATCAGTACGACAACCCCATGAATCCCGAAGCGCACTACCTAACGACGGGACCGGAGATTTGGGAGGACAGCGAGGGGAAGATCACGCACTTTGTCTGTGGGCTCGGCACCGGCGGGACCATCAGCGGCGCGGGCAAATATCTGAAGGAAAAAAATCCCGGGGTCAAGATTATCGGCGTCGACCCATACGGCTCTCTGTATTACGACTTCGTCAAGACCGGCACTACCATTAAAGCGAAGACCTACGTGGTCGAAGGCATCGGCGAAGACTTTTTCCCGACGACCATGAATCTGAAAATTCTCGATGACATTATCCAGGTGAATGACGAGGAGTGCTTTGTGGTGGCGCGGCGGCTGGCGAAATTGGAAGGACTGTTCACGGGGGGTTCGGGTGGCGGATGCCTGTCGGGCGCTTTGCAGCTGGCGAAAAATCTCGGGCCGAACGATTTCGTGGTGGCGCTGCTCCCGGACACCGGGATGCGCTACCTCAGCAAAGTGTACAACGACGAATGGATGCGCGAGCGCGGGTACGTAGATGCGGCGGTGCAAATGACCGCCGCCGAAGTGGTGAGGGCCAAGCATGCCGCCGGCAAGGCGCGCGAACTGGTGATTGCGCGCCCGTACCAGACCGTTTTTCACGCCCTGAAGAGCATGCAGGATCAGGATATTTCGCAGATCCCCGTGTTCGAGGAAAACACGCCGATCGGGACGATTTACGAGGACCAGATTTTGAATCTGGCGCTGCAAGGCAAGGATTTGCGCAAGCTGGTGGTGCGCGAAGTGATGAGCAACCCCTTGCCGCAAGTCCCGGGAACAGCGCCGGTCGAGCGCGTGACGCAAATCCTCAGCCACGAGAATCCGGCGGTGTTTGTGGACCTGGGCAATTCGCACTTCGAAATCCTCACCAAGTACGACCTCATGAGCACGGTGGCCTCGCTCATGGAACAGAAGCGGTAATCGGAGAATCCATTATGGCGAAACGGCCCAGGATCCCTGGGATTCGCATACTTCGTGGGAGTCATGGATCGGCCAAGGGGCCGGGAAGCGCGCAGTTCGACGCTCGGTCTTAGGCTTTGGATGGGGCGGGTATCGGCGCTGGCTTTGACGCGGCCTGCGGGTTTACCAGTTTGCGGGGCAAAGTCGATTTGAAAATCTACGATTTCAATCAGCGGCTGAAGGACGCGATTCTCATCGCCGACGGAGCGATGGGCTCGATGCTGCACGAAGCCGTCGGTCCACAGCGGTGCTTCGACGAGTTGAACGCCGCCGAGCCAGAAGCGGTCTTCCGCGTGCACCAGGCGTACATTGAAGCGGGCGCGCAAATCATCGAGACCAATACGTTCGGAGCGAATCGCTTCAAGCTGTCGCCGCTCGGTCTCGGCGACGAAGTGCAGCGGCTGAACAGCCGGGGCGTGAAAATCGCGAGAGAAGCTCGCGAGTCCGCGGCGCGGGAAGTGCTCATCGCCGGGTCGATTGGGCCGTTGGGGTTGGGGGTGCAGGCGCGCCATCCGGACGACCAGGAAATCCTCGATGTTTTTCACGAGCAGGCGCTGGCGCTCGAGGAGCGCGGCGTCGATTTCTACATTCTCGAAACGTTTTCTTACATCGAGGAGATGCTGCTCGCGGTGGATGCCATTCGCTCGTTTTCCGGCTTGCCCATCGTGGCACAGCTCACCTATTCCGAAGAAGGCACGACCCATGGCGACATTCGGCCTTCCGACGCGGCGGCGCAACTGAAAAACAAGAACGTGCAGGTGATCGGCGCGAATTGCACCCTGGGTCCGCAGGCGCTGCTCCCGATTTTGCAAGAGCTTGCGGCGGTGGACGAGATTCGAACAAGCGCCATGCCCAACGCGGGCTTCCCAAAGCGCGAAGGCGACCGCATCGTGTATCCGAAATCGTCGCCGCAGTATTTCGCGCTGTTTGCCCGCGAAGCGGCGGCGCTCGGAGTACGCATTCTGGGCGGCTGCTGCGGGACGACGCCGGCGCACATTCAGGCCATGGCCGAAGAGGTCAAGTCGCTGCGCCCGGCGAAAGCCCAGGCGGCGTTGCCGGTGGCAGTAGAAGCGGTTCCGAAGACCGCCCCGATTTCGGGGCGCGAGCCGGAAAGCCGATTTTGGAAAAAGCTGAAGAAAAAAGAGTTCGCGATTTGCGTGGAAATCGATCCGCCAAAAGGGCTCGCGCTCGACCGCATTTTCGAGCAAGTGGACAGAGTGATGGCCTCGCGCAAGGTGGACGCCATCGACATCAACAGCGGAGCGATGGCGCGCGTGGGGATGGACGCACTGGTGGTTGCCGGCGCGCTAGAAGCGCGCGGGGTGGAAACCATTCCGCATCTGACCACGCGCGACCAAAACATCATCGGGCTGCAGGCGGCGCTGCTGGGCGCGTGGACGGTGGGCGGTGTGCGCAACGTGCTGGCGATTACCGGCGATCCGCCGTCGGTAGGCGATTACCCAGAAACCAGCGGCGTGTATGAAGTGGATTCGGTTGGGCTCGTGAAAGTGCTGAGCCGGCTGAATCAGGGGACCGACTGGGCGGGCAAGACGCTCGGCGGGGCGACGAATTTTGCCATCGGCGTGGCGCTCAATCCCATGGCCGATGATTTGGATACTGAAATCGCACGTTTCCATGCCAAGGTGGAAGCCGGCGCGCACTACGCGATGACGCAGCCGCTGTTCGACCCCGAGCATTGGCGGGCGTTTTTGAAGAAGCTTGGCGACAAGCCGCCCATTCCTATCTTGATCGGAGTGTGGCCGCTGAACAGCTATAAGCAGGCGCTGCGCTTGAACAACGAAGTGCCTGGCATCGTCATTCCCGAGGCTTTGTTGAAGTCCATGGAAGCTGCCGGGGCCGGCGCGCGCGATTGCGGCTTCCGCGTGGCCAGGCAGATGCTCGCTTGGGCGCGGACCGAACTGGCGGGGGCCTACCTCATTCCGCCTTTCAAGCGTTACGAAGAGATTTTGGAGATCCTGTAGCCACCCTTCCTCCGCCTCCACAAGGCGAGCCGGGGCGCTCCCGGAGAAGCTCCCATTTTTCGACCCTGGATAGATCAGTTCAGGATGCTCCAGAAGGGACTGCTCCGATTGAAGCCCTCGGCCAGGGAAAGCTCTAGGGATTCGGTTGTGGGAAGGACACCGTGCTGGTGTGGTCGTGGATGATCTTCCAGCCGCCGGGAAACTTCTGCCAGACCAGGGTGAACACCCCGCCGATGTCGCCGGCGGTCTCGCGCTTCAAGTGCCACTGGCCCAGAACCAGGGCAGCGTCCGGTCCCAGAAACCGCGTCTCCAAGTCCGAAAAATCCAGTTCGCCCATGGAGTCGCGATCGGGATAGTTTTTCTTGTAGCGTGCGACCACGCCGTCCCAGCCGCGCGCGACTCCATTGCTTCCGGAGAAAGTCAATTCCGGCGAATGCCAATATCCTGTCAGAAAGGCTTCCACATCGCCGCGATTCCAGGCCGTTTGCTGCTCTTTCAACACCGCGTTGATGGCGGCGCGGTCCGCCTCACGCGCATCCGGTGATTTGCCGCCGAGCGCGCGCGCGAAAAGCGTAAAGCAAACCGCAAGCAGTGCGACTCGAGCAACGCTTGAACCCGTGATTCGACTCCAAGCCATGGTCATTCTCCCCCTATGGTGTCAGCTGCATCTCCATCCGAAGACTTCGTAAGTGACTGATAAGTTGGAGGATAGGCTGACGGCAAGGAAATGACAAGGCGTTCTTTAAGGAAGCGTCCGAAACCTGTCGTTTGGTTTCCCCGACGCTGCCGCGAGAGCGTTCCAGGCCATTAGTACTTCCGAGCTATTGGAAACGGTTCTTGGCCCTGGCATCATCCCTTACGAGGTAGAGGGATGTTCGCAGCCATGGTTTTTACGATCTCGTTTGTGGCCGTGTCACAGTTTGCTCTCTACTACTTGAGAGCGGTGCTGACGGGGGTTGCCGCCCAGGCCGTGTCGGATCGAGTGCTGGCTGCCGCGCATATCGAAGACGGGCGGCTTTTGCCGCAACACTTTGAAACGCTAGCCGGGCTGCACGATTTGACGCCCGATCTCGAACGTCATGGCGGCGGGTTGGGCCTGGTTCGCGTTTATTACCGCTTTTTGCAGGCTCTCGGCGTCCTCCTTGGCAAGCACATGCCGGTGCTCGCTGACTGGAGCGAGCGGGAGCGCGCGATTTGTGCGCGCTACGCCGCGGTCGAGGTGGGGCGCCGCCTGCAGTTGAATCTGGAGCTCGCGGCTTCGCTTCGTTCCTGTTAAGCCAACCAAAGCCACTCGAAC
>Ga0126373_10002674_pt1 | contig 13148 bp, 13 predicted proteins | sample PanSoiMetPlot_11_FD_92545 | JGI IMG/M metagenome (GOLD analysis project Ga0126373, IMG submission 92545) | Tropical forest soil microbial communities from Panama - MetaG Plot_11 | ecosystem: Environmental > Terrestrial > Soil > Tropical forest > Bulk soil | place: Panama | collected 2016-02-17
TGATCTGTTCGCTTGATGATTCAGCGGTGCGAAAGTACTGCAATGCGATTGCGTGGCATGGCTACGTCGGGACACCGGAAATGATGCTGAACGTACGTGAACGCTATCCTAAGGCGGAGATGCATTGGACGGAGGGTGGCCCGGATTACACCGCCGACAATTACGCGACGGACTGGGTCACGTGGGCGCAGACTTTCATCGGTGTGTTAAGGAACGGTTGCGCCTCGATTACAGGATGGAACCTGGCACTCGACGAGCGGGGGCGGCCGAACATCGGGCCATTTTCGTGCGGAGGATTGCTTACGATCCACTCCGGAACAAAGGAGATCACGCGAAGCGGCCAGTACCACGCGTTCTCACATTTCTCACGCAGCATGCAGCGGGGAGCGATAATATTCGCATCGACTGGCACATCGAAAAGCCTGACGTACGTCGCCTGCAAAAATCGCGATGGCCGGAACGTCTTGGTCATCGCCAATCCGGGGTCGGGCACGCGGGTGAACGTTCGAGTATCCGGAATGTCAGCGCCAATCACCTTGGACAACGCTTCGGTTACGACGGCGATCTGGCAATAGTCTCGACAGGACCAACAACATCAGAGCGAACAAAGTGTTCAGCTGTGCGGGCAGAGTCGATCCATGGGACCTTATTCTTTGCCGGGGAAGCTACCGACATTACGGGTAACGGCACGGTTCATGGTGCGATTGCGAGGGGACTGAGAGCGGCGAAGGAAATTGCTGGAGTCTATCTCTTAATCAAGACGCTTGTTTTTCGGCGATGAGCACGATGTACTCGCCATACCAAATTTCGCGATCGAACTGTTTCAGAAACGGAAGAAGCAGTGAAGGAGTATTGTTCTGAGAGATCATACCGGTTGTCATGCAGGCAATCGGCTTTAATCCCGCAGCGCTCAGAACCGCAAGATTCGACGGGATGGTCGAGGTCAAGAGCCCTCTTTCCGCGGCAATAACTAGTCCGAATGCGAGCATCAATGGGTTGTAACGATTGGGCTCGATCAGAATTACCCAGCGTCGTGAGGCGCGGGCCATTTCGCGAACAACCTTGATCCTGTCTTTTACATGGTGCAGAACATTTGCTTCAAAAACCACATCGAAGCTCCCATCGCGAAACGGCAAATCCGTGCCTTCACCTTGGACCACACGCGGGCAGGAGTTCTGCGCCAGCATGTTTCCGGAGTTGTCAAGGGCGCTGACAAATCCGCATAGCTTTTCGAGGTGATGGGTAAACACTCCATTTCCACATCCCACGTCGAGGAGCGATGTGCGTTGGTCGAGTGGAACGAAACGTCGGATGTAATCAAGCTTTGGGCGAACGTACGCTTCGATGACCGGATGTTCGGGCGAGCGATACTGCGCTTTTTCAAAGTAAGCAACTGCCATAACAGACGTGCGCTGCGAACCTCATTCCCATGATAGCAACTCGGTCCCGATTGCGGATTTGGGGCAGGATACTCCAGCACATGAACGAACCTTCCGGGAATAGGGTTCTCCCCTGGCTTGGGGCGGCCTGCGCTTGCTATTTCTTAGACGGCCTCTTTTCGATTGCTCGAAGGAAACGATGCGGGTCGCAGAACAGAAGTCTGCCCTGGGTAAGGTACAGTTCCTCGTATCGCGGAAATGTGGTCCTGCGCAAAATCTGGAAACGGTACCTGATTCGATGTTTCCCACTTACGCACTTCGTTCGCAGCATGCGCCATCCGATTCGCGTCGACGGCTTGCTCTTTTGAAATGTACGCCACCTGTGAGGGAATGCCCCATGCAGCGCCGATGGACTCTACAAGCTCAATAATTCGAAGAAGGAGATCTTCCCTGATCGCAGCGAATTCGCGCGCGTCTTTACTGAGAATGGAGGCAGACAATTCAACCTGAAACCCTTCGGGGGCGAAGTTCGCCAATCGAAAATACGCAGTTTCCGGATCGATGCGTTGATGGGAATACAGCAATTCGCGAACTCGCGCAATCAAAAGTTGAAGTTGTGCGAGCGAGCACTCATAGCTGAAGGAAAGAGTCGTGGACATCAAAAACCTGGTTCGGCGGGATAAGTTCTCAATGCTTGCCTGCGACAACATCCCATTGGGGAATGCTATTTCAGTTCCTTCTTTTGTAATAACGCGAAGAGACCGGAGGCCTATCTCTTCTACCTTAACCACGCGCCCAGATATGACGCAATCATCACCCACTGCAGCGGTCTGGTCCAACACCAATGTAACGCCACCTATCAGGTTTTCCAATGTTTTCTGCGCCGCGAGTGCGAAGGCGATTCCTCCAATCCCAAGACCAGCAAGCATTGTCTTCGTATCGAACCCTAATATCGTGGTTATCACCAGCAAGGCGATTATGATAATCACCACTTTATTAGCATGCTGAGCTAGTTGGAGAAGGGATTGAGATTCCCTTCGAATGGAGCTTCGACGGACGTGCTTGTATGCCATGTCAGTCACTCGGACAAGCAACCACGCAGTGCCGATCGCGAACAGTATCTGTAATATCCGAAAATAGTAAACCCTATAAAAGAGAGGCATTCCAGCGGAGAACACAATAAGCGCATCAATAACGATTGCGAGAACTGCGATAACCGGCCTACGCAAGGTATGGGATTGAATCTGGGTTTTGGGTGAGCGCTTCAATCGCTCCCAAGCTAAGGCGCCAAGCGAAACAAGCAACCACCCTATTAGCAGCGATACAGGTATCGCTAGTAACCATACCAACCATTGTCCGGCCGGGATGCCTAATAACGAATTACTCATCAGCACGTCTGGAAAGTATTGTGCGAGACGCGGAGAGCCTACACGTTGATAAAGGCTTGGAACTTGTGACAGTGTCCCCGAAGAGATGAGCCAGATTGGCCCTGTATCTTTACGAGTTACTCTTGCCAGCAGGAGTTGGACATCCTGATCTTCGACCACGAATCTGCCGGCGACTTCGAGGTTAGCATCTTCCGTATCTTCGAGATCGCCTTGCGGCGCATTGCTGAGGGTTGGCATTGAGCCCCGGAAACTGGTGTTAATCAAAACCAACAGTTGCCTCGCAGTCTCCTCCGCGTGCTGCTCCTCTTTGGGTGTCGTGAGCTGAAGATATTTTGCAGCGGATTCATAATCTCCACGTTGTGCATACTTGACGAAACCCATTAGGCTACCGCGTGGTGTCTGCCGGCCACGCGAGTCCTGAGGTTCCGTATCGGTGGACGAAGAAGATGTTGCGGGTGACTTCGGAAGGGCGGTCACCTGAGTTGAGCCCGCAGAGCGCGAAAAAATGGCAAGTAGAAGAAGAGACAACTCAAGGGTTCTTAACCGTGGCATGGTGTCCTCCTGGCCGAAGAACCGGCAGCAAATCACCCGGCTGTCCTGACTGGCAGTCTTTGGTATTCCTCGGTAGCGGTTTCGAAAGAGATCGCTAGCGTTGTCCGCAATTTACGCACCGTCGAACAAAGGCGAAAACTGTAAACCGTTACAGACAGGCTTTTAGGCGTGCCCCACGCTGTCAAAGGTTACAGTCGTTTTGCGTCGTAGCGTGGCCAGACACTGCGGATGTTTCTCGCCACCGGTTGTCCGTTCCCACTGTCCTGAGGGTGGCGTGAAATTCGGACGAGGGCCTGAACGGGTGGCGCGCTCGCCACCGGCGATCGCTAGGAACGGAGGAATCCCATGAACAAACGGTTGCTTTCCAGTCTCTTAGCTTTGTTCTTCGCTTTCCCCTTGTTGGCGCAAGATAATGCCGCGCGTAGCACCGGAAAAGACCTCGACTCATTTGCTCTTCAGGCGTTGAAAGCAGCAACGGATCCAATCAAAGACGCCAAGGCATTTTCGTTCCGGATACTGACTAGCCGAGATCTGGTTGGCACAAATAATCAGATCATTACGCAATTCAGCGTCAGCGAAATTACCGTTCAACGTCCGAACAAATTGCACATCAAATTTCGCGGCCGGGGGGAACCGGTAGAACTTTTTTACGACGGAACGGGTAAGACCGTACTGTATTCGCCGTCGGTCAAGCTGTACACAACCATGGCAACGTCTACGACGATCGACGGGATGCTGTCGGCCGTCGAACAACGAGGGATGTTCATCGCCGTCCGCAACCTCCTGGAGAGCGATCCATTCAAATCATTAACGGACGACCTGACAACGGCTTACATCGTCGGTAGGACAAGTCTGTTTGATCAGGAAGTACATCATCTGGCCTTTACCGAGCCGGGAGCCGAATGGCAGATGTGGATTCTTGGTGGGGATAAGCCTACCGTTCGCCGACTGGAAGTGATCAATGAGGAAGATCCTCATCACCCTCGCGTTGTGGTCGATTTCCTGGACTGGGACTTCAATGCCTCACCCAGCGCGGACATGTTTACCTTCAATAAGCCGTCTGATGCCAGAGAGATCGAGATGCTCAAAATCACCGCGGAGAAATGAAGATGAAACGCATACTTGCATGGGTTCTAATTGCGATGGTGGCTGCGCAACCTCTCAGCGCGCGTATTGAGCGTGGTGGCGGAAGCGCGAACAGGGTCGCAGTACAAAACCGCTCGGCCAACGTCAACAACACAGCGAACGTTAATCGCAACGCAAATCTGAACCAAAATGTGAACGTCAACCGGAATGTCAATGTGAACCAGAACGTCAACGTAAACAGGAACGTTAATGTCGACGTTCACGGTGGCTATTATGGTGGCTGCTGCTATCACGAAGACCCTGATTGGGGCGCTTTCGCGGCAGGCGCGGCAGTAGGAGTTGCGACAACCGCTGCTGTCGCCGCAGCAACCAGACCAAGTACGACCACCACAACCGTGGTGACCGCCCCTGCAATCCCGGTGGGGTCCATCGTGCCCACGCTCCCGGGCGGATGTACGACCGTTGCGAGTGGCTCAGCGGTAATTTACCAGTGCAGTAGTGTGTACTATCGCCCGTACTATCAGGGTTCATCCCTCGTGTATCAAGTTGTTACGTATCCGTAGATGTCAAGCCAGTAGAGTGATGCTTCGGCGTCGTGCGCGTTGCGACATCCGTTGTGAAACGGTGCTGACTTAGAGCCCATTCGACGAAAGCGATGTGGCAATTGTCGTATATCGACACCTGATTAGCGAGGTGTTGGCCGCGCTGCAGTAGAGAGTCATGACTCAGAAAGAAGAGGTTTGCATGCGTCGCGGAACTTCTCAGGTTGGATGATGGTGCTCCTCATGATGAGTGCTTCGGCACTGTGGGGGCAAGATCAGAGTAGCAAAGGCCAAGCCGGGTCTGGTGTTGCTGAACTGAAATCGTCTCTAGCATCGAATCAAGCAAAGTTACGAACCTATCAATGGAACCCAGGCGACCGAGGTGAACATCAAGGGGAAGACACGGAAAGACGAGAAGTTCCAATGTCGCTACGGACCTGACGGAAAGGTTGAAAAGACACCGGTGGGGCCGCCTCCAGAGCAACCCAAGGAGCAACCCCACGGCCTTAAGGGGAAAGGGGTCGAGAAAAAAGTCGGTGAGATGAAGGATTATATGGATCGGCTGAAAAGCTTAATCAGCCATTACGCTCCTCCGGATTCCCAGGGGATTCAAGAGGCGAAAGAAGGCGGTCGGGTGAAGTCGGAAACGACTGGAGGAGTCGCGACGATCACGGTCCAGGATTACTACAAGGCAGGGGACCAAGTAGCGTTCGGGTTTAACAGTTCGCATCACTTCCGGACGGAACCAACTATCTTCAGCAGACAGCTCTCAAGGCGCAAGAGAAACAGATTCAAATTACTACCACGAATTCGGGTTACAGTCGGGCCCAATGAGCTAGTACCCATGCAAGATGTATTGCACAAGAGCGGGATTATCGTGAAGTACCATTGAGAAAGGCCCTTCGGAAAAATAGATCCAATCGTGCAATGCCCAGGTCTCGTTGTCTTTGTAGCCCCGTTCCCATAGCGCCGCGTGGTAGACCTCGTGTTCAAGCGCCTGAACGTTTGCAACGCGATCTTTCCCGGCAGCGACTGTGATGGTTTTGGCCTCATAGTCGGTGAAGCCTTCCGCCGGGCCATCCCCATACTTCTCGGTTGCTGCGTGAGAGGAAACCGAATAGCTCACACAAGGATGATCTTTGATGCCGCAAATCAGGATTGATGTGGGAGGGAAGGCGTAATGGGACGCTTGAGGTACTTGCTCCGGTTTCAATTTCCAGTGTGTGACTAAAACACCAATTCCAAATGAGAGTAGTACCAAGGCCAAGCGAAATATGTGTGTCATGACCTGCTCGTCTCTCGCTTTCTTCCAAGCGCTGCGGTGTGCATTTCGTGAGCCTTGTGCACAGTTCAGGAATAAAGCAAGGTAAGAGCCGTCGTGCACTAGAAGTTTTGACAGTCAGGGCGAAATTCAGGTTTTAATTCCGCGAGCTCTAGCGTTAAAGCAAGTTCTCAGATATTCGCGTTCGTCTCTGGGCGGAGATATTGCCAAGTGCTGGTCCGCTAGCGAAAGTGACAGTGGGTTGGATTCACATCGTCTTCATAGACTCCGGGAATTGTGTTGCACGCCCTCGGGCGTCTTGCGACTCCCATCCTCCATCCAGGTTCTGAACTGATGAGGGTTTGATCCATCAAAAATCAGCATTAAAGGGATCGACGATGAGAGAAGGAATAGAGAACGGGTTCACAAAGGCAACCGTCGCACGATTGGCGCTGACCGCCGTGCTGAGCATCGTCGCGCTGGGGCAGGCCTCACCGAATTCGACTCCCGGTCCTGGAGCGTCGACAGAAGAACTTCAGAAGGCCACTCAAAATCCCGTGGCCAGTCTGATCAGTGTGCCGTTTCAAAACAACGTCGATGAAAACATCGGGCCGTATGCCCGCGACAGAAATACGCTTAACATTCAACCGGTCATTCCGACACAACTTAGTAAGAGTTGGAACTTGATTCCAAGAATTATTACTCCTCTTATCTATCAGCCATTTGTTTCTCCTGGAAATCCAGATCTTTATGCGCAGAAGCACCTTGGAACATTCGGGTTGGGAGATATTCAGCCAACGTTTTTCTTCGCTTCGTCGAAGCCGTCCAAGGTCATCTGGGGTGCAGGGCCGGCACTCCTGCTCCCTACTGCCACCGATGATTCATTAGGTTCTGGTAAATGGTGCATCGGGCCGTCGGTCGTCGCACTCGTGCAACCGGGCCACTTCACAATTGGCGCGCTGGCCAGCAACCTGTGGTCGTTCGCCGGCTCGTCGGATCGGGCGGACGTAAACACGTTGAGCTTGCAATATTTTGTAAATTACAACCTGTCGAAAGGTTGGTTCCTGACCAGCGCTCCAATCTTGAGTGCTAACTGGAACGCTAGCAGCGGGAATGTGTGGCTAGTGCCCTTTGGCGGAGGGTTTGGCCGAATCTTCAAGATCGCGAATCAGCCTGTGAATGGTTCGATCTCTGCCTATTACAATGTTATCCGTCCTGACACGTTGCCCTCTCCCACGTGGCAACTCCGCATGCAACTGGCACTGCTGTATCCACGGATCCCAAAACCAACAAAGTAGCCTTGTGGTTGGGTCGATAACAAACCTCGCTTGCACTCGAAGCCCGTTCTGAGAGATGGTGTATCCGCTACCGTCGAGGGTAGGTGACTTGAAAATCGTTCGCCTTAAGACCGCAGTCGTGGAGGGAAACTTCGATTGGACGTTTGTTCGAATCGAAACGGATGAAGGGATCACGGGACTGGGAGAGTGTTTCTTTGCTCCGGGCCTGACATCCATCCTGCGCTCTCTTGAACCGCTTCTGGTCGGGGAAGACCCGCGCGACGTGAATCGATTATTTCGCAAATTGCAATTGGCCGCCTCGGGCGCAGGCTCTGTCGCGGGCATTATCTACAACGGGCTTAGCGGAATTGAAGCTGCACTTTGGGATCTTCTCGGGCAATCTCTGAATGTCCCGATCTATCGCCTGCTCGGCGGTAAGTTTCGTGATCGCATACGCATTTACGCAGACTGCCATGCTGGCGAACCGCTGGAGAGTCTGGATGCGATCCTTCGGACGCGTCAACCGTCATGGATCACGGAGAACCGACGATACGTATCGAAGAACTATTTCGACGGTGAAGCGGATACTGCGGCTTTTTCTCTCGCGAAAGTTCAGAACCGAGCTCTGGCGATGAAGAGGCAAGGCTACACGGCGCTAAAGTTTGATCTCGATGTCCCCGGTACGGAGGGTCCGGATTCGCACAACCGCAGTCTTTCCAATCGCGCAATCGATCAGATGGTAGCCCTGATCGGAGCAACGCGAGATGCCGTCGGATATGACATCGACATCGCCGTCGATTGTCACTGGCGTTACACTGCCTGTGACGCTATCAAGGTCGCGCACGCGCTCGAGTCGTTTCGCCTGCTGTGGTTGGAAGACCCGGTTCCGCCCGAAAATCTTGAGGCTCTACGAGCGATGAGTTCCCGAGTGAGAGTTCCGATTGCCACTGGCGAGAATCTTTATTTGTTTGAGGGCTTCCGTGAAATGCTACGGACGCATGCGGTGGGCATTGCCACCCCAGACCTGCAAAAAGTCGGAGGACTTGGAGTCGCCTGCGAGATTGCGCACTTTGCCGATAATCAGTCGATTCCATTGGCACCGCATAACATTAGTAGCCCGGTGGGAACATTGGCGTCTGCGCACTTCTGCGCTGCCATCCCGAATTTCCTCGTGCTGGAGTTTCATGCTTCGGACGTTCCTTTCTGGGACGATTTAGTGGACGGCATCGCGAAGCCGATTATTCAAGATGGGTCGATTCGACTCCCTGAAAGGGCCGGGCTGGGTGTCACGCTGAACGAGGAACTGGCTCGAAGGTATGCCCGGAAGGGTGAACCATTCTTTGAATGAATCTTGAAGCGATCAACGAAAATTATGACTGTCTCGGGCAATGACGAAGAACTCTTTTCTACGATTCGCCGTGAACTGTTCACCTGCGTCGTGGGCGACGTGATGGATAAGATCGGGCTTCAACATCAATTTCTTCCGCCGCAGATTCGCCCGCTGAGCCCCGAGATGATCGTGATCGGCAGGGCGATGCCGGTGCTGGCTGTCGACGTTTTTGAGGAAAAAGTTGAAGGGACAAATAACAAATTGATGCGAAAGCCATTCGGATTGATGCTAGAAGCTCTGGATGATTTAAGGCAGAACGAAGTTTATGTGAATGCAGGTTCAACACCACGAAACGCACTCTGGGGCGAACTGATGACAATTCGAGCGCGCAAGCTGGGAGCAGCGGGAGCGGTATTGAACGGCTATCTGCGCGATACGAGGGCTGTGCTCAAGCGGGACTTCCCTGCCTTCTGCTTCGGGTCCTACGCGCAAGATTCCGCCCCTCGTTTCAAGGTGATTGACTTCCGCATCAACATCGAGATCGGCGGAGTCCGGATTCGTCCAGGCGATTTCGTTTTTGGGGATATCGATGGCGTCTGTGTGATTCCGGTCGAGGCCGCGACGGACGTATTCTCGAAAGCACTCGAGAAAGCTCGCGGAGAAAAGCTCGTCCGCATAGCACTGGAACAGGGCAGCAGTGCCGTTGCTGCATTCGAGAAACATGGAATCATGTAAGGTGTGACTTCGAATCCAGGATGGGACATGATTCACATTGATCTTTCCGGCAAAGTAATCCTCATCACAGGAGCAATGGGCGCGATTGCCGAGCACCTGGTAAAGAGGTTGAACACTGCCGGAGCGACTCTAATCCTGCTCGATTTGAAGCCAGTGACCGAGGCCCACAAAATCTTGAGCGGTTGGAACATTCCGGACAAAAGTTACATCTACTACTCGCTCGACATCACTGATTCGACGAAGCTGACTCAGGTTGTGGAGGATTCATTCGAGCGCTTTCCTCAACTTGGTACTGTGCTGGGACACGCCGGTGGCTGCGGTTTGCATCCCTTCGGCGAAACACCAGAATTGGAGTTCGAGCGTACCTTTCGTTTCAATTTCCTGGCGCAGGTGGTTTTGACACGCGCCGTTTTTGCACAGTGGACCAAGCGCACAATTCCCGGCCACATGATCTTCACATCTTCTTACGTGGCTCGGGTTCCCCACACCAAGATTCCTGCCTACGCTTCAGCCAAAGCTGCACTCGAAAATTTCGCCCGCTGTATGGCACTGGAATATGCGACGTCTGGGATTCGAGTAAACGTGATTTCGCCGGGCAACGTTGCGGCGGGAAGTTCGCTCAAAGTGTTCGAGGAGGATGCGTCGTACCGTGAGTTCGTGCTCCGCGTCTCCCTTGGGCGACGCAACAGCCCTGAGTCGATCGCTGACGCCTTCGTGTTCTTATGTTCCCCGCTGGGTGCTGAGATCAACGGTGAAATCCTCAATGCAGACTATGGATCTGGTATCGGGAACCGGCTATAACGACTGAGAGGTCCCTCACGCAGCAACTCGAATCACTTTGCTGCTTTTCCAACGGGATCGACTACTCCCTTAGCCCATAGCCACTCCTTTGAGCAACCATCATTGTTTCTGTCAATCTCAATATCCGTAGTGCGGCTTCCGTGACACCTACGCCGCGAGCATGAATATTCGATATAAGGTTCCGATCTGCATCCGTATTGCCACTCTTGGGCTGGTAAGCGATATATGCGGATAAGCTCTCGGCAGTCGCTAACCCCGGTCGTTCCCCAATGAGCAGGATCGCAACCTTGGGAGCGAGCAAATCACCAATCTCGTTCAGAATTCCAACCCTGCAGTGACGCACAACGAACATTTGACCAACGACCCATCCTCGGGCAACTGCGCCGTCAGTAAGCGCCTCTAGAAGCTCGGGCACTTGCGCGCGAACAGCTGTAACGGACAATCCGTCCCCAATCGCGATCAGTAAGTCTTTATGTGGGGGGCATCGATGCAGCGCCGTTCGCGACTGTGAGTCGAATCGGCGACCGAGGTCCGGTCGCATCAGATACTCGTCCTTGCTGGACGCCTGGGTACACAGCTCGAAAAGATTCCATTTTGCGACTACGTCTGCGCCCAGATCGGATTGTAGATCGAGTTCCGTACGAACGGCGTCGCGCGCCGCTGCATGCGCTTGGCGCAATTCCACCAGAGTATCGGTCTTATACGCAGTGCCGGAGCGGCCCACCATGAGCCGAGCTGGCGTCCGCCTCCGAACTTCTCGGACGATTGTTGGTAGATCACTCTCGCGCAGTTCGTGTCGACTCCGGCCAGTCGGATTGGAGTCATCTCCGTCAGTTGACATCAAACGGCTCCGCCAATCGACAATTCCAGTCCGCGCAACAATCGACGCTGAGCTTGGCCGTCGAGCGACACGGGCTCCACATCCTGATAGATTCCCATGTCCTGGAGCCACGCCAGAAACTCCGGCGAGGGTCGTTGACGGAAAAGCCTTCTGACAGACAGGGCATCATGGTAGCTGGTGGACTGATAGTTCAGCATTACATCATCGGAGCACGGAACTCCCATGAAATAGTTGCATCCAGCTGCTGCCAGCAACATCATCAAGTTATCGACTGAATTTTGGTCTGCAGCCGCATGGTTCGTGTAGCAAACGTCGCACCCCATGGGTAATCCGAGTAACTTCCCCATAAAGTGATCTTCCAGGCCGGCGCGGGTGATCTGCCGTTCATCGAACAAGTACTCGGGACCAATAAATCCCACTACGCTATTTACTAAAAACGGTTCGAATGCTCGCGCGACTCCGTAGGCTCGAGCCTCAAGGGTCAGTTGATCGACACCATGATGTGCCTCCGCCGACAGTGCGCTACCCTGACCGGTTTCAAAATACATCGCGTTGCTGCCCTTCCAGGGCACGTCACGAGCACTATGGTGGCTTAGCACCTGCTCGCGGCCCTCACGCAGCAGCGGGACGGTGATACCGAAACTACGATTTGCCGCTTCGGTTCCTGCAATCGACTGGAAAAGCAGGTCTACCGGTGCTTCACGCTCCAAGGCTGCAAGCTGCGTCGTAATATGCGCCAGACAGCAAGTCTGGGTAGGAATCTTGTACGTATCAGTCAGACGACCAAGGGCGGAAAGTATCGAGCTCACCGTCTCCACTGAATCGGTCGCCGGATTCACTCCGATCACGGCATCACCGCAGCCGTACAGTAATCCTTCGAATGCCGATAGCAAAATTCCTCCGACGTCATCTCGAGGGTGATTCGGTTGTAGCCTAATACCTAGTACCCCTCTTTCACCCATTGTGTTGCGACAACGTGTAACGTTCCGGATCTTGGCGGCAGCCATGATCAGGTCCTTGTTGCTCATGATCTTGGTCACGGCCGCAGCAACCTCGGGTATGATCGCCCAACGCATACCTTGAAGGTCCGCCTCGCTGGTGGAATCTGCAAGAACCAGTTCGCGGAACTCTCCTACCGTCAGACTTCGAATCGTTTGAAATGTCTCTTGATCGAACGTATCGAGAATCAGTCGGCTCACTTCATCTTCATCAGGAGAGATGAGTGGTTCTCGCACAATCTCATCCAAGGTCAGGTCAGCAAGTCGCCTTTTCGCGGCAACTCGTTCACTTTCCGAGCGGGCTGCTATCCCGGCTAGTTGGTCGCCAGATTTTTCTTCGTTGGCTTTGGCGAACAAATCACGGAGATTAGAAAAGACAAAGTGTTCGCTCATCGGGGACTCGTCCAAGCATCTGCCGAAACGGAAGTTCCGCGGAGGTGGCGTTTCGCTAGGAAGATTCTACAGAATTCCCGATACCGCGGGCATTCACTTGAGTGTACTCGGCGATGCGCGCACTTAACGACACGATCTCGGCCAGCAACGGCTCGAGCGCACTCTGCAGCTCTGGACTCAGGCTTGGGCTTTCTCCGGATTCAGGTTGCGCACGTTGCAACCGCGCAAGCGTTCGCCATAGCTCTTGGCCAGTCCGCGCGCCGCGTTCACCAGCGCCGTGCGGGCCCGTACCAGACCAGCCCGAGCACGAATCACCGCCAGATCCGCTTGCGCTTGCCGGCTGCGATGCTTCACCGGACACAGCAACCCGGGATCGATCCTCGCCAGCCGCGCCAAAGTCTGCGCATCCAGACGATCGTCTTTGCGCCGGCTCTCTCCGATCAGCCGCACGCTGCGGGGCATGCGCCACGATCACTTCGTGCCCCAACTCGCTCAGCAACCGACTTACCCAGGGCGAATGCGTTCCCGTCTCCAGCGCGATGCGGCTCGCCGGCATACCTCCGAA
>Ga0126373_10002675_pt1 | contig 13148 bp, 8 predicted proteins | sample PanSoiMetPlot_11_FD_92545 | JGI IMG/M metagenome (GOLD analysis project Ga0126373, IMG submission 92545) | Tropical forest soil microbial communities from Panama - MetaG Plot_11 | ecosystem: Environmental > Terrestrial > Soil > Tropical forest > Bulk soil | place: Panama | collected 2016-02-17
AGGCCCCGGCTTCCCCTGGTAGCGCGTGAGGTTCGAGTCCGCCGCAAACCACGGGAACGCAATCGGAACTCCGCCACGAATTGGCTTGCCAGGAGCGAAGTCGCTCTTGCGGCTCAAAAACAGCACAGGCTGCTGCCCCGCAGGTTGCCAATGTACGAGGTGCGCTCCCTGCAGATACACCGTCGCCGAGGCCGAAGGCGCGGTGACGTTCGCGCGGATAAGGCCGTTGTGCTCGTCAAAGCGAAGGACGTTCGGGATGCCAAAGCGTTCATGAAGCTGATCGATACCCTGCGAGTGATCCATATCCATGTCAGTGTACTCGCTTACGGCGCAGTGCTTTTTCTATGTCCCGTTAAACCCGCCTCGTGTATCCTCCCTTCACGCATCAAGTCAGCTCTCCAAGGTGGCTCTATGGATCCCCTGAATACCTTTCTGCTTATTGTTGCCGTCGTCTTCGCATTCATCCTCATGATCGCGATCCTCAAGACGCTCTTTACCGTCCGGACCTACACCGCAGGCGTCGTCGAGCGCTTCGGCAAGTTCAACCGCATCCTCAGGCCGGGCCTGCACGTGCTCGTTCCCTTCGCTGAGCGGGCCTACATCGTCGACCTGCAGGTCAAGCAGGCGCAATTCTCCGTCGAGACCAAGACCCGCGACAACGTCTTCGTGCAAATCCCAGTCAGCGTGCAGTATCAGGTCCTCGAAGACCGTATCTTCGACGCCTTCTACAAGCTCTCCAGCCCGCAAAGGCAGATCGAGTCCTTCGTCTTCAACTCCATCCTCGGCCACGTTCCCAAGCTCTCGCTCGACGAGACCTTCGAGCAGCAGTCCGGAATCTCCGTTGCCGTCAAAACCGAGCTCGACTCCATCATGTCCGGATTCGGCTTCAACATCCTCACCGCACTCGTCACCGACATCGTCCCCGACGTCAAAGTGAAGACCGCGATGAACGACATTAACGCAGCCCAGCGCGCACAGGTAGCCGCACAGGCCCGAGGCGAAGCCGAGAAGATTCTCAAAGTAAAGCAGGCCGAAGCCGAAGCCGCGTCAAAAGCCCTTCAGGGACAAGGCATCGCCGCCGAGCGCCAGGCCATCATCGACGGCCTTCGCAACTCCATCGAGCACTTCCGCGAGGCCGTCCCCGGAGCCACCGCCGAAGACGTCATGGCGCTCGTCCTTCTCACCCAGTACTTCGACACCCTCAAGGACGTCGGCACTCGCTCCGGAACCAACACCCTCTTCCTACCCAGCAACCCCGGAGCCGCAAACGACTTCCTGACCCAAATCCTCGCCGGCCTTCGCTCCGGCACCTCAAACGGAGCCCCGCCGGCGCCTCCACCGCGGCCCGCAATGACCAGTTCTTCGCCCGTAAGCTAATACAATTTGTGACGAAACTCTGCTACTCCTGCTCGTCCCCTGCATCAGGGTGAGGTAGTGCACGCCCTACGGAGGTAGATCCAGATGAGTCGAATAGGCGAACTCTCGCAGGCGCGCGTCCACGCGCATCAGCGCGTCGACGGATTTGCCGTTCAGCTCCGCAGCGACTCCAGCGGTGTCCTCGAACTCCCGGAACTCGATATGGCGCTCGTCTCCATCCACATCGGACGCGCAGCACGCATGTCATGCCGCCGCGCCGGCGTCAGTCACACTGGTGCGGCCGTGCACGGCGACATAGACATCGTCCCCGTCGGCGTATCCTCGGTCTGGCAGATGCACGATGAAAACGATCGAGCGATCCTGATGATCCTCTCGCAACAGATGCTGAATAATGTCGCCGAAGAGAACCGTCTCGGAGCACGAGGCGTCGAACTGCGCAACCGCTTCATGTCGCGTGACCGCCAGCTCGAAAGCATTGCCTGGGCCATGAAAAGCGAGCTCGAGATGGGCTCCCCCTCTGGACAACTCTATCTCGACGGCCTTGCTCTCTCTGCGGCTGCACGCCTCGTCGCAGCACACAGCTCGCTTACCGTCGAGGAGCGGCGATACGGCGGCCTCGATGGCCGCAGGCTCAAGCGCACTCTGGAGTTCATAGAAGCCCACCTCGCAGAAGATCTTTCCCTGTCTCGCCTCGCCGCCGTGGCAGACATGAGCCTCTCGCACTTCCGCGCCGGCTTTCGCGAATCCGCCGGCGTGCCCGTACACCAGTACGTAATCGAGCGCCGCGTAGAGCGCGCCAAATCCCTCCTGATGCAGGAGGGGCAGTCCATCGCCGACGTCGCGCTCGCCGCCGGCTTCACTCATCAGAGCCACCTTGCCCGGCATATGCAGCGTTCCACCGGCTTCTCTCCTCTGCAGATCAAGCGTATCTTCGCAGAGCGAATGCCGCTCGATCTCGCCGACTAATCCCAGGAATTTTTTCAGCAGATTGTGCTCTTCTCCAGCGTACTGTGTGCGACACCCTGCGCACGGCCAAAGAGAATCGTGTCTGTAGCCACCCTTTGTGGCTCGGACGTGATTTGCAATGGGAGAGAACATGATGAGACGCGAATTCTTACGAGGGACATTCGGTGTAGCGGGAGCATCTCTGCTCTCGGAGGTTGCAACAGGGCTGGGAGGTGGTGCGGTCGTCACAGCGCCCATGTCGAAGATCGGCGACAACAGCCCCATTGATGTGAAGGAATTCCATCGTATGCGGAAATTCGCCGACCTACCCATGGGCCGCATCGCTTACATCGAGCGCGGCGCCGGACCGGTGGCTCTATTTCTTCACGGCTTTCCGCTGAACGGCTATCAGTGGCGCGGCGCACTCGAGCGGCTTTCTCCCTTCCGCCGCTGCATCACCGCGGACTTCATGGGACTCGGCTACTCCGAGGTTCCCGAGGACGCCGACCTCTCGCTGCCCGCGCAGGCCGACATGATCGCTGCCCTGCTCGATCACCTCATGATCGACCAAGTCGACCTCGTTGCCAACGACAGCGGAGGGCTCATCGCACAGCTCTTCGTCGCCCATCACGGCTCGCGCGTGCGCTCACTTCTGCTCACCAACTGCGACGTCGATGAGAATAGCCCTCCACCCGCCTTCCTACCGTTGATTAGCCTCGCGAAGCAGCCCGGCGTGGCCGACAAGTTCATTGCGCCACAAATCGCGGACAAGAACTTTGCCCGCACCGACAAAGGCCTCGGCGGAGCCTACACGCATCCCGCACAGCTCGCCGACACCACCATCGACTGCTACTTCGGCCCTATCGTCAGTTCGCCGGTCCGCAAAGAGCAGTTCAGCCGCTACCTGCTCGCGTTCGAGCCCAATCTGCTTATACCGATTCGCCCGCAACTCAAGCAGTTCAACAAGCCGGCGCACATGGTCTGGGCAACGGCGGACACCTTCTTCGACGCGAAGTGGGCCGACTGGCTCAATCGCACCCTGCCTGGCTCGTGCGGAGTACGTCGCGTCGAAGGAGCAAATCTCTTCTTCCCCGAAGAAATGCCCGACATCATCGCCGAAGAAGCGCTGAAGCTCTGGGGAATCTCGCGTCTCCCAGGAAGCCAGGTCTAACCTCGTCAGGCCAAAAAAGATGCAGAGCGCGAAGCTCTGCATCTTTGTCCTGACAGATCTAGATTCGAAGGCGATCTTACTTGACGCCCTCACGCACCAGAGCCGCAGCCGTCCACAAGACAGGGGCCTGCCCATGGAAGTCCCCCGTTCTCCGCTTGCGCATGTAGTAGTACTCCATGTCGTCCTTCTTGCCCGTGCCTTCGCACACCTGCGTCACGTCGTGGTTTTGATCGACATACCCAACTACCCCGATCCACGCCTTGCGCGCTGCCGGACCGTAGGTCTTCGCATCCAGCCACCCATGCTTCACGCCCGTGATCATAGCAAAGGCGAACATTGCCGAACTCGAGCTCTCCGGCCATGCATCGTCCTTGTCGATCAACTCGCGCCACATGCCGTCCTTGCCCTGGTACTTAAGCAGGGACTCCATCATGAGCTTGTAGCCCTTCATGATGCGCGCGCGGTCGGGATGGTTCTCCGGTAGCGAAGTGAGCATCTCCGCCATCCCTGCCGCAACCCAGCCGTCGCCGCGGCCCCAGAAGTACTTCACATCCGGAGCGTGGTAGAAGAGGCCATTCGGCTGCTGCAACTTATCGAGATACGAGACCATCTCTTTCGCGTCTCGGTCGAGATACTTCTTATCGCCCGTCGCGCGATATGCCTCCAGCTGCAGCATCGTCAGCATGTACATATCGTCGATCCAGTAGCGCGTTTCGGCTGAAAGCCCATCCGGCTGCGGATTCTCCCACTGGCGGTCCGCCCACCACTTGCCTTCCGTGAGGTACTTCTCGTCCTTCGTCTGCCGCGCGATCTCCAGCGGCACCACGCCAAAGATCGAATCGTCCACGTGATGACGCTGCGGTCTACGGTCCGCCTCGGCCCCGCCCGGCATCAGAGGTTCAAAGCGCTTGATCAGCTCCTGCCGCAGAGCATCGTCGTGCGTCAGATCAGCAAAGGTCAGCGCGCCGTACCACGTGCAAACCTCCGAGTAGTGAATCGTCTTGGTGTACTGGTGCGGGCTGGTGACGAAGTGCTCAGAGAGTGCCTTGCCCACCTCCTGCGGCGAGTAGCCGGCAGGCCAGTTGCTGAAGTAGTTCTCCTGCCCCACCGCAGCTCCAAGCGAGCTCAACAGCAGGCATCCGGTTAAAACAAGTCCACGCATCGTTCCCTCTTTACAAATGAAAATTCGGTTATTCAGAGACGCAAACAGTCTAATCAAAAGGTCATACCACTGCCTACTCCACCCACCGATACCTTCCACCCGTTAGCTTTAGCCTTCAGCTAAAGGCTAGAAGCTAAGAGCGAAAGGCTGCCGCATCCTGCGATACTTCATCCGATGCCCCTCATCCCAGACGACACCATCGCCGCCATCTCCACACCGCCCGGCCGCGGAGGCATCGGTATAGTTCGCCTCTCCGGATCCGAGGCTCGCGCCATCGCCGAACCTATGCTGCGCCTCCGCCGACCCCTCACCCCATCCCAGGCGCGCTTCGCCGAAATCGTCGATTCCTCCACTGGCGACCTGCTCGACGAGGCCATCGTTACCTTCTTCGAGGCCCCCAACTCTTACACCACCGAAGACGTCGTCGAGATCGCCTCCCACGGAGCCCCAGTCCTCCTCGAACAAATCCTCCGCCAGGCCATCGCCGCCGGAGCCCGACTAGCCGCACCCGGCGAATTCACCCAGCGCGCTTTCCTCGCAGGGCGCCTCGACCTCACCCAGGCCGAAGCTGTTCACGATCTGATCGAAGCCTCCACCCTCCACCAGGCACGCGTCGCCGCTCAACAACTCGGCGGAGCCCTCTCACGCCAGGTCGCCCCGCTCAAAGAATCCCTCATCGCCCTCATCGCCACCCTTGAGGCCGGAATCGACTTCGCCGAGGACGATATCGACGTCCTCCCCCAAGCCGACCTCCTCACTCGCCTCGCTGCCGTTCACGAGTCCCTCGCCGCGCTCGAGCGCACGTTCGCCTACGGTCGTATCGTTCGCGACGGCTTCACCATGACTATCGTAGGCCGTCCCAATGCCGGAAAGTCATCGCTCTTCAATCGCCTCGTCGAGCGCGACCGCGCCATCGTCACCGCCACTCCCGGAACCACCCGCGATCTTGTCACCGAGCGCGTCTCCCTGAACGGCATCCCCGTCGAACTCGTCGACACCGCCGGCCTTCGCGATGCACTCGACGAAGCCGAATCAATCGGCATCGCCAAGTCCCGCGAAGCGATGGCTGTGGCCGATCTCGTCCTACTCGTTATCGACGCCACCGCTCCCCCGCACCCTGAAGACGAAGCCACTCTCGCTAATCTCACGGGCCGCCCGCTGCTCATCGCGCTCAACAAGAGCGATCTCGTCGGAAACGCCAACTCAACGACCCATACTCATCTCACCATCCAAACCTCGGCGCTCACCGGCGAAGGCGTCGCGGACCTGCGCGCGGCAATCCTCACCTCGGTCACAACCGGAGCTCCTACCGCCGAGACCGCACTCATCACCAACCTCCGCCAGCAACAGGCCGTCACCGCAGCACGCCTCGCGGTCTCCAGCGCAACCGAGGCCGCCTCATCCGATCTCCCCCACGAGATGATCCTGCTCGATCTCTATGATGCCCTGCGCGCGCTCGACTCCCTCACCGGAGCCACCACCACCGACGACATCTTAAATATCATCTTCAGCAAATTCTGCATCGGAAAATAGACCTGGCTCTAGGATGTCTACAAAATCGTGTCGACCGGTGCCCACTGAATCAGCCCTCAACTGACAGTTCTGCCAGTTTGCAAGTCCATGATGAATCACTACCGTGCTTAATAGAAGCGATAGGTGCTTTGGGTTTCTTACCTCCAACGGGCTTGCTGGATACGAATGCAACAAAGGACGACATGGATATAAGTGACGTGAATCCTAAAGTGTCGACTGGGCAAAGCGCGCCTCTGGGAGCAACACTTACCCATGGAGGCGCCAACTTTAGCATCTTCTCTCGTCATGCCTCGGGCGTAGAGCTCTTGTTCTTTGACCGCGAGGATGACAGCCGGCCAGCGCGTGTGATCCCTCTCGATCTTTCGGTGAATCGCACCTATTACTACTGGCATGCCCTTGTACCGAACGTGCAACCTGGCCAGATCTATGCCTATCGAATGGCGGGCCCGTTCGATCCCGGAAGCGGGCTGCGGTTCGACTCATCTAAGGTTCTTCTGGACCCATACAGTCGGGCCACGATCGTTCCTAAGAACTACAGCCGTGAAGCTGCATGCAATCCCGGAAATAATGCTGCGACTGCAATGAAGAGCGTCGTAGTTAATGAGCATGTATATGACTGGGAGGGAGACACACCCATAAGGCGATCCTGTTCACGAACCATTGTGTACGAGATGCATGTGCAGGGTTTCACGCGTGATCCCGCTTCTGGTGTTTCTGAGGAGAAACGAGGCACCTACGCCGGCCTGATCGAGAAGATTCCATACCTCCAGCAGTTAGGAATTACGGCGGTTGAGTTGTTGCCGGTCTTTCAGTTCGACCCTCAGGATTCCCCGCAAGGGCTGGTGAACTACTGGGGGTACGCGCCGATCTCATTCTTCTCGCCTCACCAGGCCTACAGTTCGCGACAGGACGGACCAGGTGTTGTGGATGAATTTCGCGACATGGTTAAAGCGCTGCACCGTGCTGGCATCGAAGTCATTCTGGACGTAGTCTTCAACCACACTGCAGAAGGCGACCACTCCGGTCCAACGTTGAGCTTCAAGGGAGTGGACAACAGCACCTACTACATCCTCGAACAAGACCGCTCCCAATATGCCAACTACAGCGGAACCGGCAATACCCTCAATGCCAATCAACCGGTCGTCCGGCGAATGATCCTGGACTGCCTGCGCTACTGGGTACAGGAAATGCATGTGGACGGATTCAGGTTCGATCTGGCAGCGATCCTTACTCGCGATTCCTTAGGGCATCCTCTGGCAAACCCCCCAGTCCTCTGGGATATTGAGTCCGATCCCTCGCTCGCGGGCACCAAACTGATTGCCGAAGCGTGGGACGCGGCCGGGCTTTACCAGGTAGGGAATTTCGTCGGCGACAGTTGGAGGGAGTGGAATGGAAAGTTTCGAGATGACGTGCGCAGCTTTCTTCGTGGTGAGCCCGGCTCAGTGCGCCATATAGCCGACCGAATCATCGGCAGTCCGGAAATTTACGGACACAAGGAGCGCGAAGCAGAGCAAAGCATCAACTTCGTGACCTGTCACGATGGCTTTACGCTCAACGATCTGGTGTCCTACAACTGGAAACACAACGAAGACAATAGAGAAGACAATCGCGACGGCAGCAATGACAACCGAAGTTGGAACTGTGGCATTGAAGGCCCCACGCAGGACCCGGCGATTGAGAGACTCCGAAATCGGCAGATCAAGAACTTCCTCACCGTCACCATGCTCTCGCTCGGCATGCCGATGATTGTCATGGGAGATGAAGTCCGCCGCACACAGCGCGGTAACAACAACGCATATTGTCAGGACAACGCCATCAGTTGGTTGGACTGGAAACTGATGGAAAAACATGCGGACCTCCATCGGTTCGTGAGACTGCTGATCCAGAGGCGTCTCTTGAGAGAGATGAGCCATCAGCGCGAAAGCCTGAACCAACTGATCAAACGAGGGAATAAGAGCTGGCACGGAGTAAAACGGAACCAACCGGACTGGAGCGATGGTTCGCATAGTCTCGCATTCTTTGCCGAGGTACGAGAACAAAACCTGCTCTTTTACTTCATCTTGAATGCTTACTGGGAACCGCTCGAATTCGAGCTTCCATTCATAGACAAGGATTCCCGGGAAGGATGGCGCCTTTGGATCGATACGTCACTCGAACCTCCACAGGACATCGTCGAATGGCAAACCGCATTGCCGGTGTCAGGAGAAACCTACCGCGTTGGGCCGCGATCGGTAGTCGTGATGTTTTCGAGGACGTGATGCTAAACCCCCATCGCATGGGCGCGGTGTCGATCGATTTGTTACATCAGCGGCAGTTACCACTAAGACTACGGAACTGTCCCCGCCGCTCGGTGTCCTATATCTTCATAGAGACATGCGCTCCCAACATCGCATTAGTAAGTCGAAGCGATCGATAACGTCGTTACCGCATGCGTTCCTGCTAACGCTTCTCTTAGCGGCATCCGCAAACCAGATGGCCCAGGCGCAAGCCGGACACCCCGAGCCTCCGCCTCCTCCTCCGGGAGCAAAGTCGAAAAAGTGTGAGGGCCGCCCCATACCGCAATTCACTGACGTCACTGCCCAGGCCGGCATCAACTTCAAGCACACCTCCGACCCCGAAAAAAAATACATCATTGAATCGATGAGCGGAGGCGTCCTGCTGCTTGATTACGACCGCGACGGTTGGCCCGACATCTACTTCACCAATGCGCCTACCGTTGCCATGGCAATAGAGAAAAAGACAAGCCCCGGCGCCCTCTATCGCAACAATCACGACGGAACATTCACTGACGTTACTCGCACCTCCGGACTTTCAAGCTCGTGTTTCGCAATGGGAGGAGCCGTCGGCGACTACAACAACGATGGCTGGCCCGATATCTACCTCACCTGTCTTGGCGGAAACACCCTCTACAAAAACAACGGCGATGGAACATTCACCGACGTCACTGCGAAAGCCGGCGTTCGCGACGGCAGATGGTCCACCGGTGCGGCCTTTGGAGATTACGACGGCGACGGATTCGTCGACCTGATGGTGACCAACTACGTGGACCTTCACCTCGATGATCTTCCGAAGTTTGGAAGCGCGTCCTATTGCAAATACCGTGGCCTCGACGTCCAATGCGGCCCGCGCGGCTTGAAAGGCGCAGGCGATTCGCTGTTTCACAACAATGGCGACGGCACCTTCACCAACGTCTCGGAGGCCGCCGGAGTCGCCGACCCGCACGGATACTACGGGCTAGGCGTCTTATGGGCTGACTTCAATAACACCGGCCATCCGGATATCTACGTCGCGAACGACTCCACTCCAAAGTTCCTCTACCGGAACAAGGGTCACGGCCACTTCGACGAGATCGGCCTCGAGTCGGGCACAGCCCTCAGTGAAGAAGGAGCAGAACAAGCGTCGATGGGGCTTGCCGTCGGAGACTATATGCACACAGGACGGCCTTCCCTGTACGTGACTAACTTCTCTGACGAAAACGACGACCTCTACCGCAATGATGGGAACTGGAACTTCACAGAGGTCTCCTATCCATCGGGCGTCGCCCTGCCATCTCTTCCCTTCGTCAAATGGGGCACCGCCTTCGCCGATTTCGATAACGATGGGTGGCTCGATCTGATCGCCGTATCAGGACACGTCTATCCGCAGGTCGACGCACTCCCTGCAGGCGCTCGATATCGAGAGCCCGGGCTCTTTCACCTGAACGAACGCGACGGCACTTTTTGCGACGCCAGCGCCATGGCTGGATCGGCACTCTCCGAACCGCGCGTCTCCCGCGGGCTTGCAGTTGGCGACCTCTTCAACAACGGCAACCTGGACGTGGTCATCGAAACCCTGGACGGAAGTCCGCTCATCCTCAAAAATGCCGGAGTTCCCGGTCGCCACTGGATCAGCTTCGAACTGGCAGGCGTTGCCAGTAACCGCATGGCACTCAATGCTCGCCTACGTATCGTCGCAGGTGGCGTAACTCAAACAGAAGAGATCCATAGCGGAGGCAGCTATCTCTCGCAGAACGACACCCGTGTCCACTTCGGCCTGGGCACCGCCAGCAAAATCGACAGCCTGGAGATCATGTGGCCGTCAGGGAAAGTTGAAAAGCTAACCAACCTTTCAGCAGACAAGTTCTACTCCATCCTGGAGGGTCAGGGCATTGTGCCCGCAGAAAAAATCAGACCCGCTAAAAAGCCTTGATCGCAATCTAATATCTACGCGCTACTTGCTTTCCGGCTGCGATGAGACGCTACTCCGTGCCTGTCGCCGAAGCATGTCGGAGGCCTCCATCTCTTTCTGTGCATCTGTCGGTCGACGAGCTGCCGTATAGGCATCGGCCAATCCCCGATGAAATTTTTCACTGCTCGGCGACAACCGCACCGCAGTTTCAAGTTCCGAAATCGCTCCGGCCGTGTCTCCGCCTTCAAGCTCCATCTTGCCGAGATCGTAATGCGAGTCTGCATCTCGCGGACTCAATTCAATCGCGGTGTGGAACTCGTCAATCGCCCTCCTTTGCTCTCCCTGATGCCCTAACGCCTCTCCCATCGCACGATGCACGTCGGGAATCTCTGGATGCGCCTTCTCCAACGCCGTCAGCCGCTCCATGCCAACATCGATTTGCCCAGTCTGAATCATCGACTCCGCGTAAGCATATTCAACTAGCGGAGCGAGGTCGCTCTTTCCCATCACGGATTGCAGCGTCTCAACGCAGCCCTTGTAGTTGCCGCTCATGAACTGGCTGATGCCCAGAACGCTGCGGGCGCCAGGATCATCCGGGTGCTCCCTCACGTAGCGCGACAGCGGCATAACGGCATCCGCATATTGCGAACCGGCGAACGCAGCGCGACCCCAGTTATAGTCGAGTCCCTCAAGCGACGGATTCCACTCCGCTGCGCGTTTGAAATATGTAACTGCGTCTGAATAGTTCTGGCCGGTCGCCGCGATAGCGCCCAGGTTGTTATAACTGTCAGCCACAGCAAATTTCACTTGCTCTCGCTTCGCCTCGACCGTGCGCAGCGCCGCCGCATTCGCTGTAGTAGCAGACTGAGACGGAGAAGCGCCACCCTCCGTCGCTGAAGCTTGAATATCCTTGGCGCCCGTAGTATCCATCAGCCCTTCCAGCTTGCTCTTATCCTGCGCCAGAGTCTTGTTAGTGAGGTCGCGTGAGATCTCCATCTCCGCGTGCGCCGCATCCTGCTGCCCATTCTTCATCAGGATTCGGCCCAGTAGATAATGCGCCTTCTGAACCTGATATCGATTCCGCGAAACATCCGTTGTAAGCCGGATGCATTCACGAAGAGCAGATTCCGACTCGTTGAAGCGGTTCATGTTGAAATACATCTGCCCCAGAAACAAATACGCGTCGGGACTTCGCGGATCGAGTGCGATCGCCTTCTTCAGGTACGTCTCTGCCTCGGCGTATTGATTCCGCGTGACGGCAATCTTGCCCAGCGCCGCATAAGTCATCGCGTCGTCCGGTGAAATGGCCAGCTCCTTCTTCAACTCCGCTTCCGCGCTCTCAAGTGGCTTTTCGTCATTGCCCGAGGCCAGCAAAACCGCGGCGAGAAGATAGTGAGCACCCGGCAAACGGGGATTCTCCTCAATAGCACGCTTGAATTCCGTTACGGCCCTCGGCTGAAAATCCGAGTCACCGTATGCGCGTCCGAACGCCATATGGATCTCCGCAGTATCCCCAAATGACTTCTCCATCTCGTCGAAGATCTGCACCGCGCACTTTTCATCGCCCAGATCGAGACACGCCACGGCCAGGTCATAACCGTTGGCAAACGTCGGATCAAGCGCAACGGCTGTTTCGAATTCCTTCCTCGCCTCCTTGTCCTGATTCAATTTCAGATGCGTACGTCCAAGCACCTGGTGCGCCTGGGCGAGACTCTCACGATCCCCTGGGTGCTTTCGTACGAATTCCGTCGCCAGGGTCTTTGCATGTGCGAGATCTCCCGACACCAGTGCCGTGCGCGCGTAAGCCAGAAGCAGAGAAGAGGAATCGGGTTCCAGAGCCAGCGCTTCATCGAATAGCGGAGCCGCTTGTGAGTAGTCCGGCACCAAGGCATATCCCATCGCCAGTTCGCCAAGCGCATCGGCGAGAAAAGCGCGATATTGGCCGGCAGCCTCGTTGAGCTTGCCGGCCTGCTGCAGCACCTGGGCGTGCTGCAACGCCTCGCGGCCGGCAGATTCGTTCCCGGCAGTCTGACCGCAAACGGCCGCTGCAGAAATCAAGAGAAAACCAAAACAGATGCCGCGAACTCCGGACCGAATGAACATAATGAAGCAGAAAAATCGACGAGATTTCCTCCCGTCGGACTCAAATCTACCACTTCCTCGGAAGCAGACGGTGCTCGTTTCAGGGCACTTAAAAGAAGAACGGAAGGTGAACGATGAGTCTCACCTTCCGTTGCGGAGACGGATTAGAAGAAGTACTTCACGTTCAATTCGATAATGCGATTCATAGCCGCAGAAGTCGCATTCGCCGGACCCGTCTTGCTGTCCATCACACCGAAGGTGGTGGTGTTGTAGTTTCGCGTGATGTTTTTGCTTGCGTAGTCCACGTTGTAACTCAGAGCGAGCGGACCTCCTCCCCCGCTACTGCTGAAATTGGGAAGCGGATGGTTCAGCCAGTCGAAGAAACTGGCGCGGAACTGGATCTGCTGCCCTTCATGGCCGGGAATACGGAACGCCCTGTAAATCGCTAGGTCGTTGTTGAAAAAGGCCGCCGCACTCATATAGGGATAATTCTGGCCGCCTTGCTGTCCCACTGCCGGCGCGCTAAAACAGTTTCCGTTGAGGCGTTGGTAGTGTTTGAGCCCAGAGGTTGGATCGCAATTCAGAACGGGCAGAATTGGGACAGGAGCATCCGTTCCAAAATAGGTTGCACCGCCAATTCCACTACCGAGACCCATTGCCTTCTGTTGCGCCGGAGTTCCCGGCAGGCTGGTGTACGCTAGCCCCAAATTG
>Ga0126373_10002677_pt1 | contig 13143 bp, 9 predicted proteins | sample PanSoiMetPlot_11_FD_92545 | JGI IMG/M metagenome (GOLD analysis project Ga0126373, IMG submission 92545) | Tropical forest soil microbial communities from Panama - MetaG Plot_11 | ecosystem: Environmental > Terrestrial > Soil > Tropical forest > Bulk soil | place: Panama | collected 2016-02-17
ACCGGCACGCCGGCGCGGTAGGCAGTGGCGACGCTCGCCCGCGCGCTGTCGAAGCTTGCGTTGGGCATCGCCCACTGCGCCCTCATCGCCAGGGGCACCGAATGTGCGAGGTCCTCCATCATGACCAGCGTGGGGATTAGTATCCGGCCCGCGGCCGCCATCCGGTCCGCTCCGGCGCGGTCCAGTGGCCGGTCCAGCGGCGTATGGGTGAGCGCATCGGCCCCGGCCGCCTGCGCCACCGCCGCGGCCTCGTACGAGAGTGCATGCGCCACGACGAGCCGCCCGAGCCTGTGCGCGGTGGCGACGAGCGCGTCGACAGTGGCCCGGTCGGGGCTAGGCCCAGGCAGATCGATAAGGATCTTCAGGTAGTCAGAGCCCTCGGCAAACCGCTCGGTCACGAACCGCTCTGCTTCGCTGGCGGTACCGATCAGGCCGCGCTCGCCGATCTCCGGGATGTGCGAGTGGATGCTGCCAGGGGCGAGCGCAGCCGTGCCGGCGCTGCGGATGTCGGTGAGGCCTGCGATCCCGCGCAACGAGTCAACGAACTCCGGCGGGGCGCTTGCCATGTCCAGGGCGGTGGTCACCCCGAAGCGCACCAGCCGCTCGAACGCGGACCGCCCGTCGAGGTGCAGGTGGGCATCAATCAGCCCGGGCAGAAGCACCGCCCCTGCGCCCTCAACGATCACCTCGGCGCCCGTGGCGTCGGCTCCGATGCGGTCGCCGTCGAGCACCACCGTGGCGGGCGGGAGAAGTTGCCTGCCGTCGAACACCCGGACGTTAAGCAGCGCTGTCCTCACTGGTTAAGACGTGCCCGCTTTCCCAGCCGACGAACATGCTTGTGCAGACGGCGAGGTGTCCTGATATGAAGGCACCAAGGCCTGAAGTAAGTAACTGGCGCTAGGGAGCCGTCCATGAAGGTGCCTCTCACTATCGGGGATTACCTCAGCCGCGGGGCGGCTGTGTACGGGGAGCGGACGGCCGTCTTTGATGAGCCTGGCACGGCCGGCTCGCTGGGTACCCTCACCTACCGGGAGCTGGAGCGCCGTGCCCGCGGCATGGCCCTGGCGCTTGATGCCATGGGAGTCGGCCATGGTGAGCGGGTCGCGATCGTCAGCCCGAACGCTGCCCGATTCTTGATCAGCTATTTCGGTGTCAGCGCGTACGGCCGGATCCTTGTCCCGGTCAATTACCGGCTGAACGCGGACGAGATCAGTTACATCATCGGCCACTCAGGCGCTTCGGTGCTGCTGATGGACCCTGAGTCGGAGGAGAGCCTGCGCGGCCTCGGCGTCAAGCACCAGATAGTCCTGGACGGATCGGCTGATGCCGAGCTGTTTGCCGCCGCCGCCGATGGCGCGCAGCCTGCCGAGTGGGCAGCTGATGAGGACGAGACCGCGAGCATCAACTACACCAGCGGCACCACGGCCCAGCCGAAGGGCGTCCAGCTCACCCATCGCAACTGCTGGCTGAACGCCGCGACGTTCGGCTGGCATACCGGAGTTAGCGACCGGGACGTGTTCATGCACACGCTCCCGATGTTCCACTGCAATGGCTGGGGCATGCCGTACGCGGTGACCGGCATGGGCGTTCCGCAGGTCGTGGTGCGCAGGATTGACGGCGAGGAGATCCTTCGCCGGGTCGAAGCGCACGGCGTGACGCTGCTGTGCGGAGCCCCTGCCGTGGTCGCCGCGATTCTCACCGCGGCCACCGAACGGCGGGCGGCCGGGCGCGACATTCCGGGTGCAGGCACCGTCCGGATCGTCGTGGCAGGCGCGCCGCCGCCCTCGAAGACCATCGAGCGGGTCGAGACAGAGCTCGGCTGGGAGTTCGTGCAGATCTACGGGCTGACCGAGACGGCGCCGCTGCTGACCATCAACCGCGCCGTCGCCGAGTGGGATGACCTGCCGACGATGGAGCGGGCCAAGCTGCAGTCACGCGCAGGCGTTCCGGCCGTCGGCGTGCAGATCCGGACCGATGCGGAGGGCGAGGTGCTCGCCAGGTCCAACCACGTGTTCGCCGGGTACTGGGAGCAGCCCGAGGAGACGGCGAAGGCGCTGGATGGCGGCTGGTTCCACACCGGCGACAGGGGTCACATGGAGGCCGGCGAATACCTGGTGATCTCGGACCGGAAGAAGGATGTGATCATCACCGGCGGCGAGAACGTGAGCTCGGTGGAAGTGGAGGACTGTCTCTACCAGCATCCCTCGGTAGCCGAGGCAGCGGTGATCGGCGTTCCGGATGCCAGGTGGGGCGAGACAGTGAAAGCGCTCGTCGTGCTCCGCTCAGGCAGCGCCGTCACTGACGCGGAGCTGATCGAGCACTGCCGGTCACGGCTGGCGCATTTCAAGTGCCCCACGTCGGTCGAACTGCGCGACTCCCTGCCCAGGACAGCTACCGGCAAGCTGCAGAAATTCAAGCTCCGCGAGCCGTACTGGCAGGGCCTCGACCGCAAAGTCAACTAGGGTTCAGCGCCAGCGGGTAGCGCTGAGGGAGGTCCTCAGCGTCATCCGCGAGCCGCCAGCAGGTAGCGGCTGCCTTAGGTCGCTGCTGCTGCCCTAGCGAGTATCTCCTCGACGATCGCCGACTTAGCGTCGGCGTAGTGCTGGACGTGACGCCAGGTGCGCACGGCGAGCTCTTGCTTGACCTCGAGGTAGGCGGCCCGGTCGGCGTCGTTGACGCGCAGCCAGTCGCGGAACAGCAGCATCCTGTCGATCTCGGCTGCACCGGCAGTGAAGACGTGGAGGTTGATGTTGGTGTCCGGGCCCTTGAACAAACGGTGCTCGAACCAGTCTGGCTCTCGCAACTGCAATACGTAGCCGGCCGCTTCCATGGCGGGCACGTAGGCCGCCTCGTCAGCGGAGTCCGGTACGGCCAGCACGATGTCGATGATCGGCTTCGCCGCCAGACCGGGAACGGACGTGGAGCCAGCATGCTCGATGAGCACGGCCGTGTGGCCGAGCGCGGCCCGGATGCGGCTGGCCTCGCGGTTGTAGAGCACAGGCCAGGCGGGGTTGTACTCGGCTATGTTGATGGGGCCGTTATGCGGGATTACCGGTCCGATCCGGGCCAGCTGAAGTTCCTCGTCGCTAGTCGGCGTTCGTCCGAATTCGGCTGCTGTGGGCGGCATGGGACAAGCCTGCCACTAAAGCCCGCTACTGGCATCTGGCCCGGCGCGGCGCCATACGCAACTGGCATGCTCCCGCGCCGACATCGCGACGAACCGGGCGATTCATCCCCGATCTGTCAGCACCCTCGTTATCTCCGCTCCAGCGGCTGCCCGAGTTCGCCGTTCGGTGCGCGATGTTAACGTTCGGCTCGTCCTGTCGTTCTGGCAATGCGAGCGGAGGGCCTGCCAGTGGCGAGCACGGGTAGTGCCGGAGGGCCGCGCGGCGGCGCGGAGCCGTCGATTACCGCAGTCGAGCGGCGCGGCATCGAGTACATCCCGCACGCCGATCGCTGGGGCAAGCCGAGCAACCTGTTCTGGATGTGGGCCGGCGCCGTCTGGAATGTCGAGTTCGTCGTCTACGGGGCCCTTGCCATCGTGGTGTACGGGCTGTCATTCGCCCAGGCCGTCGTCGTGATCCTGATCGGCAACCTGTTTTACCTGCTCACTGGACTGGCCAGCATTCAGGGCCCGCAGGCGGGCACGACCGCGTTCGGCGTGAGCCGCGCTGCATTCGGGCCTAATGGCAACAGGCTGCCGTCGTTCTTCAACTGGGCAACGCAGGTCGGCTTCGAGATCGAGGGCAACGCGCTGATCGTCTTCGCCGCAATCCTGCTGACGTCGAAAGCGGGATTCACCGCTGGGACTGCGGCGAAGGTCCTCTTCATCGTGCTAGCGGTCGCAATCCAGGCAGTGCTGCCGCTGCTCGGCCACGCCGCCGTGGTCAAGGTGCTGCGCTGGCTTGCGATTCCGTTCGTTGTGCTGTTCGCCTTGATGGCGGCGCTGACGGTGTCGAAGGTCAACCTCAGCGAACCCGCGCACGGCGCGAGCTGGGGCGCGCTGACCATTGTCCTTGCGCTGGTAATCGCGGCTGGCGGCCTCGGCTGGACGGAGAACGCGAACGACTACTCCCGGTACCTGCCACGTAGCGCGGGCAAGAAGCAGATCGTGCTGGCCGTAGCGCTCGGCGGCGCCATCCCGTCGGCGCTTCTGGAGATCCTCGGGGCGGCGATAGCCACCGGGGTGCCGACCGCGAGGACTCGCGGACGGTACTACCGCAACGGCGGCATCCACTGGCCAGCGATCATCGCGCAAGCGGCAGGGATGGTATGCGCGGCGCTCTGGCTGAATGCTTACTCGCCGTACGTCGGCGCGCTTGCCAGCCGCACCGGCGGCCGGATCGGCTCGGACTTCAGCGTGTTCGTCGGCATGATTGTCGGCGGTGTCGTCTACTACTTCCTGGCGAGGCGCTCGGTGCGAGCCGAGGGCAGTGCAACCCCGGCCGCGGCCTGATAAAGAGAGCAGATGACATCCGGACACACAGCGCTGGTGACAGGGGCCAACCACGGCATCGGTGCGGCAGCTTCGATCGCGCTTTCCAGGAGCGGGTGCGCGGTGCTGTGCACTTACCTTCGGGTCGACGACGAGCCCGATCCGGGGACGCCGCAGGCCTATCGGGACCGGCGCGGCCAGTCAGCTGACGAGGTGGTGGCGCACATCGAGTCGGCCGGCGGCCGCGCCGTCGCGGTCGAGGCTGACCTGTCCGACCCGGCCGTTCCCGCCCGTCTCTTCGACGCAGCGGAGGAGCAGTTCGGGCCGGTGGACATCCTGGTGAACAATGCGACCGGGTGGATCCAGGACACCTTCAGCCCGGCAACCACCGACGCGCTCGGCCGCTCGCTCCGCCCGGTTACCGCTGCTACCTGGCGGCAGCAGTTTGCCGTGGACACGATGGCACCTGCGTTGCTGATCGCCGAATTCGCGCGCCGCCATGTCGCCCGTGGATCGAGCTGGGGCCGGATCATCGGCCTGACTTCAGGCGGCGACCTCGGGTTCCCATCTGAGGTCTCCTACGGCGCGGCCAAGGCAGCGCAGGTCAACTACACGATGTCGGCGGCGCTCGAGCTCGGGCCGCACGGCATCACGGCGAACATGGTCTATCCGCCAGTGACCGACACCGGCTGGGTCACCGACTCGGTACGCAGCTTCGTCGAAACGAGCCGGGAGCACTTTCACGTTGCGAGCCCGGATCAGGTCGCGGCCGTGATCGCCTACCTTGCCAGCGACGAAGCCGGCCTGATCACGGGTAACACCATCACGCTGCGGTGATGCGCTCGTGTGCGCCGCGCCCGAGAGACTCACTGCACCGACCCGGCAAAGCGGCGAGCGGCGTGCGGGGCTAGTGTCAGCGAACGTGACCGCACCGCGCGTTGCCATCGGGCCGAGGCCAAGCGAATTTGCCGTCGCTGCTGTCTCCGCGGGCGGCGGCGAGCCTGCCGAACCAGACTCTCCGGCCGATGCGCTGATCTGGCTGGCGCCACAGGATACCGATGGCCTGCATGCTGCTCTTGTGTCGACGTCGGCCCGGTGGATTCAGCTGTCCTCGGCCGGCGTCGAACTCGTGCTGGCGGCGGGCCTGCTCGATCCGGAGCGAGCCTGGACCTGTGCTAAAGGCAGCTATGCAGAGCCGGTGGCCGAGCACGCCCTGATGCTCGCACTCACGGGTCTTCGCTCAATCCGCCAGCGCATCGAGGCGAGGTCCTGGGGCAAGCACGGCGGCCAGAGCCTGTACGACGAGCCAGTCAGCATTCTCGGCGGCGGCGGCATCACCCGCGCGCTGCTGACGCTCCTGGCGCCGTTCCGGGTGACTGCCACCGTGGTTCGCCGCAACCCGGATCCGGTTCTGGGCGCGGCGCGCACGTTGCCGGAGGCGATGCTCCCGGAGGCGCTGTCCGACGCCAGGGTGGTTTTCCTCGCGCTCGCGCTGACCCCGCAGACCGAGCGCATTATCGGCGCACCGCAACTGGCCGCGATGCGCCCGGATGGCTGGCTGGTCAACGTCGCCCGTGGCCGGCATGTCGACACCGACGCGCTGCTGGTGGCGCTGGAGCGTGATCAGATCGGCGGCGCCGCGCTGGACGTTACCGACCCCGAGCCGCTGCCGGACGGTCACCCGTTGTGGACCCAGCCGCGCTGCATCATTACGCCGCACACCGCTGACACACCGGAAATGACAAGGCGGCCGCTAGCGCTGCGCATCCGCGAGAACGTAGCCAGGTTCGCTGCCGGAGAGCCGCTGCGCGGTCTTGTCGATCCGCTGGCCGGCTACTAACGGTAACGCGCAGTTGGCCGCCGCAGTGCCTCGCAGGCCGCGGTCATTCCCGGTCAGCCCGGCCGGGTTGCCGGGCCAGGTAAGCCGCGCCGCGAGGCGAGATCCGGTATCCCACCTCGAGGCTTATCGTCAGTCCGAGTTCCTTGAGCCGACGGACATGGGCCTTGAAGTCAGAACGCTCCCAGTCCAGTTCGCCAGCCAGCACGGTGGAGACCACGCCCGGCTGACGCGCGATCTGTTCGAGCACGTCCCTGGTCCACGGACCGCGCTTGCTAGCCGCGTCCATCCGTGCCAGGCGTGCCGTCAGCGTGTCGGCGTCTGCGTCGGTGAGGGTTGCGGTCGCCGCAAGTTCGGCACGCGGATCCGGGCCCTCGAGCGGCCGGAACCTGATCCGGTAGAGCGGCAGTGCCGGATCGCCTCGCAGGTCGCTGACCAGAGCGTCGACGGTGGGGAAGCCGGCAGCGCGGGCCTGTGCCGACGTTATGTCCGCAGGATCGACGATGTCGACGGTCTCGGCCAGCACCATGCCGAGGCCGGTGCGGTACTGATTGCCTGCGACGACCTGAGGGCGGCGCCACCGGCGGAAAGCCATAGTGATATTGCCTTCGTGCAGGCCAGTACGCAGGCGAGGTTCGAACTGCATTCCGCGACTGTACTGCTGTGAGCCGCTATCATCGCTTTTTACGAAACGGACGGTGAGCGCGGCGCAATGACAGCGAGCTACGACTTCATCATCATTGGCGGTGGGTCGGCTGGCTGCGCACTGGCAAACCGCTTGTCCGCGGACCGCTCGAACCGGGTCCTCATGCTGGAGGCCGGCCGTCCCGACTACAAATGGGACGTCTTCATCCACATGCCGGCCGCGCTGACGTTTCCTATCGGCAGCCGGTTTTACGACTGGCAGTACGAATCCGAGCCCGAGCCGTTCATGAACGGCCGTCGTATCTACCACGCGCGCGGGAAGGTGCTTGGCGGCTCCAGCAGCATCAATGGCATGATCTTCCAGCGCGGTAACCCGCTCGACTACGCGCGGTGGGCCGCCGACCCCGGCATGGCGAGCTGGGACTACCTGCACTGCTTGCCGTACTTCAAGCGGATGGAAACCTGCCTGGTGGGCGCCGACGACTTTCGCGGCGGTGACGGCCCCCTCATCCTGGAACGCGGACCCGCCGACAGTCCGTTGTTCCGCGCGTTCTTCCAGGCCGCGCAGCAGGCCGGCTACCAGCTCACCGACGATGTCAACGGCTACCGGCAGGAAGGCTTCGCCGCGTTCGACCGGAACCTGCACAACGGCCGGCGCCTGTCCGCTGCCCGCGCCTACCTCCACCCGGTCCTGGCCCGGCCGAACCTGACGGTGCACACCAGGGCGCTCGTCACGAAGATCAGGATGGACGGCAGCCGCGCGACCGGCGTCGAGTACGTTCGCGGCGGCAAGCCCGCCACCGCGACGGCAGGAGAAATCATCCTGTCCGGCGGCGCGATCAACAGCCCTCAACTGCTGCAGCTGTCCGGCATCGGCAGCCCCGGAGTGCTGGAGCCGGCCGGCGTGCCAGTCCGCCACGAACTGCAAGGCGTGGGCGAGAACCTGCAAGACCATCTTGAGGTCTACGTCCAGTACAGCTGCAAGCTGCCAGTCTCGGTTGCACCCGCGCTCAAGTGGCGCAACCGCCCGCTGATCGGCGCCCGCTGGCTGTTCCTGCGCAGCGGACCGGGCGCGACCAACCATTTCGAGGGTGGCGGTTTCGCCCGCAGCAACGACGACGTCGCCTACCCGAACCTGATGTTCCACTTCCTGCCGATCGCCGTCCGCTACGACGGCTCGGCGCCAGCGGGCGGCCACGGTTACCAGGTACACATCGGGCCGATGAACTCCGACGCGCGCGGCAGCGTGCGGATCACCTCAGCCGATCCGGCAGTAAAACCGGCGCTTCGGTTCAACTACCTGTCCACCGAGCAAGACCGGCGCGAGTGGGTCGAGGCGATCGGCGTGGCACGCAGCATCCTGTCCCAGCCCGCCATGGATCCCTACAACGCCGGGGAACTGTCGCCGGGTCCGGGCGTGCAAACGCCCGAGCAGATTCTGGACTGGGTTCGCCGGGAGGGGGAGACGGCACTGCACCCGTCGTGCACGTGCGCGATGGGCACCGGCCCGATGTCTGTGGTCGACCCCGCCAGCATGCGCGTCCATGGCCTCGACGGCCTGCGCGTGGTGGACGCCTCAGTCATGCCGTACCTGACCAATGGCAACATTTACGCACCGACGATGATGATCGCGGAGAAGTCAGCGGACCTGATCCTGGGCAACACTCCGCTCCCGCCAGCGACCGTCGAGTTCTACGCGCGCGAGCGCGGGATAATCGCGGAGTGAAGCACGGGATCTTCCTGCCTCCGTTCAGCGAGCTCGCGGACCCGCGCCGGGTCGCAATGCTAGCCGCGGACGCCGAGCAGGCCGGCTGGGACGGCTTTTACCTCTGGGACCACATGCTCGCCGTGCCGGGCATGGCCGTGGCCGAGGCATGGACCACTCTGGCGGCGATCGCGATGACGACCAGCCGGATCAGGCTGGGTGCGCTGGTAACCCCGCTTGCCCGGCGGCGTCCCTCGGTGCTGGCCCGGCAGGTGGCCACGCTCGACCAGCTCTCCGGCGGCCGCCTGGTCGTCGGCATCGGCCTCGGGGACGACGGCTGGCGCGAGTTCAGCGCGTTCGGCGAGGAAACCTCGCCGCGCATGCGAGGTGAGCTACTCGACGAATCCCTGGAGATCCTGCAGGAACTTCTGACCGGAAACGCCCTATTGCACGCCGGCCGCCATTACGCCATCGACTCACCGCCGCTGTTGCCGGCCCCGGTCCAGGACCCGGTCCCGATCTGGGCTGCCGTCCGCTGGCCGAACCGAAAGCCCCTCGCCCGCGCAGCCACGCTGCAGGGTTGCTTCCCGATCTTCCCGGACTCGGGTGACCGGCCTGCTCCGCCTCCGGCCGACGAGCTAATGCAGTTGCAGGCGGAGCTGACTGGCCTCGGCGCTGGTCGTTTCCTTGATATTGCTGTTCGATGCGCGTTGCACCGCTTGCCGGGGGATGAGCGTGCCGGAGCGGCGGCAGCCCTGGCCGATGCCGGCGTGACCTGGCTGCTTGAGGCATTCGCGCCGGGCCAGGATGCGGCCGCGGTGGAGGCATACGTGCGCGGCGGGCCGCAGGGCGGCTAGCGGGGGACTGGCGTGGGACTGGCTGGCAGGTGCCGGGCGAGCTGGGAGCGTGAGCTCACGCCAAGCTTCCTGAAGACCTTGCGAAGGTGATATTCGACGGTGCGCGGGCTGATGAACAACTCGGCCGCGATCTGGTTGTTTGTCACCCCTTCGACAGCCAGGCCGGCGACGCGGGCTTCCTGGGGGGTCAAATCGAAGTTGGTCGCCGAGCTGCGGAGCTGAACCCGCTCGCCGGTGGCCGACAGTTCGGTGGCCGCGCGTGCGGCGAATGCCTCCGCGCCCATCCGGTCGAACATGTCGTATGCAGCGCGCAGCTCAAGGCGCGCGTCACGCCTGCGCTTCGACCTGCGCAGCCACTGGCCGTAGTGCAGGTGCGCGCGGGCGAGTTCGACCGCGGCAGGGCTGTGTTCCAGATGGTCGATCGCCTCTTGGTAGGCGTGCTCCGCGCGACCGCCGTCGCTGAGCAACGCTGCGCACCGGGAGCGCACTCCGAGGGCAATCGCTGTGCCTGACGCGAGCGTCCGCTCGGACAGTGTGCCGAAAGCGCTTGTCGCCTCGGCGCGTCGACCGGTGCGGCAGGCTGCCTCGATTAGTTCGGGCAACAGCAGTTCGGCGAGGAACGGGAGATCATCCCGGATGACAGCCGTCGCATTGTCGATTGCAGCGTCATAGTTACCGGCCGACACGTCGGCCATCGCCACGATGGCCTGTGCGATGCTGGCTACTCCGCGGACGCCGTGCGCGGTCGCCTCGCGTAGCTGAGCGTCGCCGGCAGCTTTAGCTTCGGCCAGCCGCCCGGTAAAAACGAGGAGCATGCCTTCGCTGAGGTTGTCGAGCCCGAGAACCCGCTGGCTGCCGCCGGTCGCTAGGATCTGCCGCATCGCAGTCCACCGGTCCTGCGCCATGGCCAGAGCACCGGTAAGACAGTCAGCGATCCCGCGCAAGCCTAGGGCTACCGGCATCACGGTGACCGCTCCTTGCGAGCGGGCTGCGTCGATGAAACGGGCCGTGATGTCGAGCGCGCTGTCGTCCCACAAGCTCGCGGCACTAACTGTGCCCATGCCGTACCACTCGAGCCCGGTTGCCAGGTCGAGATCCCCGGACCGCAGACGGTCGATGGCAGCGCGAAGCGGCTCGACTGCGGCGGCGTACCCGGCTGTGAACCTGGCTGTGTAGCCTTCCAGCATCAGGTCGGCCACATTGGCCTGCGACCGATCCGTGCGCGGAAATGACTGCGCGACTGTGGCCATCTCCTTTGTTTCGACGGGCCCGGCCCAGATGGCTGCTCTGAGCGCTGAGGCCATCGCCTCGCGGGCTGCGCTCTGGTCCGGGGCAAATGACCGCGCCGCCCCTGCGAGGACCTGCGCCGCTTCGGCCGCGCGACCCTGGACGAACAAGATGTCTCCGCGCAGGCGCTCGGCCAGCGCGCGCGCTCGCGGATCTCTCAACTGGTGCTCGGCGGCGTCCACCAGATCCCGCGCGGTCTCCGGGTGACCGCTTGTGAGCTCAGCAGAAGCGAGCCTCAGCTCACGGGCGGCCCGGCGGCCGCCATCGCCGGACAGCTCGGCCGAGCGGCGCAACAACGCGGCCCTGGCCGCATAGCCGCCGCGGACCTGAGCGCGGTCGGCGGCGCGCTCGAGCTCGACCGCAACGCCCTCATCCGGCCCGGTCGCCGCTGCGCTCCTGTGCCAGGCACACAAGTCCGGGTCCCGGTCGGGATCCGCCGCCGCGCTCAGCAGCTGGTGCGCCCGCCTTCGGTCGGTATCGGAAGCGGTGTGGTATGCCGCCGAGCGGATCAGCGGGTGGCGGAACCGTATCGATGCCGCCGAGAGCTCGATCACGCCGGCCGATTCGGCAGCAGCCGCGGCAGCCTCCGCGTCGATGCCGTCCTGCTGCGCGGCGTGCCACACAACCGCCCTGTTGCCGCAGCCTTCGGCTGCCATGAGCAGCAACAACTCCCGCGTGTCGGGATCCAGCCCGGCTGACTTGCGCCGGAAGCGGTCCGTGAGCCGGCGGCCCAGCGGCATTGGCTCAGGAAGGGCAGCCCGGCCGGCCAGCTCGTCGGCGCTGAATTCCGCGCCGACTTCTACCAGGGCCAGCGGGATCCGCTCAGTGTCGGTCAGGATCCGGTCAACTACCTCAGAATCGACTGGAGCCGAGGCCACCGACCGCAACAGCTGGCCGGCCTCTGCTGCCGGCAGGCCGTGCACGGACACCGAGGGCAGTTGTTCGAACACGTGCGCTGATTCATGTCCGCTAGCGGCGATCAGCATGCCAACGCGGTCGGCGTAGAGACGGCGCGCCACGAACGCGAGCGCCAGCGCTGAGTCCGCGTCCAGCCACTGCGCGTCGTCGATCAGGCACAAGACAGGCTGTTGCTCGGCCGCGTGTGCCAGCAAGGTCAGTGCTGCGAGTCCGACCAGGAATAGGCCGGCGGGCGGACCTTCGGCCTGCCCGAATGCCACCTGCAGGGCCTGGCGCTGCGGCGCGGGCAGCTCCCCGATCAGGGGCAGGAACGGGACGAGAAGCTGGTGCAGGGAAGCGAACTCCAGGCCTATCTCGGTCTGGATCCCGGTGACGCCGCATACTTGCATGTCAGGGGCGGAATCCGTGGCATATCCCAGTAGCGCCGTTTTGCCAGCGCCCGGACAGCCCCGGATGACCAGCGTTGCGCTGAATCCATCGCGCACCGACTCCAGGACGCGGTCGATCGCCGCCCGTTCTGTGTGGCGGTCCAGCAAGCGCTGCCCTGCACCTGGCGAGCCCTGATCTCTTGGCAGCCCAGACCCACTCGAGTCGCCCGTCACCACCACCCCCAAGTTCATGGTAGTTCGCCTCGGCGCAGGCGAGCCTGGCCGACCTCGCGCTCGTGGTCAGGTTCCGCTCTCGCCTGGCTTCTTACCTGGCCCTTTTTGCCGCCGTGATCGCTTGCCCAGTGGGCGACTGAGGCAACCGACTAGGGATCGGACTAGTGATTCCGCTGATTCGGGCGGCGGCCTGCGACCGTAACCTCAGAGAGTCAGTGCTTTTGGCACTTGGCGTGCGGCCCGGCCAGGTCGGGGGCAGCGGCCGCATCGCGGGAGTGGTCGGCCGCTTAGGGGTCTGTTGGGTCTGGGCGGCCGGCCGCTACCCACGGCGGATCACGTGGGCAGCTGGGTGCAGGCATACATGCGCACCTAGGTGCCAGCAGGCTAACGCGGCGCGCGCACGTCAGGCACACTAAGCGGGTGACCGAAGTGCGGTTCGACCCCCGAGACCCGCTTGGCCTGCGCTCCGACGCCCCGATGCTGGCCGCATGGCTGGATTTCACCCGGCAGGCGGAGGCCGGCCAGATGCTCCCGATGAGCGTGCCAGGCCACAAGCAACGGCAGGACCTGGTTGGTGCGGTGATCGCCGGGGATGTGCCGTTGTACGGCGGGCTCGACACGATCAAGCATGCGGACACGCTGCGGGCTGACTCCGAACGGCGGGCGGCGCAACTCTGGGGCGCCGACTGGTGCCGGTTCTCAGTGGCGGGGTCGACCCACGGGAACCAGGCTCTTGCGCTGGCCGTCGGCCAGCCGGGCCAAGAGGTCATCATCAACCGGACGCTGCACCGGTCGTTGCTGCTCGGACTGGTGCTTGCCGGGCTACGGCCGGTTTGGGTGCGGCCGGAGATGGACGC
>Ga0126373_10002679_pt1 | contig 13142 bp, 10 predicted proteins | sample PanSoiMetPlot_11_FD_92545 | JGI IMG/M metagenome (GOLD analysis project Ga0126373, IMG submission 92545) | Tropical forest soil microbial communities from Panama - MetaG Plot_11 | ecosystem: Environmental > Terrestrial > Soil > Tropical forest > Bulk soil | place: Panama | collected 2016-02-17
AAACCATCACAAAAATCTTCTCAGGCGGGAACGTCGCGGCTCAGCCCGCGACGACTTATGAAATCGCGCCGAGCGAACTCTTCGACTTCATGAAACAGATGCGCGCTGCCCAGCTCGATTTTCTGGGCATCTACCACTCGCATCCGACCACCGAAAACGAGCCGTCGCCCACCGACGTCGCCCGCGCGTATTACCCCAACGTGGCCTACTTCATCCTGTCGCCGCGCGCCGGCGCAGTAAAGCCTGTTCGCGCGTTCACGATTGCGAACGGCGCTGTGACTGAACTCAAAATTGACGTTGTGGATTGAGGACAGCAGTGCGACGTAGCTAGCCCAAGAACTTAGCGAGGGGAAGGAATCGAGGCACCGGGCGGCGCATCGCCGAACTGTTCCACTTTCGGTTCGCAGCCCCGTTTTGGGACCGGCCTTTCGCTCGGCAGCCTAGGCGCGCATGCCGGCGGCTGCTTCCGCCGCTTCCAGCCTTCGCGCGTACAGAGGGAATTTCGCAGCCAGCTCGGCCACTTCGGCGCGCACGCGCCGCTCGACGGCCTCGTCGCCGATTTTGTCGAGCACCTCGGCGATCCACGCTGCAATTTGTTCCATTTCGCTCTCACGCATCCCGCGCGTGGTCACCGCGGGCGAGCCCACGCGAATCCCGCCGGCCTTCATCGGCGGCAACGGATCAAACGGGATCGCGTTCTTGTTTACGGTCATGCCGGCGCGCTCGAGCGCCAGCTCCGCGTCGCGGCCGGTGGTGCCGCGCGAATGCATATCGACCAGAAACAGATGATTGTCTGTTCCGCCAGTGACAATGCGGAATCCGCGCTTCGCGATCGCTGCGGCCAGCGCCTTCGCGTTCGCCACCAACTGCCGCTGGTAGCCTGTAAACTCCGGCTCCATCGCTTCCTTTAGGCATACTGCTTTCGCCGCGATGATGTGCTCTAGCGGTCCGCCCTGCAGGCCTGGAAACGTGATACGGTCCAGGTCCTTCGCGTATTTTTCCTTCGAAAGCACGAGCCCGCCGCGCGGACCGCGCAAGGTCTTGTGGGTCGTCGTTGAGACAAAATCCGCGTGCGGCACTGGGCTCGGATGCACGCCCGCCGCCACCAGCCCAGCGATGTGCGCCATATCGACGAACAGCAGCGCCTCCACGCCCTGCGCGATTTTTGCGAGCCGCGAAAAATCGATCACGCGCGAATAGGCGCTTGCGCCCGCGACAATCATTTTCGGCCTGTGCTCCCGCGCCAGGCGCTCGACTTCGTCGTAGTCGATTTCTTCCGTATCTTTTGTCACCCCGTACGCCACGAACTTGTATGTCTTACCTGAAAAATTCAATGGGTGGCCGTGGGTCAGGTGGCCGCCGTGGGCCAGGTTCATGCCCAGCACGGTCGCGCCCCGCTCGAGCGCCGTCATATACACCGAAATATTTGCCTGCGTGCCGGAGTGGGCCTGCACGTTCGCGTGCACGGCGCCGAAGAGCTGCTTCGCCCGGTCGATGGCGAGGCGCTCGACGCGGTCCACGTTTTCGCAGCCGCCGTAGTAGCGCTTGCCGGGGTAGCCTTCGGCGTACTTGTTCGTGAAAACTGAGCCCATCGCCTCGAGCACCGCCTCTGAAACAAAATTTTCGCTCGCGATCAGCTCGAGCCCGGTCGCCTGGCGCCGCACCTCGTCGCGCAGCGCCTCCGCCACTTCCGGATCGGTCTGCTGCAGCGTGCGGCTCATTCGCCTCAGTTCATTCGTCTCGTTCATCGTGTGTTCTCGCAGTCAGGTTGAATCGCGCAACGATGATATCGCGGAACTCGACGCGTAGCGAGGGCGGCCCAGACAAGCCTGTCTGTGCGGGATTGAAGTGGAGATCGACCAAACTTCGACGTTCGAATCTTGGGGGCCGGCCGCTATGGTGTGCGGCGCGGGCGCAGCCGGTGCGCGATGAACGCGACGACTGCCAAAATCAGCAGGACATGAATCAGGAAGCCGGCGACCTGGTAGGTGACAAACTCGATCAGCCAGATGATGGCGAAAATGAAGGCCAGGCCGAGCAGTCCGTAGCGCATGAAATCACCCCTGCCCGGATGCTATCCCGGCGCGCACGTTCCGCGCAAGAAACCGACCAGCGCCACAATGGCTAGGAACGCGCCGATCGCGAGCGGCGGGGCCCAGGGCAACCAGTTTGTGCGCCCCCGGTCAATCATGGCCACGTTCGGATTCGCCGCATCGTAAAGGACCGTCACCTGTGCACGCGTGGGGCCCGCGACGCGAGTCCCTATCATGTCCTTGAATCGCACGTTGTGGTCGCTCGCCTGAAACTCCACGACTGGTCTGTATGAATGGCGCCCCGATGAAAGTTGCCTTGAGTCGCGAAAGTAGACTTGCTGGTACGCAACGACGGTGCCTTGCGTCCTTGCGCCGCTGTAGATCAGGCGCGCGCGATCCTTGCCCGTATGCCACGCGAACCCAAGGAACATCAGCGCGACGAACAGCTGCACCACCCAGGCCCAGCGCAGAATCTTCTCGCGGTTCGCCGACGCGCGCGCCACAAGATTCGCAAGGGTCGAAGCCGACTGCTCCGCCAGTGAATTGGAACTCAGCATGAGGACAAACCCCGTTGAGTCCAGGGTAGCATAGGGTGCGGCCATGCGGAGGCGTGGCAGAGACGATTGGCTCGTGTCGGTGACCTTCGCTCCGTGCTAGCAAAGTTACGACATTAGTTACGGGGACTCACGTCAAACGGGACGCTGCTTCTAGCAATTTGTTCCTGCAGCGCGCGGCGAAATTCCTGCGGGTGGGCAATCATCACGAAAGGCTCGGTGGCGCCACCGGTGCCATGAATCATCACGTCGCCATAGCCGAGCGTGCGGCCCCACAGGGTTTCGGTCACGCCGATGCTCTCGACTTTCGCCAGCACCATGTCGAGCGTGCGCCGGCTGCCGATGCCCGTCTTGATCAGGACGCGGCGGTTCGTCACCGCCATTTCCGTGGCGTTCCGCTTGACGATTCCGTAGGCCAGCACGGCCGCGCTGATCACAAACGCCACGAAGGCGGTAATCAGCAGCGCGTTCGGCGGAATCGACGACACGGCCTGCGGCGGCTTGCCGTTTTTCGACATCGCGAAGAAAACGATGCACGCTGCGCCCAGCAGGTCGAGAAGCACGCCGGCGATTAGGTGACCCAGCAAAACGATCCAATGGTGGCGCGTTTCAAACAGCAGCGTCTCGCCGGGCACGAGGTTGCGCGTGATGTAGCTCATGACCCGATTCTATCGTTCCCGGCGGCAAGCGCCTTCATTTTTCGCCGCGCCTGCATCTAATTTTCCAGAGGATGATGTGTTACGCTACGCTGCGCGGTAGCGCGCCCGCGGTGCCAGCAACGGCAACTGCGGCCGCAGCGAACGCAGGGCCAAGTCACACAAACGGAGGCATGAACGCGTGGACATCGTGAAGCACAGCATGGGCTGGATCGAAGTGATCGTAGGTCCGATGTTTTCTGGCAAGAGCGAGGAATTGATTCGGCGGCTACGGCGCGCGGAAATCGGCAAGCAGCGTGTGCAGATTTTTAAGCCCCTGATCGACCAGCGCTACGCGAAGAACGGCATCGTCTCGCATTCCGGCCTCGAAATCGCTTCCGAAATGGTGTCGAGCGGCCACGATATCCTCGCGAAAGTTCTGCCACGAACCGAAGTGGTCGGCGTGGACGAGGCGCAGTTCCTCGGCGACTCCGTCGTCGATGCCTGCACGAAGCTGGCCGACATGGGGAAGCGCGTCATCGTCGCGGGCCTCGATACCGATTTCATGGGCCGCCCATTTGAGCCGATGCCGCGCATGCTGGCTGTCGCCGAGGAAATCACGAAGCTGCTCGCTATTTGCATGCAATGCGGGAATCCTGCGGTGCACACCCAGCGATTGGTGGCCAATGAGGAATTGATCGTCGTCGGCGCTAGCGGAATGTACGAGGCGCGCTGCCGCCGCTGCTTCGAGCCGCAGCTTGCGCAGCAGAAGATCGCGGAAGAACGCGAAAACGCCAAGGAGGATGGCAAAGCCCGCGCGGCTGCAACTCACTAGTTTTGCGCGCGCAGGTTTACTTCAGGTACCGTGCCAGCCAGTCGAGCACCGTCGAATACCAGAATTGGCTGTCCTGCGGCTTCAGGATCCAGTGTCCCTGATTGGGAAATATCACCAGCTTGGACGGCACACCTTGCCGCTGCAGCGCGCCGAAAAATTCCAGGTCCTGCGTGTAGGGAATTCGAAAATCCAGCTCGCCTCCGGTCACGAGCGTCGGCGTTTTGAATTTTCCCAGAGCGGCCGCGAATTCCGAGGGCGACCATTTCTTATACAGCGCCGGACTATCCCACGGTGTCCCGCCGTATTCCCATTCCTGGAACCAAAGCTCTTCGGTCGCGCCCCACATTGCGACAGCGTCCCACGCGCCCGCATGGCTTACGAGAACCTTGAACCGGCCGGTATGCGTCGCGATCCAATCGATCATAAATCCGCCATACGACGCGCCTGCCGCGCCCACACGCGATGAATCGATGAACGGATACTTCGCGATCGCGGCGTCCAAGCCCTTCGTCAAGTCGTCGTAAACTTTGCCCCCCCAATCTGTGGTGATTTCTTCGGTGAACTTCTGTCCGTAGCCAGTCGAGCCGCGAGGATTGATCATCAGCACCACGTAGCCCGGCGCTGCGAACATCTCCGCGTTCCACCGGTAGCTCCACGCGTCGCTCCAAGCGCCCTGCGGCCCGCCATGAATCAGCAGAAGCACCGGATATTTCTTCGACGCGTCAAAGTTCGGCGGACGCACGATCAGCCCTTCGACCTTGGTTTTCGCCGCGCCCTCGAACCAGATCGGCTCACCCGGCGCCAAATCGAGCTGCGCGAGACGCGCTGCGTTGTGATGCGTCACCTGCCGCGCGTCGGTGCCGTCGGCGTTCGCCAGAAAAATCTCCGACGGCGCCGTCAGGCTCTGCCGCGTGAACACCATCTTGCGGCCGTCGCTGCTGATGCCAATTTCGGCATTGAAGCCGTCGCGGACGGCCATTTGCGGCGCGGCTGCCGCTTCGCCCGAGCTGCCTACGCGAATCGAGTAAACAGGCTGCTCGGCTTCGTTTTCGGCGGTAAAAAACACCGTCTTGCTGTCGGCTGACCACGCCATCTCGTCGATGCCGCGGTCAAATTTTTCTGTCAGGTTCGCCGATTTCGCGTGCGCGCGGTCGTAGACCATCAGGCGCCAGCGGTCGGACTCATATCCCGCCTGAAACTGCGCGCGGTACGCGATCCATCTCCCGTCGGGCGAATACACCGGACCCCAATCGTTCCCGGGATTTTTCGTGATGCGCAGCGGGCGTATCGCGCCCGAGGTGGGTACGACGAACAGATCTCCGTTCGTGCTCAGGGCCTCGTCTTTGTCGGTATTCGCTGTAAAACAGATTTCCTGGCTGTCGGGCGAGAAGGCGATCGCTTCTGGGTTGCCCAAATTGAACGGCGGCACATCGTAGTCCGCGCCCGGCGTCAGATCGTGTGCCGCGTGATCGTCGCCGTTGGCGAGCATGACGAAAAGATGGCTGCGCTTGCCGTCCCACCACGCCGTCCAATGCCGGTAGAGCAGCTTTTCGTACACGTGCGCTTTCACTTTGTCTTTGGCCGCCGCTTCGTCGCGTTTTTCATCGCACGCATCGTCGCTGCAAGCCGAGTACACGCTCGAAACAAATGCGATCCATTTCCCGTCTGGCGACCACAACTCGTTGTCCGCTCCCGTCGATAGGGAACTGAGCCGCATCGCGTCGCCGCCTTCGGGCGCAACGACGTACACCTGCGGTGTCCCTTCGCGCGCGGAAACAAACGCGATGCGCCGGCCATCGGGCGACCATCGCGGCCGCTGATCGCTACCACCGCGCGTCAATTGCCGCACTTCGCCGCCCGCTGTCGGCACGATCCAGATGTTGTGCGTGACGCGGTTCGCGTCCATGTCCGGCTTGCCTACTTCGTACGCGATCCACTGGCCGTCGGGCGAAAGCTGCGGCTGGCTCACGCGCTCCATCGCTGCCAGATCGGCAAAGGTCATCGCGCGCTTCGGTTCCGCGGCCGCGTTTGCCGGATGCAAGGTCTGCGCGCCGACGCCGAACGCAAGCGCCGACACAATGACACTCACTGCAATCGTACGAACGCGAAATCTCACGATGCCCTCCGAGAAATTTCTATGGCCAATCCACTTTTCGCTGTGCCGTTTTATTTCGGCTTCGCCATGCCCACGGCCCATGTGTAGCCGTCCGGGTCCTCGACGATCACATCGCGCCATCCGTGCGGCATGTCCTTCGACGGCTGCAAAATCCTGGCGCCGAATTGCTTTGCTCGCGCCTCGGTCGCATCCGGATCAAAATGAAAAAGTCGCAGCTCTGCGCCCAGCCCGCGCGGCTCGCCGCCCTTCAATCCTGGGTACCACGCGTGATGATCGTACGTGTGGTCGGCATGCAGCATGAACTCCAGTTCCTTCAATCGCAGCGCCGCAAAATCCGGATCCGAATAGACACGTTTTGCGCCCAGTACCTGCGTGTAGAAATCGAGCGACTTCGCCAAATCCTTCACCACCAGATTCACCGTGAACAGCGGCAGCGTCCGCCCGTAGTCGTCCGCCGGCATCCACGAATCGCCCTTGCGTGTTTGCATCTTCCCTTGCCGTTCTCCGCGCCAGCCGAGTCACTTTCGTCGAATCACGCGTACTGCGCCATACCCAGCGCGCCACTCTTACCGAGCCATGGGGTGCAGAATTTCGCTCAAGTAGTCGGGACGCCCGTTGTCCCGCTCCAGGTGCGGATACTTCAGCCCGCCGTGATAATCGACGGAATAGGATTTGAACTCCGAGCCGTTCGTCAGCATCACGATCATCGGCGTCGTTGTTCCTTTCGCGGAGTCGATCGCGTCTTTCAAATCATCCGGCGAAAACTGCCGCCCCTCGACGGCCTGAATTTTCATTCCCGGCCCGATTCCGGCCCTGTACGCGGGGCCGCCATAGAGCACATCGACCACAGTGCCGTCGCTCATGATCGAAAGCCCAACTGAGTTCATCAAGTCCAGCCGCTGGTTCACACCTTCCGCGGTTGCTTCCATCTCGTTTGGCTGTTCCGTGTACACCAGCTTCCAGCCGCTCGCGTGAAGCGACTCGAGCGGCGTCGCGGTTCCTACACCGTCCAGCCGCGTGCGCAAAAAGCCGGCCCATTCGTATGCCGCCAGCCCGTTCAGCGTCGCCACCACATCGTCAAGCGTGTAAGTCTTCAGCACCGGCTCGCTGCCTGGCCCTCCGTAAAAGATCTTGCAGAAATCGTTCATCGATTTCTGGTCCTTCGTCAAATCGCGCAGCTTCGAATCGACATCCAGCCACAGCATCTCGCCTTCCTGATAGAAATCGACGCTGCGCCGCACATTCTCCCAGTCCGCCGACGCGTCGTACAAAAACGGCGCCGCATCCGCCGTATCCTGCAACGACCGCCACGCGCGTCCCGGCCGGTGCTCGTACTGCGCGATCAGCCGCGCCAACTCCTCGTGCGACTGCTCCTCCGTCAGCAGACCGCTGCGCGCCGTCAAGACCTCGCCCAGATATTCCGTCAAGCCTTCATAGATCCACAGCAGATCATCTTTCATTGGCTGCTGGTAATCTGGCGTCGCGAGGTCCGCCGGCCGTCGGAATTTTCCGTTCCACGAATGTGTGAATTCGTGCGGCAACAGCCCCGCAAACTGCAGGCGGTAAGCCTCCTCGATCAAGCTGCGCTCGTATGTGCGGTCGTCGCTCGACTCGTGATGCTCGAGGCCGAAATGTGCGACATCGTCGCTAAGCGTTACCAAGAAGTGGTAGTCGCGGTAGTGGCGCGAGCCGAAGAGCGCGCCCGCCTCCTCCACCAGTTGCCGCAACTCCTTCTGCGTCTCCGGCGACATCGCAAGGGCCGCGGCGCTGTCAGCCACAATGTCCACCTCGTGCGGAGGGTCCTGCCCCGGCGTCAGTTGAATCGCGCGAAAATAGCGGCCCGCGATTACAGGCGAATCGACCAGCGTGTTCAGCGATACGGCAGCAAATTCGACGGTGTCGCCGTTTGGCTTCGCTCCCGGCAGCGCCGTTCCGTATTTCCATCCCGCCGGCCATTTCACCGCCGGTTCAAACATCACATCGCGCGCCGCAAATCCCGCCGGATACAGCAGCACCTGGTTCCAGCTCAGCACATCCAGCGATGCCGTCGCCGACCCTGCGCCCGAAAATCCGGAGGTCGCCGACGCTAGCAGAAAATCCAAATCCGCTTCGAGTGTGCTCACGCCCGCCGGCACATCCAAATGAAACGAGAACATCTCCACCAAATCGCGTCGCCACGGCACGACCTTGCCGCCCGCGCTGAACCGCAGATTCACGACTTCGATGATCGGACCGTCGGGCATGTGCTCGCCCGGAATCCATTTCGGGTATTGCAGCGTCAGCGGGCCGGGCTTCACGGGAAATTCCATGCGCGAATGGAGAATGCGCTGCGGCGCGCGCGTCGCATCGACCACCAGGCGGATCGGCCCCAGGGCCGCCGGTGCGGCGGGTTCGGCCGCGCGCGCCTTCGTGCGACTCTGCGATGCCGCGCCGCCCCCCGTACACACCGCAACAGAGATTAACGCGGCGATCGCCACTCCACACCGGCGCAAAACGCTCCCTACAATCTTTTGCATTTTTCCTCGCTGGTTTTTTCGCCTGCTGGTCAGCGCTGCCGGCCGGCGGCGCCGGTTAAGATGTTGAACGGCCTCGCCCCGTTTTTTCGCACAGGCGGGGAAACCGCCGCGCCTGCGCCTAATCGGCGCTCAAGCCCAACTGCGAAAACAGAAAACTCAAAATGTCCGTATTTTCTTCAATTTGCTTGTTCAGCGGACGCCCGCCCGAATGCCCCGACTTGGTGTCGTAAAGCAGTAGCACCGGCCGCTCCGATCCGGCGGCTTGCATCCGCGCCGCCATTTTGCGCGCGTGCAGCGGCGCCACGCGCGTATCGCCATCGCCCGTCACGAAAAGAATCGCCGGATACTTCGTGCCGTCCTGTACATGCTGGTAGGGCGAATACGCATAGAGATATTTGAACTGCTGCGCGTCGTCCGCCGAACCGTACTCCGGCACCCAGAATGGCCCTTGCAGGAATTTGTGGTAGCGCAACATGTCAATCAGCGGATACTCGCACACCACCGCATGGTAGAGGTTCGGCCGCTGTGTAAACGCAGCGCTTACCAGCAGACCCCCGTTGCTCCCGCCCTCAATCGCCAGCTTTTGCGAATTCGTGTATTGGTTCGCGATCAGCCACTCCGCGGCGGCGATGAAATCGTCGAACACGTTCTGCTTTTTCTCCATCATGCCCGCGTGATGCCATTCTTCGCCGAATTCACCGCCGCCGCGCAGGTTCGGCACCGCGAACACGCCGCCATGATCCACCCACTCGATGGCCGATGCATCGAATTCCGGCGTCATGTTCAGATCGAATCCGCCGTAGCCCGTAAGCAGCGTCGGACGCGCTCCATCGCGCGCCAGCCCGTTCTTGTACAGCAGAAACATCGGAATGCGCGTTTTGTCCTTCGACTCGTACCACACCTGTTCCACCGTGTATGCCTTCGGGTCCAACGGCACCTTCGGCGCGGCCCACGTTTCTGCTTTGCCGCTCGAAAGCATGTACCGGTAAATGCTTTGCGGCGCGTTGTATGACTCGAAGCCGAAGAAAAGCTCGTCGCTGTCCCAACGGCTGCTCAGGCCCGAAACCGAGCCGATGCCCCGCAGCGCCAGCTCGCCCGCGGCCGCGCCGTCCGGATTGAAAATCTTCACTTGCGCCGACGCGTTGCGAATATAGTGAACCAACAGCTTGCCGCCGCCCACAGCGATGTTTTCGATGGCGGCGTCCGACTCCGGCACCACTTCCTTCCATTTTTGCCGTTCCGGATGATCCAGATCTACGCGCATCACATGCCACTTCGGCGCTTTCCAGTTCGTGTTGACGAACAACGTGTGCCCACCGATTAGCCCGAAGAACACCGATTCGGTGTCGTTCACGATTGGGCGGATCGGCTCCTCGCGGTCGAGCCGCCGGTGGTACAGCTCGGTGCGCGTACTGCCCGAGCCGAACACCACCGTAATCACCATGTCGCGCCCGTCGTCCGATAGCTGGACGCCGATAATTTTGTCGCGGCCGTATTCCTTGCCGAAAACTTCTTCGTCCTTGCTTGGGTCCGTGCCCATCACATGATGAAAAACGCGCGTGCCCTTGTCTGTTTGCAGCGAGTAATAGACGCCACGCTTCGAAGGTTCGATGGCCACTCCAAAGTAGTCGCCGTGCGGGAGCACGTCAGGCAAATCCTTGCTCGTCACGGTATCGATGAAATGCATCGTTACTTCGTCTTGCCCGCCAGCGCGCACACGGTATGCCGCCAGCGAGCCGTCGCGCGAAACGCCTGCCAAACCGACGCTCGTCGAATGGTCCGCGCTCAATCCGTGAGGATCGACCAGCACCTGATCCGCGGCGTTCAGCCCCTGACGCTTGTAGATGACGAACAGGTCCTGGTCCGCGCCGCGCTTCGCGAAGAAATACACGCCCGGGCGAATCGTCGGCAGCACGAACGTGTCCACTTTCAGCAATTCGCTCAGCCGCTTTGCAATGGCGGCACGTCCTGGCACTGCGTTCAGCACCGCGGCCGTGCAGGCGTCTTCCGCGTCAATCCACGCCCGCGTCTCTGGACTGTTTTGGTCCTCGAGCCAGCGGTACGGGTCCGGAATCGACGACCCGTGCAGGTTGTCGACCACATCGCCCCTGTGCGCCTCCGGAGGGCACTTTCCGGGCTTGCTCTGCGCCGGCGCCGCGTTTGCGAGCAGGGAAGCGGCCGCGCATCCGCACAGCAGCGCAGCCATTTCCGCATTCTTCCAACGAATTCTCATTCCCGGATCTCCATTCAGATCCCAGCCGCGCGCTGGTGTGATGGCTTGCCCAAGACTGAAAACCAATAAGCGCTACGCAATCGGCGTCGCTGTTTTTCGTGGCGGATTAAAGAACGGCAACTCCCGCACAATCGCCCGAACCTTGTGCCGAACAGCTTCCACCGTGAACTCCATGTGAAGCTCTGTACCAGGCTTGGCCTGCTCTCGGCTCAGGCTCGCGAGCGCGATCATTTTCTTCAGCGTCGGCGACCACGTTGTCGAAGTCGCCTTCCCGATTTGTAATCCGCCGCGGTATACCGGCACAGCAACGCGGGAAGCCGTGCTCGCCACCTGCGGGGCCAGCCCCACCTGATCGTAGAGCCGCTCGACGTCGTCCCAATTCATGTCGAGCCCCATTAGCAACCGCTGCGGCCCGCGCTGGTTTTCCCTCTCGAGCGCATCGCGCCCAATGAAATATTCCTTCTTCAAATCCACCAGGCGCCCCAGCCCGATTTCGTACGGCGAATATTTCTGCGCGTCGATCAGCGCTTTTTTCGACGAAAAATAGTCCACCTCGATCAGGATCAGCCCGGCCTCAATCCGCGCCACATCGAGTGCCAGCATTCCCGCAGCGTGCAGATCGAATTCGCCGCCGTACTCGGCCAGGGCATCCCACACGCGCGGCGCGTCGTTCCAGGGAATCCAGACTTCGTATCCCAGGTCGCCCGTGTAGCCGGTGCGCGAAATATCCACTTCCACGCCGGCGATGCGGCCGTGCGTCACGCGAAAATATTTCAGATTGCGAATGTCGGCGTCACACGCTTTCATCAGCAGGCGCCCCGACGTGGGCCCTTGCAGCGCCAACGCGGCCACTTGATCCGAAATGTCTTCGATCTGCACGTCGAGCCCTAGCGCGTTCTGATGGAACCAGCGCAGGCTCGGATCGGCCGCCGTCCAGCGGTAGAGATTCTCACCGAGCCGCGAAATCGTGCCGTCGTCGATTACTTTGCCCTGCTCGTCACACCAGCAGCAGTAAATCACCTGGCCGACGGCCACCCTGTTGATGTCGCGTGTGATGACGCGGTTCACCAGTTTTGTGGCGTCCTTGCCGCTGATGCGGTATTTGAAAAGCGGCGTGACGTCAATCAGCGCCGCGGCGTTGCGGATCGCGTTGTATTCATGCTCGTGATGAGTTTCATATACGCTGACGGCGTAGTAGCCCGACCATTCGCGGTAATTCAGGCTCTCGCATAGCCGCGACGTCCGGTCATGAACCGCAGTCCCTATCGGCACATCCGCTCCCTTCGCATGTTTGCTATGGCCATCTCGCCCTTAGCGACTTTCGCTTGCCTGGCGACCGAGGTGCATCAACGCTCAGCACCCCCAAATAACGCGCGATTATAGTTCGCCCCACGCGCCACCCGCAACGGACTTGCCGCTTCCGCCTTGTGACGCGCAGGACGCACCCTGTAAAATGTTTGGGCTTCAAAATGGCAAAATCCTACGACGTCATCGTCATCGGCGGCGGTCACAACGGCCTGGTCAACGCCGCCTATCTAGCGCGCGCCGGAAAGCGCGTGCTGGTTCTCGAACGCCGTTACGTCCTCGGCGGCGCAGCCGTCACCGAAGAAATCGTCCCCGGCTTCAAGTTTTCCGTCTGTTCTTACGTTGTCTCGCTGCTTCGCCCCGAAATCATTCGGGATCTCGATCTGCCGCGCCATGGCCTCGAAATCCTGCCGCTAGACGGCACGCTTACGCCCATGCCGAATGGCGACCACCTCTGGCGCGTCAACGACCACGCAAAAACTCGCCGCGAGCTCGAGCGCCACTCGAAGCTCGACGCGGAAGCCTACGAAGAATTCGGCAAGTCGATGGTGGCGATGTGCCGCTTCGTCAAGCCGGTCCTCGGCATGATTCCGCCCGATCCAACATCGCTCGACCCGCGCGACTTGAAAAAACTGATGTTCCTTGGCCGGCGCTTCCAGTCGCTGCCTTCCGAGGACAAATACAACCTTGTCCAGCTCATGACGATGAGCGCAGCCGATTTTCTTGACCAATGGTTTGAAACGGACGTTCTGAAGGCCACGATGTCCGCCTCGGGCATCATTGGCACGTTTCTCGGCATCCGCTCGCCGGGCACCGCGTACGTTCTGCTGCATCATTACATGGGCGAAATCGACGGAGCCTTCCGCTCATGGGGCTTCAGCCGCGGCGGCACCGGCGCCATTTCCAACGCCATCG
>Ga0126373_10002680_pt1 | contig 13142 bp, 10 predicted proteins | sample PanSoiMetPlot_11_FD_92545 | JGI IMG/M metagenome (GOLD analysis project Ga0126373, IMG submission 92545) | Tropical forest soil microbial communities from Panama - MetaG Plot_11 | ecosystem: Environmental > Terrestrial > Soil > Tropical forest > Bulk soil | place: Panama | collected 2016-02-17
AGGGAATGAAGTTTTACGAAGACAAATATCGACAGCACCAGATCCGCAGCATTGAAAAAAAGGCCAAAGATCTGGGCTTCACCCTTACTTTCACCCCTGCTACCGCATGAAGTTTCTAAGGAGAGCGAGGTGCCTCACTTCTCGCCGGGGTTGCGAGAAGTGGGAATCTGGGAGAAAGAAATTGAGGATTCAGCAGGACCAATACTTCAGCCTACGGTCCGACCGCCACCTGCAGCATCGAAGGCGTCTGCAATCTCTCCCGGTAAATCACATTCCTGGCCGCAACCTCGCCCACAGCATCCACATGCACCACGTATCCCCCTCGCGGCAACGTCTCCCCAAATGGCAATTCTTGCGAGAGTGTGCCGCGCCGCAGAACGAAGTGCTGGTAACCAATCGCGACTGCGCGCCCATTCCCGGGCACCGCCAAGACGATAAACGTCAGATCAATGTCATCCTTGGTCGTGTTCGAGACATCAACGCTGCCCTCGATCCGGCTCCCGTTCACCCGCGCGATGTTTTTCCAGTTCAGTCCCATGGCCGACAGCACTCGAAGTACGTAAGTCTTCTGCACTGATCGCCGCGACTGACCATCCGTCACCGAAACCGCGAACTGAAATTCCCCGCTGTGTTCCGGCGATCCGTGCAGCAAGCCCTCGTCTTTCAGTTTGAGCCCAGGCGGGAGTGTACCTTTCTCAACCCGCCAGTGCAGTGGAGGCACTCCTCCCCTGGCACGAAATCGAAGCTCGTACGACGCGTGCGGATACGTCTCTGGCAACGGCGAATCGGTTTCAATGATGATCTCCGATTCATCCTGTCCCTGCTGCTCTCCAGCCTGTGCGAACGCCTGGAAGATTTCATCCGGCCCCTGCTGCGAAAAAAGCGCAGACGGGACACCCATAAGAAGTCCAAGAACCAGGATTCGATAAATGGAGAGGTGGAATGTCATGGGGCTCCGTTCATATCTCGTAGGTGGGCCGGAAGGGCTGAAGCCTCGCCTGCCAGACATTATAGGAATGTTTCTCGGCCCCCATTTGCACCTTTCCTCAGCCAAAACGAACGTCATATTGACGCCACTTCCGGGTTTCTGGAACACTGGATCTATCGTTGTGAGCTTCTAAATGGTCGAGGAAATAGTGTAGCCGGTGGTTACGGCACGTTCTGGTCATGCTGAGCGGAATCGAAGCATCCCTATAACCAGGATTACTGTTGGGTAGGGATTCGTTGTGTCGCTCAGGAATGCACTCGACGCTGGCGTTATCCATTACACGATTTTCTGAAACGTCTTAGTCCCAACGCCTCTCGAGAAATGGAACTGTTGCTCAACCTTGTCTGGCTGCTTCTGGCAATGCCTGCGTTCTGGCTATGGCGTTATTCCAGAACCGCGCCCGAGAGACGAAAATCCAGTCCTTTCCACACCTTCTTAGCACTCGGCTGCCTTCTGGTCGTTCTTTTTCCCGTAATTTCGGCCACGGACGACATGCGCGCGATGCGGGCGGAAATGGAGGAGTCGCCTAGCAGTAAACGCAGCATCGGAGAATCCGGTGATAAATCCTCCTCTTCAAGATCGCTGACACAACCGGCGCTCACCGTCACTCTGCAGCCCTCCTTTGTGCCGGATTCGGCGTGGTATCAAGCGCCTGCTATATTTGCTTCAACCACCGCGACACCGACCTTCATTCGCGCACCACGCGCCCCGCCCAGCTTGCTCCTCTCGTAGTCCGCAGGAATCGCCGTTTTGCAAGACACAGCGACTCCTGCCTTCTTCACTGGCTCTTAACCAGATGTGGTTTGCACTGGATTCCCAGGCAAACTCCGCAGACGTGCAAACCCTGTGGGGTTTTCACAAGCGTGGAGTCTTTGGATGCGATTGAACTTACCCATCGCGATAACCGCGACCGCTCTGAGCCCTTTCATGCTGGGCGCGAAGTCGCACTCTCAGGCGGTACCGGCGTCGGCCCAAATCTGGTCCTGGGACCAGGTCAAAGACGAATTCCATCTTCGCAACACGACGCTGCTTGCCGGCAAACTGAACATCGACGAACTCAAGGCCCAGGAGATCACCGCCCATCTTCGCCCAAACCCCGATTTCACCCTTACCGCCGACGGCACTCAAATCACGCCCAGCCACGGAGTCTGGCAGCCCTTTGCCGGAACGTTCGTTTCCCCTGGAGTCAGCTATCTCTTCGAGCGTCGCAATAAACGTGGCCTACGCTATCAAGCCGCCCAAGAAGGCACCGCGATCGGAGCCGCTCAATCCGATGACACTGAACGCACACTCCTCTTCGATCTCCGCACGGCCTTCGTCGGTGTCCTCCAGGCGAAAGCTGTCCTCCGCTTGGCCAAAGATAATCTCGATTACTACGACAAGATCCTGAAAGTCAGCCGCGACCGCTTCCAGGCTGGCGATATCTCCCGCATTGATCTCGACCGCCTGGAGCTCCAGCGCCTGCAGTACGAATCCGACTTGCAGAATGCAGAAGTCAATCTACGCACCACCAAAATCAATTTGCTTGCGCTGCTCGACGACCGTCGCCCCGTCGACAGCTACGATGTGGACGGCCGGTTCGACTTCCGCGAAGACCTCCTCGCGCTCGACGATTATCGCCAGCAGGCAATCGACGCCCGCCCCGATCTCCGTGCGGCTGGACTCGGCGTGAAACAAGCCGAGACCAATTACCAACTAGCCGAAGCCAATGGCTCGATCGATCCCACGATTGGGCTCTGGTTCACCCACAACGGCTCGTTCAATAACCCCGACGCGCTCAATACGATCGGTGCCAGCGTCAACATTCCGCTGCGCATCTTCGACCGCAATCAAGGAGAGAAGTTGCGCACAAAAATCGATATCAGCCGCAACGAGAAATTGCGTCAGGGCGTGGAAACCCAGGTCTATAGCGATGTTGACAGCGCCTACGCCACGCTGAACAGCAATATCAATCTTCTGAAACCCTACAAGCGCCAGTACCTGGAGCAGGCCGTCCGCGTCCGTGACACGGTGTTCTTTTCGTACCAGCACGGCGGCGCCTCACTTCTCGACTTTCTGAACGCCGAAAGTGAATACCGCACCGTGCAGTTGAGCTACGTGAACCTGATCGGCTCCTATCTCACCGCCGCAGCCCAGCTGAATCAGGCCGTAGGGCGCGAGGTCATCCAATGAAGATTCCCTTGCAGAATCAGATTCACAACCGCTCGGTTCAGGAAAAGCGCGGGTGCTCCACTTCTGGCCGCCTTTGCGAGAAGTGGCACTCTCGGCAGAACGAACCCAAGGCCGGTCCGCGGTTCGCCCCGGAGGGGCGACTGACAGTAGCCCGGCGCTTCCAGCGCCGGGTATGGGCAGGAAAGACGACGCGTCCCGTAGGGGCGCACGAACCCCCGGCAGAAATTTGGCACTGGACTGTCCGCCTCTTCACCGCGTTCGTATTCACTGCTCTTGCCCTGCTCGCCGCCTGCTCCCGCGAAACCCCGGCCGCCGCGTCCAAACCTCCCGTCACCCTCGACCCCGACGTCTTCACCGCCGATCACCCGGAACTCTTCAAAACGGCAAAGGCCGAACTCCGCCATCTTCCCACGCTGGTCACCGCCAATGGCGTGGTTTCCCCCGACGTGAACCGCACGATCCACGTAACCTCTCTTGGCTCAGGACGCGTCGTCGACCTGAAGGTCAAACTGGGAGACGCAGTCAAGAAAGGCCAGACCCTGCTCGTAATCTCGAGCCCCGACCTCGCTGGTGCCTTCTCCGATTACGAGAAAGCCAAAGCCGACGAAGCGCTCTCGCGCAAAGCTCTCGACCGCGCTCAAATGCTCTATGACCGCGGCGCCATCGCCACAAAAGACCTGGAAGTGGCTCAAGATACCGAAGACAAGGCCAAAGTTGATCTCGAAACTGCCGATCACCGCCTCAGGATTCTGGGCGGCGATCCATCCAAGCCCAGCCCTCTGCTCGAACTGAAATCTCCCATTGACGGCACGATCGTTGAACAAAACGTCGCGGGTGCCGAAGGAATCAAGAGCCTCGACAATTCTCCAAATCTGTTCACCATCGCCAATCTCGGTCAAGTCTGGGTCGTGTGTGATGTCTTCGAAAACGACCTCGGAGAAGTCCATCTTGACGATTCCGCCGAAATCCGTCTCAATGCATTCCCGGATCGTGTCGTCAAAGGCAGAGTCGCTGACATTTCACGCGTGCTGGACCCCAACACGCGCTCGGCCAAGGTGCGTATCGTACTGCCCAATCCGGATGGCTCACTGCGGACCGGCATGTTCGCCGTCGCCACGTTCCGTTCACGAAAGCTGACGGATCGCATCGTCGTCCCAGCAACCGCGGTGATGCGCCTTCACGATAAAGATTGGGTTTTTCGCAAGGAGGGTGGGGATCAATTCCGCAAAATCGCCATCAACGCCGACGGTCTCGCGCCGGATGGCATGCAGGAAATCCGCGCAGGCGTGAAACCGGGAGACGAACTTGTCACCGACGCTCTCGAATTCTCAACCGATGTCGCCGAGAAACGGGCGGGACAATAGGCATGATTCGTAAGGCTATTGATTTCGCCCTCGCGAATCCCCTGCTCGTGCTCGGCGGTGCGCTGGTCCTCTTCGTCTGGGGCATCATCTCGTTTCACAATCTCCCCATTGAAGCCTATCCCGATGTCGCTGACACCTACGCGCAGATCATCACGCAATGGCCCGGACACGCCGCGGAAGAAGTTGAGCAGCAGATTACAGTTCCACTGGAAGTCGAACTCAACGGTGTCGCACATCTCACCCACCTGCGCTCCGTATCGCTGATGGGCCTCTCCGTGATCACGATCATATACGACGACGACATCACGACCTTTAACGCTCGCCAAGAGGTCCTCGATCGGCTCCAGAACGTCACTCTGCCAGTGGGCGTGAGCACGGGCATCGGCCCCGATTACAGTCCCATCGGCCAAATCATGTTCTACACGTTGACCAGCACCAATCCGAAGTACGACGTGATGGAGCTCAAGGCTCTGAATGACTGGTTCGTCGTCAACCAACTCAAATCGGTTCCCAATATCGTGGACGTGAATCCCTTCGGTGGTCCGACACGCGAATACCAGGTTCAACTCGATCCCACGAAACTGGTTGCCTACGGATTGGCCTTGCCGCAAGTCGAGCAAGCGCTGATCGCCAACAACATCAATGCCGGCGGCGGGTTTATCGAGCGCGGCCAGCAGGCTTTAAACGTCCGCGCTGTCGGCCTGATGCAAACCACGGACGATATCGGCGCCACCGTGGTGAAAGTCCAGAACGGCACTCCAGTCCGAGTCCGCGATTTAGGCAACGTCGTACAAGCGCCCAAAGTCCGCTTGGGGCAGCTCGGTAAAACGATCCGCAAGAAAGACGGAACAATCATCAACGATGACGATGTCGTCGAGGGCATCGTCCTGCTCCGAAAGGGAGCTGTTGCCGAGATCACTTTGCAGGCCCTGCATGAAAAGATCGCTCAACTCAATGGCATCGATGGCAAGGCAGGTCTGCTGCCCGTCGGAGTCAAACTGGTTCCCCACCTCGATCGCAGCGAGCTGATGCACCACACCACGCACACCGTCCTGCGCAACCTGACCGACGGCGTGCTGCTAGTCACACTCGTCCTGTTTCTGTTCCTGGGGAATGTCCGTAGTGCCCTGATCGTCGCCATCACTATTCCCTTCTCTCTGCTTTTCGCGGCCATCCTTCTTGATCTGCGCCACATCCCGGCGAATCTGCTCTCGCTCGGCGCTCTCGACTTTGGCATGGTCGTCGACGGCTCGGTCGTCATGGTCGAGAACATTTTGCGCCACACTTCTTTCGGCGATCCCAAGAAGACCTTCCGTGAAATCGTTGCCGTGGCCGCTCATGAAGTACAGAAGCCCGTCTTCTTCGCCCGCGTCATCATCATCGTCTCGTATCTTCCGATCTTCACCCTGCAGCGTGTCGAAGGCCGCCTCTTCAGCCCGATGGCTTGGACGGTCGCCTTCGCTCTACTCGGCGCACTTGTCTTTGCCCTCTTCATCGCACCCGTGCTCTGCAACTACTTCTTCAGTCGCGAGATGAAAGAGTGGCGCAACCCGGTCCTCGAATTCCTGAACCGCAGCTACGGCCGAACGCTCGACTGGTGCTTCGATCACATGAAGATCACACTCGCCCTCGGCTTGTTAGGCTTCGGTCTGATCCTGTTCTTCGCTCTCAGCGGTATCATCGGCTCCGAATTCCTTCCGCACCTTGACGAAGGCGCAATTTGGGTGCGCGGCACTCTTGCTCCCAGCACTGGTCCTTCCTCCAGCATGGACATGGCAAAGCGCGCACGCCTCATGCTGGCTGGATTTCCGGAAGTCACGCAGGTCGTCAGCCAGGTTGGTCGTCCCGATGATGGCAGCGACGCCAGCGGTTTCTACAACACGGAGTTCTTCGTCGATCTGCTGCCGCGCGATCAGTGGCGAACTGAGTTCCACAGCAACAAGGAAGAACTCATCGCCGCCATGGACAAGGAACTCCAGCAGTTCCCTGGCGTCGACTGGAACTTTTCTCAACCCATTTCCGACAACGTCGAAGAAGCCGTCAGTGGCGTCAAGGGTGAGCTTGCGGTAAAGCTCTTTGGACGTGATCTGAAGACGCTCGAACAAAAAGCGGACGAGATGCAAGCCGTGATGAGCCAAATTCCCGGCGTTGCTGATCTCGGCACATTCCAGGTTCGCGGGCAACCGAATGTCAACGTGAATGTCGATCGTGCAGCAGCCGATCGCTTCGGCATCAACGTCGCCGACGTCCAGGACGCGATCGAAACCGCAGTCGGGGGCAAAGCGGTCAGCCAAATTCTGATCGGCGAACAGCGTTTCGACATGACCGTGCGTTATCAACCGCAATATCGGCGCTCGGTCGAGGACATCAGCGACATCCGCCTGCTCGCGCCGTCAGGAGAGCGTGTTTCCTTGGCGCAACTGAGCAAGATCACACTCGATGACGGCGCTTCTACCATTTATCGCGAAGGCAACCAGCGTTACATCGCGATCAAATACAGCGTCCGCGGACGCGATCTTGGCAGCACAGTCCGGCAAGCCATCGACGAAGTGGGGAAGAAGGTCAAACTTCCCGAGGGATATCATCTCGACTGGACCGGCGAATATGAGAGCCAACAACGCGCCAACCGTCGCTTAGCGATCATCGTTCCCGTCACGCTCTTACTCATGGCCTTCATCCTTTACTCCGCGTTCGGCTCCTGGAAGTGGGTGTTCCTGATTCTCGCGGTGGTTGCGCTCTCTCCGCTCGGTGGATTTCTCAGCCTGCTGATGACGGGAACGCACTTTAGCGTTTCCTCGGGACTCGGATTTCTAGCCCTGATTGGAGTCTCAGTCGAAATAGGCGTAATCATGATCGAGTACATCAACCAGCTGCGCACGCGCGGGATGCCTGTTCGCGATGCCGCCAAAGAAGGGGCGGCGCTTCGCCTTCGGCCGATCATGATGACCATGCTGGTCGCAACGCTGGGCTTGCTTCCGGCTGCAATGTCGCACGATATTGGTTCCGACTCGCAACGCCCGTTTGCGATCGTAATCGTCGGAGGCCTGATCGTTGAGCTGGTGGTTAGCGTGATCCTGTGGCCGACTCTGTATGTGTTCTGGGCGAGACCGGGAGATCGTTTGCCGCCCGCGGAACAGAGTTTCATGGCCGAAGGCGAGCACGTGGATTGACTGAGCCAGAGAGTTCGCGGCTGGCCACGGACGAGGGGAGGACCAAAAACAGTGGTTTCATTTGGGAAACGGCTGGATTTTCTGGGTACCCTCCCCTCCGGTCTATTGCAATCATCGAGATAGGGGAAAATTTCGGAATAATCTATGGCGCTCAACAGCTTAGAGGCAAAAGCTTAAGCCGCAAGGGCGTAGCATCTATCGGCCGATTCCTGCCTACGCTGCTTTCGCGGTGGCCATTATCGGCTCTTTGGATTTCGTCCGCCGTGACGGGAATCACATCAGAGTGTGATTTTCGCTCACAGGGCCAGATTGCAAGGTTTCACAGGCTCAAGGTTTCAAAGTTTCAAGTTTCAAAGAGACAGAGAGTTTGGAGTGTCGGATCAACTTTGACGTTGGGAGAAACTCTCCAATCTAGACCCCTAGAACTTTGAAACACTGAAACTTTGAAACCTGCAGCCCCCATAACTTCCATTCGCCCCTGTGGGTTATACTTCCAGCACCACGCGGTCACTACTCCTTAGGAATTCACTCATGGCGGTAGGTGTACGCACAGAAGATTTGCGCAAGGTGTATAGCTCTGCGCCTCCGATGGCGGCGGGGGGTATCGGCATGCGCCCGCTGGATAAGGGTCCAAAGCAGGCCAAGCCACAGATCATGGCTCTGAACGGACTGTCTCTGCAAGTCGAACCCGGGGAAATTTTCTGCCTTCTGGGTCCAAATGGCGCCGGCAAATCTACGACGATCGGCATTCTTACGACACGAGTTCGCGCCACGGGTGGCCATGCCTGGATCGGCGATTATGAAGTCTGGCAGGAGCAGGCCAAAGTGAAGCGTCTGATCGGAGTCGTGCCGCAGCGGCCGAATCACGATTTTTCACTTACCGCCCGCGAGATCCTGATCTTCCACGCAGCCTACTTCGGCATTCCGCCCAAAGAAGGGGCCCGGCGCGCGAACGAGTTGCTGGAAAAATTCAAGCTGACCGACCGGGCCGACCAGATGGTTCGTGGATTCTCGGGCGGCATGGCGCAGCGTCTCTCGATCGCGCGCGCGATGATGCACGATCCCGAGGTGCTGTTCCTCGACGAACCCAGCGCCGGACTCGACCCGCAGACGCGCATCCTGCTTTGGGAGATCATCCGCGAATACAACCAACAGGGCAAAACCGTACTGCTGACCACGCACAACATGGAAGAAGCGGACGCCCTGTGCCAGCGGCTCGCGATTGTCGATCACGGCCAGATGATTGCGCTAGGCACTCCGAGTGAATTGAAGCGCTCGATCCCCGGCGGATATCTCTTGCGCCTGCACTTCGCGAAACAACCAGCGGAATTAATCCAGCGCCTGCAATCGCTCGCCGGAGTGCGCGAAGTGCGGCCTCTGAACTCTACCGGGGCCGACGTCTACGCTGATCGGGGAGGATCGCTCATTCCCGAAGTCGCTTCCGTCGCGGCGGCGATGGGCGCGGAGTTGTCGGACGTTCACATCTCCGAACCCAGCCTTGAAAACCTGTTCCTGCACCACACCGGAAGGAGTTTGCGCGATTGAACTGGAAAGCTTTTGGCGCCATGCTGGCTCGCGACGCCCGCGTAGCGCGCCGCAACATCGTTCAGATCATGTTCCAGACGTTCCTGCAGCCCCTGCTGTTTGTCTTCATCTTCGGACGCGTCATGGTCGGCAGCGGCTACATGCCTGTCGCGTACAAGAGCCTGCTGCTACCGGGGATCATCGCCATCTGCATGGTGTTCACCGGGGTGTGGGCTGTGTGCATGCCGCTGATTGCCGAGTTCCAGTGGACGCGCGAGATTGAAGACCGCCTGTTAGCCCCGATTGACATCTCCTGGATCGCAATCGAGAAAGTCATCGCCGGTATGATTCAGGCATTAGTCGCCGGATTGGTGGTTCTCCCCCTGGCATGGCTCGTTCTGCGCCCGGGAGTTGACATCAGAATTCACGCCCCGCTGGAATTTGCGGCGATGATGTTGCTCGTTGCCCTGTTCTCGGCCAGCGGAGGTCTCGCCCTGGGCTGTTCCATGGACCAGCAGCACGTTGGCCTGATGTTCAGCATGATTCTCACGCCGATGATCTTTTTCGGCTGTACGTATTATCCGTGGAGCGCGCTCAGCAATTTTCCGATTCTCAAGAGAGCGGTACTGGTGAACCCGCTGGTCTATGCCAGCGAAGGCTTGCGCGCCGCGCTGGTGCCACAGGCCTCGCATCTATCGACGGTCGCGATCCTGATCGCACTCTGCTTCTTCGACCTACTGCTGCTGATGCTTGGCCTGCGCCAGTTCGAAAAAAAGGCAATCAGCTAGATCGATTTCTGATTCCACGGCTCTGCCGAGGAGAAATTGTGGCTGGTCAGACACGACGCGTCACTCAGTGCGAAAAACCATCCGGGTGGTTTGGACGACTGATTGTGCGCAACATGAATTCGCGGCATTCGAAGCTGACGGACTGGGGCCTCTCCCATGTATTGGTGAAGGCGACAGATACGGTCCTCGATGTTGGATGCGGCGGTGGCAAAACTATTGGTAAGTTGGCACGCCTTGCCAACGTGGGAAAAGTTTTTGGCCTGGATTATTCCGACGCCAGTCTCTCTGTCGCGAGAAAGTTGAATGCGCGCCGGGTCGAACAAGGTCAGGTGGAAATTCATGAAGGATCCGTGTTGAAGCTACCGTTCGAGACCGGTACTTTTTCTCTGGTGACTGCCGTCGAAACTCACTTCTGGTGGGCCGACGTGCCGGCGGGTATGAGTGAAATTCTGAGAGTGCTGAAACCTGATGGCAGGCTGTTGATCATCGCGGAAATTTACAAAGGCGCGCCGAGCAAAATGGCAAAGTTGGTTGAGAAACATGCACCACGATCAGGCATCAAAATCCTGGGCCCGGATGAGCATCGCGCCCTTTTTAGCGATGCAGGCTACACGGACGTTCAAATCATCACGGAACCGGCAAAAGGATGGATTTGCGCGATGGGAAAGAAACAATCCGCTCAGGTCTGACAGACCCTGCCATCCGGCCGCCGTTTTGAAATCGATACACGTCTAAGGAAACTCCGCCACTTTGGGCGTCACACGCGGATGAATGGAAGTCGGCCCGCCCTTATCATCAATCACGTTCGAGATCTCGCCATTTTCTCCCAGGGCAACCGTGATCATGTGATGGAAACGAATCCCCGGCTTCTTGGGCACCTCGATCGCCGTGCTGAGAACGACCTTCGGTTTGATAAAGACGCTATAGATGCCCAGGCCCCACGCTTCGTGGGTTGTGACCGAGTCCGCGACCTTATACGAGGCCCATCCATTCGTGCCAGGGGCGCTCGAATAACCCGGTTGGTCGGGCGGGTCGTAAGGAATCTCAGACTGATAGAAATACGTGCGACCGCCATTGCCGTTCCATAGCACCTGAAACTGCTGATGATGTTCGACAAACAGGCCGTAAACCGTGACATCGTTGCCGTTGACCACAAGTCCGTTCTCACTGGTGTTACTCGTCCAGCCGACACCATGCTCGTGGTCTGCACGCCAAATCCAGGTGTGGTCGATGATGACATCATTACTGTTGATTCGCAGATTCACCTGCGCTTTGCCTACCGCCGCTCCGCCCACACGGAAGAATACATCGTGCAGCACGACAGGATTTTTCTGGTGGCTGCTTCCTTCCGGCCCGACTTCCAGCAAAACAGGCGCCGATTCCGGCGCCGCATCGAACAGCAGTCCGGCAATATCAATTCCATCCCCATCGGCAACGGTCATGGCGGCTGTCCCGTGAATTGGGCGAAGCGTGGCGAACCCCAACCCAAGCACAACAGTTTCGGGACGCGTCACGCGAATCGGCTCGGCCAGATCGTAGATGCCCGGCGTAATCAGCAAATGTTTTCCCCGCGCCAATTGCGCGTTGATGCTGCCCGCAGTCGTGCCGGGTTGCGCGACATAAAACTGTTCCAGCGGAATTGATCTACCCGGCGTCGATCCGCCGTGCCACGTGATGCCGGAACTGTTGTGCTGGAGCGCGGGCACGCATACGTTCCACTTCCCATTTGCATCGACTTCCAGGAAGGGCTTCTCACGCACGACGGGGGTGACGTCTACTTTGGTGTATGGCGGATTGGGCCACTCACCCTGGGGCGGATGAGGGATGCCAACGAATACCATGTTCCAATTCGATCCCGTCCAGCTTCCCCATTCACTATTGCGCGAGATCCACTGCTGTTGGGAACCGGAATCGACGTTGCCATCGACTAGCGAGTCTGACATCCATCCGCCGCTAGCCCATCCACGGCGCTGGTGCAGCACCATGTTTCCGCGTATATGCATGCGGCGCAATGGCGCTGCCTGGGAAACGGCCCACTGCATGGTACCGCCAGTGGGCGTGACCGAGATGCCCTCAATGTCGCGCCAGAATGTTGTGGTGGCGTTGTTGTTGTCGTCGTGGCTACCATCGGCATGGACGTTGCCAATAATGTGCACCGCGTCTGGGGATGCACCCAGCCCCAGCACTTCCGTATAGAAACCTACCGGCACGTCCAGGTGGTATTCGCCGGGGAGGAAGAGCACAGCGTAGCGCTCGGCACCGAACTCGTTCCGCCGCTCGACCGCATAGATCTTGTTGATCTCCTTCTGCATCTCCTCTCGAGGCATACCGGGATCGAAAATGAGAACATTGCCCCCGAGATCTGGCTTCTTCACCGATTTGTTACCCGCAGACGCGGGCAGCCCACTTGAAATGACAAGTATGAGTACACATGTAATTTCGCGATTCCGCCCGTCATGCCACAAGCTGTGCTTCAAAGCTCCATCCTTTCTTGCTAAATGAGCATGCGCAGCTTTTATGAAAACCAACGATTCTACTCCCAACCTCGACGAAGGAGTTGCCGATGAACGGACTCCGAACCAACGAGGAGTAACAGATGCAACGAGAGACCTTGGCAGCTATCGCCACTTCGAGGTTTCAATACAGCCGACAGAAGACCGCAACCGAGCAAACAGGAAGAATGGGAACCATTGTTTTGCCCGGGCACTCACGTCAACGGCCATGGACTCCCTTCACGCGTTTCTCAGGACCGATATTGTACTCAGTGTAGAAGTTCCGTCGGTGGGGGCATGGACTGCACAGGAATCGCGAACACGAGAATGAAAGCGCGCGTGTTACACGCGAAGGGATCAGACAATCTGGTTAATGGAGACGGCGTAAAACGCGGGGGTAAGTAAGAGAGTCCCGAGGTGGTGTAGGATCCATTCGTCTCGGCCAGTAGCTCGCGTTTGACCCTCGCCGACCTGCTCTCGCTGCTTCCCTTGCGGGGCCGCTGCGTGCGATCTAAGCTCGGGCTCCGGGCTCACCGCCAACCGGATAAACCTACCCTACGCCTCGGAACTCTATCCTGCCTCTGACTGGGTCTCCTTTGTTCTCCTCGACCAGCGCTTTGCTATAGACCCTCACCTGCCCTCCA
>Ga0126373_10002681_pt1 | contig 13139 bp, 11 predicted proteins | sample PanSoiMetPlot_11_FD_92545 | JGI IMG/M metagenome (GOLD analysis project Ga0126373, IMG submission 92545) | Tropical forest soil microbial communities from Panama - MetaG Plot_11 | ecosystem: Environmental > Terrestrial > Soil > Tropical forest > Bulk soil | place: Panama | collected 2016-02-17
ACGCGCCCTTGCTGGGCGATGACCTCCTTGAGCGACGTGCCGCGGACCAACGCCATGACCAGGCAGGGCACGTCCTCGTCGACAACGACGTCGTAGATGGCGACCGCATTGGGGTGGTTCAGCCGCGCGGCGAGACGCGCTTCACGCATGGAGCGGCCCACGGTGACGTCGTCTCTGGCTGGGTCGCCGTACGTCAGCCGCTTAACCGCGACGTCACGCTGCAGGAGCGTGTCGCGGGCGCGCCACACCTCGCCCATGCCGCCACGGCCGATCAGCTCGACGCATTCGTAGCGACTGCCTATCACCCGGCCGGCGTCGCCCGCGTCCATCCTCACCCCTGAGAGCCCGCTCGTTACGCAGAGTCTAGCGAGCGGGCGATATGTCTCGGGCGCCGTGCGCCGATCGCGAACCGGGCGTCCGGGCCCACTCGGTAGGCTGGTGTGTCCTGTCCGAGACCGAATCCGGAAGTGCTCGCTGTGCTGATCGCGGGGTTCCCGTCACCCGTCACGGACACCAATTGCTGGGTGCTCGCACCAGCACACGGCGAACAGTGCGTGATCGTCGATCCGGGCATCGGCATCGGCCGGTGGCTGGACGAGGTGGTCGCCGACAGTCGCTTGCACCCTGTCGCGGTGCTGCTCACCCACGGGCACATCGATCACACGTTCTCGGTGCTGCCGGTCTGCCAGGCGCGCGACGTGCCGGCGTATATCCATCCCGACGACCGCGGCCAGCTCACCGATCCCTGGTCCGGACTTGGCATGCCCGCGGGGACGCCGCTGCTCGGGCTGGAACGGTTGACGTTGGCCGAACCCGACGACCTGCGACTGCTCTGTGACGGCGACGCGCTGCCCCTCGCCGGGTTGAAGTTCGCCGTGCGGCACGCGCCCGGGCACACGCGTGGCTCGGTCGTATTCGCGCTCGACGACACGCTGCTCAGCGGCGACGTGCTGTTCGCCGGATCAATCGGCCGCGTCGACCTGCCCGGCGGTTCGATGGCCGACATGACGGCATCGCTGCGGGACGTCATCTTGCCGCTGCCCGACGAGACGGTCGTCCACCCCGGGCACGGCCCGTCGACGACCATCGGACGGGAACGCGTGACCAACCCCTACCTGCTGGACCTGCTGTGAGACCCAGTCCGCTCAGCGGCTTTCCCGAGTTTCTGCCGGCGCAGCGCATTGTCGAGCTGCACGTGATCGAAACGGTGCGGGAGACGTTCGAGCTGCACGGCTTCGCGTCGATCGAGACACGCGCCGCCGAGCCGCTCGAGCAGTTGCTGCGCAAGGGCGAGATCGACAAGGAGGTGTACGTCCTGCGCCGGCTGCAGGCAGAACAGGAGGAGACTCCCGGCCAATCCACGCTCGGACTGCACTACGACCTCACGGTTCCGTTTGCGCGCTACGTGCTGGAAAACGCCGGCAAGCTGGAGTTCCCGTTCCGGCGCTACCAGATCCAGAAGGCGTGGCGGGGAGAGCGCCCGCAGGAGGGACGCTTCCGCGAGTTCACCCAGGCCGACATCGACGTGGTCGGACGTGACGAGCTGCCGTTTCACCACGACGTCGAGATTGCGCGGGTGATGGCCGAGGCGCTGTCCCGGCTGCCCGTGCCGCCGCTGCGGCTTCAGGTCAACAACCGCAAGCTGATCGAGGGCTTCTACCGCGGCATCGGCGCGCCCGATCCATTCGCGGTCATGCGGGTCATCGACAAGCTCGACAAGGTGCCGGCCGACGTCGCTGCGAAGATGCTTGTCGACGAGGCCGGTCTTTCCGACGCGCAGGTCGCGCAATGCCTGGCGCTGGCGGAGATTCGGACGCCCGACACTTCCTTCGCCGAGCGGGTGCGCGCGCTCGGGGTGCGCGATGAGCTGCTCGACGTCGGGCTCGCCGAGCTCGAGGCGGTGATCGCAGGTTGCCTGGCCGCGGTCAGCGAGCGGCTCACCGTCGAGGCGGACCTGCGCATCGCCCGCGGCCTGGATTACTACACCGGCACTGTGTTCGAGACACGGATGTCCGGCTTCGAGGGCATCGGCTCGATCTGCTCGGGTGGGCGATACGACTCGTTGGCAAGCGACGGGCGGGTGACCTATCCCGGCGTCGGCATTTCGCTGGGAATCAGCCGGATGCTGGTTCCGCTGCTCGCTCGCGGACGGTTGTCCGCCTCCCGGTCGGTCCCCTCGGCGGTCCTGGTCGCGCTGCCGTCCGAGGCCGACCGTGTCCGTTGCGACGAGATCGCGCAGGAGTTGCGGAGGCGAGGCATTCCGACGGAGGTGGCGTCGAGCGCGGCTAAGTACGGCCGGCAGATCCGCTACGCCGAACGCCGGGGCATCCCGTTCGTCTGGTTTCCCGACGCCGGCGAGGTCCGCGATATCCGCACCGGCGACCAGGTGCCCGCGGACCCCGGCACCTGGACGCCGCCCGCCGGCGACCTGCGACCGCAGATTGAGGAGAACCTGTGATACGGACGCATGACGCCGGGGCGCTGCGGCTCGACGATGCCGGCGAGATCGTGACGCTCGCAGGTTGGGTGGCCAGGCGGCGTGATCACGGCGGAGTGGCCTTCATCGACCTGCGCGACGCGTCCGGGGTGGTGCAGGTCGTGGTGCGCGAGGACGAGTTGGCGCACGACCTGCGCAACGAGTGGTGCGTGGCGGTCACCGGCGAGGTGCGCCCGCGTCCGGAGGGCAACGTCAACCCGAGCCTGCCGAGCGGTGAGGTCGAGGTCGCCGCATCGCGTCTGGACGTGCTCAGTGAATCTGCGCCGTTGCCGTTCCAGATCGACGAGCACATCGACGTCGGCGAGGAGGCGCGGCTGAAGTACCGCTATCTCGATCTGCGCCGTCCCGGGCCGGCGGCGGCAATCCGGCTGCGCAGCGCGGTCAACCGTGCGGCCCGCGATGTCCTGTACGCGAACGAATTCGTCGAGATCGAGACGCCGACACTCACCCGATCAACGCCCGAGGGCGCGCGTGACTTCCTGGTTCCGGCGCGCTTGCGGCCCGGGTCGTGGTACGCCCTGCCGCAGTCGCCGCAGCTGTTCAAGCAGCTGCTGATGGTGGCCGGTATGGAGCGCTACTTCCAGATCGCGCGCTGCTATCGCGACGAAGACTTTCGCGCCGACCGGCAGCCGGAGTTCACCCAGCTCGACATCGAGATGAGCTTCGTCGACCAGGACAACGTGATCGCGTTGTCCGAGCAGGTGCTGACGGCGCTGTGGCGGCTCGTCGGCTACGAGATCGAGACGCCCATCCCGCGCATGACGTACGCCGAAGCGATGGCCCGCTACGGCACCGACAAGCCCGACCTGCGTTTCGGCGTCGAGCTTGTCGATTGCACGCAGTTCTTCGCGGACACCCCGTTCCGCGTCTTCCAGGCACCCTACGTCGGCGCGGTGCTGATGCCCGGCGGAGCGTCCCAGCCGCGGCGCCAGCTCGACGCGTGGCAGGACTTCGCGAAGCAGCGCGGGCACCGCGGGCTCGCGTACGTGCTCGTGGGCGATGAGGGCGAGCTGAGCGGCCCGGTCGCGAAGAACCTCTCGCCCGCCGAGCGTGCCGGCCTGGCCGAGCACGTGGGAGCGCAGCCGGGCGATTGCGTATTCTTCGCGGCCGGCCCGGCGTCGTCCGCTCGGGCGCTGCTCGGCGCCACCCGCCTCGAGATCGGGCGGCGGCTCGGGATGATCGACGAGTCGGCATGGTCGTTCGTGTGGATCGTCGACGCGCCGCTTTTCGAGCTGGTGTCCGAAACCGACGATGTCGCGGTGGGATCCGGCGCCTGGACGGCGGTGCATCACGCGTTCACATCGCCAAAGCCCGAGTCGACGGACACGTTCGACACCGATCCCGGCTCGGCGCTGGCGTACGCCTACGACATCGTCTGTAACGGCAACGAGATCGGCGGCGGGTCCATCCGTATCCACCGGGCGGATGTGCAGGAGCGCGTGTTCGCCGTGATGGGCCTCTCTAAGGAGCAGGCCGAGGAGAAGTTCGGGTTCCTGCTCGAGGCGTTCAAGTACGGCGCCCCGCCGCATGGCGGCATCGCGTTCGGCTGGGACCGTATCTGCGCATTGCTGACGGACACGAGCTCGATACGAGACGTCATCGCCTTCCCGAAGACCGGTGGCGGCTACGACCCGCTGACCGGCGCCCCCGCCCCGATTACGCCTGAGCAACGCAAAGAGGCGGGCATCGATGCCGCCGCGGACCGGGCCGCTGAGCCGGCCTGATGTTGACCGGACGGCGACGGCGGCCAAGGATCGGAAGGGCATCCCGGCACTGAGGAAGCGAGGGTTCCCTATGGCAAAGGTCCTGATCCTTACCGGCGACGCGGCCGAAGACCTCGAAGTCATGTACCCGTACCAGCGGTTGCTGGAGGAGGGGTACGAGGTCGATATCGCCGCGCCGAGCAAGAAGAAGCTGCAGTTCGTCGTGCACGACTTCGTCGACGGCTTCGACACGTACACCGAGAAGCCGGGGCATACCTGGCCGGCCGACGTGGCATTCGCCGACGTCAATCCGTCCGACTACGTCGCGGTCGTGGTGCCCGGCGGGAGGGCGCCTGAGTACATCCGCAACGACGCCGACGTGCAGCGCATCCTCAAGCACTTCGCCGCCGACGACAAGCCGATCGCCACCTTGTGCCACGGTCCGCTCACGCTGGCGGCGGCCGATGCGCTGCGTGGGCGGCGAAGCGCTGCGTACCCGGCGCTCGCCCCGGACATCGGCGCCGCGGGTGCCGAGTTCGTCGACGGGGAAGCGGTCGTCGACGGCGTGATGGTCTCCGGCCGCGCCTGGCCCGACCACCCGGCGTGGATGCGGGAGTTCATGGCGATCCTGCGCGCCAAGGCCCCCGTCCGCTAAGCGATGAGCGCTCGCGCGAAGAGCCCCGCCGCCGCGACGCGGCCGCGCCGAAGGCGCGAACGGAGCCGCGGATCCACCCGAGCGCAGCGAGTGGTGGAGGCGCGGATTCGTCCAGGCGGGATGTGCTAGCGCATGGTCGACTTCGCACTGACGGACGAGCAGAAGGCGATCCGCGACACCGCCCGGGAGTTCATCGCCGACCGCGTCATGCCGTGGGAGCCAGAGGTGCTGCGCCGCGAGCGGCGCGGCGAGCCCGGCATGACCCCCGACGAGCGGCGCGAGCTGCAGCTCGCCGCGCGGAAATTCGGCTTCTGGGGGCTGTCGACGCCGGAGGAGTACGGCGGGATGAGCCTGCCCGCGGTTACCCAGGCACTGGTCTGGACGGAGCTGGGTCGCACCTTCGTGCCCTTCTCTTTCGGCGGCGAGGCCGACAACATCCTGTACCACGCAAACGAGGAGCAGCGCGCCGCCTACCTTGTTCCCACCATCGAAGGCGAGCGGCTCTCGTGCTTCGCGATCACCGAGCCCGGCGCCGGCTCGGACGCTGCCAACATCAAGACCCGGGCACGCCGTGACGGCAACGATTGGATCATCAACGGCGAGAAGACGTTCATCACCGGCGGCAACGACGCCGACTTCGCCATCGTCATCGCGGTCACCGACCCGGACGCCGGTGCGCGCGCCGGATCGACGGCGTTCCTCGTCGACCGGACGATGGGCTGGACGTCGCACCTCATCCAGACCATGGGCGAGGGCGGGCCGGCCTCGCTCGTGTTCGACGAGGTCCGGGTGCCCTCCCGCAACGTGCTCGGCGTGGTCGGGCAGGGTTTCGAGCTGGCGATGGCGTGGATCGGCAGGGGCCGCTACCTGATTCCGGCGCGGGCGCTGGGCGCCGCGGAACGGCTGCTGTCGATGGCGCTGGACCACGCGAACACCCGCGAGACCTTCGGCAGACCCATCGGCGAGAATCAGGCGATCCAATGGATGATCGCCGACTCCGAGGTCGAGTTGGAAGCGGCGCGCTGGCTGGTGCTTCGCGCCGCGTGGACGGTCGATCAGGGCCGGGACGCGCGGCACGCGTCGTCGATGGCGAAGCTCTACGGGGCGAACATGGCCAACCACGTGGTGGACCGGGTGCTGCAAATTCACGGCGGCATGGGCTACACGCGCGAGCTACCCATCGAGCGGTGGTACCGCGAGGCGCGGCTGTGGCGCATCTTCGAAGGCACCGACGAGATGCAGCGCCTGATCATCTCGCGTGACCTGCTGCGCGGCTACACCAAGATCGGGTTGGACAACTAGGGGTCCGCCGACGGCAGAGCCGATCCGACGCGGACAGTTCGCCGGGCACCGTACGGTCGCGGCTCTATCGTCGAAATCATGGCATCGGCGGACCCCGGCGTCGGGATCGAAGCGGCTGTCGCGCGCACGCTGAAGCTAGCCGCCACCTGGATCGGATGGGACGGCAAGCCGCGCGTCAGCGAGGACGGCGAGCGCATCTACACGCCGCACAAGGTCGTCCGCCGGCAGGCCGACCACCTGCTCGACCACCTCGCGGAGATCGAGGCCGTGCTTGCCGGCGTCCCCACCGAGCCGGACGCCTGGCACGCCAGCCTCGTTACGACGCACGCGGACTTCGCCCCGTTCACCGAGGTGGACCTGGACGAGGCACGGCAGCGGCTGACCCGCCTGGCCAGGACCTTCCGGCTACGGCTGCTCGCAGCGGGGCCCGATGAATGGGACCGTCCGCGCGAGGGCTGGACGCTGCGCAAGATCGCCGAGCACTTGTCGAGCAGCTGGTATGCCGAACAGGTCGGCGATCTGTCACAGCGCGACCGCCGCGCCGGTTACCGCGATGCCCCCCTCGGTGGGGACGTCGATTCGTAGCAGCGATGGCCGGCCCATGTCGACGCCCTGGTGGACGGTGAGCGTGGCCGGGACGTCGGTCAGCCGCAATTCACGCAGATACCCCCCGAACGCTGCGGCCGCCGCGCCGGTCGCGGGATCTTCGACAACGCCGCCGGGCGGGAACGGGTTGCGCGCATGGAACACGGTCGCCGACTCGCGCCACACGAGGTCGATCGTCGTCCACTGCCGGGCGGCCATCAGCTCAGAGAGCGTGTCGAAGTCGTAGTCGAGCTTCGCCAGCTGAGCACGTGACCCCGCCGCCACGATCGGGTGCCATGCCCCGGCATAGGCGACGCGCAACGGCAGGCCTGCATCGAGATCAGCCTCCGACCAGCGCAGCGCTGCGAGCAGGGCCTGCCTGTCGTCGTCGCCGAGGTCGACGCTGCGCGGCGGGACGCTTACGAGCGTCGCAGTGGGCATGCCGTCGGCCGAGACCGAGGTCGTCACGTCGACGCGACCCGCCTTTGTGTCGAACGTCAGCCGGCCCGGACCGTCGCGTTCGGCGAGCGCTACACCGGATGCGACTGTGGCATGCCCGCAGAACGGAACCTCGGCGAGCGGGCTGAAGTAGCGGACCTCGAACGCACCGCTGCCGCCGGGAACCAGGAACGCGGTCTCCGAGTAGCCGACGTCGGCGGCGACGGCGAGCATCTCCGCGTCGCTCGCGCCCGTCGCATCGAGGACGACGCCGGCGGGATTCCCGCCGCGGGGATCGGACGAGAACGCGGTGTAGCGCAGGACCTCCACTCAGCTCACGTTAGGGCAGACGCAGGCGCGGCGGCCGTGCCACTGCCGCGTTCGCGGTCTGGACGGCCGAAACGGCACGACGCGTCCGTTCGTCGGCGCAGCTGCCTACGCTGATCCCGTGACCCTTTTCGACCCGCCGGCCGAGGTCGTGCGTGAGACGGCCAACGCGCCGCTCGCCGCACGGATGCGGCCCCGCACTCTCGACGAGGTCGTCGGCCAGGAACACCTGCGCAGCGCCGGATCTCCGCTGCGGCGCCTCGTCGAGGGCGAGGAGCCGATGTCACTGATCCTGTTCGGCCCGCCTGGCAGCGGCAAGACGACGCTCGCACAGATCGTGTCGAACGCGACGAACCGCCGCTTCGTGCAGCTGTCAGCGCTCAACGCCGGCGTCAAGGACGTCCGCGCCGTGATCGACGACGCCCGGCGCGAGTTGACCTACCCGGGCCGCCAGACGGTGTTGTTCATCGACGAGATCCACCGCTTCTCCAAGACGCAGCAGGACTCGCTGCTCGGCGCCGTCGAGACCCGCACCATCACCTTGGTCGCGGCGACCACCGAGAATCCGTTCTTCTCGATCGTCTCGCCGTTGCTCTCGCGAAGCCTGCTGCTCACCCTGCAGCCGCTCAGCGATGACGACATCAACGAGGTGATCGACCGGGCACTGCGTGACGAGCGCGGCCTGGGCGGTGCCGTCACGCTGGACGACGACGCGCGGGCGCACCTGATCCGGATGGCGGCCGGCGATGCGCGACGTGCGCTCAACGCGCTGGAAGCGGCCGCCGGCACATCCGACACCGTTGACCTCGCCACACTCGAGAAAGCTGTCGACACGGCGGCGGTGCATTACGACCGCGACGGCGACCAGCACTACGACGTGATCAGTGCATTCATCAAGTCGATCCGCGGCTCCGACGTCGACGCCGCGCTGCACTACCTGGCCCGGATGATCGAGGCCGGCGAGGACCCGCGGTTCATCGCCCGCCGGTTGGTGATCCACGCCAGCGAGGACATCGGCATGGCCGATCCGACCGCGTTGCTGGCGGCCACCGCGGCGGCGCAGGCGGTGCAGCTGATCGGGCTGCCTGAGGCGCGCATCAACCTCGCCCAAGCCACGATCCACCTCGCGACGGCGCCGAAGTCGAACGCCGTAGTACAGGCGATAAACGAGGCGCAGGCCGACGTGCGGGACGGCCTCGCCGGCGCGGTTCCACCGCACCTGCGCGACGGCCACTACCCGGGTGCCGCGCGTCTCGGCCATGCGCAGCGCTACGTCTACCCACCCGACACCGTCGACGGCATTGCCGAACAGCAGTACCCACCGGACGAACTGGTCGGCCGCGACTACTACCGTCCGGGCGGCCACGGCGCGGAGCGTGCCCTGGCTGAGCGGTTGCCGCGGCTGCGCGCTGCGATCCGTGGAACTGCCGCGAGCCCGCCGGACTGACCGGGTAGGGTCGCACGGCGTACCAATCGGTCGAGGAGGATGCGGTCAAGGGGTGAGTTCGGTGAGCAGGCGACTGTTCTGGCTGGCAATGGGCATCACGATGGGCGTGCTGATCATGCGCAAGCTGTCGGCCGTGGCCCAGATGCTGACCCCGCGCGGAATCGCGCGGAGCTTCGGCAGCGGGCTCGCCGAGATGTCCGAGTCACTGCGGGAATTCACCGCCGAGGCACGCGACGCAAGGCAAAAGCGCGAAGCCGAACTGCATGAGGGCACCGCTCTCGACGGCGGGCTGGGCCGCGTCCCGTACCCGTCATGAAGAGCGCGGAGATCAAGCGCCGGTTCCTCGCCTACTTCGAGGCGAACGGGCACACCGTCGTTCCCAGCCTGCCGCTGCCGTTCGACGACCCGAATCTGCTGTTCGTCGTCGCGGGCATGGCGCAGTTCGTGCCGTACTTCACCGGGCAGCAGACCCCGCCGTTCAAGCGGGCCACGAGTGTGCAGAAGTGCATCCGCACCCCAGACATCGACGAGGTCGGCAAGACCACCCGGCACGCCACGTTCTTCCAGATGAACGGCAACTTCAGCTTCGGCGACTACTTCAAGGAAGGCGCGATCAGGTTCGCCTGGGAGCTGTCGACTACCTCGCAGGCGCAGGGCGGTTTCGGCCTGGACGGCGAGCGCATCTGGCCCACGGTGTACCTCGACGACGACGAGGCGGTCGACATCTGGCACCGCGTCATCGGCATCCCGCACGAGCGCATCGTGCGCCGGGGCAAGGAGGACAACACCTGGGACATGGGCATCCCGGGCCCGGCCGGTCCGTGCAGCGAACTGTTCTACGACCGGGGCCCCGAGTACGGCCCGGAGGGCGGCCCGGCGGTCGACGAGGACCGGTTCACCGAGTACTGGAACCTCGTCTTCATGCAGTACGAGCGCGGCAAGTCGACCGGCCCGCATAAAGGCGACTACGAGATCGTCGAGGATCTGCCCAACAAGAACATCGACACCGGCATGGGCCTGGAGCGCATCGCGACGATCCTGCAGGGTGTCGACAACCTCTACGAGATCGACGAGACCAAGCCCGTCCTCGACCGGGCCGCCGAGCTGACCGGCCGAACGTACGGCGCGAAGTCCGGGCACGCGGCGAGCCAGTCACATCCCGACGACGTGCGGCTGCGGGTGATCGCCGACCACGTGCGGTCGGGCCTGATGCTGATCAGCGACGGTGTGGTCCCTTCCAACGAGGGACGCGGCTACGTGCTGCGGCGCATCCTGCGCCGCGCGATCCGCGCGATGCGCCTGCTGGGCTATGAGGACCCGGCGCTGCCCGAACTGCTGCCCGTCGCGCGGGACTGCATGGCCCCGTCCTACCCGGAGGTGGTCACCGACTTCGGGCGTATCTCGACATACGCCTACGCGGAGGAGGAGGCGTTTCGGCACACCCTGCGGGCCGGGACGGCGATCTTCGACATGCAAGCAATGGAGGTACGGCGCGCCGGGGGCTCGCAGCTGTCCGGCGAAAAGGCGTTCCAGCTGCACGATACGTACGGCTTCCCGATCGAGCTGACCCTCGAGATGGCCGCGGACCAGGGCCTGACGGTGGACGAGGGCGGTTTCCGCCGGCTGATGCGCGAGCAGCAGCGACGCGCGAAAGCGGACGCCCAGGCCAAGAAGACCGGGTTCGTCGACACCTCGGTGTGGCGTGCCGTGTTGGAGCAGGGTGGCAGCGAGTTCACCGGCTATCAGGAAGTCGCCCGCGAGTCGAAAGTCACTGCTCTCGTCGGCCAGGACGGCGTGCTTGAGGCGGCCGGCCAGGGTGACGAGGTGGAACTCGTCCTGGATGTCACCCCGTTCTACGCCGAGGGCGGTGGCCAACAACCAGACTTCGGGCGCATCACGATCAACGCAGCCGGCCACGATGCCGAGCTCGAGGTCGTCGACGTGCAAACGCCCGTGCCGGGCGTGATCGCGCACAAGATCAAGGTGCTGCGCGGTGAGGTGCGTCCCGGTGACCCCGCGTTCGCACTCGTCGATGTCGGCCGGCGCGCGTCGGTCTCGCGCAGCCATTCCGCGACGCACCTGTTGCACGCCGCGCTGCGCCGCACGCTGGGGGAGCAGGCCGCACAGGCCGGCTCGCTGAACGCGCCCGGACGGCTGCGCTTCGACTTCCACAACCCGTCGGCGGTCGCGCCGAGTGTGCTCGCCGATGTCGAGGACGAGATCAACGAGGTGCTGCTGCACGACCTCGAGGTGCGCGCGTTCATCACCAATCCGGAGGAGGCTAGGCGCCTCGGCGCGATCGCCATTTTCGGCGAGAAGTACGGCGAGCGGGTGCGCATCGTCGAGATCGGCGACTACTCGCGCGAGCTGTGCGGCGGCACGCACGTGGCTCGCAGCTCAGTGATCGGCATGGTGAAGCTGCTGTCCGAGGCGTCGATCGGCTCCGGCGTGCGCCGCGTCGAGGCGCTGGTCGGACTGGACGCGTTCCGCTACCTGGCCCGTGAGCACGTGCTAGTCCAGCAGTTGGCCGGCGACCTCAAGACGCCAGCTGACCAGCTGCCGGAGCGAATCGCTGCGACGCTGGACCGGCTGCGCACCGCCGAGAAGGAGCTCGAACGCTTACGTGCGGCCGCGGTGCTGGCCAGCGCCGGCACCCTCGCCGAGAGCGCGGAGATGCTCGGGGCGACGCGTGTCGTGACTGCCGAGGCGCCGTCAGGCGTCGGCGCCGGCGAGCTGCGCTCCCTGGCGCTCGACGTCCGCGGCCGGCTGCCGCAGTCCGAGGCGGCTGTCGTCGTGCTGGCGGCACCGGGGGAGAAGGGCGTCAGCTTCGTGGCCGCCGTCAACGAGGCCGGCCAGTCCGCCGGGCTCTCGGCGAACGATGTGGTTCGCGCGTTCGCGCCCGTCCTCGGCGCCCGCGGTGGCGGCAAGGCGGACCTCGCGCAGGGCGCGGGAGGAGACGCCGCGAAGCTGGCCGAGGCCTTTGCTGGCGTGCGCAGGTATGTCGCGGAGCGTGGCACCGGGTGAACAGCGTGAGCGCGGTGACCGGGGTGTGGCTCGGCGTGGACGTCGGCACAGTGCGCGTCGGCGTGGCCCGTAGCGACCCGCGCGGAGTTCTCGCGAGCCCCGTGGCCACGCTGGCGCGCGAAGGCGGTGTGCGCGAGCTGGCGCGACTGGTCCAGGACCACGAAGCCGTGGGTGTCGTAGTCGGCCTGCCGGTCACACTGGCCGGCCGGGAGGGCACGTCGGCGGCGTTGGCACGGGACTATGCGGAACAATTGGCACGGGTCATTTCCCCCATACCAGTCGAATTGGTGGACGAGCGGCTGACCACGGTGGCCGCAGAGCGTAGGCTCGCCGCGCGCGGTGTTCGCGGGAGGGCCCGGCGTGCCGTCGTCGACCAGGCAGCGGCGGTCGAGATTCTGCAGCAGTGGCTGAACGCCCAGCACGCACAGTCGGACGGTCCTGTATGAACTCCGAGATGGAGCGCGCCCGGTGAGATTCGAGCCCTCGGACTCGACCGAATCGTACGACCCACCCTCCCTGTTCTTCGGCGGCGACTTCGACGACGAGCAGGTCACGCACTACGGGCCGAACGCGCCCCGCCGCGGAGGTGACCGGCGATCCAGGGAGGCCGAGCGCCGGCGCCGGCGTCGGCGGTGGCTCGCGACGACGGCGGGCATCATCGTCGTCGCGCTCGTGGTGGCACTCGGCTGGCTCGTCGCGCGTCCGGTCATCGAGCGGCAGTTGGCTGCCAAGGACTGGTCCGGGCCGGGCACCGGCCAGGTTCTCGTCCAGGTGAACGCCAACGACACGTCGGCCGACATCGCGGCGACACTCGTGGATCACGGCGTGGTGGCGAGCAAGCGGGCGTTCACCGATGCGGCGGACGCGAACAGCAATTCGCGCTCGATCCAGCCCGGGTTCTACCGGTTGCGCAAACACATGGCAGCAAAGCAGGCGCTCGCGTTGCTGCTCGACCCCTCGGCGCGGGTCTCCACCCAGGTGACGATTCCCGAGGGGCTCGTGGAACAGGACATCCTCGTCCGGCTGGCAAAGGTCCTCAACGTCCCACTAAGCAAGATGCAGGCGGCCGCGGCGGACGTCGCCAGTCTCGGATTGCCGGAGGGCTATACCGTCGGTGCGAAGCCACCGCAGTCCGCCGAGGGCTTTCTGTTCCCCGACACC
>Ga0126373_10002682_pt1 | contig 13137 bp, 9 predicted proteins | sample PanSoiMetPlot_11_FD_92545 | JGI IMG/M metagenome (GOLD analysis project Ga0126373, IMG submission 92545) | Tropical forest soil microbial communities from Panama - MetaG Plot_11 | ecosystem: Environmental > Terrestrial > Soil > Tropical forest > Bulk soil | place: Panama | collected 2016-02-17
ACCGTGCCCGTGCTGTCAGTGCTGGCGCGCAAGAGCGGGCACGCCAGAGCCGATCCGGGCGAAGCGTTGCGCCTGCTGGCGGCCGGCGAAATTGTGGGAGTGTTTCCGGAAGGCTTCAAAGGGACCGGCAAACCCTTTGCCGACAGATACCAGCTGCAGCGCTTCGGTCGCGGCGGCTTCGCGCGCACCGCGCTGCAGGCCCGCGTGCCCATCATCCCCTGCGCGATCGTTGGAGCCGAGGAGATCTACCCCATGATCGGCAACGCCGAGGCGCTCGCAAAGCTGCTAAGGCTGCCGTACTTTCCGGTCACTCCGCTATTCCCGTGGCTTGGCCCGCTAGGCGCAGTGCCGCTGCCGTCGAACTGGATCATCGAGTTCTACCCGCCGGTCCTTACCGACGAGCTGCCAGAGCCAACCGACGACCCCGACGACGAGGTCGTCGCCGCCCTCGCCGATGACGTGCGCGACATCATTCAAGCCAATCTCGACGAGCTCGTGACGCAGCGTGGCCCAGCGTTTGGCTAGTTGCTAGCGCGCCGCCGCCAGATCGCGATGGCCGCAGCCATGCCGCCCGCCACCGCCCCGGCTCCCGCAGCAACCGGTAGCGCGATCATCGTGGCCTTACGGCCTGCACGGAAGTCGTGCACAGGCCAGTCCCACCTGCGTGCTTCTCTGAGCAGGTTGCTATCAGGATTGACGACACTGGGATGGCCGACGAGCTTCAGCATCGGCAGGTCGTTCATCGAGTCGCTGTAGGCGCTACACCTGGATAGGTCGAGTCCCTCTCGTTCAGCAAGTGCCTGGACGGCCACGGCTTTCGCCTCACCGTGCAGGAGCCCGCCGACGAGCCTGCCCGTGTACTCGCCGTTAGCTGTCTCAGCAACGGTGCCGAGCGCCCCGGTGAGACCTAGCCGGCGGGCAAGGATGTTGGCCAGCTCAACTGGCGTTGCCGTCACCAGCCAGACTCGCTGGCCTGCATCAAGGTGCATGCGGGTGAGATCCCGAGTGCCTTCCCAGATGCGGTCTGCCATCGTCTCGTCGTAGATCTCTTCGCCCAGGCGAGTGATGTCGTCGACGCGATGGCCAGCCACGAAAGCAAGCGCCGCTTCCCTGGCCGCGTCGATGTGGTCGGCGTTCTCCGCGCCGCGAAGCCGGAACATGACTTGGCTCACAGTGAGCCTGGCCAGGTCACGCGGGCCGAACATCTTGCGGGCAGCTAGTCCGCGAGCGAAATGGTAGATCGATGCACCGCGCATCAGCGTGTTGTCCACGTCAAAGAACGCCGCAGCAGCCATATCCGGCTCTGGCGTGGGCTTGTCGACCGACGCCGCTGCCGCTGCCGCTTCGCCTGCTAGCACGTCTTTGTTCGCCAGGCCGGGGCGTGCGCGGGCACTCGACAGCGTTCGGTTGTGTTCAGCTTGGCCGTCGGCGTCATTGAGACGGTTCGGCTCGGGGTAGTTGGCGGACTCGCCGCTCATATTGCTGAGCCTACCGGGGTCGAAGTACTAGCGGGTGGCGCGATAGCGTCAGCTAAGGCGCGCGGTCCGCGCGGCCGGACCAAACCAGGGTGATGACCAATGAACAATCCTGCCGATGCGTGGCAGGTCAGGGCTTTGGTCGCACCATCGCTCTGCGTCGTGCACCATAGGCAGCAATGTCTTCCATTTCTCTGCTGGTCTCCGGCGTCGGCGCCGTCGTAGCCGCCGTCGGTAGCGGCGTGCTGCTCGCGCGCTGCTTCCGGGCCCCGCGCGGCGATCTCATCGCGTGGTCAGTGGCGCTCCTGGGTCTTCTGGTGAGCCTGGGCTCGCAGGCTCTCGGCCATCTATCCGGCTTCGACGCCGCCATGTTCCGGGCCATGGAACTCGGCGGCCAGGTCGTCGCGCCGCTGGCGGTGGTGCTCGGACTGTCAGAGGTGGCTGCCAAGAGCATGGCGGCTCGTTTCTGCGCTCGGCTCTACCTTGCCGCGCTCGCGCTCGTCGCCATCGTCGTGCTGGCGCTCGACCAGCTCTCCGACACGCCTTTCACGAAGGCATGGCCGAATCCCTCGGTCTACTACCAGACCATTCCCAACTACGTGCTCATGTTCGCGATCGGCCCTGTGACCGCGCTCGTCGCGCTAATCGCCCTCGGCACCGTAATAAAGAGGTCCGGGCAGCCAGGCTGGAACGCCGTGCTTCCGGCGGCGCTGCTGGCCGGCATTGCCGGGCTCTTGCTGGCCTATCCGGCGCTGCAGCAGCTAGTGGCCTACGAGATGGGCATTCACCTTCCCATCAGCTCAGAGTTCAGCGCGATCTGCCTGGTAGCTGCCGCGCTGACCTGGATGGCCGGGACGCGCACTTCGCTGATTCGGCTGGATGCCTTGCGGAACCGGGACGTGCCAGATCAGCGTGACTTCGACAGATTCGACTTCGACCGGTTCGACCGTGAGGGCCGGCGTGACCAGGGCCCGTATGACGGGCTCTACCGCGATGGCCCTGGCCGTGACCATCAGGACTACGACGCGCGAGATTACGACCGCGAAAACTATGACGGCGCCGGTCGCGACCGAGCCTCTGCCGATGACTTCGATTACGCGACCGGCGATTTTGCCCCCGGCGAGTTTGGTGGTCCAGACGGCGCAGTCAACGACCACGACTTCCCGGCTCAAGAAGAAGCTCCGGCATACGGCAGCAGGCACGCCAAGCGCGATGGAGCAGCCGACGCCCATGACAGGCCAGCAGCCAGCCGGAATGCTGAGGACCACGACAGATCCCAGCTCTTCGGTCAGATAGCTATCTACACGCTGCTCGAAGACCGCGTGGCCGAGTTTGATCAGCTGAGCGAGCGGGTCGTAGAACTGGTCCGGGCCAGGGAACCGAACACGCTGGTCTATATCGTCCACGCTGTCCCGTCCGCGCCCATGCAGCGGATCCTGTATGAGGTCTATCGGGACCGGGACGCCTACGAGTGGCACAACCGGCAGCCGCATGTCGCCCAGTTCGACGCCGACCGCAGGCCCTACGTTCTCGCCACGAACGTCATCGAGCTCGGTTTGCAGCAGGCGAAGGTCTCGCCGTTCCCGTCGGTCGCTGATCTGTTCGGCGAGCCGGGGTATGACACCTCAGGCTTCGAACGGCCTGATTACCTGCGGGATTATGGCCGGACCTCCGGCCAGCCCGGGCCACGGGAAAGGCAGCCCGGCGGCGGCTTGCGGTGACCGATCCGCGGATTACCCTGCTGTCGCGTCCGGGTTGCCATCTCTGCGACGAGGCCAGGGCGGTCATCGCCAGGGTGGCTGCCGACCTGGATGTGGCGTGGGAGGAACGGGATATCACCGGCTCACCGGACGACCTGGCGGAGTACTCGGACATGATCCCGGTCACGCTGATCGACGGCGTCCAGCACGACTTCTGGCGGGTCAGTGAGGAGCGCCTGCGGGTCGCCTTGCTCGGCTAGCGTGTCACGCTGCGGCTAAGGCTTCGTCAATATCTGTCACTTGTTCGCGGCGTCGCAGTCCTGACAGTGACTCTCACATTCCCGGGATAGCACAGGTTCCCGGGATAGCACAGGCGACGATGGTTAATACCAAGATCAACCGGGCGTAGCCTCGCCTGGCACGTACCTGGCAGGGCGAGTCGGGCCGACTTTGTGCATACGTTCACAAGGGCGTACCGTGGAACAGAAGTCGCACGTGGGCGCCCCCGGCCCGCATGTGTTGTCATAACACCCCCAGGAGTACCGGCGCATGTCCCGCCGCGCTTCCTCGGCCAACCCGGCCGAGACGCCGAACATGGCTACGGCCAGTCCGGGCCACGGTATCCCGGACGCAACTGTCGCTCGGCTGCCCGTTTACTTGCGAGCCCTGTACGCGCTGGCCGATGAAGGCGTGGCCACGGTGTCCAGTGAGGAGCTGGCGGTTGCCGCGGGCGTCAACTCAGCCAAGCTGCGTAAGGATTTGTCGCACCTTGGCTCCTACGGCACTCGCGGCGTCGGTTACGACGTCGAGTACCTCATCTACCAGGTGTCCAGGGAGCTAGGCCTCACCCAGGACTGGCCGGTCCTGATCGTGGGCGCCGGAAACTTGGGCCGCGCCCTTGCCAACTACGGCGGCTTTGCCTCTCGCGGCTTCCGGATTGCGGCTCTGCTCGACTGCGATCCAAACGTTGTCGGCACTGTCATCGCCCGGCACACAGTGCGCAGCGCCGCCGAGATCGAAACGGTGGTCGCCCGCTACGGAGTCTCGATTGGCGTGATCGCCACCCCTGCCCCGGCCGCGCAGAATGTCTGCGATCGGCTGGTTGCGGCAGGTGTCACGAGCATCCTTAACTTCGCACCGGTGGTTCTCAACGTGCCTTCTGGCGTCGATGTGCGTAAGGTCGACCTGTCGATCGAATTGCAGATCCTCGCCTTCCACGCCCAGCGGCGGGCCGGCACTCGCGATGGGGAGGAGTCAGATCGGCGGCTGAACAGCTTGCCGGGGGGAGAGCTGGACTTGGATGCTGCTGCCAATGGAGGCAGGCAGCTTGGCAGTCGCGCCAGGCTAACGACGCCCGCGATCGGTCCTGTCGTGGCCGACGATGACTATAGGACAGGGGTGCAGGCGGTAGGCACATGAGCGTTCTGGTCGTCGGGCTTAGCCACAAGGGCGCGCCGCTTGTAACACTTGAGCGTGTCGCGCTGACTGGCGACGCCCTGACCAAGCTGCAGCATGATGTCGCCCGCGCCGACGATGTGGCCGGCGCGCTGGTCCTCAGCACCTGCAATCGGGTGGAGATCTACGCCGAAGTCGGCAAGTTCCACGGGGCCGTCGCGGCGATTTGCGAGCTGCTGTCCCGGCATTCCGGCGTGTCGCCGCCTGATCTCACGCCCTGCCTGTACGTCCACTTCCAAGACCGGGCAGTGCAGCACATGCTCGCCGTTGCATGCGGACTGGACTCCATGGTTGTGGGCGAGAGCCAGATCCTCGGTCAGCTCAGGCAGGCTCTTCGAACCGCGCGGGAGCAAGGCACGCTCAGCCGGACCCTGTCTGACCTTGGCTCGGTCGCGTTGCGTGCGGGCAAACGGGCGCACTCAGAAACCACAGTCGGCAGCGCCGGCGCCAGTTTGGTCAGCGTTGGGCTGCAGCTCGCGGCGCGCCAGCTCAAGCAAGATCATGATGGGAACGGGGTGAGCCCTCTTCTCGCCGGCCTGAATGTGCTTGTTGTCGGCGCCGGGGCAATGAGCGGCCTGGCTGTGGCGAATGTCGCAAAGTCGGGCGCGCAGGCGCTGGTGGTGGCCAGCAGGACTCGGCACCGTGCCGAGCGGCTGGCCGCTACGGTCGGCGGAAAGGTCGGCGACCTGGCGGCGCTGCCAGAGCTGATAGCCGCTGCGGACCTAGTGGTGACATGCACCGGCGCGCCTGGTCATGTCATCACAGCAGACGCTGTCGGCTCAGCGCTTGACCGGCGAGCAGCACGACAGCTAGTACTGCTCGACCTTGCGATGCCACGGGATGTCGATCCGGACGCTGCCAGCATTCCCAGCGTCAGCGTCATTGACCTGCAGACGATGGCCGCCGACGGTCTGGCTGGTACAGCGTTTGGCGAGAATGAGATAGCTGATGTCCGCCGCATTATGACCGAGGAGCTCGCCGCACATTCATCGGCGAGCCGTGCAGCCACGGTGGCACCCACGGTTGTCGCCCTAAGGGAAAAAGCGGATCGCGTCGTCGATGCCGAGCTGACCCGGCTCGCAGGCAAACTCGGCAGCATGGACGCTGCAGCGATGGACGAAGTAGCCAAATCCATGCGCCGGATCACCGACAAGCTGCTGCACGATCCGACCGTACGGGTCAAGGAGCTCGCTGGGGCACCAGGTGCGGTCAGCTATGAGGACGCGCTGCGTGTGCTGTTTGATCTCGACCCTGCGACCGTGCAGGCTGTCGCGCAGGCGGATGCGCAACTAGCCGGCTTGCCGCAAGCCGCCGGGGAGGACTCGCGATGAGCGTTTTGCGGCTGGGTACCCGACGCAGCCCGATGGCGGTCGCGCAGTCCACGCTGGTTGGCCGCGCCGTCACCGAGCAGACAGGCCGCGATATTGAACTGGTCGGCATCGTGTCAGCCGGAGACGTCACTCGCGAGCAGCTAGCTCAAATCGGCGGCACAGGCGTCTTTGTGAGTGCGCTGCGGGCTAGCTTGCTCGCGGGCGAAGTGGACTTCGCCGTCCATTCACTCAAAGACCTGCCGACGGGACACGCTGACGGCATCGTGCTGGCAGCCGTGCCGGCCCGCGACGACCCGCGCGACGCGTTGGCAGCCCGCGACGGCGCCAAGCTCGCCGACTTGCCATCTGGCGCCCGAATCGGTACAGGTTCTCCGCGCCGTGCCGCACAGTTGCTCGCCATACGGTCGGACCTGCGCCCGGTCCCGGTTCGCGGCAACGCCGGTACCCGTCTTGGCAAGGTGTCCTCCGGCGAACTCGATGCAGTTGTGCTCGGTTACGCGGGCCTGTCCAGGATCGGCCGGCTCGACGCCGTAACTCAGGTTTTCGATCCCGACGACATGCTGCCAGCTCCTGGCCAAGGCGCCCTGGCGGTTGAGTGCGCCGCGGGTAGGGAAGATCTCGTTGCGCTGCTCGGCACTATCGATGATGCGGTCAGCCGGGCTGCGACAACGGCAGAACGCAGCTTGCTCGGCGCGCTTCAGGCGGGCTGTGCGGCGCCGGTCGGCGCTTATGCTGCCGGAACGGAAGTACTTCGGCTGCGCGGGGCAGTAATCGCAGCCAACGGGGGAATGGCGCTTCGTGGCAGTGCGAGCGGCATGCTGGACGAGGCCGAGGACATCGGCCATCAGGTGGCAGCCGATCTGCTTGCCCGTGGCGCGGCAAGTTATATGGCAGTGTCCGGCGGACACCTCAGCAGCGGGGACGATGATAAGTGAACCCCAAGATCGCGAAAGTCGCCAAAAAGCCAGAAAAGGCAGGCACGAAGTCGGCGAGCCGTACCGCGCACGTGCCGGGCTGGGTCGCATTCGTAGGCGCCGGCCCAGGCGATGAGAACCTCCTCACTGTGCGGGCATCCGCGCTGATCGGACGCGCCGACCTTGTCGTCGCGCCGCAATGGATCGGCGACCGGCTCGGGCATCTGATGAAGCCGGAGGCGATACTGGCCGACGCCGACGGGCAACTGCAAGATCCCAAGATGCTCGTCAAGGCGGCGAAGGCTGGTCAACTGGCCGTCCGCCTTTACGACGGCGACGCGTTCATGTTTAACAACGCGGCTCTCGAGGCCGTTGCCTGCGCCAAGGCTCGGGTGCCCTTCGAGGTAGTGCCGGGAGTGTCAGGTGCCACCGCTGTGCCGCAGTACGCCGGCATCCCGCTGACCAGCGACGCGTCAGGCGACGTGCGGATCATCCACTCCAGCGAGGTCAGCCGGGTTCAAGCCACCGAGGGCACGCTGGTGATTCTCGGCGCCGAAAGCGGCCCGGTCGATCTTGGCAAGATGCTGATCGCCGCAGGCTGGGCGGATGCCGCCCCGTTCGCGATTACCTGGGACGGCACGACGACTGAACAGCACACCGTAGTTGGCACGCTTGGCTCAATCGGTGCCGATCTCAAGGCGGCCGGTGTCAGCCTGCTAACGGCGCACGGCCCCGCGGTTGCCGTGGTCGGCGATGGGGTGGCCGCGCAGCCAGCGCTGTCCTGGTTCGAGACCAAGCCACTGTTTGGCTGGCGCGTCTTGGTTCCGCGCACCAAAGAGCAGTCGGACGAAGTGTGCGACCTGCTTCGGGCCCGCGGCGCTGTGCCCGAGCAGGTGCCGACGATTGCTGTTGAGCCACCCAGGACGCCGCAGCAGATGGAGCGCGCAGTCAAGGGCCTGGTCACCGGCCGGTACCAGTGGATCGGGTTCACATCGGTGAACGCAGTGCGCGCGATCCGGGAGAAGTTTGAGGAGTATGGCCTGGACGCCCGGGCGTTTGCCGGCGTCAAGGTCGCTGCCGTCGGCGAGCAGACGGCAGCGGCGCTGCGCGCATTCGGCATCATGCCCGATCTCGTGCCTGAAGGTGAGCAGTCAGCCGAGGGCCTCGCTGATGCGTGGCCTGCCTATGACGACATCCTCGACCCGATCAACCGGGTGCTGTTGCCGCGCGCTGACATCGCCACGGAGGGGCTGCTAGCGCGGCTGACTGACCTGGGCTGGGAAGCCGAAGACGTCATCGCCTATCGCACGGTGCGGGCCGCTCCGCCGCCCGCCCCGATCAGGGAGGCGATCAAGGGCGGCGGCTTCGATGCTGTGCTTTTCACCTCCTCGTCTACGGTTCGCAACTTGATCGGCATTGCAGGCAAGCCGCATGCGGTGACCGTGATCGCCGTGATCGGCCCGCAGACCGCCAAGACTGCGGCTGAGTTCGGCCTTCGCGTCGATGTGGTAGCCGACAAGCCGTCCATCACTGCGCTGGTCGAGGCGCTGGCAGCGCATGGCGCGCAGCTGCGGGATGCGGCAATCGAAGCAGGTGAGCCGGTTCGCAAGCCGAGCGAGCGCCGTCGTGGGGCACGTCGCCGGATCCGATAAGCGTTCAGGAGTAACAGCGACCGTGAACTACCCCGTTACCAGGCCTAGAAGGCTTCGTCGAAACGGTCCGCTACGCAAGCTCGTGGCTCAGGTCAATGTCCGGCCCTCTGGCTTGGTGTTGCCGCTTTTCGTGAAAGAGGGGATCACGGAGCCACAGCCGGTTCAGTCGATGCCTGGTGTCGTGCAGCACACGAGGGAGAGCCTGCGCAAGGCGGCCGTGGAAGCGGTTGAGGCTGGCGTAGGCGGGCTCATCTTGTTTGGCATTCCGTCTGTGAAGGATGGCCGGGGCTCGGCTGCAGACGACCCCGACGGAATCGTCCAGCTCGCGCTGGCCGACCTGGCGACCGAGGTCGGCGGTAACACTGTGCTCATGGCCGACCTGTGCCTCGATGAGTACACCGATCATGGGCACTGCGGGCTGCTTACAGCCGCTGGAGAGGTCGACAACGACACAACTCTGGAACGGTACGCCTCGATCGCGGTCGCCCAAGCCAGCGCCGGAGCGCATGTCGTAGCACCGAGCGGCATGATGGACGGGCAAGTCGCGGCGATCAGGGCGGCCCTGGATTCCGCCGGCTTCGCCGAGGTAGCGATCTGCGCCTATTCGGCAAAGTACGCCTCAGCGTTTTACGGCCCGTTCCGTGACGCTGCCGAGTGCGCTCCGCAATTCGGCGACCGTGCCGCGTACCAGCAAGACCCGGCTGCCGCCAAGGACGGAGTGCGCGAAGCGCTCCTGGATGTCGCCGAGGGCGCTGACATCGTCATGGTCAAGCCCGCCCTGCCTTACCTGGACGTGATCAGCCAGGTTGCGGTCAGCGTTCAGCTTCCCGTCGCCGCTTATCAGGTCAGCGGTGAGTACGCGATGGTCGAGGCAGCTGCGGCCAACGGCTGGCTGGACCGCGATCGGATCGTTATGGAGTCGCTGACCGCGATCAGCCGTGCCGGCGCCGACATTATCCTCACTTACTGGGCCACTGAAGTCGCTCGCTGGCTGCGTTGACGATTACCGCGCCGTCGGTGTGAACTCCCCGGACCCGGTGCGCGTCCATTTAGTAGTGCGACTCAGGCAATACCAGGTAGGGTCAGCTGCTGCTGCGAGCGGCTCAGCTATGCTTGCCCAGCCTTCATTTACGAGCCGAAATCGTGATTCACTAAGAGTAGGCAACTGGTGACTGTGAAGCAGCTTCAACGTCTGTTTTCTGTAATAGGCGTTCTCGGTGCAGTATTTGTCTGGTACCTAGGTTCAGCTGGGGTTAGCCCGCGAACTACTTCCAAAATCGAACTGACCAGCCATATGCCAATGCTCATGGCAACGGCTGCGGATTCTTTCACCCGGAAGTCCGATCCGATTGCGAAGTCGGGCTGGACCGCTTCTGGAAGCAGCCAGCAAAGCAGCGAGCCAGTCCGTAATGCCATCGATGGCAACAATGCAACATTCTGGGAAACTAATGAGGCGGCGTTCCCGCACGCCATAACTATCGATATGGGAACGCTGCATTCTGTTTCCGGGCTCACTTATCTTCCCCGTCAAGACGGCAGCGATCAGGGCAATATCGGCAGATACTCGATTTCAGTGAGCCGGGACGGAATCTCCTGGAGCAAACCCGTCGCCACTGGCACCTGGGCGGACGACAGCACGCAGAAGTCGACAGTCTTCGGTGGAGTCCGGTGCAAGTTCGTCCGGCTGACGGCACTCTCCGAGGCCGCCAACAGCGGATCGTGGACCTCGGCTGCCGAGATCGGCCTAGTGAGCGATCCGGCCATCGGGCCACCTCTGCCACGACACGGCTGGACAGTGACTGCTGACAGTCAGAACTCCTCAGCCCAAGCGCCAAGAAACGTGCTTGACGGTGACGGCCTGACGATCTGGCATACCGCCTTCAGTACAAAGGTCTCGCCGCTGCCGCACCACATCACGATCGATATGCACCGCAGGCACATGGTGTCCGGACTTGCCTATCTGCCCCGGCAAGACGGGAACCTGAACGGGGCCATTGGTCAATACTCGGTTGCCACCAGCGTCGACGGAGTCCATTGGAAGACGGTCGTCAGGGGCACATGGGTCGATGACGCGACACAAAAGTACGCCACGTTCAAAGCACGGTCGGCGCGGTTTGTACGGCTGACTGCGTTGACTGAGGCGGGAAACCGGGGACCGTGGACGTCGGCGGCGGAAATAAACCTGCTGGGCGTCGCTCCATCCGCGGCCGCTGGCGGCAGATGGGCCGCTCCAATCGGCTTCCCGATCGTGCCGGTCAGCGCAGTTCTGCTGCCTAATGACAAACTGCTGACCTTCTCCGCCGACACGTGCTGCAGCTTCACCCAGACGCAAGACACGCCAACGCTCGTTGCCGTACTAGACCTCAAAACCGGTCGCGTTACAGCGCCGATCGACGTTAACACCCACCACCAGATGTTCTGCGAAGGACTCGCCATGCTGCCTGACGGCAGCGTGCTCATCAACGGTGGCAGCGGTGACAGCGAGACAACGCTCTACAACCCGTACACGAATACGTGGACGCAGGGACCGCTGATGAATATCCCGCGCGCGTATAACGGGGATACCACGCTGTCAACCGGCCAGGTTCTAACGCTAGGTGGTTCCTGGCGAGATTCAGCAGGCAACAAGAATGGCGAGATCTTCACTGCGAGTGGCAGTGGCGGCAGCTGGCGTCTGCTGCCCGGAGTGCTGGCCAGCAAGATCCTTACTAAGGATCCAGGTGGCGTCTGGCGAGCCGACAATCATCCATGGTTGTTTGCGCAGGCAGATGGCACGGTTTTCCAAGCCGGTCCAAGCAAGCAGATGAACTGGATCACCACCAAAGGCAGCGGTTCTATTACCGGAGCTGGGAACCGCGGCACCAGCGGCGACGCGATGAACGGTAATGCGGTCATGTATGCCGTCGGCAAGATCGTGGCGGTTGGCGGCGCTCCGGCCTACCAGGATTTCGGTTCCGTCACTGACGTACAGGCGACGAGGCGCGCTTACACGATCAACATCTCCGGCGGGCCGCACCGGCCCGTCAAGGTCCGGCGGGTAGCCAACATGGCATTTCCCCGCGCGTTCAGCAACAGCGTCGTGCTGCCGAACGGTGAAGTGCTGGTAGTCGGCGGGCAGCAACATCCGCAGACCTTCACAGACACTGGTGCCGCGCTAAGTCCGGAGCTCTGGAACCCGGCCACCGGCAAGTTCAAGATCATGGCGCCGGAGTCCATTCCGCGCACGTACCACAGCGTCGCGATCTTGCTGCCAGACGGCAGGGTGTTCTCTGGCGGCGGCGGACTTTGCGGCCAAGGCTGCACGACGAATCACCCCAATGGCCAGATCTTCTCTCCGCCGTATCTCTTCCGCGCTAACGGCACGCTCCGGCGAAGGCCGGTAATCACCAGGGCGCCGGGTCAAGCGACCGCTGGTCACGAGATCACGGTCGTCACCAACTCCGCCACACCGCATTTCGCGTTGATCCGGATGTCGGCTGTGACTCACAGTCTCAACAACGACCAGCGCCGCATCTCCCTGACTCCGATCAGGGTCCGGGGCACGAGGTATACATTCCGGCTTCCGGGTAGGCGGGGCGTCCTGCTGCCTGGGAACTACATGTTGTTCGCGTCGTATGCGAACGGCACGCCGAGCGTGGCGAAGATCATCAATATCCGCTAGCTGGCCCTCGACTGGCGGTGTCGAGTCCGATGTTGTCCAGATCGGTCAGCATCAGGTCGGCGCCGGGTGTCGTGCTGGTCTGCGTTACCTGGCTTGATCTGCGGATGCCGAGGATGCTGAGGAAGAAGGTGCCGAATATCAGCTGGCAGCTCACAATCAGTGCGGTCGCCGATGGCAGCACCACTCTCAGTACAGAGTCATACGGCAGATGTCCGAAGCTCGCTCCGTACCAGATGACCAGCGAAGCGATCACCCCGGCGATGCCAGCCAAGCCGACAACGGTGCCGACAACGATGCCACGCTCTACTGTCCAGACTCTGCGCAAGCGTTGCACCGCTGCGCTATCTGGCAAGAATCCCTCGTTGCTCGCATAAACAGAGGTGAAGATAGCGAACAGGATCGCCTGGATCCCGATGATCACCAGCGCCGACGTACCTGCAAGCGTGTCAACATCCAGTCTGACGCCGCCTATCGATAGCGGTCCCGGGACGATGGCTGCACCAACGACCACGCCTACGCCAAGCATGAGCAGGCCTGGGTAGAAGAACAGCCAGCGCGGGCTGAACAGCAGCAGGAACCGTAGATGCCGCCATCCGTCGCGCCAGCTTCGCAGGTGCGGCGGACGGCTGCGGCCATCCTTCGACAAAGTCGTAGGCACTTCTTCCACCCGCTGTCCCGCCAAGGTGGCTTTGACAACCATCTCGCTCGCGAACTCCATGCCCGTTGCCTGCAGGCCAAGCTCAAGTACGCTGCCCCGGTTGAAGCCACGCAGGCCGCAATGAAAGTCGCCGATCTTGCTACGGAAAAACAGCCTGCCGATGAAACTCAGGACTGGGTTGCCCAAGTAGCGATGCAGCGCCGGCATTGCACCACGCTGGATGCCGCCCTGGAAACGGTTACCCATGACCAAGTCCGCGCCGGCGCGCAGTCGACGCAGGAAGGGCAGCAA
>Ga0126373_10002683_pt1 | contig 13136 bp, 14 predicted proteins | sample PanSoiMetPlot_11_FD_92545 | JGI IMG/M metagenome (GOLD analysis project Ga0126373, IMG submission 92545) | Tropical forest soil microbial communities from Panama - MetaG Plot_11 | ecosystem: Environmental > Terrestrial > Soil > Tropical forest > Bulk soil | place: Panama | collected 2016-02-17
GGGACGATCACCGAAGGGCCACCAGATGCCATCGAGCACCTTTAGCTACATATCGGCTGACGGCACGCCGATCGCCGCGTACCGGTGGGATCCGGAAGGCGAGCCGCGGGCCGCCGTTCAGCTCGCGCACGGCATGGGCGAGCACGCCAAGCGTTATGACCACGTCGCGAGGGCACTGAACCACGCAGGCTACGTGGCCTACGCACAGGACCACCGCGGGCACGGCGCCACCGCGGACCCCGGCGCGCTCGGCAACCTCGGCGAAGGCAGCTGGCCCGCCCTGGTCGATGACATCGGCCTGCTGTCCGGGCGGATCAGGAGCGAGCACCCTGGCCTGCCCCTGGTAGTGCTCGGGCACAGCATGGGCTCCTTTGCCGTGCAGCAGTACCTGCTCGATCACAGCGCGGACGCCGACGCGGTCGTGCTGACCGGCACCGCCGTGATCGACTTGCTCGAGCCTGCTCTCGATCTCGATCAGCCGCTTGACCTGTCCCTGTTCAACGCGGCCTTCCAGCCGGCTCGCACGGATTACGACTGGCTGTCACGCGACGAGGCCACGGTCGACGCCTATGTCGCCGACCCGCTGTGCGGCTTCGGCATCGACACCGAGTCGGCGAAGGCCATGTTCGTCGGGGCACGACGGCTCGCCGACCCTGAGCAAGTCGACCGGATGCGCAATGACCTGCCGGTCTACATCGCCGTCGGGGAAAACGATCCGGTGAACGGCGGGCTGACGCTGCTGACCCCGCTCACCGACCGCTACCAGGCCGCGGGCCTGACTGACGTCACCGTGCGCACCTACCCTGACGCCAGGCACGAGATTCTCAACGAGACCAACAACGCCGAGGTGATCGGCGAGCTCATCGGCTGGCTCGACCGGGTTACAGCGGCATCAGGCCGACGATGACGGTCCCGTACCCTGGCCCGGCGGCGTCGACGAAGCTCCTGAACACGCGAGTCGCCACCTCCTGATTTTCTGGCGTCAGCCTAGACGCGATCTGCGAAAGCTCGCCGCGCCGCCAGCGCGCTACCTGCGTTACCAGGCTGCGGCCCTGCCCGGTGAGAGCCAGCGTCACGACACCGCGATGACCAGGCTCGCCGTGGCGCTCGACATACCCGGATGCGACCAGCCGGTCGGCCAGCCTGGTCACCGTCGATGCGTCTAGGCCGAGTGCCCGCGCCACCCGGCCGGACCTGGTTGGCCCGAGGTCGGCGAGGATGGCGAGCACGCGGAATTGCGGCAGGGATACCGCTCCGCCCGGACCGTCGATGCTGCGCAGCGCCAGGCCGACGAGCACCCTCATGGTGGCCTGCAGCGCCTCAACCAGTTCATGCTCAGGCCCGGGCTGGCGCACAGGCTCAGCCACTGCCGTATTCAATGCGCTGTCCCCAGTGCTGGCGTACTCAGTGCTGGCGCACTCAGTGCTGACTTACTCAGTGCTGGCGTACTCATGCTGCCGACCCTCCGTTGCCGAGCGCGTCCTTCCGAACTATTGTAGAGACCAAGGATTGCTTACACCAATCACCTGGGGCATAGCGGCATGAGACATTTCAAATTCCGCGCGCTGGTGACGCTCGACCCGCCTGCACCTAACGCTGACGTGCGGCGATTCCCAACCGGAACGCACAACTTGATGATCCACGCCTGGCGGATGGACGACCTGTCAAGCGACAAGTACTTCCCGACAGTGATCGCATGTGACGCCGAGCACCCGCTCGAGCAGGGCGAGCGCGCCGTCGTCACGTTCACCGTCGAGGACGATGACGCGCTCCAGTACCTGGCCCCCGGCCAGCCGTTCACGATCTTTGGTGGCAGCCGAGGTCACGGGGTCATCTCCCGCCGCGAGTTCACCGACGGCCAGCCAAGCTAGCCGCTCCGCCAGCCGCCGCCGCAGCGATGACTATCGCCGTCCTTCATCGTCTAACCCGGCGATAGGTAGATGATGGGGCCTTGGCATTTGGCCGGGCACGAAGGGAGCGGCGATGAGTGGCGTGCGGGTCCTGGTTGGTACGCGCAAGGGCGCGTTCGTGCTGACCGCGGACGGCAAGCGCAAGGATTGGGACGTGAGCGGGCCGTTCTTCGGCGGCTGGGAGATCTACCACGTCAAGGGCTCCCCCGCCGACAAGAATCGGCTCTACGCGTCCCAGTCGAGCGGCTGGTCGGGTCAGGTGGTCCAGCGCTCGGACGACGGCGGCAAGACCTGGGAGCCGGTCGGCAACAAGTTCAGCTACGACGGCAAACCTGGCACGCACCAGTGGTACGACGGCACCCCGCATCCGTGGGAGTTCGCCCGCGTCTGGCACTTCGAGCCAGGGCCCGATGACCCGGACACCGTCTACGCCGGGGTGGAGGACGCGGGCCTGTTCCGCACCGCCGACGGCGGGCAGCACTGGGAGGAATTGCCGGGGCTGCGCACCCATGGCTCTGGGCCGTCGTGGCAGCCTGGAGCGGGTGGCATGTGCCTGCACACGATCATCGTGGACCCGGCGCAGCACGACCGGATGTTCGCTGCGATCTCCGCTGCCGGCGCATTCAGGTCCGACGATGCTGGGCAGACCTGGCGGCCGATCAACAGGGGACTGCGATCAGAAGGCATTCCCGACGAGGACGCCGAGGTGGGCCACTGCGTGCACAGGATCGCGCAGCATCCATCGCGACCGGACGTGCTGTTCATGCAAAAGCACTGGGACGTGATGCGCAGCGACAACGCCGGCGAATCCTGGCGCGAGATCAGCGGCAACCTGCCGACCGACTTCGGCTTCCCGATCGACGTGCACGCGCACGAGCCTGACACGGTCTACGTTGTGCCGATCACCAGCGACGGCGAGCACTTCCCGCCCGAGGGCAAGCTCAGGGTCTACCGCAGCCGCACCGGGGGCGACGACTGGGAGCCGCTGACCAACGGCCTGCCGCAAGCGCACTGCTACGTGAACGTGCTGCGCGACGCTATGTCGGTCGATTCGCTCGACGACTGCGGCGTCTACTTCGGCACGACCGGCGGTCAGGTCTATGCGTCGGCCGATGCTGGCGATAGCTGGGCGCCGATCGTTCGTGACCTGCCAGCCGTGCTGTCCGTCGAGGTTCAGACCCTGCCATGATCCGGCTGGTTCTCCCGGCGCATCTGCGCACGCTCGCGCACATCGACGGGGAAGTCGAGCTGACGGTGGCTGGCGAGGTGACACAGCGGTCGGTGCTCGACGCGCTAGAGGCGCGGTACCCGGTGCTTTGCGGGACGATACGTGATCAAGACACGGGCAAGCGGCGGCCGTTCATCAGGTTCTTCGCCTGCGAGGAGGATCTGTCGCACGAACAGCCTGACGCTGAGCTGCCTAAGGACGTCGTGGTTGGCAAGGAGCCTTACCTGGTCGTCGCGGCGATGGCAGGCGGCTAGGGATCACCGGCGGCCGCGGTCAGGCCCGTTCGTAGGCACGCCGCAGCCAGCCGGTGAGCTGCTCGTCGACGTCGGACTCGGTGACCAGGCGCACCCGGTGGGTGAAGAGCGCGTTGAATCGGTCCGCCGTCTCGAGTCGCCCGCCGGCCTCCGCGTCGGGCAGTATCAGCCCGAGGTCGATCCGGCCCGCGGCGCTCGGCTGGATCATGGCGAATTGCTTACGCCTGCGCAGGCTCAGGTAGCCCTTCTTCGGCACGATCTCGATGTCATCTCCGAACCCGCCGATCACGTTCACCAGCGCGTCATGAAGGGGCCTGAGCCCGGCCTTCTTGCCGGTGTACAGGGCGTCGACGATGTCGCCCTGCTCACCGTCATCCGCCGGCGCCGTCGCCGCCTGCCTGGCCAGCAGCGATACTCGGTGGGCGGCACCGTGCGCTAGGCCGTGCGTGGTCTTGAGCATCGCGACGACATCGGTGTGCTTGGTCAAGCCGCTCGCCGCGATGATGGTGAACCACTCGTCCATCGGTCTGCCGTACTTGTCCTCGATGTTGCGGATCTGGCTGGCCAGGCCCTGCTCGACGGTTGCCATGGGTTCATAGCCTTTCGTGACGGTTAATGTGGGCTAGGTCAGGCGCTGCTCGAGCAGCGCACGTTCTGCCGGGTTGGCGGTCAGGCCAAGGGCGCGCTCGTCAGCCTGTCTCGCTTCGTAGCCGCGGCCGAGCTGGCGCAGGAACTCCGCCCTTGTGGCGTGGTAGATGTGGTAACGATCCAGGTCACCGGCGAGATCATCGGTCTCATCGAGCGCCGCCTGCGGCCCGAGCACCTGCCCCATGGCGACTGCCCGGTGCAGCCTGATCACTGGCGACGGCTGCTGCCGGAGCAGGGCGTCGTAGAGCAGCAGGATCTGCAGCCAGTCGGTGCTGGCCCAGCTCGCCGCCTCGGCGTGACAGGCGACGATCGCGGCCTGGATCTGATAGGGGCCAGGCCGGCGAAGCCGTGCGGCGCGCACCACCAGATCCGCCGCGGCCGCGATCTCGGCCTTGTTCCACCTGGCCCGGTCCTGATGGCGCAGCAGCACAAGCCGCCCTTCGGCGTCGAAGCGGGTAGCCGCACGGGCACGATGCAATCTGATCAGCGCGAGCAGGCCGAGCACCTCAGGCTCGGCTGGCATCAGGCTAGCCAGCAAGGCGGCGAGCCACTCGGCATCGTCGGTCAGGTCTCGCCGCTGCGGCGCCGCCCCGGCGCTACACAGATACCCCTCGTTGAACAGCAGGTAGATCACCGCGAGCACGCCGGAGAGCCGCTCAGCGAGCTCATCGTCGGCCGGGATCCGGTACGGTATGCGCGCCTCGGCGATCTTCCGGCGGGCCCTGGTCAGCCGCTGGATGATCGCCGCCTCCGAGGCAAGGAACGCGTTCGCGATCTCCGCGGTGGACAGGCCGCAGACGGTGCGCAGGGTCAGCGCCACTTGCGCCTCAGGCGACAGCGCTGGGTGGCAGCAGGTGAAGATCAGCATCAGCCGGTCATCGTCGGCCGCCTGCTCGACCGGGAACGACAGGGCACGGAGCCGTTCCTGGTACCTCATGTCCCGGCGGAGCACGTCGATCGCCCGGCGCCTGGCCACGGTCCATAGCCAGGCGCCGGGACGATCAGGCAGGCCCTCGATTGGCCACTGCTGCCAGGCCGCGAGCAGCGCGTCCTGCACGACTTCCTCTGAGGCGTCAAAGTCACCGAGTATCCGCGTAACCGACGCCGCCAGCCTGCCCGCTTCCTCCCTGAACACCGCCGCGAGTGCGTCGCGCGTGGCGGTCAGCGCGTCATGACCGGGCGTATCTCCACCGCCCCTCGACCTGGCCATGTCTTCGCCATCCGCAGCGCCTCGTCTAGGTCGGCCACATCGATCTCGGCATAGCCGCCTATGTTCTCCTTGCCTTCAAGGTAAGGCCCGTCGGTCACCACCGGCTGGCCTTCAAGCCCGAAGCGCACCGAGGTGGCGCTGGCCGGGCCTTGCAACTGGTTGGTAGCGCCGATCTTGGACTGGTGCTCGGCGAACCAGGCGCCTACTTCCGCGTATCTTGCCGCGAGTTCGTCGGGGCTCATCGCTTCGAACGCTGCGGCGTCCTGCTCATCTCCGCAGAACAGCAACACGTACTTCATGCTTCACCTCCACACCTACAGTCGAACGACGCGACCTCAGATTCGACATGGCAGCTGACTCGACCTGCCGGCGGGAACTTGCTCCAGCCTGAAAGATCATCGTGATTGGCCAGGGGGCGCCATTTGCCATTCCTAAGCCTGGTCGTATCCTGATTAATGTGAACAATATGGATCGGCTCGTCGCCGGCGGGAGTGTGGCGGTAGCTACCGGAACGCTCGCCATTCTCTTCAGCAGGCTCAGCGGCTCGGCTGCGTCCATACTTGTATGGCTTTTCGCCATTATCGCGATAGCCGCGTTCGCGGCCGCCGGCTGGACCTGGTACCCGCAATGCCTGAGCTTCATCACCACAGGCCGCCGTGGCACCAGTCGCAGGTGACCTCGCCGAGCGCTCAATCACACCTGCAAGTATCCTTCCCTGCGCGTCGGGTTAGGCGCACAATGGAGCGGTGTTTGACGCTCAGACGGGAATCATGGCGTGCCCGCAATGTGGCAGCTCCGCGCAGGTGCATTCGGTGCAAGAACTCGCTGACTTGGCCAGGATGCGCCTGAACCAGGTACAGCAGGGGCTCCAGGCCGGTCCGCCTGCCGGCCAGTCTCAAGGTGGGCTGCGGGGAGGATGGGAAGCCGAGCCGCAGCCGATCAGGGACGGCAGCAGCACCGGCTACGGCGGCCCCGGCTACTACGGACGCGGCGGCGGCAGTTCGATCGGGGGCGATATCGCCGACGACATCGCCGGGGATATCGCTGGCGCCGTGCTTGGCGAGGCCGCGAAGTTCATAGGGCGTGCCATCGGCCGCCGGATGCAGCGAACCTACACCGAGCGGGTGCAGCCCGCCATGGCGGCCAACCAGGAGGCCATGCTGCGTAACCAGATCGCGATCGCTGAGCGGCATCCTGACCTGCGGGGATGCATGAACGACCAGGTAATCTTCCTGGCTGGCGGCAACCGGGTGCTCCCGTTCCCCAACCTGATGACGCTCACCATCGACCAGGCCGACGCCATGGTGGCAACGCTGCGATCTGGCTGAGACGACGCCAGCCTCTCCGGGCTGTTTTTGGTTGGGCTGATGTCGGACTTATCGCTCTATGATAAGATTCAGTACATCATCGCCACATGTGATGCACGTCATACGCCTGATTCCGAAATTCAGGCAATAGCTCCTTGTAATCTGGCGTTTACCATCCGTAACAAGTAGCGCCCAGGCGCGTGATGGTTGCGCCCCCGCAACGCTCGCCTTGCCCCGCGTCACATCCGCGTGCCCCTGCCTGGCCGGCCAGCCCCACCAGCTTCCGCCGGCAGTAGCCCTGGGCGATTCACCGAGCGCCCCCATCGCGCCCCGAGCAAAGGCACGATTTGAGCCCCCGTAAGGCACCATCCCTGTCCCTGTTCTCCAAGAACCGCCTCATCACCAAGCCATCCCGGATGACTCTGGGATTCGCGGCGGCGACCGTCGTGGCCGTGGCAGGCGTCGCCATCGGAACCGCGGCCGGCCCGTCATCCGGGAGCAACCTTCCCGCCGCGCTCAACAAGGCGGGAGTATCCCCGGCTAGCTCGCCCTCGGCCTCCCCCTACTCGATCGCGATTCCCTCAGCGGCCGGTCGAGCAGGCGAGCACGCCGGCCAGGCGAAGGGGTCGGGTCACCCGTCGGCCAACGGCAAGACGGCGCTCGGCAACCACGCTGGCGGTCATGCCGCGGCCAGCAAGCACGCCGCGCCGGCGGCCAAGCCCGCGCACCACCCCGCTCCCCCAGCCAAGCCGTACCTGATCTACGACTCGGTGATACCGTCGGCGATCCCGGCGCACCACGTGGCGGCCGCCTACGCGACCGGCCCGTACACCGCCTCGCCTTCACAACTGGCAGGCAAGGGCCCGGTCGTGTGGATCGACACCATCGGCAACGACCCGACCGCCTCGGCGCTCGACGTCGAGCCCGGCGATGCCACGCCACAGGTGGCAGCAACCTGGGCCCGTAACCGGCTCGGCTCGCGGCCGCACGCTGTCGCCCGGATCTACACGATGATCTCGGAGTGGCCAGCGGTCAAGGCGGCCGTGGCCGCGCTGCCGCAGAGCATGCAGTCCCGCGTCCGCTGGTGGATTGCCGACCCGACCGGTGTCGCGCACCTGGTGCCTGGCTCGGACGCCACCCAGTGGTACTGGGGCAGCACCTACGACATCTCGACCGCGACCCCGCGCTTCTGAACCAACAGCACGAGGCCGGCCCGGCACCATCCGCCGGGCCGGCCTCGTCGCCATGTCCGCCCAGATCAATCCCCCGGGCCATACCCCCCCCCCGCGGTGGCAAATCGCGGTGCCAGACTCAACAAGACTCAGAACCCCGCCGATGGCACACGGCTGGGGCTCGCACTCCCCGGCGAACCCCAGCTAGGGCACACAGCCGGGGTCCTGGGCCCAGCCATGGCACACAGCTGGGGTTCGCACCTCCCGGGTACACCCCAGCGTCGGTCCGACGATGGGGCTAGCGGCCCCGAGACAACCCCAGCGTCGGTCCGACAATGGTGCGATAGCGCCAGCAACGGACCGATGATGGGGCTGCCCGCCGGCAGCCCTGCAGGCGGTTGATGGGACCAGCGGAAACCAGACCTGCCGGGCGGGCGGACCTGGATGCGGACGCGACGCTCCGGGGCAGCCCAAACAACGATGAGGTCGGCTGGCGCTCTATGCCAGCCGACCTCATCAATCACGTGCTGGGTCGGGATTAGCCCTTGTAGAAGAACCTGATGCGCATCATGACCCCGATCGCCTTGAAACCATCGCGGTAGGTGATCTTCTTGCCCGCCTCACGACTGCGGGCCCGGTACACGATCGGCACCTCGAACAGCCTGATCTTGCGGGCCAGCAGCTTCGAGGTGATCTCAGCGTCCATCGCGAAGCCGTTGCACTTGATGTTCAGGTCGCGATACAGCTTGGTCGGCATCAGCTTCAGGCAGGTCGCATAGTCGCTGATGTAGGAGTTGAACAGGACGTTCACGACGGTCGTGACAAACCTGTTGCCCTGGACGTACCAGTAGGAGAAAGCCGAGTGGCTGCCGAACGTGCGGTTGCCGTAGACCACTTCCGCCTCGCCGGTCAGCGCCGGCTCGAGCAGCCTGGGTATGTCCTCGGGCCGGTATTCCAGGTCGGCGTCGAACAGCACCACGTAGTCGCCGGTCGCGGCGGCCACGGCGGTCCTCACGGCACCGCCCTTGCCACGGTTCACCGGGTGCCTGAGCTTGACCAGGCGCTCGTCCTCAAGGCCATCGATGATCTCGGGCGTCCTGTCGACGCTCGCGTCGTCGACGACGACGAGTTCGATCGCGCACGGGTACTCGCAATCGAGTACAGCCTTGATCGCGCTATGAACGAACTGCTCCTCGTTGTAGACGGGCATCAGGATCGACAGTTTCATGTGCTCTCCACCAACTCCGCGCCGGCCATTCGATCGGCGGGTGATTTATCGAGTTCTGCTGCCTGATAGTCACCAGGCAGCGCCGCTTGCCAGGCCATCCAGCCGAGCAAGGCCAAGCCGATCAGCATCATCAGCAGCGGCAGACCTGGCCCGCTGACCGGAATCCACTGGCCGCGAAAGGGATCAAGCGAGTGACCAGCGCCGGCCCCATTCTGCCAGCGAGCCATCATGTAGCTCAGGCTGATGAACTGGAACGGCAGCAGTATCACGGTGATCGAGCGGACGATACCCGTCTGCTGCTGGCTGGTCAGCACCCCGGAGCGGCCGGCGATGAAGGCCGCGAGCAGCGGAATCCCGGCGGCCACCGGGTAGATGTACCGTCCGTAGAACGACCAGCCGTAAGTATTGGTGGACGTCAGGTCCACGAACACGGGAATGAGCCCGCACACGCCGAGCAAAGCCGCGAGCCGCCACCGGTCGGGACGTGAGCCCCAGGCGAACGCGCTGATAAGCAGCACGCCGAGGGCGATCGCCCAGGCGGTGAAGATGAGGGTCGGCGGCTTGGTGACGTAGGCGAAGCCGTCGATCATCTCGTCGACCAGCTTGAGCAGCCGGCCAGTGATCTCGGTCTTGACGATCCCGCCAGAGGAGAAGTAATGGCCGTTCCCCAGGCGCGCTATCTGGTAGGTCTTGAACGCGATCGTCCAGGCGATGCCGATCAGACACGAGAGCACCACGCCGCCGGACCACAGGCGAACCGACCGCTGCTGCCATAGGTGCCGCAGCCTGCTCCTGACCGGTGGGATCAGCAGCACGACCAGCGAGCCCGCGATCAGGACAGGACCGAGCGACCTGAACTCGCCGATGCCGATGGCGGCGACCGCGGCCCGGCGCAGCCACCTGCCGACGTCTGGTGAGTCCTTATCGAGCAGCAGCGGGATCGCCGCCGCGGCAAGCGAGACGCCAGCGGCCATCTCGACCGAGTTGGGGTTGATGACCCCGGTCATCGAGAAGAACGCCGGGGTGATCGCGACGAGGAAGCCGGCCACCATCATCGGCGAGCGGCTCCACTCCCGGCAGCTAAGCCACGCCGACGCCAGGAACGCCGCGCACAGAGCCGCGCTGAGTAGCCTGGCTAGCAGGATGCCGGTCCAGCTCGGCCACAGCACAAGGGGGCCGCCGACCAGCGCGTAGTAGATCGGGTTGTACCTGCCAACGCCCGTGAGGTAGGTGCGCTGCACGTGCTCGTTCGGCCCGCCGGGTCGGCCGGCGCACACCGCGCTCTGTCCCAGGATCTTGTGGTAGCACCAGGTGTTGGTGTAGATCGGCGGGCCGCCCTTGACCAGGCCCTGCGGCACTGTCTGGAAGGTGCCTGTATATGCCATCGCCGGCAAGGACACCGGCTTGGCGAATACCTGGCCTTCGGCCACTCCGGCGGCCCTGATGATCTGCCTTACCTCGTCTGGTCCGCCGGCGTAGGGCGTCACGAGCGCCCAGGCCGCCCCTATGAGGAAGAACACCAAGAACGCCAACGGCCACACTCGGCCCGCCAGGCTTGGCGTCTTGATACTCATCCCGCGCCTCCCGGGGCGCTCTCGCTGTGTCGCACAGCTGAACTTGCTAGACCAGAACTTCCCGCACATGAAATTGTGCGGGCCCGCTCACCAGTCATGCAGGCAAACTCAGTGATCACGGTGAGGAATTTCAACTGCTCGCTGCCGCTAAAGTCCGCCAGATGATGTGCTAGGGCGAAATCTACCGCAAGATATCACCATCCTGGCCGCCGCGTCCGGCGGTCGGTCAGCCGGAGAGCGATCTGCGCAGGTCAGACGCCTAGGTACCAGCGAGGTCGGCGACTACGGCAGCGAACGGCTGCATGTCCTGCGCCACCCAGTAGCTGATGCCGAACCGCTCACGGTGGCCGCGCAACTCATCGGCCATCGACTGTACCGATCCGATCAGCACGTGCGGGCTGCCGAGCACGGCATCGGGCGTTGTTTCAAAGGCGGCGGCCCATTCTTGCGCCACGGTCTGCGGGGTGTCGGTGACGACAACGCCGAAGATCAGCGCCCCGAGTTCAACCTGGTCGAACCTCGGCCCGGCGCCGTCGCGGATCCAGCCGATCTTGCGGTCAGTGGCCTCAGCGGTCGCGCTCGACACGATCAGCCCGCTGCCGTCGCCCCTGGTGCGCGGCGCGAGCGTGGCGATGTCTGCCTCCCGGCCCGCCAGCCCGAGCAGCCTGGGCGCCCCGGCGCCGATCATCAGCGGCGGGTGCGGCCGCTGGACGGGAACCGGGCCAGCCGCGCAGTCCGTGATCTGGTAATGCTTGCCGGCGAACGAGAACGGCTCGCCGGTGAACGCCGACTTCAGCACGGTGACTGCCTCGGTCAGCCGGTCGGTGCGCTCGCTCGCGGCGTCGAGCGGTATGCCGGTCTGCGCGTAGTCCGAGCCGTCCCAGCCCGCGCCCAGGCCGAGTTCGAAGCGGCCGCCGGATATCACGTCGACAGTGGCGGCTTCCTTGGCCAGCACCAGCGGGTGCCGGAAGTCGTTGGCAGCCACGAGCAACCCGACCCGGATCGTCGAGGTAACCGCGGCAGCGGCGCTCAGCCCTGCGAACGGCCCGAACTGAGAGCCGAAATGATCAGGCATCAGCAGCGCGTCATAACCGAGAGCCTCTGCCCGGCGAGCGTCATCAAGCCATTGCGCGCCGGTGTCAGCGTGCGTGAGCTGAACTCCGAACCTGAACGGGCGGGGCTGCGTCATGGACTTACCTTCGCAGGCCATGCGCGCTGGCCGCAAACTCGCCGGCGGCGGCCGATCCGCGGCTGGCTTAAATATAGTTCCGTGATGTCGAACATCACTTAGCTTCACGCCGCAACCGTCGCTTAAGGCACAGTCATGAAGAAGCTGATCAACTCGCCGGAGACCGTGGTGGCTGACGCGCTCGCCGGCCTGGCCGCCGCACACCCAAGCCTGGCGGTCGATGTCGAGAACCAGGTGATCACCAGGGCAGCCGGGGCGACTCCCGGCAAGGTCGGCCTGGTGTCCGGCGGCGGGTCAGGCCACGAGCCGCTGCACGGCGGCTTCGTCGGGTACGGCATGCTCGACGCGGCCTGCCCTGGCGAGGTGTTCACCTCGCCGGTGCCCGACCAGATGCTGGCGGCCAGCAAAGCGGTCGATGGCGGCGCCGGCGTGCTGCACATCGTGAAGAACTACACCGGCGACGTGCTCAACTTCCAGATGGCCGCCGAGCTGGCTGCGGACGACGGCGTCGAGGTAGTCCAGGTGGTAGTGAGCGACGACGTGGCCGTACAGGACTCGCTGTACACCGCGGGCCGCCGCGGTGTCGGAGCGACAGTATTCGTGGAGAAGATCGCGGGCGCGATCGCCGAGCGCGGCGCGAGCCTTGCCGAGGTGGCGTCGGTCGCCGCCGAGGTCAACGAGCGCAGTCGGTCGTTCGGCATCGCGCTCACCTCGTGCACGGTGCCCGCTGCCGGCAGCCCGACCTTCGAGATCGGCGACTCGGAGATAGAACTCGGCATCGGCATCCACGGCGAGCCGGGCCGGAGCAGGCAGACAATGACGACCGCACGCGAGCTCGCCGCCTCGGCGCTCGACGCCATACACGCCGACCTGCCGCTGGCCGGTGACGTGCTGGTGATGGTCAACGGCATGGGCGGAACACCGCTGCTCGAGCTCTATCTCGTCTACAACGAGGTGCACAACTACATCACCGGCAAGGGCGCGCGCGTCACGCGCAACCTGGTCGGCAACTACATCACCAGCCTCGAGATGCAGGGCTTCTCAGTCACCGTCTGCCAGCTCACGCCCGCGATGACCGAACTGTGGGACGCGCCAGTGGACACACCGGCGCTGCGCTGGGGACGGTAGGACAGTGGACTCGGCATTCTTCCGCGCCTGGCTGGCGCAGGCAGCGACGGACGTCGAGGCGCAGCGCGACCACCTGACCAAGCTTGACGCCGCGATCGGCGACGCTGACCACGGCATCAACCTGAGCCGCGGGTTCGGCGCGATCATGGCCGCGCTGCCGGACGCGAGCACCCCCACGCCCGGCTCGGTGCTCCTGCTGGCGGGCTCGACGCTGATCTCAAAGGTCGGCGGCGCCTCTGGCCCGCTGTACGGCACGGCGTTCAGGCAGGCGGGCAAGGCGCTCGCGGA
>Ga0126373_10002684_pt1 | contig 13136 bp, 16 predicted proteins | sample PanSoiMetPlot_11_FD_92545 | JGI IMG/M metagenome (GOLD analysis project Ga0126373, IMG submission 92545) | Tropical forest soil microbial communities from Panama - MetaG Plot_11 | ecosystem: Environmental > Terrestrial > Soil > Tropical forest > Bulk soil | place: Panama | collected 2016-02-17
TATCTTGATCCAAATCACGGTCTGCAATCGGGGGCCAGAGCCGGCCGGTTTGCACCTGTTGCCCACCGTCTGGTTCCGCAATACCTGGTCGTGGGGTGGCGACGGTTCCCGACCTGTTCTCCGGCAAGATAAGGCGAACTGCACGATCAGAATCTCTCACTCGGTACTTGGCGATCGCTTCCTCTATTGTGATGGTCAACCTGATCTACTGTTCACGGAGAACGAGACCAACAGCGATCGACTGGTTCACGTCCCAAATCGCACTCCTTATGTAAAAGATGGCATCAACAACTATGTTGTTCACAACCGCTCAGATGCGGTGAACCCAGAAAAGACGGGTACGAAGGCGTCCGCCCTCTATGAGGTGACGATCGGAGCGGGTCAGTCAAAGATTATTCGGTTGCGACTGAATGACGCTGCTCCGACACCGACTTCTTCAACCGATGGGCAGCGATTAGGCGAGTTCGTCAGCTTTGACGATATTGTGAAGTCACGCAGACAAGAAGCGGACGAGTTCTATGCGTCTGTCATCCCACGGTCACTGGACGCTGACTCCGCCAACGTCATGCGCCAAGCGTTAGCCGGAATGCTATGGTCAAAGCAGTTCTATTACTACGATGTTGATAAGTGGCTGGAGGAGCACGGCGCCGACCCATTCAACCCACGGCGTCGCGCTCCCCGCAACGAACATTGGCATCACATGTACAATGCCGACATCGTGTCGATGCCTGACAAGTGGGAGTACCCCTGGTATGCGGCGTGGGATCTAGCGTTTCACGTCCTAGCGCTGGGTCTGGTCGACGAGGATTTCGGCAAACAGCAGTTGGAACTGATGGTTCAGGAGGCGTACCTTCATCCCAGCGGGCAACTACCCGCTTATGAGTGGAACTTCGGTGACGTAAACCCACCGGTCCATGCGTGGTCCACCAGCTTTACTTATCGCCTGCAGCAAGCCCGGGATCGTGGCGACATCGAATGGCTGGAGCGCGCCTTCCACAAACTGACGCTCAACTTCACATGGTGGGTGAATCGAAAGGACCGCGCTGGTAGCAATGTCTTCGAAGGTGGTTTCTTGGGACTCGACAACATCGGGGTCTTCGACCGCAGCGCGCCTCTGCCAACCGGCGGATATCTGGAACAAGCAGATGGCACGGCTTGGATGGCCCTCTTCTGCCAGAACATGCTCGAGATTTCGGTGCAACTTGCATTAGCCAAACCCGCTTATGTGGACATGTGTCGCAAGTTCATTGAACATTTTCTGTGGATTGCTTCGTCGATGATGCGCGCTGGCGATAACATCGGCATGTGGGATGAAGAAGATGGCTTCTTCTACGATGTTCTTCGCCTTCCAGACGGTCGTTCTCAGCGCCTTAAAGTACGCTCGATAGTAGGTCTGCTTCCGTTCTGTGCGGCCACGATCTTTGAGGGTGAGCTGTTAGAAAAATACCCACAGGCGTTACATGGCGTTCGTAGATTTCTTCAAGCGCGTGCAGAGTTAATAGACTTCATACACAATCCTGACCAGACGCGTCGTGGGAACCGCAGACTCTTCTCCGTGTTGAACGAAACGAACCTTCGTCGCGTGCTGGGAAGGATGCTAGACGAAAATGAGTTCTTGAGTTCCTACGGCATCCGTTCACTCTCTAAGTATCACGCCGAGCATCCCTATGAATTTCGCGTTGGGCAGCAGGATAACCGAGTCTCGTACTTACCAGCGGAGTCGGATACGGCCATGTTCGGCGGCAACTCTAATTGGCGCGGCCCAATCTGGATGCCTGTCAACGCTTTAATCATCCGCGCGTTGCTCCAGTACTATGGCTACTACGGAGACGAGTTCACAGTGGAATGTCCCACCGGTTCCGGTCATCGGATGACGCTCTATCAGGTTGCGGCGGAGCTTTCGCAACGATTGACTAACATCTTCCTGCGCGACAGCCAGGGTCGTCGACCGGTTTACGGCGCAACTCGGAAGTTCCAAGAAGATCCGTATTGGAAGGATCTCATCCTCTTCTACGAATACTTTCACGGTGACAACGGCGCGGGTCTCGGCGCCAGCCACCAGACCGGCTGGACCGGGGTAGTCGCCCGCGGAATGCATCTGTTTGCGACAACCACCCCGGAGCAGGTCATGGAACTCGGCAAGGCCGCGGCAGTCGTCGAGGTGGAACAGCCGAAAAGGGGCGACTGATGGAACACCTGCAAGACGAAGAGTCTGCTGGTGGCCTGCCGGTTAACGCTCGCTCTACCAGATCGATGAATAATTCTGGTTGTCAGGGCCGGGCGCCGAGCTGGTCCACATTCCAGCGGAGCCTGGTCGCCAAGACACTCAGCGGTGGGCCGGCAAAGCACGAAATCTCATTCGCCTAATGTGCCAAAACCAAGAAACGGAGCAAGGAATTTCACTAGGAGTTGAGACCGTGTAATTTTGAGCGGCTCGAATTTCTTACGTGAGTGGACAGAAGTCGAAACCATTCACCGGGAGGTCTGCAAATGACGATCCGTCCTTCTGCAGTGTTTCTTCTTTTCGTCTCGGCAGCGATCGCCGGATGCGCCTCGACGAGGGTCCCCTATCAAACTCCACCTTCGCAACAAGCGGTCGCGCGACCTAATCAAATCTGGGTGTATAACTTTGTCGGGACGCCCGCCGACATGCCGACGAATTCCTCCATCAGCAACGACATCAGCCCTTCTTCGACACCCATGAATCAGGAGCAGATCGACGAGGGACATCAGTTGGGCGCGCTGATCGCACAGCACCTGGTGGTGGACATTCAGGCGATGGGATTTACCGCGCTGTTGGCTGCGCCCGGGTCGCTACCGCAAGTTGGCGACGGCGTGATTCGCGGATATCTGGTGTCGGCGGAGGGCGGCGGCTCGAGCAACGCGGCCAAGCGATTCGTCATCGGATTCGGCGCCGGGAGTGCGGAGCTGGATACGGTGGTCGAGGGCTATGTGGTGACGCCCCAAGGCTGGCACAGGCTCGGTGCTGGTACGCTGACCTCATCGGGAAACAAGATGCCCGGAATGATTGTGCCAGCTGCCGTCACAATAGCGACGGGCAATCCGATTGGCTTGATTGTCGTCGGTGGACTCAAAGTCGTTGGTGAAGCGAGCGGTCGCAACTCGTTGGACGCCAGAGCTACGGCGACTGCCGAGGAAATTGCGAAGGAGCTCAGAATTCGATTCCAAGATCGAGGATGGATAGACTGAAGGATATGTTCGTGCCCGTGCCGCTGGCAAGGCAACTCGCGGCCTTTATTCCGAGAGCCCACGCCTAGTGGTGCTCGAGGACCCTAACTCCCTCCCTTCGCCTGGCTGCGCAAATGCAGCAAATGGCACAGGTAATCAGGCCGTTTATGGACGAGGACGGACTCGCCGAGACCGCGTTGCAGTCGCGCTAGCTAGGCGGATGTCCACCCGGTGCGCTTGGCCTGCACGCCTATCCTACTCATCGCGATTCATCGACCAGTTTCACTTTGCAAGCAGCAATCAGAAGAAAAGGCGGTCGCCGCGTCTCATCAGCCAACTCGGGACGTTCCCGCAGCGCGTCCGCGGTTGGCTCAGGCTCGCACAGACGCCGCAACTCTAAACCTTGCTCGACAAGTGCATTCACATAAGTTTCAATGGTGCGGTGATATTTGATCACATCATCGACGAACCAGCGAGTATGACGAATTCCTTCCTGCCGGTATTTGTCGATCGGCCAATGGCGACGCACACCGCTTTCGTCGACGCACCAACTCTGCGATTCAACTGCCGTCATTAACGGATGCTCGACGGAGAAAACGAAGTGGCCCTGGGGGACAAGCCATTCAGCGACTCGGGCGCAGATCGCACCGAAGTCCGCTACGTAATGGAGCGCGAGCGAGCTGCAAACCAGTTCGAAGCTATGCGGCTCGGCTTCCAGATCTTCAATCGCACAGTGACGATACTCGATCGCTGGATCAGGGGTCGTCGCACGTGCTCGTTCGAGCATCCGTTCTGACAAGTCCACTCCTAGAACGGCCGTGGCACCCTGCTCTCGCATCCAGCGGCAGTGATGCCCGAAACCGCAACCGAGGTCGAGTACCCGCAGCCCCGACAACGACGGAAGCATTGCGCGCAACGCCGGCCACTCCAAGGCCGCATTAAGGCCGCGCTCCGCGCGCCGGAGAGCATCGTACCCTGCAAAGAACTGAGGATCGTCATAGATGTTCTGTTTCATCGGAAGCGCTCAAATACCTGGATAGCCTCCGCGACCAACAGGGCCGGGAGTCCAACAAACCTGGCGGCCGAGAGCATTGAATGCGTCTGACGCTTATTGTATCTCACCCGCGCATCACGCGGCGCATCGATGCGATCCACCAACCAACCCGTCAAGGGGCCGCAGGCGGCTGGCCATTTAGCGCGCCGGCGGACCCCAGTGTGGATACACACGCACCGGTCCATCCAAAACGCTTCAAAGAGCGCCGGACCGGAACACCGGACGATGATGACGCCGCCTCCCAAAAAGCTCTCGTCATACTCCGACGCGATGATACTCGATGAAGTTGGAAGCCTGTCGGGCGAAGACGTCGACCAGCGCAAGCTCGAACTTTTGCGGATGGTGGATAGCACCGAAGTGCGTTGAGAGAATTCCCAAAAAAGTCATTGTTGCGCCCGATCAGGGGCGTAGGCTGCACGGCACGCACGTGCGCTCTGGTCATGATCCTTTCCAGATCCAGCCTTGGGAAAGATCGGATCGGTCCGGACGTCTTCGATGACCACACGCCGCCCCAGCGCCCTTGCGGTCCCGCAGGCCGCTTGACTTTCTCGAACGTTAGAGAAGAACTCCAGGAACTCGTCCCTAAAGCCTCGCTGCACAACAATTCTCAAAGCGCCGGTCTACGGGTCTAATAGTTGAACGTTTCCGAAATCGGCCCCTGTGCCTTGCATGAGCTGGTCGAGTATACCGTAGAGATTCAGCGATCCGGCAGCTGGTTGGTGATTGGCAGCAAGCCAGCGATCGCGTGTTCTCCGCCAAGAGACGCGACTCTAAGATGGTTTCCCAATCGCCTCTCAAAGCGATTTGAGCCCAAATCGCATCCTTGTTCATTCGTGTCTCGTCGCAAAATGGTAGCTCGCTGTCCATCATTCGACAAGATCAATTTACTGTCCCGATGATGGCAACTGCTGCTAGTTCTGTCTCTGCAGCCTACTATCGCGACTCATCTGCAGAAGGAAGACTTTGAGCGGCTCACGAATCGATCCGCCGCGAATGCCTCGACCACCTCATCGCGTTCGATGAAGCGCACTTATATCGAGTGCTGCAACACCTAGTCTGGTAATACTACAGAATTCAGCCCGCGACATTCCTTCTGGATTCGATATCCGTTTCCTCAACAAATCATCTCAATACGTGTCAAGCCATTGAAAGCTGACCCACCTGCACAGACTAATCGCACAAATTGAACGAATTTCACTCTTAGAGACCCTTCTCGGTGTTTGTGCCTCATGTTGATCATGATACTTCCTTCCCCGGAAAGGCGCTTGTGGCTTGCTCAGTTAGCCACTCCTATAACCTGCCTGATGGTCTCCGGTTCGTTGAGGACTCGAAGCATGAGATGTCCGACGTTGGCACGCGAAATTATGAATCCTCGCCGGAGATTCTGCCCGTACGCGGTCCGGTAAGTGCCGGTGAGCGGCTTATCGATCAAGCGCGGCGGTCGCACGATGGTCCAGTCAAGGCCGCTGTCGCGCACGATGTCCTCCAGCAGGGCTAGATCGGCGTAGTGTCTGCGGAGGATGGTTTTAGTCAGCGGACTGAACAGGGTGCGCATGAAGAAACCGTCGCCGGGATCGTGCTTCGGCGGGTTGGGGCGGCCTGGGGAAGGCACAGTTCCGATCGGAGCAGCACTCACAACCACGACGCGTCGCACGTTTGCGGCTTTCATTGCTTGGACAATAGCCCTTGTGCCCCGCGAGGCGACTTCTGCGTCGGACCGCGACCGTGGTCCGAGCCCAGACAGGACAGCGTCCGCACCCGCGACGGCGGAGTTGAGGGTTGCAGGGTCAGGCGCCCTCAGGTCGGCTTTGAAAATGCGCAACTGCGCGGGGAGCTTGTCTGGATTGCGTACGACCGCGGTGACCTCATGACCAGAGGCGAGAGCCTGATCGAGAATCTGCCGACCGATGCCTCCGGTTGCGGCAAAAATCGTAAGTTTCATTTCTACCTCCAACATACGATGACCCTCGGCAGCCGAACCACTGCCGCTCGACTTGAACTAATCAATTCCGAAAAGCGGCAGCGTGGTCTATTGCCCATTGCGCGAACGTGAGTGCAGGGCGCCGCAGGATCCGCTCCACCGTCGTGGACGAAGGTCCCGGCCTTTGAAGGTGATCAGCGAGATATCCAAGCATCCGGTCGGGGACATCGGCGGGAAGCCCTTGCGCAAGCATGTCGCGACGGACTCGCTCGGGAGAAATCTCCGCCCAGAGGAGTTGCTCGCCAATAGCTTCGCCGATTAGGTGGGTCTTCTCGCGCTGACTCAGGGATTGCCGGCTGGTGAGCACGTAAGAGCGCCCGGCGTGTTCGCTGTGAAGCAGTGCACACGCGCCAACCGCGTCGCCGAACGCACCTCGCACGACGCCTGTGCACCGAATCTGCGAGGCCCACGCCAGGGTGTTTGCCACGAAGTCGGAGCACCGCAACAGCGTCCACCGCAAACCGCAGGATTTAACGGCGTCCTCATGTGCCTTGAACTGATCGGCAAACCGCCGTTCCCCACTGCCGTACTGCGCGGTAAGTGCCGACAGCAGCACTCCTCGCTCCACAACTTTCTGAACCATCAGCGACAGCAGGTCCGCGGTGGCATTACCGACGCTGGCCGGGTTGAGGAAAACCGCTTTAACCCAATGGAGCGCTGAGATTAGGGTCGCAGGGCAAGATGGGTCGCCGCTCACCACCCGAACGTCGTGGGCAGCGCGGCACCGGACGCATTTCGGGTGACCGCTACTACCTGTTCATCCTTCTGAAGCAGCAGGTCTACCAGCTCGCGTCCGACCTTTCCTGTCGCTGCGGTGACCAGAATCATGGTAGGTTTCCTCCGGAGAAGAGAATATACGAAATCAATATCATATGAAAAGCGTAGTATCTAGTCCTTCCATGTCACCACGCCGGCGGCGCCTGAACGCCGCGATCAAGCGTTCGCTGCGAGAGCTTAGAATTCAACTCTCGCTACTCAACTATCGGGTCGGCGCCCGCCTTGAGCTGAACGACGTGGACCTCGACTATCTCGACCTGATCGCCCTACAGGGTCCGCAAAGCCCGAGCGCGCTTGCGCGGCGCGCAGGGCTGCACCCCGCCACGCTCACAGGCATACTCGACCGACTCGAACGTGGCCGCTGGGTAGCGCGCGACCGCGACCTGTCCGATCGGCGAGCTGTCGTCGTGCGGCCGCTGCGCCATCGCAACGCCGAGCTCATGAGTCTCTATGCGGGAATGAACGCCTCGATCGATCAGATCTGCGCTGATTACGGGGAAAGGGAGCTCGAGGTGCTGGCTACCTTCCTTGGCCGAGCAGCTGACGCCGGACGACGCGCTACCGAAAAGCTGGCCGGCGATGAAGACAATCAGTGAAGTTGGCGATGGACCATCGCAGCGTAAATTCCTGCGTCCGTTCGACGTGTCTCGCCGAAACTCGAGTAAATCCGATATTTGAGAGCGCGGGAGGACGAAAACGATAGAGATGATTTGATCGCACGGAGTGGCGGACGCGCCAGCCTGCCTCTTTGGTTCCGGTCAGGGTGGGACTCAATCGGGAATTGGGATCCTCGGTTGCGACCTGGTTTTGACCAGCGACAACTAAGAGCTATGCGAGGAAACGCCGAATCGGGCGAGTATGCCACTGCCCGGACGCCGCTCTCACGCACTTCCTGGCGCAACGACCTTGCCGGGTTTGATCAAAGGTCGTCTCTGCCAGGATAATTGCCGGGCCGACGTCGCTCGTCCACTGTCGAGCTCGGATACTATTTCTATACTTCATATGTAGCATCATCTTGTACGCACATTACAAAATTCAAGCGAGGCAGTAACGGATGATAGTCGGTCTAACGCTTATCTTGCTCTCAATTTTGGTCGGCCCAATCTTCGTCAAGCCAATCGAGCGCAATATCGAGGTCTTCTTTCTGACGCTCGGTGTCTTCACTACGATTTGGACGAGACAGTTCGGATGGCCTTTGCTACACACTGCAGCCATCGAACCTGTAGCATTGACTGCTGCGATTTTAGGTTTCGGAGTCGTGGGTAAAATAGCGCGGCCATTCCTCGACCAAATGATTCACTGGGTACGTGTCGCGGTCCCTGCAAGATTTGTCTATCTGATACTGATTGGGTCGCTCGGGATTCTCTCCGCGGTGATTACAGCGGTGGTGGCGGCTCTGGTCTTGGTTGAAGCTATCGTGCTGTTAAGGGTCGACCGCGCCAGCGAGACTGCGATAGTGGTTCTGGCATGTTTCGCAATTGGACTTGGGTCGGGTTTGATGCCGACGGGAGGGCCCCTCGCTGCGGTGGCAGTTGCTGCAGTGGGGGCCGATTTCTGGTATTTGCTACGCTTGCTGTGGCCATTTGCGATTGCGGGGATCGCCGTGGTGAGCATAATTGGGATGTTCCTGCCGCCCGTCGCGACTCCTCAATTGCAAGTGCCGCGGCCCGAAGAGCGCTGGCGAGATATTATAGTTCGTGGGATCCGCGTTTACGTCTTCGTCGCGGGATTGGTGGGACTCTCTTGGGGATTGCGTCCCTTGGTCTCGACCTACATCGATCGAATCCCGGAGGGTTTACTGTTTTGGCTCAACTCAGTCTCTGCGGTGGTAGATAACGCAGCCTTGGCGGCTGCCGAAATGAGTCCGGCCCTGGGTCACAATCAGCAGCGTGCCGTTCTGATGGGTCTGCTAATAAGCGGCGGCATGTTAATTCCGGGTAACATACCGAATATCGTGGCTGCTAATCGTCTTGGAATTACGAGCCGAGAGTGGGCACGCGTAGGATTGGTCGCGGGGCTACCACTGATGCTCCTCTGCTTTGGCGTTCTTTGTTTACTTGGATAGATGTTCCGCACTATGGGAAGGCTTGGAACCTTATTTCGCTACTTGAGGCAGACTTACGAAGCGACCTTTGCTTTGCAGTGAGTAAGGAGGAACTGCCGCAGTTTCAAACCGCTCGGCAGGACAAATCGACGACAATTGTAGTGTTTGGGGTGCGAGGTCTGTAGAAGGATCCGTCCGCCATGAGCGTCGACGATCTGGCTCGCGATGGGGAGTTTGAGAGCGCGGCGCCCGCAGTGGAAATTGCTTGTCAATTCCTCAGCAGTAGCTTCAAGGGTGACTTCCGCGATGCCGCGAGGAATGGTTCCCACTATCAGAAACCGAGTGTCTTTGGGTTTATCCGCCATCGGGATCCTTCTTCATCACCTAGTTAAGAAGCTCGCACGAATCATTGACGATCAGATTGCCCGAAGTGTCTCGACAATATTCCGCCGGGCGGCGGCTCGCGCGGGAACCCACGCGCTCAAAAAGCCGATACCAACGGCGATCACCATCGCCTCGGCCAGTACCAAAGGAGGCATCCTGATCGTACTCAATGGTCCTAGGCCGCCAAGCCGGGCGCCGTTGAGCAGAAGTAAAGCACCCGAACAGCCGACTATTCCGCCCAAGATGGCTATTGCAGCCGACTCGGCAAGAAGCAGCCAGAGGATGCTATACGAGGGAAATCCAAGCGATCGCATCAGCGCGATTTCGCTACGGCGCTCGCGGATCGACATCGAGGCGGTGTTCGCGGCGACCAGACCTATCGTTACCACCACTATCAAACCCAACAACTCTGCCAGGTCGAATATCAATCTGTAGTTGTTAAGGAAGTCCGCGAAGAAGCTCTTCTCCGTTTCGGTTTGGGTTTCGGCCGCCGAGTTGGCAAAGGACTCGTCGATTTCCTTAGCCACCTGCGAGGTCGTCGCGTCGCTATCGGGCATCACCCACATCGAATCGGTAAAAGGCGTCTGACCGCTCGCTTCCTTAAGCGCCTCCTGCAGGTAGTCGCGGCGAAATACCAAGATGTCGGGAGGAGCCTTGCGGCCTAGAATACCTACGATTTGCAGCTGCACCTGGCGGTACGTGGGAATCGACGGACGCAGCATAATCTGCTGTCCAATCTTGAAATGGAATCGCTTCATCGTTTCGGGTCCGACCAGGCACGCGCGGCGCCATAGCTTGAACTCGCGCCAGCTCTGCTCTGAAACACCCCAATCGGAGAACACCTTCTCAACCCCCTCAGGGTCCAGCGTCCAATTGGGAAACTGATCAGTCGTATCGTGATAGATGCCGCCGTACCATGACTGCGCCACTGCTGCGTCGACGTGCGGCAGCGTCAAGAGCTTCGGCAGATAGGAGGGAGGCAGCCCGTACGTCAAGCCAGCCCGGTTGTGCACGACCAAGCGGCGTGAAGAGGCTACATTGGATAATACCTGGTTGACGGCCGTGGGAACGCTCGCCAACGCCGAGAAGATGAAGATCGACACGGCGATGGAAAGAACCGTCAGCACAGTGCGGCGTCGATTGCGAAACAGGTTCTTCAGTATCAAAATCAGGTATTTCGTCACGTCTTGATGAACGGCTCCGTCGCCCAGAGGTAGGATTCTGATCTCGCATCCGCCATTTATCCCCGCGCCCTCGAGAATACCAGAATAATCGACGAATATCGGCAGACGCAGGCAGAGATGAGCGGAGGGGGTGCTGAACGACCCGCCATCGTGGCGAGGGCGTTCGCTAGACGGGCACGAAGCGCCGCCGGTATTCGTCTCCTGGGAAACCGCATTCAGAGGAATCGCCCGCTACCTCGGCGGGCGCTGCCGATCGGCTCGACACTGCCGGCGAGCGGCCTATGGATTTGCGTCAACCAGGTTCCCCCGATTGCGGCCTGGGCCGTTCGATGAAACGGCGGAATCGCAGCAGGCGCTATGCTGCACCTGCGGATGAGGAATCGAAAGAAAGTATCGCATCCCATCGTTCGGTTGACTACCAGCGCCGAAGGAATGGCTTCGCCAAGGACCGCCCGCAAATACGCGAGCTTCCTGCGTTGTGTCGATCGCGGAGCCTTCGGCCGACCGCACAGCGCGCGATACGACTTCGACGATGTATCTTTCTTGCGTCTGTTGCCTGAATGTCAGCCGCAGCCAAGCTCGCGCCGCTCGAAGGTCCGGGCGTCCTTAGCCGTCGTAGAGCGCACCGCTTCGGAGATCGGGCGAAGCCGGAATCCTGAGCGCGCGGAACTTTGAAGCCGCAAGCTGGAATATTTGGCGCTCACCTGAGCCCGCTAAAGACCTTGCAAACGCACTCTTGATAGCCTTAGATCTAAAGTCCTAGGCTCTGCCCCACTCGTTTCAACGTTCTTCTCGCTCCCGCACTGCCGTGCACCCGCAAGGAGAAGTATCGTGCCGAAGCTCGGCGGCCGTCTAGTCATCGTATCCAATCGAGCCCCCTTCCGAATCGTCCAGGAGGCCGAGAGGACGCGCATAGAGCCCACAGTGGGTGGAGTAGCAACTACCTTCCTGCACCTGCTGGAGACGCATGGCGGCTTATGGGTCGCGTGGTCGGGCGGTACGGAGACCCCCAGCCCGTTGGACGTCCAGGCGAAGAATCACCCGTTTTCGATAGTTTTCCTTGGTCTCTCTGAAAGACAGATATCTCACTACTATTGGAACATGTGCAATCGAGGCTTGTGGCCGTTGATGCATTTTATGCCTTTGAACTGCCATTTCGGTGCCCTCGATTGGGCTTACTACTGCGAGGTGAACCACCGATTTTCGCAATCGTGCCTGAATCAACTCCAAGCCAGTGATACGGTCTGGATTCAGGACTTTCATCTCGCTCTGCTTCCCGCCCTCCTGCGACAGTCATCTCCGGCCCTACCGATTGGGCTCTTTTGGCATGTTCCTTTTCCTCCACCAAACATTCTGAAGCTCCTTCCCTGGCGTCGGGAATTGCTGGAAGGAATGCTAGGCGCCGATCTCATCGGCTTTCACACGCCGGCCTTTGCCTCAAGCTTTCTTGACTGCTGCGAGGAGGTTTTGGGATTCGCGATAGATCGCGAGAGCGGATTCATATTCAGCGATGGCAGGGTAACTAAAGTCGGAGCTTACCCTATCGGTGTCCCGGTAAACTACTTCCGGGAACTCAGATCAGATCCGAAAGTGAAACGACGGCTGGCGCAAATCAGGCGTGGTGTAAACGTGCAGCGGATCATCCTCGGCGTGGATCGGCTCGATTACACGAAGGGGCTGCTTCAACGGTTACGGGCCTATGAACGCTTCCTGGAGAACAATCGCCAATATCACCAGCGAGTGACCTTGGTGCAAATCGCGGTTCCCTCCCGTACGCGTGTACCGGAATATCAGGCGCTGGCACGGCAAGTCGCGGACTTGGTCGCGAGCATAGTAATTAGGTTCTCAACTGAAGGCTGGCTGCCGATACGCTATTTGTACAAGCAGTACGATCCCGAGATCTTAGTCGCCTACTATCTGGCGGCTGACGTGGCCTTGGTAACGCCATTGACCGACGGTATGAATCTGGTTGCCAAAGAATATGTCGCCACGCACGGCGATGACGGGATGCTGATTCTCAGTGAATTGGCAGGGGCGGCGGTCGAACTGAAGGACGCCCTTTTGGTTAATCCATACGACATCGATCAGATCGCACGGCAGCTGAAGTACGCTCTCGAAGTCGATGAGCAAGAACGTCGCCGCAGGATGCGAGCGCTGCAGGCGGTGGTTGAGGAAAACACGCTTACTCAATGGTCGCAAACTTTTCTGGAGGCGCTCCATGCTGCTTCGATGAGTGCTAGATCGCCATCTTTACTCAAGACTTAACCCTGGCATCCTGATGAATCAGACCGCCAAGCATTGAAATCGCCGGACGTGGCCGCGCTTCTGAGTCCACCGAAGGTCAGGAGCATCCCTGTCCAAGAGAGATGCGGCCGTCATACGCTGGACAAAAACCAGCTCCGGCCCACCCGCGCTTTTCGCTGTGTCAACCGGGTGAGATCACCGACGATCGAACAGAACGTCTCGACCATCACCTCCGGCGGCATGCCGATAAGCGAATCCCCGCGAAGTAGCCCAACATGA
>Ga0126373_10002685_pt1 | contig 13130 bp, 12 predicted proteins | sample PanSoiMetPlot_11_FD_92545 | JGI IMG/M metagenome (GOLD analysis project Ga0126373, IMG submission 92545) | Tropical forest soil microbial communities from Panama - MetaG Plot_11 | ecosystem: Environmental > Terrestrial > Soil > Tropical forest > Bulk soil | place: Panama | collected 2016-02-17
CACGATCTGGGCCGGCGCCAGCACCGCGGCCGCGAGCAGCGCGAATTTCAGGCTGAAGCTGGCGAAGCGAGCGTCCTTGCCCTGGAGAAGGAGCCAAGCGGACACGCCCGCCACGAATACGCTGCTGGTCAGCAGCGCAGCCAGCAGCATGTGTGCCAGCCGGTAGGGGAAGGAGGGGTTGAAGACGATATCCCACCAGTTCAACGGCTGGAACACGCCGTCCCTCAGCACCGCGCCCGCAGGCGTCTGCATCCAGGAGTTAGCGGAGAGTATCCAGAACGCTGACATGACCGTGCCCGCGGCCACCAAGAGCGTGGCGGCGTAATGCAGCCTCGGCCCGACCCGGTTCCAGCCGAACAACATGACTCCCAGGAATCCCGCCTCCATGAAGAAGGCGGTAAGCACCTCGTAGCTCATGAGCGGCCCGATGACGCTGCCGGCGATGGCCGAGAAGCGGCTGAAGTTGGTGCCGAATTCGTAGGACAGGACGATGCCCGTGACCACACCCACGCCGAAGTTGAGGGCGAAGAGCTTCACCCAGAAATGGTAGTGGCGCTTGTAGAGATCGTCGCCGGTCTTGAGCCACAGCCCTTCGAGCACCGCGAGAAATACGGCGAGCCCAATAGTGAGCGTTGGGAACAGGATATGGAAGCTGAGCGTGAAGGCGAATTGCAGTCTCGACAGCAGCACCGCATCCATGTTGTTCTTCCTATTTCATCTGCGGGCGTAGTGGTCGACGATCACCTGCGCCACGCAAGCCGTGAGCTTCTTGCCCGTGGGCACGTGCAGGAATTCGTTGGGACCGTGGGCGTTGGAATGGGGCCCGAGTAGACCGGTCACCAGGAACTGGGCTTTGGGGAATTTCTTGCCCAGCATGCCCATGAAGGGGATGCTGCCGCCTGTACCCATGTACACCGCGTCCCGGCCGAAGTGAGTCTTCGAGGCACGCTGCATAGATTGCTCGAGCCAGGGCGCCACCGGCGCGGCGTTCCAGCCGCCCATGGCCGAATCCACCGCGAACTGCACTCGCGCGCCGTAGGGCGGCTTGGCCTCCAGGATCTTCTTCACCTCTGCGCCCACCTTGCGCGCGTCCGCCGTGGGCGGCAGCCGGAAGGAAAGCTTCACCGTGGTCTTGGGTCGCAGCACGTTGCCGGCATTGCCCAGGGTGGGAATGCCGTCCACGCCGGTGACCGAGAGGGTCGGGCCCCAGGTGTTGTTGACGATGAGCTTCACCGTGTCCTTGCTGAGGGGCTGCACGCCCTTCGCGAAGGGCATCTTGGTGTAGACGGTGTTCTTCAGCACCTTAGCCACACGTCGGATCTGGGCCATGCGCTGGGCGGGAATCTTGGGCTTGAGGCTCTTCACTCTGGAGTTACCCGTTGCGGAATCCTCGACGCGATCGAGGAGTGCCCTTAGCACGCGGAAACTGGAAGGCACGATGCCGCTGGCAGCACCGGAATGCACGCCCTCGGTCAGCACCTCCACTGTGAGGGTGCCTACCAGGTTGCCGCGCAGGGAGGTTGTAGTCCAAAGCTGGTCGTAGTTGCCGCATTCCGCGTCCAGGCAGACCACCAGGCTCACGTCGCCCAGACGGTGCCCCAGGGCTTCGATGTAGTGGGGTAGGTCGTAGCTGCCGGATTCCTCGCAGCATTCGATGAGCATGATGCAGCGGGCGTGGGGGGCGCCCTGTTCTTGCAGGGCGCGGATGGCGGTGAGGGAGGCGAAGGTGGCGTAACCGTCGTCGGCGCCGCCACGGCCGTAGAGCTTGTCGCCGCGCATCACTGGCACCCAGGGTTCCAGGCCCTCGAGCCAGCCGGTGAATTCCGGTTGTTTGTCCAGGTGCCCGTACAGAAGCACCGTGTCCTTGCCGTTGCCCGGGATTTCCGCCACCAGGAGCGGCGTCCGGCCCGGCAGGCGCATGATTTCCACCGCCAGACCCCGGATGGGCTGTGAGCGGCACCAGTTGGCCGCCAGCTCCACCGCCCGGTCCATGTGACCGCGGGTCTGCCAGTCCTGATCGAAATTCGGCGACTTGTTGGGGATGGCGATGTAGGTCTGCAGCGTCGGCACGATAGAGTCGTCCCAGGCCCGGTCGGTGAAACGCTTCAATTCGCTGAGATCCATCGTGCTCTCCGGTGATGTGCGATCAAAAATATGAATTTTAACTCAAGCCTGGCAGGCCGAAGAATGCCGCGGCGTTTTGAGTCGTTTCGCGCGCCAATAGTTCCACTGGTTTGGCGAGGCGGGCCGCCACCGTTTCGGCGACGTGCTTCAGGTACATGGGCTCGTTGCGGTGCGGCCGGGGCTTCAGATCCCGCGGGATGAGGTAAGGGGCGTCCGTCTCCAGCAGCAGGCGGTCGGCGGGAATCAACCCGATGCATTCCCGCAGGCTCTGGCCGCGGCGCTCGTCGCAGATCCAGCCGGTGATACCGATGTGGCAGTCGAGGTCCAGGTAGTCCCGAAGCTCAGCGGCGTCGCCGGTGAAGCAGTGCACCACAGCGCGGGAGAGCTTCGGGCGGTAGTCGGCCAGCAGCCGCATGAAATCCCCATGGGCGTCCCGCTGGTGGAGGAAAACCGGCTTGCCGCATTCCGCGGCGAGCCCGAGTTGCAGTTCGAAGACCTGTTTTTGTATGTCCTGCGGAGAGAAATTGCGGAAGTAGTCCAGCCCGCATTCGCCCACCGCCACGACCGTGGAATTTTCCAGCAGCGCCCGCAGTTCCTCCGGAGTAGAAGGTCCGCAATCCTTGGCGTGGTGGGGGTGCACGCCTGCGGTGGCATAAAGCCCCGGGTATTCGCGGCAGAGGGACAAGGCCTTGCGGCTGTGGGCGGCATCGCTGCCGGTGACCACGAAGCGTTCCACACCCGCCACCCGGGCGCGGGCGATCACTTCCGCGCGGTCGGCGTCGAAGCTGTCGTGCGTCAGGTTGGCCCCGACGTCCACCAGACGCGCGGTATGCGTGACATCTGTCATTCCATAGTCCTGATGAACATGACTGCCCGTTGCGTCTTGCCGCCGCGACAATGGCGTCACGTGAGGATGGGAAGGCGCCGGGCGGCAAAGTGTAAACTAACTGCTAGCCCCTGTCCGAACCCAAGCGACAACGGAAGCAACTGATGCCTTTGAACAAAGACGCCCTAAACGTGCTGCGCATGGACCGCAAGGCGGATGACGTGGCGCTGAGGCGTCGCACGCGCCCCTGGCTTATAGGCGGCGCCGCGGCCTTGCTGCTCCTGATGGCAGCCGTTTTCTGGCTGCTGTTGAAGCCCTCTTATATATACGTGCAGACTGCCGCCGCGCGCGCCGTGCAGGATCCCACAGGCAGCGCCACCGGCGCACGGCTCCTGAATGCTTCTGGTTACGTGGTGCCGCGACTGCAGGCGGTAGTGTCCTCCAAGGTCATGGGTAAGGTGAGTGCAGTGCTCATTGAGGAGGGCATGCACGTGAAGGCGGGCCAGGTGCTGGCGCGCTTGGACGATTCCACCGCCCGGGATCAGGTGAACGTGGCCAAAAGCCAGTTGGCGGCCGCCCAGGCCCTGGTGAGCCAGACCGAGGTGGAGCACGACAACGCCGCGCGGGACCTGGAGCGCAGCAAAGCGCTCTACGTTCGCCACCTCGTCAGCCAGTCAGAGATGGACGGCGCCACCACCAAGGAGGCGAGTCTCAAGGCCGCCCTGGACAGCGCTCGAGAGCAGGCCGGTGTTGCCCAAAACAACCTGGACCTGGACCAACAGATGCTGGATGACACGGTGATCCGCGCACCCTTTGCCGGCGTGGTGGTGTCCAAGGACGCCCAGCCCGGCGAGATGATCTCCCCCAATTCCGCTGGCAGCGGCTTCACCCGCACCGGCATCTGCACCGTGGTGGATATGACCTCTCTGGAAATCGAGGTGGACGTGAACGAGGCTTACATCGGCCGCGTGCACACCGGCCAGCAGGTGGATGCGGTGCTGGACGGCTATCCGGACTGGCACATCCCCAGCCACGTGGTGAGCATCATTCCGACGGCCGATAGGGACAAGGCCACCGTGAAGGTGCGCGTCGGTTTCGACAAGCTTGATCCGCGCATCCTGCCGCAGATGTCCATCCAGGTCTGGTTCCTGGGCGAGGAAGGCGGCGAGGGCGCCGCGACTCAGGCCGCGCGGGTGGAGATCCCCCAGACCGCGCTCCACAAGGACGGCACCACGCCCTACGTATTCATCTTCAACGACGGCCGCGTGGAGCGCCGTGCCGTGAAGGTCGGCGCCGGGACCGGCAGCGACGTGGAAGTGCTGTCCGGCGTGAGCGACGGCGAAAAAGTCATCGTCGGTTCCGACAAACCCCTGGCCGACGGCGCTCGCGTGCGCGAGACCGATAAACCATCATCGAACTGAGGAAAATGCCATGAGCAGTCCCAAGCCCATCGAAAGGCCGCAGACCGGCGCCCCGCTGGTGCAGTTGCAGGGCGTCACCAAGGAATACCGGCGCGGCAGCGAGACCGTGCACGTGCTGCAGGAGCTTTCCCTCAGCATTCCCAGCGGCGATTTCCTGGCGCTCATGGGTCCCTCCGGTTCCGGCAAGACCACGCTGCTGAATCTCCTGGGCGGCATCGACCGGCCCACCTCCGGCAGCATCAGCGTCGAGGGCACGGACATCGCCCGGTACGGAGAGTCGGAACTGGCTCGCTGGCGCGCCCACAACGTGGGCTTCGTGTTCCAGCTCTACCACCTGTTGCCGGTGCTTTCCGCCGAGCGCAACGTGGAACTGCCGCTGCTGCTCACGGGGCTTTCCGCTTCGGAGCGCAAAGTCCGCGTGCAGGCTGCCATGCAGCTCGCCAATATCGGCGACCGCGCCAAGCACAAGCCCTCGGAACTCTCCGGCGGCCAGGAGCAGCGCGTCGGCATCGCCCGGGCCATCGTCGGCGATCCATTGCTCCTGCTCTGCGACGAGCCGACCGGAGATCTGGACCGCAAGTCCGGCGACGAGATCCTCGAGCTCCTGCAGGCGCTCAACCGGGAACAGGGCAAGACCATCGTCATGGTGACCCACGACCCCCATGCCGCCGCCCGCGCGCGCCGCATCCTCTACATGAACAAGGGCCGACTCTCCACGGAACCCGAGAAATGAAATACCTGCCGCTCATCTGGGCCAACCTGATGCGCCGCAAGGCGCGCACGCTTTTCACGCTGCTCTCGGTGCTGGTGGCCTTCATGCTGTTCGCCATGCTGGGCGCCGTGAATCAGGCCTTCACCGGCGGCGTGCAATTCGCAGGCGCCAACCGGCTGGTGGTGACCAACCGGGTGGGCCTCATTAACTCCATGCCCATCAACTACGCGGATCGCATCGCGAAGATACCAGGGGTGGCGGACGTCACCTGGCAGGAGTGGGTGGGGGCCTATTTCCAGGACCCGCGCCAGCCCATCACCGGCTTCGGCGTGGACGCCGCATCGTTTCTGGAGGTCCACGACGACTTCAAGCTCCCGCCCGAGCAGGCCCAGACCTGGCTCGCCGACAAGGCCGGGGTGATCATCGGCCCGCTGCTCGCCAAGCACTACGGCTGGAAAATAGGGGACCACATCCCACTGCGCTCCAACATCTGGCGTGACAAGCAGGGCAACAGCACCTGGGACGTGAACGTGGACGGCATCTACGCCGGCGGCCAGGGCGATCAGCTGCTCATGCACTACAAATACCTGGACGACACCCGTGCCTTTCGCAACAACCAGGTGGGCATGTTCATGTTGAAGATTTCGGATCCGGACCATGCCGCCGGTATCGCGGAACAGATCGACGGCATGTTCGCCAACTCGGATGCCGAGACCAAGACATCCACCGAGAAGGCCTTCGTGCAGAGTTTCGCCGCCATGCTGGGCAATATCGGCAAGATCGTGGTGGGCATCGTCTCCGCGGTCCTGTTCAGCATGCTGCTGGTCACCGGCAACACCATGGCCCAGTCCATCCGCGAACGGGTGAGCGAGCTCGCGGTATTGAAGGCGCTCGGCTTCAGCCGCCGCGGCGTCGCCTTCATGGTGCTAGTGGAATCCCTGATGGTGACCCTCATGGGCGGAGCCCTGGGTCTTGCCATCGGCACGGTGTTCGCCGGCGCCATCGGCTCAAAGCTGCCCTTTGTGCAGAATTTCAATACGCCGCCCTCCAGCCTGGCCTTCGGTCTGCTGCTGATGCTCGCGCTGGGACTACTGGCGGGCCTTCTGCCCGCCACCCAGGCCATGCGTTTGCAAGTGGCGGCCGCCTTGAGGAGGGCCTGAGATGCGCTGGGTCTACCAATTGTTCACGGTCTGCGCCCTCAACCTGCGCAACCTCAAGGGAAGGCTGGACTCCTCTCTGGTGGCGGTCATCGGATTCACGGGCGTGGTCATGGTATTCGTCGCAGTGTTCGCCATCCGCGAGGGTTTCGACGCCACGCTGCTGGAGACCGGTTCTCCGGACGTGGTCATCGTCATGCGCGGAGGAGCCGGGGCGGAGGTGAACAGCGTGCTCAGCATCAACGACGCCAAGCAGGTAACCGGGGCCCCGGGCATCGTCGCCACCGCCGCCGGGCCGCTGACCTCGGACGAGCTCCTGGTGCAGCTCAGCATGCCAAAGCGCGACACCGGCCTGGACGTCAACGTGCCGTTCCGCGGCGTAGATGCCGATGCCTTCCTGGTACACGGCAAAGTGCACATCGTGGCAGGGCGCAATTTCCAACCCGGTCTGAACGAGGTGATCGTCGGCGTGCGTGCGTCCCACGAGTACCGGGGCTTCGACCTGGGGCAGACCATCCACTCCGGTCCCTACCAGTGGAACATCGTCGGACTGTTCGACGACGGAGGGGTATATTCCTCGGAAGTCTGGGGCGACCTCACGGTCATGCAGGCGGCTTACAAGCGCGGCAGCTCCCTGGAATCGGTGTACGTCAAGCTAACTTCGCCGGACGCCTTCCAAGTCTTCAAGGATTACCTCACCACCAATCCCCAGCTCACCGTGAGCGTGGAACGGGAGACGGATTTCTACGCCGAACAATCGAAGAACATGAGCAGCTTCATCACCGGCGCTGGCGCTTTTATCGCCTTCCTCATGGGCATCGGTGCCATCTTCGGCGCCATCAACACCATGTACAACTCGGTGTCGAGCCGCGCGGCGGAGATCGCGACGCTGCGGGCCTTGGGCTTCGGCCGCTCCCCGGTGCTGCTCTCGGTGCTGGTGGAGGGCATGCTGCTGGGGCTCCTGGGCGGGGTCATCGGCGGGGCGCTGGCCTACGTGTTGTTCAACGGCATCGAGACCAGCACCCTGGGTTCGAATTTCGCGCAGGTCGCGTTCTCCTTCGAGGTGACGCTGCGGCTGCTCGTGCAGGGTGCCGTCTACGCCCTGATGATGGGCCTGGTGGGCGGCTTGCTGCCGGCATTGCGGGCGGTACGGATGCCTATCGCCTCCAGCCTCCGTCAGCTTTAATCTGGCAAGGGTTGTTGTCTATAGAAGAGACTGAGTTGCTGGTAGAGCTCCGGTGAGAATTTCCGCAGGCGGCGCGGCGCCTCGAAGAAAGCCTCGCTCGCCACCGCAAAGAATTCACCTGGGTTTTCCAGCCCGTAAGGGTCCAGTGCCGGCGTGAGACCCGCTTGCCATTGCTCGCCCAACTGCCGGTAAGCCGCATTCAACACCCGGGTCCATTCGCGCCGCCGCATGGAGGCATGGAGGGGCGGGCAACCGTTGGCTTCCCCGTTCAGCATGTCGAGCTTGTGGGCCATCTCGTGGATCACCACGTTTTGCCCCCACGAACCCGCCCGTTCCACCGTGTTCCAGGCCAGGATCACCGGGCCGTGGTGCCAGGCTTCCCCTGAGAGGGGCGTATGCTGCCGGTGCACGACGCCCGCTGCATCCACTTGCTCCAGTTCTGGGACAAACGTGTCCGGATAGATGACGATGGAATGCCAGCCCCGGTACCACGTGAGCCCCAGCTTGAGCACCGGCAGGCAGGCGAGCGCCGCGAGCTTGGCGCGCATGACGCCCGTGAACTGCAGGCCCTGCACCGGCTCCAGGCTTTTCTCCCGCAATAAGAGCGTCGCCAGCACCCGCAGGCGCGCCTGGTCCGAGGCCGGCAGGCGGCGTATGACCTCACTCACCGCCAGCACTGCGCGCCAGTCTGGTTCGGGGATGGGGTGGCGAGCGAGGATGCGCCGTTCCCGCCAGCGGCGTAGGAAGGAGAACATTTCAGCGATATGGGGACGGAAGGGCCGGGAAGTAGGCCCAGGTCACACGTTCTTCCATTTGAATCCAAACGAGCCCAGCGCCAGGAACAGCACGCTCATGGCGGCCATGGACAGCCAGTGCGGCCAGATAGTGGCGACACCTGCGCCGTCCAGCATCACCTGGCGGGCCGCTTCCAGCATCTGCGTCAGGGGGAAGATCTTGGCCACGTCCTGGATCCAGGCGGGCGAACCTTCCAGGGAGAACCACACGCCCGAGAGGAACATCATGGGCCATGAAGCCAGGTTCAAGAGGCCACCGGCCAACTCCTCGCTGGCCACCCTGGCCGCCACCAGCAGTCCCAGAGAGATCATGCAGACCGCCCCTAGGATGGCCGTGAGCAACAACAAGATGTAGCTCCCGGCCATGTAGAAGCCCACGAGCCAATAGGTCCCGATGAACACCAGGGTGGTGACGCTCATGATCAACAGCATTCGCGAAGAGACCTGGGCCGCAATGAACTCGAAGGCCTTGAGGGGCGTTGCATTGAGGCGCTTCAGGAAACCGCTCTTGCGGTAGCGCACGATCACGTAGCCCACACCGAACAGGCAGGAGAACATCATGTTCATGCCGAGCACGCCCGGCACTAGCCAGTCCACGTAATTGATGGCCCGGCCGCTGACGGTCGCGCGGGCGTAGCGCGCGTCGGTCTCGCCCGCGAGGATCTTCTCCAGCACGTAACCCTTGGGGGAGGTCTCGTTCACCCAGTAATGGGGCGGTTTCGGTTCCCGGAGGTCCAGTAGCATGTCCACCTGGTTGTGGGAGACCTTGGCCTCCGTGGCAGCCTCGTCGTCCACGGGATAGAAATCGATGTAGCGGGTCTTGAGGAAGGCATTGTCGAGTTTCGCGATGGGAACACCGCCGTTCAGCACAGCCACTTTGAAAAGCGGCTTGTCGCCTCCTGAGAAAATGAGCCACATGCCCACCACGATGAAAACCGGCAGCGCGATGTTCCAGCCCAAGGCCGCCCGGTCCCGCAGGAACTCCAGGTTGCGTGTCTTGAGCACCGCCAGGTATCGCCGGATCATGCCCTGAGCTCCTTGCCGGTGAGTTCCAGGAACAGGTCCTCGAGGGTCCGGGCGCGGATCTGCAGGCGCGCCAGGGAAATGCGTTTCGCCATGAGCTTCTGCAGGGTCGCGTCCACGTCCGCGGTTGAGATCTCCAGGTATTCGCCCGCGTCCAGCAGGGGGATGCCGAGCTCCGCTGGATCCAGCTGGAAATCGGCCTTGGGGAGTTGCAGGATCACGTCGTGGAAGTGCTTCGCCAAGAGCGAAGCGGGCGGCCCTTCGGCGATGATGCGGCCGTGGTCCATGATGGCGATGCGGTCGCAGAGCAGAAAGGCTTCTTCCATGTAATGGGTGGTGAGGACGACGGTCTTGTTCCGCGCCTTGATGTTCCGGATCAGGTCCCAGAAGTTGCGCCGCGCCTGGGGGTCGAGGCCGGTGGTGGGCTCGTCCAGGAACAGGATTTCCGGGTCGTTGACTAGCGCCAAGGCCAGCAGCAGCCGCTGGCGCTGGCCGCCGGAGAGCTTGCGGGCGTCCCGGTCCAGGTATTCTTGCAGGGTGCAGAGGCGCGTGAGTTCCTCCACCGAGAGACCTTTGGCATAGAAGCTGCGGAACATCTGCAGCGTCTCGCGCACGGTGATGAAATCCTGCAGCGCCGTGGACTGGAACTGGATGCCCACCTCCTGACGGAAGTGCGCGTCCACCGGCTTGCCGCGATAGAGCACGGCTCCCGAGGTGGGCGGGTTGATGCCCTCCATGATTTCCACGGTGGTGGTCTTGCCGGCGCCATTGGGTCCCAGGAGGCCAAAGCATTCGCCGGCTTGTACAGCGAAATGGATGCCGTCCACGGCGGTGACGCCGGGGTAGCGCTTCACGAGGTCACGTACTTCCAGGATGGTAGGCATGGCAAGGTGGGTGCTAAGGGCGGGCCATTATCCCTTGGCCGGCGCAGTCTGTCCTCAAGGCCGGGAGTGGCGGTTATTTGGACACTTGTCGCCTATCTACTTGAAGCATATGGAAAATCAGCTTTAAGAACATCCCTTAAGCAATGGCAGTCCATGGCATTTTCTCGTTCCGGTTTTACCCCTACGCCCGCTACAATGAAGGCTGAATCGGGTGGAGGGGAAGACCGTGAAATCCTTGATGCGCCTGGCATGGACCGTCGGCTTGTGGCTGGTTCTGGGGCTACCGGCATTCGCCGCCCAGGACGTGGTGCTGGTGTTGGATAACTCCGGCAGCATGCGCACCAACGATCCGAAGCGACTGGCCGGCAAGGCGGTCATGGACTTCGTCGACGTTCAGCCGCCCGACACGCGCATCGGCATCATCGAGTTTGCCACCACACCCACGGCGCTGATGCCGCTGACCCCCCTGGATGCCCAGGCCAAGGCCCAAGCCCAGGCGGCGGTGGACAAGCTGGATTACCGTGGTCAATGGACCGACACCGGCGCGGCGCTGGAGCGCGCGCTGTATGAGCTGAACAGCCACGGCCGCCCCGGCGCGTCGAAGTTCGTGGTGCTCATGACCGACGGCTACGTGGACGTGGGCAACGCCTCCCGCGACAGCGACAAGATCCACTGGATCATCCAGTCCCTGATACCGGAGGCCGTCTCCAAGCAGGTGCGCATTTTTGGCATCGCCTTCACCGACCAGGCGGACTACGAACTGTTGCAACAGTTGGCACAGAAGACCGGTGCCGGCTATTACCGTGCTTACCAGGCGGGCGACCTCGCCGGCATCTACACCCAGATCAGCGACACCCTGGTAAACGCCAAGCCCGTGCCGCAGCCCGCGGACGTGGGCGTCGTGGGGGCTCAGCAATCCCTTTCTCCAGCATCAGGGCCGCAGGGCTTCAGCTTCAACACGCCTTTAACTCACATGCAGCAGGCGGAGGACGAATCTCGTCGCACCCTTTGGGTGGTGGCGGTGGTGCTGCTGCTCCTCGCCGCAGCGGTGGGCGGCGGCTGGTACGTCTGGAGCAAGGGCGGCATCCAGACGCTTCTCAAGAAGCCGGATAAATCCGCCGCCGGAGGCCCCGCCGACGGCCTGCAGGCGGTGCTCTATGACATCAGCAACCCCAACGACATCAAGCGCTACGAACTGGGTGAGAAGTCCACGGTCATCGGCCGCGTCGCCGGTTACGACCCCGAGGTCCAGTACGTGCTGGCGGCGGAGCCCACCGTGGGCCGTTGCCACGCGCTCATCGAGCGCCGCGGCCATTCCTTCTGGATCACCGACCAGGGCAGCATCAACGGCACCTTCGTGAACGGCGACCGGGTGTCGGGAGACCATGCGCTGAAGCACGGCGACATCATCGCCGTCCACCGCCACGAGTTCGAGTTCGTGCTCCCGGAACTGTTCGAGTCCGAGTCCACGGTTCTGGCGGCGCGCGAGGAATACGGTTACGGCGAGAAACGCGAAGCTTGATGAAAGGGCGGGGCAGCGCATTCCCGCCCGGAGAACCCCGGATGAGTGATTCCGTGGCCTATCATTGGCGCCGCAGTCCGCGGGCCAAGTCGCTGCAGGTGCGCATCACGCCTTGGCAAGGGGTGGAGATCGTGGTGCCGCGCCATGTGAGTCGCGAGCGGGCGCGGGCCTTCGTGGCGCGCCATCGTCAATGGATACGCAACACCTGGACGCGCATGCGCGAACAGATGGTGGATGCGGACCTGACGCTACCCCGGAATTTCGAATTGCGTGCCCTGGGCGAACACTGGAACGTGCACTACCGCACTCGCAACGGCGCGCTGACGAGGGTGACTGCCGGGGATTCCACCCTAACCGTGCATCACGACGGCCGCAGCGAGCGCCGGGTGCGCGAAGCGCTGCGGCGCTGGCTCATAGAACGCGCCCGGGGATATTTCACGGAGTATCTGCCGCACATCTGCACTGCCACCGGATTCAGTTTCAAGAAACTGCAGATCCGCGGCCAGACCAGCCGCTGGGGCAGTTGCTCCTCCCGCAAGACCCTGAGCCTCAACTACAAGTTGCTGTTTCTGGAGCCGGAATTGGTGCGCTACCTCGTCATCCACGAGCTGGCCCATACCCGGCAGCTGGATCATTCGCCGCGCTTCTGGCGGTTGGTGGAAGAATTCGAGCCTCGCTGCCGCGAACTGGACGAGGAATTGGGAGAATCCTGGCGGGACGTGCCAGCCTGGGTCGAAATCCGCTGAAGGCGCCGCGCAGCCGAGACTTCAACGCCTATTTGCCATCACCGCTCATGCCGATGAGCAGGCTGCAGTCTAGCTTGTCCAGCAGCGACATGGTGGTGGGCGTGCTCCACCATCGCGCCATGGGACCGCGTTCGCGGTGACCCACTACCACCAGATTGGCACCGACCTCCTTGGCCAGTTTCGCGATCTCTTCCACGGGCTCGCCGTGTACCACGTGCCCCTGGGCCTCGAGACCGTGTTTCTTGAAGTACCTCACGCCCGCGTCCAGCGTGCTCTTGTAGAACACGGTGCGCTCCATGTGCGTGCCTCCCAGGCTCTGGGCCAGGGCGGCGCCGGCGTCATCCGCGATCACCGCCAGCAGGTAGACCTTGGCCTGGAAGCGCTTGGCGAGTTCCGCGCCTTCCAAGAGTGCACGTCGGCCGTCTTCGGTGCCGTCATAAGCCATCAGGATGATCTTGTAGGGCATGGTGTTTCCTCCGGGCAGCCCCCCCAATCAATCGAGGAAAAAATCCGGCGCCAAAGGCCGGTCCGGCGCCACCGAATAACGGCTGAAATCGCTGAATCCTTCCTTGCGCAATACTTCCTCGTCTATGAAGAAGTTGCCGGTGCATTCCTTCGCGGGGAGGGTGAGTATCGCGTGGGCCGCGTCGGCCACGATGGTGGGCAGGCGGCAGTACTCCTTCTGCACGCGTCCGCCCAGCATGGCCACGGCGGCGGTGGCGATCACCGTCCGCG
>Ga0126373_10002686_pt1 | contig 13129 bp, 15 predicted proteins | sample PanSoiMetPlot_11_FD_92545 | JGI IMG/M metagenome (GOLD analysis project Ga0126373, IMG submission 92545) | Tropical forest soil microbial communities from Panama - MetaG Plot_11 | ecosystem: Environmental > Terrestrial > Soil > Tropical forest > Bulk soil | place: Panama | collected 2016-02-17
ATGGCATCGGGCCGGACGAGAAGCTGATCGTCTATACGGGTTCTTTTGTGACGCTGCAGGCGCTCGATCTGCTGCTCCAAGCCGCCGCCACGGTCGTGCGCGCGGTGCCGAGGGCGAAATTCCTCCTGGTCGGCGGAGAGCAAGCGGAAGTCGACAAGTTACGCTGCATGGCCACGCGGCTCGGCATCGTGGAGCACCTCATCCTCGAGCGTAGCCGCCCTCAGGGCGAAATCCCGGCCTACTTGGCCGCAGCCGACGCACTGGTGTCCCCGCGCGTGCAGGGCATCAACCCTCCCGGCAAGCTCCTTTCCTACCTGGCGGCCGGCAAGCCGCTGGTGGCGACCGATACGCTCGTCCACAATCAACTTCTGAACACCGACTGTGCGATCCTGACAACACCGGACGCCGAGGGCCTCGCGCACGGTCTGATACTGGCGCTCACTGACTCGGCGCTGGGCGTCCGGCTCGGGGAGGAAACCGGCAAGGCGCTCGTGCGACTCTGCGGCGAGAGCACCCGCCAGGCCGCCTACGAGGAGATTCTGTCTGCAGCCCGCCTCGCCGGCTCCGGCCGAGCGAAGCGCCGTGCGGGGCTGGTTACCCCTTCTTCACGGCCGTGACCGAGAACTTGTAGGCCAGGGCCTTCGCGAGGCCCTCCGGAAGCAGGTTGTACGCCGGCCGGAACAGACCGCGGTAGAGGAGCGCCTTCATGCCGTATCGCGCGACCGGGAGCGCTCGATGATGCTCGCGCACGGCTTCGACGATCTCGAAGCCATCGAACATGTCGAGAATCTCCCGATCCGTATACCACTCGTTGACCGGAGGGTCCTCGTCTTTGAACTCGACGTTTTCCCGGCCGAACCTCGAGAGGAAATGCATCCAGGACCCGCGGCGATAGAAATGCGAGATGATCGCCCTACCCCCGGGCTTCAGTATGCGGCGGATCTCCCTGATGGCGAGGGCGGCGTCTCCGGTTGCATGGACCACGCCGTTCGCCCATACAGCATCGAAACTGTCGTCGCGAAACGACAGAGAGAGAACGTTTTCCACCCGCACGTCTTCCGCTTGAACATTTTCCATCTCGAAATGGCAGCGTGTGAGGCTGACCGCCTGCGGCGTGAGGTCAGTGGCTGTGACGCGAGCCCCGCGGCGGATGAATTCGAGGCTGACATAGCCCAGGCCGCACCCGACCTCGAGAAGGCGCCGGCCCGAGAGCAACGCCGCTTCGCGCTCGATCCGCTCCATCAGCCAGGGGAACTTGAAGGGGCTCATCCATGGCCGGATATGATCGAAGAATGCCCGCGTGCCCGGCACGATGCGCGGGTCGCTTACATATTGAAATCCGAGTGTGTGAGCATCCCAGTAGTCACGAACGGCCGACGTCTGCTGCGCTCCCGCCCCCCCTGGCAACTCGATCGGACAAGTCTCCTCTATGACTTCGCGCATCGGGCGCCCCTTCAGCTTGGACCTGAAAACGGCCTCCACGCAAGATTCGCTCCTGCAAAGCAGGAGCCTTCGCTAGGCAGCTGTTGTGCCCGTGATGCGCTGAATGCAGGAAACAGTAACTTCACACCATCGGACGCAGCGCCGGGCGCAACAATTACAGCGGACTGTCCCTGAATGTTTCGGGCGCTCTTCGCATCGGAGTCCCTGCGCGCAGCCACGGCCTTGGGCATCGGAGGCACTGCCTTCGCCCTCGGGAGCCTGGTGCTCGCGCGAGTTCTGTCGCCGAATGAATACGGCCTGGTGTCGCTGTTCATTGGAATTGTCGCGGTCTGCGGCTTCATTGGCCCGCTGGGCCTCGACCTGGTGGTGGGTCGCAGAGGATTGCAGCTCGACTCCTCGTGGCGCCGGGCCGCCCTCGTCGCCTGTACGATAGTCGGCGTGGTCACCGCCGCCGTCGCGGCGATTGCATATCACCTCGCACTTCCACTGTTGACATGCGTGTTGCTGACAACTGCCGCGCGTGGCGTGATACAGGCGTGCGGTGCGCATTTTCAGGGACAGCGACAATTCCCGACTGCTCTCTGGATCCTGCAGCTGTCGAACTGGGCGTTGGTGCCGGTCGCCCTATGCAGCGCGCTGCTCGAATTCCGCACGGCGATCGGACCTTCGGCCCTCATCACCGTGGCCGCCCTGGCCGGCGCATCGGCGGCTTGGCTGCAGGTTGCCCGCCGGGAACGCCCCGCTACGCCGCAACCGACCCCGGCCAAGTCGTTGGGCGAGGCGCTCTCGCTCGTAACACTGGAGTCATCGAGCGCGGTGTTCATTCAGCTCGAGCGGCTGTTGCTCGTGCCCACGGTGGGCATCAGCGGTCTGGCGCTCTTCGGTGTGCTCGCGGCGCTCGTAGGCTCACCGTTCCGGCTGCTGCAGCAGGCGGCGCGATTCACCCTGGTCCCGTCGTTGCGCGCCGCCTCCGGGCCCGGAGAGCGACTGCGGCTGCTACGCCGCGAGATAGTGCTCGTCAGCCTCGTGAGCACTGCCGGCTCGGTTGTGATCTGGATTGCCGCTCCCCCGATCGTCCGTTGGTTCCTCGGAGGTCGTTACGAACTGCAGCCGGCCCTGGTGCTGGCCGCCATCGTGTCCGGCGTGCTCAAGGTATTCAGCGCATTCGTCTTTGCGAGCGTGATTGCCTTGGCACGAGAACGCAGCCTGCGGATCCTCGGGCTCCTCTCGTGGGCCTCGCTCGGTGTCAGCGTTGCGGGCGCGTTTGCGGCGATCCCCTGGGGGCTGGTCGGAGTGTTGTATGGAATCTCGCTCGGGTGGCTGATCCGTGCCATCTCGGCGACCTGGCTGGCGCTGCCTTACCTGCGTCTGCCGCGAACCACATACCAAAGCGTCAATTAAGACCATCGTGCAATCGCTCGGGGTCTCCTTCCCTGGTGGAATCACTATCGAATCCGATTCCACCTGCTGAGGGCGACATCATGAGCAACGAAGCATATATGCGGCAGCTCAAAGCCTGGGTCCTCGAGCATGCGAAGCGCGCCGTGCCCGTGGCGGCCGGCGCTGTCAGACCTGCCTAGTCCAACGCCAGCGAATTCGTCGTTTCGAACAGCTGCGCCAGCATGCTGCTCGCTGCGCTCCTGCCGCCTGATACGAAGGTGTCGTAACACCATGGTGCAATGGAGCGGCGCGCCGCTCACGACCTAGAGTTTCCGTGGCCGCATGGGGCCGTATCCCCTACCTCGAATTCTGACAAAAGGAGACATGACATGCCTGACACCAAACCCATTCGCCGCATCGCCATCATCGGAACAGGCGTGATCGGCGCGAGCCGCACCGGCCGGCGCGGGGCGCGGGCGATCGGGGAATAGGTGTACCACTCGCCAATTGAAAGAGTCGCGCTCGTGATCGCCACGAGTTGCATGCTCACCGGCTGCTCCATTGCCGGAGCACCCTCCTTCGAATTGTTCGGCGCCTTCTTCCCGGCATGGATGTTCTGTGCACTGTTCGGCGTCATCGGCGCGGCGGGCACCCGCGTGGTTTTGACGACTCCGCGCCTCAACGAAGTGATCCCTTTCCAGCTTGCGGTATGCACGGCCGCGGGCGTGATCCTGGGGCTGCTGGTATGGATAACGTTGTTCAGGTGACGCGAGACAACGCGCGCCACGCGAGCCGGTTCGTCTCGCCCGGCAAGCTCATAGTCCTCGCAATTGTGTCGGTGGCCGTAGTCGTCGCCCTCCTCTCGGCCTCCTGGGCCGCCGGACATCCTTCCTCGAGCGACGCCTCCATCGATGCAGACGTGGTGCATGTCGCACCCGAGGTCGGCGGGCGGGTCATCGAGCTTGATGTCCGCGAGAATTCGCGGGTCCGCCGCGGTGACATCCTGTTTCGCATCGATCCCCTGCGCTACCAGCTGCTGGTTTCCCAGGCGCAGGCGGACCTGGCGCTGGCCCAGGCGCAACTCGTCACCCAGACGAAGTACGTTTCGACGCAACGCTCCAACGCAATCATTGCGCGAGATCAGATAACCAGCGCCAAATCCGATTACGAGCTCGCGGGACGGACGGTGTCGCGCCTGAGCCCCCTGAGCGCAAAGGGATATGTACCCTACCAGCAGCTCGACCAGGCCGAAATCACCGCGCACGATGCCGCCACGCGGTTGCAGCAGGCCCGGACGCAACAGCTGGCCGCTGAAGAAGCCATCGATACGATTCGGGCGTCCGAATCGTTGGTCGCGGCCCGGGAATCGGCGCTCGCGCTCGCGCAGCGCAATTTACGGGATACGACTGTACGCGCGCAACACGACGGCCTGGTAGTTGGGCTCAACGTCTCCAGCGGCGAGTTCGTCGCTCCGGGGCAGTCGCTGTTCACCCTCATCAATACCGAGGAATGGTTCGTCTCCGCCGATCTCCGCGAGACGAATCTCGCCTCGGTGCACGCCGGCGACTGCGTAACGGCGTATTCGATGATCGATCGCCGCCTGGCGATACGGGGAATTGTCGACAGCATCGGCTGGGGCGTGCTCGATCAGGATCAGGTCGATCTGCCCCGCTCGGCTCCTTATGTCGAGCGCTCGCTCAACTGGGTGCGCGTGGCGCAGAGATTCCCGGTGCGCATCCGCCTCGAAAGCCCACCTCCACGGGTCATGCGGCTGGGGGCGACCGCAGTAGTTGAGATCAACCATGGCCCTCAATGCCGTTGAGCGGCCCGGCCTTCTGCACACGAGCTGGTTGCGGCTGCTCGCGCCAAGCACGGAGCGCCTCGAGTTTGCCCTACGACTGGCGCTGATATGCAGCATCACGACACTGGTGATGGAGATCTATCAAAATCCGGAGCCGGCGCTCGCGGCCTACGTCGTCTTTTTCTTCAACCGCCCGGAGCGGACCGTCAGCCTCATTCTGAGCGTCGCCTTCCCGCTCATCATTGCCGCCACTCTCACACTGATCCTGCTGGTGTCGAATCTGGTATTGGACGACCCCATGTGGCGCGTGATCAGCATTGCCGTCATCTCATTCACACTGTTGTTCCTCGCCTCGGCCAGCGTGCTGCGGCCCGTCGCCGGGACAATTGCCATGATCGTCGGTTATGTACTCGACCAGTTCGGGCGAATTCAGACTGGTGAGCTCGCCACCCGCGCTCTTCTCTACACCTGGCTCTTCATAGCCATTCCGGCGGGTGTATCGCTCGTCGTAAATCTTCTATTGGCGCCCGCTCCGCGCCGTATCGCCGAGCAGGCCATCGCCGATCGCCTGAAATTGTGCGCGGCCGTGTTGCGTCGGGCAGAGAGTCGCCTCAGCTCCGAGCTTGCGGCCAGGGTCCGCGAGGGAATGGCGCCCATCCTCGAACAGCTGAAACTGGCGGCGATGGAAAAGAGCGCGCCGCTGAAGCAGCTCGGCGCCCTCAAGCAGGCGGCGCTGTCCTGCTTCGCCCTGATGAGCGCGGTTGCTGCTCTGGCCGCAAGCCCGGAAGTCGAATTGCCGGAAGCGACGCGCGTGAACGTCGCCGACACACTGGATCAGATGGCGACCGTCGTACGGCGAGGTAGCTTTCCGCGCGAAGTCTCTCTGGACCTGCCCTCGGAAGCGAGCCTGTCACCTCTTGCTCGCGACCTGTTGGTTACAGTGCGCGACTCCGCGATGCGCTTTGCGGAGTCGGACAGTCCCGCGCCCGCGCAAGCACCCTCCACAAAGAAGGGAGGATTCCTGGTTGCGGACGCGTTCACGAATCCCGAGCACGTGCAATACGCCCTGAAGACCACCGCGGCGGCCGTGTTCTGCTATCTGCTCTATTCACTGCTCGACTGGCCCGGAATCCATACGTGCTTTCTCACCTGCTACCTCGTCGCCCAGACTACAGCGGCGGAATCGGTGGAGAAGCTATCCCTGCGCATCGTCGGCTGCCTCATCGGCGCCGCCGCCGGTACCGCCGCGATCGTGTTTCTGCTTCCCGCCCTCACATCGATTGGGGGCCTGATGATCGCAGTGTTCATTGGTGCCTATGCCGGCGCGTACGTGGCCGCAGGAGGTCCCCGCATCAGCTACGCGGGCTTCCAGATCACCTTCGCCTTCTTCCTATGCATCATCCAGGGCTCCGGGCCCGCATTCGATCTGACCGTCGGCCGCGATCGCACGATCGGAATCATCATTGGAAATCTCGTCGCATATTTCGCGCTCGCGCACGTATGGCCGGCGTCCATTAGCGCCCGCGTGGATTCGGCACTTGCCGCGGCGCTCAGGCAACTGGCAAAGATCGCTTCCACGAAGGAGCCTCGCGAGCGGCGCTTGCTGACATCTCAAGTACAAAGCACCTTGGGAGAGGCCGAGAGCGCTGTCGAGCTGGCCCATTACGAACCGCCCTCCATTCGCAACCCCGACGCGTGGCTGGCAGCTCGGCGACAGGCGGTCGAGCACAGTCAATCGCTGAGCACCTGGCTCCTTCTCAGTGCCGATACGCGCGGACCAGCGCAAGTTGGCGCCGCCATGCGCCTGGAAAGCCTTGCGATGCGCCTCACGGGATCGTCCGCTGCGCAGCCTGTTGCGCCGGCGGCGGTGGACTCGGCTCAGGAATCCCAGACGCTCCCTGCCCGGGTAGCGAGCCGCTTACAAGCACTCGAGGAGGCCCTGGTGCCGGACGCCCAGGAGATCGAGGGTATCTCTCATGCGCACGCCTGAGAGGATCGGATTTGCGTCGCTGCTGGCGCTGCTGGCGGGCTGCGCTACCTCATCCCTCAACCTGGCTCCGGCGGCGCCAAATGTGCCGTGGACGCCGGCAACCGGCTCCGACGGCGGAATCGTTGCGGGTACTCCACCGTCCAAAACTGCGCCGAGAAACCGCTCGTACGTTCTGCCCTCCAATGCAAAGGCCGCGGGACAGTTGCCTACGCTCCCGGGTCTGGACAAGTCCCATGCGTACACGCTGCCGGAGCTGATCGACCTGGCCGAATCGAACAATCCGCTGACCAGGGTGGCGTGGGAAAACGCGCGCGCTGCCGCGCTGGCAACCGGGATCGCCAGGGCCGCATACCTTCCCAACCTGTCGGCCAGCGTCGTCGGGGCCTACCAGACGGGCAACAACCGCGTAACCGTGGGCGGAAGGCAGGCCAGTCACAATTCCTCCCTGCACGGGTCGATCTCCACCCTCTCGGTTCAGTGGCTGTTATTCGACTTCGGCGAGCGCGCCGCAACTGTCTCTGCCGCGGAGCAAGGCTCGGTGATCGCCGACGTCGGCTTTACCGCCGTGCATCAACAGTTGATCTACCGAGTCTCTTTGGCCTACTACGTTTGCATGGCCTCCCGGGCGCGGGTCGCCTCCGCGGAAAAAGCTCTGCGAAACGCCCGCGACGTGCAGGCGGCAGCGGAGTCGCGTCACGCGCACGAGGTAGGCACGATCGTGGAAGTGGCCCAGGCGCGCCAGGGCACCGCGCAGGCGGAGCTCGCTCAGGTGGAGGCCATCGGCCAGGCGCAGGACAGCTATGTTGCCCTCCTCGCCGCGATGGGTGTTTCCCCGCTGACTCGAATCAAAATCGCCCCTCTCAGCCGACGCAGGCTTTCGCCGGCTCTCATGCAGCCCATCGATCAGATCGTGACGGACGCTCTCGCCCGCCGTCCGGATATCCTCAGCGCCTACGCGGCGCACCAAGCGAGTCTCGACAGGCTCAGGGCGGCCCAAGCGGAATTCATGCCCAAAGTATTCCTCTCCGTCACAGGGTCCTACTCGTCAAGCACATCGAACGTTTCCTCAATCCCGGGTTTCGGCCAGTCGGCCGCCACGCTCGATATCCCGGCGACTCATGTGGGTGCCACCGTTCTTCTCGGCGTAACGGTTCCGATTTACGACGGCGGCGTTCGACGCGCGCTCGAGGGACAAGCACGGGCAGATGAGGCTGGCACGGACGCGACGCTCGATGAAGTTCGTGACGAGGCGACGCGCGAGATCGTTGGGGCGGCCAATCACGTCCGCACGAGTCTGTCGGCTCTGGACGCGGCTGACGCCCTGAGGTCAGCCGCCCAGATAAGCTTCGATGCTGCACTCGATGCCTATCGGAATGGAGTCGGATCGATCACCGACGCGACTCGCGCGCAGACGGCCCTGCTCGAATCTCAGAACGCCGCGACCGACGCGTACAGTGCAGCCTTGTCGTCCGCGGCCACACTCGCTCTGGCGGCGGGCACACTCGGCACCGCTCCCGAGTAGCCCCAATACCATGGTGCAATCGATTCCGGCGTTTGCCTCTGTTGGGATAGATCGAGTCGGACGCACCGCCCACAACACCACCGCTGGAGGGAGCTTCGAATCATGATCACGTCCACAAGCATATTCGATCCGGCGGGTCCGGTCGGAGCAGGCGATCGGATCATTCTTCTGGACGCGCTCGCGATCATGCTCGTGATCGTCATCCCGACCATCGTCTGCATTCTGGCATTTGCCTGGTGGTACCGGGCCGGCAATCGCCGCGCGACCTACGCACCGCAGTGGGCATACTCCGGCCGATTGGAGCTTCTCGTCTGGTCCATTCCGATCCTCACCGTGTTCTTTCTTGGCGGCGTAGCCTGGGTCGGCTCCCACGATCTCGACCCCGCCCAGCCCCTGGTCTCGCGGAACGCGCCGCTCGAGGTCGATGTCGTCGCGCTCGACTGGAAGTGGCTCTTCATCTACCCGACGAAGCACATTGCCAGTATCAATCGCCTGGTTCTCCCGGTGGGCACGCCCGTGCACTTTCGCCTGACCTCGGCGACGGTTTTCAACGTGTTCTTCGTACCGCAGCTCGGGAGCGAGATCTACGTGATGGACGGCATGGTCACGGAGCTCAATCTGCAGGCCGATCGGCCCGGCACGTATTTGGGGCTCGCTGCGCATTTCAACGGGGACGGGTTTTCGGACATGACATTCCACACGGATGCGGTGTCTCCCGAAGAATATTCCCAGTGGGTCGCGACGGCACAAGCAGGCGGACCGATACTGGATGAGGCGGCCTACAGGACGCTGCTCCGACAGTCATCCAACGTCGCCCCCTATACCTACCGGACGGTGAGCACGGGCCTCTTCGAGACCATTGCCTCCCAGCGCCTGCCGCCGGGCCAAGGGCCTCGGGTGACACACGTCTCTGCACACATCAACGCCTCGAAGGAGGGATAACCATGCTCGGCAACCTCACCTTGCAGGCGATTCCATTACATGAGCCGATCCCGCTCATCACCGGAGCGGTCGTCGTCCTGATGATCGCGGCCGTCCTGGCGTGGGTCGTCCTGAAGGGCTATCTGCCCTACCTCTGGCGCGAATGGATCACCAGCGTCGACCACAAGCGCATCGGGGTGATGTACTGCGCGCTCGGGGGAGTGATGCTGCTACGCGGCTTCAGCGACGCCCTCATGATGCGCTCACAGCAGGCGCTCGCGTTCCACTCCGGCGGATACCTGCCGCCGGATCACTACGATCAGATCTTCTCCGCGCACGGCACGATCATGATCTTCTTCGTCGCCATGCCGTTCGTGGTGGGCCTCATGAACTTCGTCGTGCCCCTGCAGCTCGGCGTGCGCGACGTGGCCTTCCCGACTTTGAACTCGGTGAGCTTCTGGCTCACCTGCGCCGGCGCGCTCCTCGTCAATGTCTCACTGGTCGTCGGCAATTTCGCCCGCACCGGCTGGCTGCCCTTCGCGCCGCTCTCCGAATTGCGCTTTTCGCCCGATGTCGGCGTCGACTATTACCTGTGGTCCATACAGATATCGGGGATTGGGACGCTCATGGGCGGCATCAACCTGGTGACCACGATACTCAAGTGCCGTGCGCCGGGCATGAGCTATATGCGCATGCCGGTCTTCTGCTGGACGGCCCTCGCGGCGAACCTGTCGATCGTCGCGGCCTTCCCCATCCTCACCGCCACACTCGCCATGCTGCTGCTCGACCGTTACCTCGGTTTTCACTTCTTCACCAACGAGGCCGGCGGCAATCCCATGATGTTCATGAACCTCATCTGGCTGTGGGGACACCCCGAGGTCTACATCCTCGCCATGCCGGCATACGGCATCTTTTCGGAGGTGGTCGCGACCTTCTCCGGCAAGCCTCTCTTCGGCTATCGCTCGATGGTCATGGCGACCATGGCAATCTGCGTGCTCTCCCTCCTGGTCTGGCTGCATCACTTCTTCACCATGGGAGCGGGAGGGGACGTCAACGCCTTCTTCGGCATCATGTCGATGATCATCGCGATACCCACCGGCGTGAAGATCTACAACTGGCTCTTCACGATGTTTCGAGGGCGGGTGCGCTTCACCAGCCCGATGCTCTGGACGGTCGGCTTCCTGGTTACATTCACGATCGGCGGCATGACCGGCGTCCTGCTTGCGGTACCGCCCGCCGACTTCGTGCTGCACAACTCGCTCTTCCTCGTCGCGCACTTTCACAATGTGATCGTCGGCAGCGTGATCTTTGGCGTCTTCGCAGGCTACACCTACTGGTTCCCGAAGGCGTTCGGCTTCACGCTCGATGAGCGGCTGGGGAAGGCGGCGGCCTGGTGTTGGATCGTTGGGTTCTGGTTGGCGTTCGCACCCCTTTATGTAGTCGGCCTGGAAGGGATGACGCGGCGCCTGCAGCACTACGACAACCCGGAATGGTATCCCTGGATACTCGTGGCCGGCGTTGGAGCCCTGGTGGTCCTCTGTGGCATCGTGCTGCAGATCGCGCAGTTGGTCGTCTCGATTCGCTCACGCCATCTGCGCACCGACGTTACGGGAGATCCCTGGGACGGACGGACGCTCGAGTGGGCCATCCCGTCACCCCCGCCCCTCTTCAACTTTGCAGTGCTGCCGAACGTCAAGGGCGAGGAGCCGTACTGGGGCATGAAGAGCAAGGCGCGTGAAGCGATGCACTTGAGCGCGGAGCCGGCCTACGAGGCAATCGAGGCCCCGCGCAATACGCCGACCGGGTTCATCACGGCGTTCTTTGCGGTCGTAGTCGGCTTCGCCCTCATCTGGCACATCTGGTGGATGGCCATCCTGGGCCTCATCGGCTCCTTCGCGACCTTCATCGCATTTGCCTGGCGCGATGTGGCCGAGAAGATCATTCCGCGCGAGGAGGTGGCCCGCATCGACCGGGAAAACCGTGCCGCCCGTGCCTTTGCCCTGCAGGAGACTACCCCGTGAGCGCCCCAAGCACCGCACTGCGATTGCCCGTGACCCCGGCCGTCATCGAACGGCGCACCGATGAGTTGGCGGAGCAATATGTCGATGCCCCCGGGCACGGTGAAGGGGGTCCCGCTTCCAAGCGCATCGTCGTCGGGTATGGCTTCTGGGTCTTCATACTCTCCGACATCGTGATGTTCTCGGCGTTCTTCGCCGGATACGCCGTGCTCGGCCACGCGACGGCGGGCGGACCGGGCGCGGCGCAACTCTTCGATCTACACAACGTTGCCGTCGAGACGGTGTGCCTGCTGCTCTCGAGCTTCTGCTGTGGGATGGCGAGCCTCGCCGTCGAGCAGCGCAATCAGCTGTTCACCCAGATCGCGCTCACCGCCACGGGTCTGCTCGGGCTCGCCTTCCTCGCGCTCGAGATTCGCGAGTTCGCCGGACTCGTGGCCGTCGGTGCAGGTCCCTCCCGCAGCGCCTTTCTCTCCTCGTTCTTCGCCCTGGTCGGCTGCCACGGCGCGCACGTCACGGCGGGTCTGCTGTGGCTCGGCACGATGATGGCGCAGATCTATACCAAGGGCTTTCGCCCCGACATCGGCCGGCGATATCTCTGCTTCAGTCTTTTCTGGCATGCCCTGGACATCATCTGGGTCGCTATCTTTACGATGGTCTATCTGATGGGAGTGCGCACATGACTGAACGAATGTTGGACGTCGCTCCCGGATACGGCGATGGGCGCAAGTCCATCGGCACGGGCTTCATCAGCTACCTCGTGGGCGTCGCGGTTGCCCTGGCGCTCACCGCCGCCTCCTTCTGGGCGGCCGGTACGCATTCCATTTACGGGCCCGGCGTGCCAGCCGCCCTGGTGACGCTGGCAATCGCCCAGATGGGCATTCACCTGGTCTTTTTCCTGCACATCACGACGGCGCCGGACAACACGAACAACGTGCTCGCCCTCGCCTTCGGGATTTTCATCGTGTTCCTGGTCCTGGTCGGATCAATATGGATCATGGCGCATCTCAGTCACATGATGATACCGATGCCCATGCAGCGGTGACCGAAATGCGAATCGCGCTTTTATGCATAGCGCTGGCGCTCGCTGGCGGTGTCTTTATCACGATGCTGGTTTCCATCCGGCGCCACCGCTCCCATGCGGCAGGAGTCGGCCACGAGCCTGCCGTCGTCGAATATGCCTGGGCCGTGGTTCCCTGGATCATCGTGGCCCTCTTTCTGGCGCAGACGGTGTACAACATCATCGCGGCAGGCTGAACACCCGGCCCTCTGATGGCTTCCAGTCTCCTCGCCCACCGCGCGCCGGAGGTCAGACAGGCCTCGCAGGCGACGGCAGCGCTCCTGAAGCGCTATCTGGCGCTTACGAAGCCGAGGATCACAGCGCTGATCACCTTCACGGCGCTGGTGGGAATGCTCCTCGCGGCCCCTACGATCCCCACCTGGTCAGTGTTGCTATGGGGAGGCGTCGGCATCGCTCTTTGCTGTGCGTGCGCGGCGGCCCTCAACCAGGTCTTCGAGTGCGCTACGGACTCACGCATGTCCCGGACCCGCGGTCGGCCCCTCCCCAAGGGGCAGTTGCGCGTACGTCATGCGCTTACGTTCGCCATCGCCCTCGGCCTTGTCGGAACGACCATCCTGATTCTGTGCGTCAACCCGCTGACCGCGATTCTGACGTTCGCCACGCTGATCGCGTATACGCCGTGCGGATGAATCGCCGCCATGGCGAGGCGCTCGCCATGCGCACCTTTCGCTTCTCCATATGGTATCTCGTGTGGTTGTTCGCGCTCCTGTTGAGCGACCACTATCTCCTGTTCCTCAGGTTCTTGCCCGTTTGAGGAATTCGCCGCCGACAGGCTCGCCAGGTCCTGTACACGGCAATGGTGGCCGCTTCCGGCGTTCCTTCCCATAGGACCTAGGTATCGGAGTGGGCGCGCATCCCCTGAAGAAAAGTGCCGGCAGGTCGCAAGCTGACCGGCCGGCGAGGTTGCGGAGCACGATGGGGGTAGTAGTCGTGGTCCGCTGCGGGCGCATGAAGGCCCGCGGTTCCGCTGTCGACG
>Ga0126373_10002689_pt1 | contig 13122 bp, 13 predicted proteins | sample PanSoiMetPlot_11_FD_92545 | JGI IMG/M metagenome (GOLD analysis project Ga0126373, IMG submission 92545) | Tropical forest soil microbial communities from Panama - MetaG Plot_11 | ecosystem: Environmental > Terrestrial > Soil > Tropical forest > Bulk soil | place: Panama | collected 2016-02-17
ACCAGCGGGCAGGACGTGCTGGTCTACGGCGCGACCGGCGCCATCGGATCGGCGGCGGTCCAGCTGCTAAAGACTATCGGCGCCGCCGTGACGGCCGTCTGCGCCACGGATCACGTGGATCTCGTTCGCGGCCTAGGCGCCGACCGCGTGCTCGACTACACCGCCGGTGAGTTCGCGACCGACGCCCACCAATACGATGTTGTCTTTGATGCTGTAGGCAAGGCTTCGTTTGGTGAATGCCGAAGGTTGCTGAAGCCACGCGGCGTCTATATGTCAACCGGCGCAGGGCCTGGCGGCCAGAACCTCATCTTGCCGGTCGTCTCACCGTTGCTGCGCGGCGCGAGAGTCCTCTTCTCGTACCCGAAGATTGACCAGGCGATGGTCGGCTACTTCCGCGACCTGATGGAGTGTGGACGATTCAGGCCCCTAATCGATAGGCAATTCCCGCTAACGGACATAGTGTCCGCGTACCGCTACGTCGAGACGGGCCAAAAGATCGGTAACGTGGTCATCCGCGTCGACTCGCCGCTCTGACCCTGAGCCAGTCCTCGGGCTCGTCCTCGTTCGTCGCGAGCACCGCGAGCAGCGGCGTCTCCTCGAAGGTTGCGACTGGTCGCTGGCTCTTTCCGGCCGTGGCCAGGACGTCGACGTCACGCACCGGGGACGGCGTTCTGCTTGGCGGCGGCGGTAGCGCCTCAGCGGGGATTCCGTCTGACCGGTCGACACCCACCCAACGCCGCAACTCGCTTTCGTGCTCGGGATCGGCCGCAAGGTCGCGGCCAACACATGCCGCGAGTACGAGTACCCGCCGGACGTCGGCTTGGTTCAACATGCGCAGAGTATGGCGAATCTGGAATCGAGCCGCTAGGCCCTGTCAGTTTGCGTCGCAGGCGCGCTGGCGATGCTTCCCGATTGCTAGGTTCTGAAGATCCGGAGCCCTGAGGAGGCCCGCGATGTCTGACATGACCGACAGCCCGCCCGGAGTCACGACCAAGATCAGCCCGCGTACATTCGCGGACACTGTGTCGCGGCTGACCAGCATCCTTGCCGCGAAGGGCATGAAGACCTTCGCGGTCATCGATCAGCGCGCCGAGGCACGCGGCGCCGGGCTGGACCTGCGCGACACCACCCTGGTCTTGTTCGGCAACCCAGCAGCCGGCACGCCGGTCATGACGGCCGCGCCGCTCTCCGCGCTCGATCTGCCCCTCAAGGTGCTGATTTGGGCCGACGACGGCCAGGTGAAGGTGTCCTACGTACCGCCAGCCGAACTCGAGCGCCGGTACGAGCTCAGCACTGACCTGGCAGCCAGACTTGCAGGTATCAACGCCCTAACCGACACGCTCGTCGCCCCCTGATCGCAACGCGGCGATCGCGCCGCATCTACCCGCCGCACTAACGAATGGGTCACCACATGCTTATCGATACCGCCGCCCACGTATCGGCGGATCCCGCTCGCGTCGAAGCTGCCGCTGTCGCCGCCGAAGCCGACGGCTATGACGGCTTCGGCGTGCCCGAGACAAGGCACGACGCCTTTGTCTCCCTGGCGTTGGCCGCGCGAGCGACCGCGTCCATCACGCTGCAGTCGGTCATCGCCGTCGCCTTTGCGCGCAACCCCATGAGCCTGGCCGTGCTGGCGAACGACATGCAGCTGCTGGCTGAAGGCCGTTTCCACCTCGGCATCGGCTCGCAGGTCAAGCCGCACATCGAGCGGCGGTTCGCCATGCCGTGGAGCCACCCGGCTGCGCGGATGGAAGAGTTCATCGTCGCGGTCCGCGCAATCTGGCACAGCTGGGAAACCGGCGAGAAGCTGGCGTTTCGCGGCCAGTTCTATCAGCACACGCTCATGACCGACTTCTTCAACCCGGGCCCGAATCCGCACGGCAATCCGCCAATCTTCCTCGCGGCCGTCGGTGACCGGATGACGGCCGTGGCGGGCCGCGTGGCTGATGGGATGCTCTGCCACAGCTTCACCACCGAGGCATACCTGCGCGAGCGCACGCTGCCTGCGCTCCGATCTGCCCGCGCGAGCCTCGACGACTTCACGCTCTGCCTGCCCGTGTTCGCCGCCATCGCGGACGACGACAAGACACTCGCCGCGGCGCAGGCGGCGGTGCGCGCTCAGATCGCCTTCTACGGCTCAACCCCTGCCTATCGGCCCGTTCTTGACCTGCACGGCTGGGGCGAGCTGCACGAACGGCTGAACGTCCTGTCCAGACGGCAGGAGTGGGCTCAGATGGGCGGCCTGATCACCGACGAGGTGCTGGACGCCTTCGCCGTCAGCGGAACCCCGGTGGAAGTGGCCACGGCGGTGCAGCACCGGTACGGCGACGTCATCGACCGGATCTCGATCTACACCCCGCAGCCACCGGGCCGCGCCGCGCTGCGGACGGCGACGGCCGCACTACGCGCCGCGACCGGTGACGAGGCGTCCTAATGCCCGATAACGCGTCGGGACCAATGACCCGCTGACTGCGAACGAATGGCTCTGCTAACGGCGGCCAGGCCTTGCCAGGCTGAAGGGAGACAAAGGGCTGACACGTAATGGCCGCCCGGAAAGAGAGGTTCAGATGTCCGGCATCGTTGTAGGCATTGATGGATCGCACAATGCCAGCCGCGCGCTGGAGTGGGCGATGACCGAAGCCGCGATCCGCAAGGCCCCGCTGACGGCCATTGCCGTCAACTCCGTCCCGGCGAGTTACTGGTCGGGCGCGCCGGTCGAGCTGCCCGGTGACCAAGAGAGGGTCGCCGAGATCCGCAAGACCGCCGAAGCGGCCGTCGCTACGACCGCCGAAGGGCTTGGCGCCGACCGGCCGGAGTCAGTGACCGTGACCGCGATCAGCGGATTCCCCGCCCAGACGCTAATCGACGCATCGCGCAATGCCGACCTGCTCGTGGTCGGGACCAGGGGAGGTGGCGGATTCGTGCCGCTAGTCCTTGGCTCCGTCTGCAACCAGGTCGTGCATCACGCCCACTGTCCGGTCGTGGTTGTGCCGTCCGCCAAGTAGCTCGCGTCCAACTGTGGCCGCCAGGATCTGATCCTGGCGGCCACAGTTGCCTGGGCCATCGGTGCTTCGACCGCAGTGCGCGCATCTCCACCCTCGGGCCTTAGGTCCGCCTGGCGGCGGACGACCGGCCCTGCTCGCATGAGTGCTAGCACCTGATTCTGTACCTGACGAGACGAGATCCGTCTGCCCTCACGCGGAGGTAGAAGCAGTGAAAGCAGCAGTAGTCCGGCAGTTCGGCGAGCCGCTGGTGGTGGAAGACAGGCCTATACCGGAGCCCGGGCCAGGCCAAGTGAGCGTCCGCATGCTGGCGTCTGGACTATGCCACACGGACATTCACGCAGCCAGCGGCGACTGGCCGGTCAAGCCGACGCCGCCATTCGTTCCTGGGCACGAAGGAGTCGGGAGTGTCCACGCACTCGGCGCCGGTGTCACCACACTCGCTGTGGGTGACACGGTTGCAGTCCCGTGGCTCGGCTACGCCTGCGGTGAATGCAAGCACTGCCGCACCGGCTGGGAAACGCTGTGTTTGCGGCAGCAGAACACGGGCTATTCGGTCGACGGCGGCTTCGCGGAGTACTTCCTTGCCGACGCCGAGTTCGCGGCGCCCGTCCCGGCCGGCCTGAGCCCGGTTGACGCCGCGCCGCTGACCTGTGCCGGGGTCACTACCTACAAGGCCGTCAAGGTCGGTAACGTACGGCCAACCGATCTGGTCGCCATCTCCGGGGTCGGTGGCCTTGGTCACCTGGCGCTGCAGTACGCAAAGATCTTCGGCGGCACAGTTGCCGCGATCGACGTGACGGACGAGAAGCTGCAGCTGGCCAAGGACCTTGGCGCTGACTTCGTCATCGACGCCAGGACCGAGAATCCTTCCGACGTGCTGCAGGCCCACGGCGGAGCCGACGTAGCTATCGGGCTAGCGGTTGACGACAGGTCCTTCGCGACGGCATACGCCGGACTTCGACGGGGCGGCAGGCTCGTACTCGTCGCCCTGCCAGCCGCCGGGACCCTCAGCATCCCGGTCTTCGACACCGTGCTTGGCGGCATCTCCGTGATCGGCTCGATCGTCGGCACGCGCGCCGACCTTGCCGACGTGTTCGCGCTCCACGCCTTGGGACGGACCCGTGTGATCTACGAGACTCGCAACCTCGCGGACGTCAACGAGTCAATCGACGACGTCCTGCACGGCAGGGCAAGAGCACGCATCGTCCTTGAGCCCTAGTCGGCGGCATCTTCGCGGCGGCCAGTCGCCCTGGGCCGGCCGCCGCGAGAGTCCGAAGGACTAGGTGCGACTCTGAGAACGTGCGAAGGATCCCCAACAGGCCACTTCGAGCCCGGGACAGCACAAATAACGGGGCCAGCATGGAGAGAGGCGAGGCGGGTCAATGTCAACTAGCGACGGCGCCGGGCCGCGGGTCGTTGTGGGCGTCGACGGCTCGGCCCAGTCGGTCGAGGCGCTGCGCTGGGCGGCCGCTTACGCCGCGGCAACGGGGGCGTCCATCGAAGCGGTGATGTCGTGGCATTTCCCGACCGCGGCCGGAGTAGTTCCACCAGCGATCGCGTCCCAGCCGATCACCGACGAGGTTCGCGCCAGCATGCTCGAGGCACTCGACAAGACGCTGGTCGCTGTGTTTGGCCCGGCCACGCCGCCCAGCGTGCAGGCACGAGTCACCTACGGCCACCCGGCCGTGGTGCTGGTCGAGGAATCACGAAACGCCGACCTGCTCGTCGTGGGCAACCGCGGTCAGGGGGCGTTCGCGGGAATGCTCACCGGCTCAGTAAGCATTCACTGCGTGAACAACGCTTACTGTCCGGTCGTCGTTGTCCGGGGCGCGCCATGACCGTGCGCCAACTAGGCACAGACGTGGCCGACTCGGGCGTGCTGCGGGGCTCCATCGTCGCACCGCTCGTCGGGTGCGACGATGGAGCCCGGTGCCTGCTGAGCTCGCCGGAATAGTTACGTCCGGTTGCGCCCAAGACCCTCACTGAGGAGGTCCGCATCACCATGCAGGAAGCACTGGACAAGGCACTGGCTGGCGGTGCGGCATGACCGCGATCATGCAGACCGAGCGGCTGTCGCCGGCCGACGCCCAGATCCTGGACAGGTACTGGCGCGCCGCGAATTATCTCTCGGTTGGCCAGATCTACCTGATGGACAACCCGCTGCTGACTGAGCCGCTGCGGCCCGATCACATCAAGCCGAGGCTGCTTGGCCACTGGGGCACAACCCCCGGCCTGAACTTCGTCTGGGCGCACCTTAACCGGGTCATCAAGGTTCACGACATCGCGATGATGATCGTGATCGGACCCGGTCACGGCGGACCGGCCGCGCTCGCCAATACCTGGCTGGAAGGTAGCTATACCGACGTCTACACCGGCGTGCAGCGTGACGAGAACGGTATGCGGCACCTCTTCCGGCAGTTCTCGTTTCCAGGCGGGGTGCCGAGTCACGTCGCACCGGAAACGCCGGGATCGATCCACGAGGGCGGCGAACTCGGCTACTCGCTCGCACACGCGCACGGCGCGGCCTTCGACAACTCAAACCTCGTCGTCGCCTGCGTCGTCGGCGACGGCGAGGCGGAGACCGGCCCGCTGGCCACGAGCTGGCACTCGCACCGATTCATCGACCCGGCCACCGACGGCGCCGTGCTTCCTATCCTGCACCTGAACGGCTGGAAGATCGCCAACCCAGCCGTGCTGGCTCGGCTGCCCGAGGATGAGCTCGACGCCCTGTTGCGCGGATACGGCTACGAGCCTGCGTACGTGACTAGCGAGGACGACCACGTTCCTCATCTTGAAATGGCAGCGACACTGGACGCGGCGATGGCGCGGATCCGGAGCATCCAGGACCAGGCCAGGGCAGGCCGCCGTCGGCCGGGCCAGCTCGAGCCTGGTCGGCCGTACGCCCAGCGTTGGCCGATGATCGTGCTGCGTACTCCGAAGGGCTGGACTGGACCAAAGGTGGTCGATGGGCTGCCGGTCGAGGGCACCTGGCGCGCGCATCAAGTACCGCTGGCTCAAGTGCGGACGAACCCGGCGCATCTACGCCAGCTCGAGGAGTGGATGCGGTCCTACCGACCGGCCGAGCTGTTCGGCGCCGACGGCAGACCGCACGATGACCTGGTCACGCTCGTGCCGAACGGCGAGCTGCGGCTGGGATCGACGCCGCACGCCAACGGCGGCGTTCTGCTGCGCGACCTGGACCTGCCCGATTTCCGCGACTACGCCGTCCCCGTGCCTGAGCCCGGCGGCAGCAACTCCGAGCCGACGCGGGTGCTTGGCTACCTACTGCGCGACGTACTCCGCCACAACGCCCAGCAGCGCAACTTCCGCATCTTCGGCCCGGACGAGACGGAGTCCAACCGGCTCAGCGCGGTGCTCGAGGCGACAAGCAAGACGTGGGAAGAGGCGACGCTGCCGGTCGACGTCAACCTGGCGCCTGACGGCCGGGTCATGGAGATTCTTTCTGAGCACACCTGCCAGGGTTGGCTAGAGGGCTATCTGCTGACCGGCAGGCACGGGCTGTTCTCCTGCTACGAGGCCTTCATCCACATTGTCGACTCGATGTTCAACCAGCACGCGAAGTGGCTGAAGGTGTCCAGGCATCTGCCCTGGCGGCGGCCAGTCGCGTCGCTGAACCTCCTGCTGACGTCGCACGTTTGGAGGCAGGACCACAACGGCTTCAGCCACCAGGACCCGGGCTTCATCGACCACGTGATGAACAAGAAGGCTGAGGTAATTCGCGTCTACCTGCCCCCGGACGCCAACACCCTGCTGTCGGTCGCCGACCACTGCCTGCGCAGTCGCGATTACGTCAACGTCGTCGTAGTCGGGAAGCAGCCATCGCCCGACTGGCTGGACATGGACGCAGCCGTGTTGCACTGCACGCGGGGCGCTGGTATCTGGGAATGGGCGAGCACCGACCAGGACGGTACAGAGCCGGAAGTCGTGCTGGCCTGCGCTGGCGACGTGCCGACTCTCGAGATACTCGCTGCCACCGACATCCTCCGGCGCGAGCTGCCCGACCTCAAGGTCCGGGTCGTCAACGTCGTGGACCTGATGCGGCTTGAGCCAGCGACCGAGCACCCGCACGGCATGAGCGACCCGGAGTTCAACGGGTTGTTCCCGCCGGACCGGCCGGTGATATTCGCGTACCACGGCTACCCCTGGCTCATCCACCGCCTGACTTACCAGCGCGCCGCGCACGACCAATTCCACGTGCGCGGTTACCGGGAAGAAGGCACGACCACCACGCCGTTCGACATGCTCGTGATGAACGATATGGACAGGTTCCACCTGGTCATGGACGTGATCGACCGCGTCCCCGGCCTCGCGGAGCGGGCCGGCCAGCTTCGCCAGCGGATGACGGATACGCTGGCGCGCCACCACGTCTGGACCCGCGAGCACGGCGAAGACCTGCCTGAGGTCAGCAACTGGAAGTGGACCCAGTTCCCGAAGCCAGCCCCATCGTGACCGCGGCCCGATGACGCTCGTCGCTGTCGTCAACGCCGGGTCGAGCAGCCTCAAAGTGCGCCTGCTTGGCCCCGATGATGTGGTGGCGGACTCGCTGGATCTCGACCGCTGGGAGGGCAGCCCTGACCAGCCCGAGCTCGCCGACTTCCTGGCGGGCGCGTGCGCCGACGCCGCCGTCGTCGGTCATCGCGTGGTGCACGGCGGCACGAAGTTCAGCCGGGCTGTGCTCATTGATGACGGCGTCGTTGCGGCCATTGGTCAGCTAACCGACCTGGCCCCGCTGCACCAGCCCCGCGCGCTCGCTGGCATTGCCGCAGCGCGACGCGCCCTGCCCGGCACGCCAGCCGTCGCGTGCTTCGACACCGCGTTTCACGCCGAGATGCCTCCAGCCGCCGCCCTGTACGCGCTGCCACCGGTGTGGACACAGCGATACGGCCTGCGCCGGTTCGGTTTCCATGGCCTCTCGCACAGCTACGCAGCCCGGCGAGCGAGCGAGCTGCTGGGCCGCGACCTGGCGCAGCTGCGGGTCGTGACGTGCCATCTCGGTGCGGGCGCTTCGCTGGCTGCGGTTCAAGGCGGGCGAAGCGTCGACACCACGATGGGTTTCACGCCGCTTGAGGGCCTCGTGATGGCTACCAGGAGCGGCACCGTGGATCCAGGAATGATCGTCTGGCTGCTGCAGGACGGTCGGCTCGACCTGCACGATGTCGCCCTCGGCCTAGAGCAAGCGGCCGGACTGGCCGGCTTGTCCGGACAGCCAGGCGGCGACATCCTCGACGTTCAGCAGGCCGCCGCCGCGGGCGACCCGGCGGCCGTGCTGGCCATCGAGGTCTACCTGCACCGGCTCCGGCGTGAGATCGCCGCGATGGCCGCCGCCATGAACGGCCTGGATGCGCTGGCCTTCACCGGCGGCATTGGCGAGCACAACCCGCAGGTCCGGGCCGCGGCAGCGGCGGGCCTAGGTTTCCTTGGCACCAATGTGGCCGACGAGCTCAATCGCGCCACGGCGGACGCGGTCATCAGCGGCCCGGACGCCGCCGTCCCCGTTCTGGTCATCACCGCCAGGGAGGACATCGAGATCGCCCGGCAGGCGCGTGCGATCGTCAACGAGTGCGGCCGGGCAGGCGCCGCGAGCGCCTAGGGCGTTGCCCTGTGGGTGGCCGCGGACATCGCTACCGGAACGACGACCAGCGCGGCCCGATGGACTCCCACGCCTTCGCCCAGCTGGTCATCCGGCGGCGGTTGGCAAACACCCGCACCCCCCACGCGGCCATCAGCATCAGTATCGCGAGCCCGGCGGGAACGGAAACAGCCGCGATGGCCTCGCGATCGACCACGTCAGCGCCCGTCAGCCGGGCATGGGTCAGCTGGCCAGTGTGCGTGACCCAGACCGTGACGCGCTGGCCGGCCCTGGCGTTGAGCTCGACAGGCAGCATTCCAGCGACATGTGCGCCATCGGGCGCCGTCCACTGCGCCGTCACCCAGGAGGCGTCCCACTCGCCATCCAGCCCGATCAGTCCGGCCGCGGCACTCTGCGTCACAACGGCGGGCACCTGCCGCCACGTGCGCTCGGCGTTCTGCTCGCGCGTCGCTGCGGCGCCGACGACCCGCACGCTGATGAAGGCTAGGACCGGCGCTGTGACCAGGAACGCGATCACAAGAGTGGCTGCGACAGCCGACTCGAGCCGGTCGACGTAACGGCGCAGCGGGTTGTCGTCACCGACGACAATCCGGCGCAGTCGCTGCCAAAGCTGTCGCTTGATCGCAGGTACCTCCGGTCCAGGCAATCGTCCCTGCGCTTCGGGCCAGGCGGCGCCTGTGGCAGGGCCGATAAGCCTGTATGACGGAAGACTAAAGGCCTAAGCCCGGTTTCCGTTAGTTCTGTATTCAGCTTGTAGCCGCCGTGGCGTCGCCAAAGCGGTATTGGCCCGGCCAAACTGGAGCAGCATCTGCGGCTGGCCAGGCAGGCCGAGCAGATCCCGTACGCGGTCGCGGTAGCGCGGCGATTCCAGCGGTTGCGACTGCAGGCTTGCGAAGACCCATCGCGTCGCGGCCCGCAGCAGCAGCCGGTTGAGCGCCTGCCCGGCCCGCAGCCAGTCATCGGCGGTATCAGCGTCCGTGACGAGAACGGCCGTCGCCGCCGGGGGCTCGCCAGCGTTGTCGCCGGCCGCAGGCTCAGCGCCGGTCCGGTCGGTGGGGTCTCCCGGCTCACCGAAGTTGCGCCGCCGGAAGCGCCGCGCTTGCTGCTGATCTCGCGCAGTCGCCGCGCGCGCGGGTACGCCGTCCCTGGCCTGGCTCCCGTCTGGACGGAGCCAGCGACGAGTCTCATTGCTGATCTCCGCGATGGCATCCTGATCGGCCGCCGCCTGATCTACTAGCGCGGCCAGGTCGCTGACCAGGCCAGGCGGTTCGACGAACGTCAGCTCAGCGCCCTCGGCTGCCGCGTCCACGGCCAGGGTGGCGAGCAGCCGTGGCGATACCTCTCCGGGCGTGAACGGTCCCCGGTGCGTGTGCCGGTGCGGCACCGCGGCGACTAGTTCGGCCTCAACGGCGTTCGACGGCGCGCGCCCGGACGGCCAAGCGCGGGCTACGAGCCACGGCTGAGCGGGATCTGGCCAGAGCTGCAGCGCAGGCACGCAGCTGAAGCGGCGGAGGCCGAGCCGCAGACCGAACAGGGCCGCGCCACAGCTGATCACGAGCTCCCGGCCGACGGGATCGATCTGCGCCAGCAGGCGGTCAGGATCGGCATGCAGCTCGATGACGTCATCGACGACCCGGAACTTCCATGGCTGGGTGTTATGCACCGATGGTGCACGGGCAGCGATTGCGATGACCGTTGCAACTGCAGCCGACGTGAGCACCGAGCCGGACCGCTCCTCGTCGCGCCCTGCGTCTGGTGCCGGGGGCGCCGAGCTCGCGCGGATCGTTTGGCTCATGACAAGACCGCCCCGGTCGGTCACCACACGCTTGCGCGGCCGCGGCGCCGACGTGCGGCGAGCCGACTGCGGAGTCGCAAACATGGTCATCACCCACCTACAGCGTCCCGCGGCGGAACGCTGTCCGACAGGGTCAAAGGGCCCTACCTGGCTGGAAGGATGTCCGTGCTCGTCTCCGCCACGATGAGCCGATCGCGGACCGCGACGACCCCCTCCGCGTGCCTGACGCGGGCGACCAGCGACAGCGCCGTCTCGAGCCGGGCCACCGGCCCGGAGATTGTCACAACGCCCGAGACGACAGTCACCTCGAACTCCGCCGGGTCCCCGCCGAACTCCTCAGCTATGACGTGTCGGACCACTTCGTCACGGATGTCAGGATCGGGCCGCTCGAAGACGTTAAGCAGGTCCGTGCGGCTGACGATGCCGACCAGCGCGCCGCCCGGACCCACGACTGGCAGGCGCCGGATACGACGCTCCTGCATGGTGCGAGCGGCGACCGCGACCGCGGTTGTTGGCTCGATCGAGATGGCAGGCGACGTCATCAGCTGGTCTGCGGTGATGGCGTTGACCTTCGACTCCTCGCTGAGCTTCCAGCGGAGCCTGATGGAACCGTTCGGCAGGTTCGGATCCGCAACCTTGTACAACAGGTCAGCCTCAGACACCACGCCGACGACCTGGCCTGCATCGTTGATAACCGGGCACGCGCTGACCCGATACCGGTGCAGCACCGAGCAGATCTCCTTGTAGTCCGCAGCGCGCTTCACCGCAATGACCCTGGTGGTCATCACATCGGCAACTGTGGCACCCATGGCTCTCCTCCCCCCTCGGCTCCTCCCCCGCCGGCGCGAACGCGACCGCGCCGACTAGGCCTTGGATCCCCGCATGATGACGACCGGGCACGGCGGCTGCCCCCGCATCTTCACTCGTGCCCCCTCGCTTCCAGGCTGGCGCACACTGGCACGTTCAGCGCAGGGGCATCTAGCCCAGGGAACGGGGACGTTCGTCCCGGTCGGGCTCGCGCGCCGGCAGCTAGCGGAGCTGGCGCAGGAACGGGTCGCGCGGCTCGGCCGGAGCAATCCGGATGCGCACGTCCACGACGTGCACGCCGTCCGGCCGGGCGATGACCGGGTTCAGGTCGAGTTCGGCGACCTCCGGCATATCGTCGGCCAGCCGTGACACGCGCAGGAGCAGATCGACGAGGCCTGCGGTGTCGACGGGCGGCGAACCGCGATGGCCGAGCAGCAGCGGTGCAGCGCGCACCCCCAGGATCATCTCCGTAGCGTCGGTGTCGGTCAGCGGCGCCAGTCGGGCCGCTCGGTCATCGAGAACATCGGTCGCGACGCCGCCCAGCCCGAAGACCACGAGCGGACCAAACACCGGCTCATGCACGACCCCGAGGATGGTTTCCACCCCGTCGGCCAGCATCGGCTGGACTAGCACCCGCTCCAGACGCGCGCCGAACGCTTCAGATAGCTCTGCGTAGGCGTCAGCGATCTCCGCATCGGTACGCAGGTCGAGCTTGACCGCGCCGACGTCGCTCTTATGCACGAGACCAGCGACCTCCGCCTTGAGCACTACGTGGCCGCCCAGCTCGGCCGTCGCAGCGCGCACCTTGTCCAGGCTGGTGGCGATCCTCGTGGCCACCATCGGGATTCCGTAGCTAGCCAGCAGCGCGCTCGCGTCCGCCTCAGCCAGCCAGCCGCCAACGGGGTTCGCCGCCAAAAACGAGCCGATCAGCGCTCGAGCGCCGATGACGTCCACGCCGTCGAGATCGGGCACCTGACCGTGCTGCGAGTCGCGCCACTCCCGGTATCGGACCGCGTGCGCCATGGCCCTGACCGCGCTCTCCGGGTAGGCGTACGCAGGGATACGGCCCTGACCGGCGCGCGTACTGACAGCGCCATCGCCCGCCGCGTCAACCGAGCCCTGGCGTGCCGAAGCGACGCCCCCTGGCAGCAGCGCGACCGCAGCTGGCTGGTCGAGCAGCGTCGCCGCGATCGGCTTGTCCACCTTCGCAGTCAAGATCGCCGCACTCAGATCCGCTACCGCGGTGGGCACACCCACTGCGAGCACGGCGTCAACCCGCTCGTCAACCGCGACCACTTCGAGGCAGGCCCGAAAAGCCGTTACCCCGACGGTGGCAGATGTGTCGACGGGGCCCGCGACAGTTGCTCCGGGCGGCAGCAGCCGAGTTAGCCGCCGCTGGGTGGCGGGGCTCAGGGTGGCGACGCTCAGCCCTTCATCCCCACACGCATCGGCTGCTAGCACGCCTACCCCGCCAGCGTTCGACACGATCGCCACCCGGCGACCTCCGGGCAGCGCTTGGCAGGACAGGAACGCGGCCGCTTCGATCAGCTCACCGAGACTGTGCGTGGCGATGATGCCAGCCTGTCCGAATAGCGCCTCCTGGGTGACAAGCGGAGTGGCGGCCGCTGCGGTGTGTGACGCGGCAGCACGCTGGCCAGCGGCTGACCGGCCGCCGATGACGGTCAGCACGGGCAGCTTGCGGCCAACCCGGCGGGCAGTGCGCGCGAATCCGCGTGGGTTGCCGAACGACTCGACGTACAGGACCGCGAGCCTGGTCTGCTCGTCCTGCTCCCACCAGGTCAGCATGTCGTTGCTGGAGACGTCGTACTTGTCGCCAACCGACGCGAAGGTGGTCACCCCGATGCCGAGGCGCCGCAGATGCTCCAGCAGCGCGATGCCGATAC
>Ga0126373_10002690_pt1 | contig 13120 bp, 10 predicted proteins | sample PanSoiMetPlot_11_FD_92545 | JGI IMG/M metagenome (GOLD analysis project Ga0126373, IMG submission 92545) | Tropical forest soil microbial communities from Panama - MetaG Plot_11 | ecosystem: Environmental > Terrestrial > Soil > Tropical forest > Bulk soil | place: Panama | collected 2016-02-17
GCATCCACGATTGCCGAGGTGCTGCGAAGCGGGCCACGGGATGCCAAGCTGCATCGGGTGCTGAGCCGGGTGACAGTAGTGCCGGTCGACAAGGCGCTCGGCCGCGCCGCCGGCGAACTACTCGGCCGGGCCGGGCTATCCGGCCGCCGCTGCACGATCGACGCGCTGCTGGCCGCCGTCGCCCTCGGCCAGCCGCGGCCGGTCGTGCTGCTGACCAGCGACCCCGACGATATGGCCAGGCTCACCGACGAGCCTGGCCGGCCGCGCGCCGAGCGGATCGCAGTTCTGCACGTCTAGTCGCTCGCCGCCAGCAAGCCGAGGCGGTGCGCGATCGCGGCGGCCTCGCTCCGATTCGCCGCGCCGAGCTTGCCCAGGATGCTGGAGACGTGCACGCTCACCGTCTTCGCCGAGATGAACAGCTCGGCCGCAATCGCCGCATTGCTCGCGCCGGCGGCCACGAGCCCAAGCACCTCGGTCTCCCGCGGTGTCAGGGTGGACGGCGCTGGCTGCCGCTCGTCCGCCTCTCCTGGCAGCGCGATCCGTGCCCGGCGGGCTAGCTGCCTGACCTCCGCCAGCAGCGGGACAGCGCCGAGTTCGCTGGCGATCCCGGCGGCTCGCAACAGCGGCGCCTCCGCCGCGGACCGGTCCGCAGGGTTGGTCAGCATGATCTCGGCCAGCCGATACAGCGCCATGCCGAGCGGCAGGGGCTCGCCCAGTTCCTCCCACGCCGCCACCGCGGCCCACCACAGCGTGCCGCTGTCGGCCGCCGCGCCCTCGGCCCGCGCTACCTCAGACTGGAACGTGACTTGCTGCGCGGTCTGCACAGGACCGAACACGTCCAGCTTGGCTGCCTGCTCGACGGCACTCGCCAGCAGCTCCGTTGCCAGCTCCGCGTCCGCGGCAGCGCGCGTAGCCCGCGGCGCCGCCAGCGCCTCGGCCGCCACCCGCGCAATAGTCACCAGCGGCGGCCACGCGTACCGCGGACTCGCTTGCAGGTCATGCATAGTCAGCACGTCCCTGGCTTTCGCCAGCGCGTCGCCGATGCGACCGTGTGCAGCTGCGAGCTCGATCTGCAGCTGCGCGTGCGGCAGATGGCGCTCATGCCGGTAGGCCGTCATGGCCAGCAGATCACCAGCGCGAGCGAGCGAGTAGTCCGCTGCCTCGAGGTCACCGCGAGCCAGCGCCATGGTGCCCGCGAGCCGCCACAGCTCAGAGCGGTGCGGCCCGCTCGACGGCGCGGCGATGGCCTCGGCAATGATCTCCTCGGCCTCCGTCCACCGACCGGCCGCGACGAAGGGCTCGGCCACGTTGACGGCGAGCACTGCGCCTGACGTCCGCGACATCCCGTAACTGGCGGCGCGGGCCAGGCCGTCCCTGGCCACCTCTGCCGCCCACAGATGCTCGCCCATGCCCTCGAGGACGTGTGACTCGTCGATCGCGGCCACCACGATCAGGCTGAAGTCGCGGGCCTCCTCTGCGGCCGCCCGGGCCTGCGCCAGGATCGCCAGCACATCCGATCCCTGAGGTGCCAGCATTGCCAGCGTGAACAGGGCCCGCGCCTGCGTTGCGGGCTCCTTCTCCTCCTGCGCGATGGCCAGCGCCTCCTCGGCTGCGGCTCTCGCGAGATCAGGCCGGTGCTGCTTGTACAGGATGTGCGCGAGGCTCGCGAGCACTAGCCCCCGCACGCCTTCGTGCCGACCGTCGCTCACCAGGCGCAGCGCCTCGGTCAGATCGTCGCTAGCGGCGTCGAGATTGCCCTGCGCGGCCAGCCGCGCCCGACGGTCGAGCAGCACCGCCGCCCGAGTCGGCTCGACTGCCGCGTCCAGCTCCTGGACAGCGGCAGTGGCAAACGCGAGGCCGCGCTCGGATTCACCCGCCAGTTCAGCGACGGCTGCGGCCTTCTCCAGCACCTGCACGTGATCAGCGCCGATGCGCTCGCTGGCGTCCGGTACCCGGTCCCACAGCTCCAGCACCCGCGCCAGCATGCCGAGTTGCTCCGCATGTGCGAGCGCCCGGCCCGCCTCGGCCGCCGCCTGCCATGCGCTGATCAGCGCCCAGCTGACGTCGTGCGCCAAGTACCAGTGATGGGCTAGCGAGATCGGCGCGCGGCCGGGAGGCACCAGCGCGGGATCGGCGGTAATTGCCCTGGCGTATCGCTCGTGCAGCCGACCGTGCTCACCCGGCAGCAGATCGGCGTGCATGACCTCCTGGATCAGCGCATGCCGGAACTGGTAGCCGTCGGCGTCGGGAAACAGCACGTTGGCCGAGACGGCCGGTCGCAGCGCGCGCGATAGGTCCTCCTCGGCCAGCCCGCTCACCTCAGCCAGCAGCGCGTGCCCGAGCCGCGTTCCTGCTGCGGATGCCACCCGCAGCAGTTCCCTGGTCTCCTCGGGCAGTCGCTGCGCAGCCGCGAGCACGAGGTCACGCAGCGACACGGGCAACGCCGACTCAGACCCGAGCAGGTGCTCGACGAACAGCGGATTACCCTCGCTGCGCGAGAACACGGCGTCAGCCTGCTCGGGCGTCGGCTCGTGCGCCAGAATCGCCGCCATCTGAGCGGCAGCCTCCGCCCGCGTCAGCCTGGGGAGCTCGGTGCGCTCGACCCAGCTGATCCGGCCCAGCTCAGCAAGCAGCGGGCGCAGCGGGTGCGTGCGCGTGAGCTCGTCCGAGCGGAAAGTAACGACGATCAGCAGCGGGGCAACGGGCAGGTTGGCGATGAGGAACGTGAGCAGCTCGCGGCTGGATGCGTCCGCCCAGTGTGCGTCCTCGATGATAAGGGCGAGCGGTGCGGTCCGGGCGAGCTGTCCGAGCAGGCCCAGCAGTTGCTCGAACAACCTGGTGCGTGCTTCCCCCTGGTAAGCCTCGTCTTGCTGGTCAGCCGCCGTACCCAGCTCGGGCAGCAGCCTGCCCAGCTCCATAGGCGCCGGCCCGGCGAGCATGTCGCGCACGCGCTCTGCACCAAGGTCACGGACGAGCTGCCTCAGCACTGCCGTAAACGGGGCGAACGGCAGCCCGGCCGCCCCAAGCTCAAGACAGCCACCGATCAGCGCGCGACCCTGATCCGCTGCCACGCGGCCCGCGAACTCGGTGACGAGCCGGGTCTTGCCGACCCCCGTCTCGCCGCCGAGCAACACGGCGGCCGGCTCGCCGCGGCTCACAGCGGCGAGCGCATCCTCCAGCTGGTCTAGCTGCTCGATGCGGCCGACGAAGACGGGGCTGACCCAGCTGACGGACACGCCTTCCAGCATGCCAGCACAGTCGGCCAGCCCCGTCCCCGTCGGCGCCCCCGCGATCGAGTTGGGCGACACCGCCCGCTACCTTCGGTTGCCAGCCAGTCCGCGGGCCGCTTCGCCGTCCCGCTGCGGCTGCCGTGGCACTTCGACGACGCTGCGGACGCCGTCCGGCCAGGTCAGCTCGACCCGGCGGTGCCAGCGACCGGACTGCGGCAGACTCGGCCGCAGCTTCCGCGACGTGCGGCCGACGCGACCGTCGCGAGCAGCCTTGGCCCGCCGGTACGCCTCCGCAGCCGCGAGCCTGTCAGCGATTACTGTCTGGGCGACCATCGGGGTGACGTAGGGGTTCATGTGATCCTCCTCGCGTGCGGACCCGCTCTGGTGTCCGCACTATCGAGATTCGCGGTAAGGACCCCGCTTCCGGATCGGCAGCAATCCCTATTTCCGGCTGCCGGCCGCCTTAGCTGTTGCTCGCTGCGCCTTAGCCGCGCCTTAGGCGCGCAATGGCGCCTTAGCCGCCGCGCGCCCGGTGCTCACGGCTGGCTCGCGACCACCGCACAAATCCGTAGACGGCGCCCGCGGCGGCGCACACCGATCCGCCGAACAGGAACACCTTCCCGGCGGCCGTATCCGTCACGATCACGCTGCCGCCGGCCGAGTTGGTGGAGGATAGCAGCAGGGCCAGCAAGAACCAGCCGACCGCGGGCAGCACTCCCCCGAGGGCCGTGCGCATGCCCCAGGCCCCGAGCGCGCAGGTGGCGAGGATCGCGGCAGCGAACAGGACGGCCACGAGCACACCCGGCCCGCTGCTGTAAAAGAAGGTGCCGAGCAGCGCCTGCACCATGCCGAGCACGAACAACGCGATGTACCCGCCAGCGGTGACGGCCAGATGGTTCTCGCCGCTCGGCGGCCCGCTGCCGGCCACGCTAGCCGAGTCCGGCGAACAGGTCGGTCTCCCGGCCGCCGGCCCGCAAATCCGCACCGTCACCGGTCCCATCCGGGCCGGCGAGAAGGGTAAAGTACTCGACCCCGAGCGCCTTCCGCCCGACCATGTCAGAAAGCGCGAAGAACGGGCTGTCCACCGCGATCTGGGTGGCGTGCGCCCGCATAGCGGCGATCTTGGCATCGAGGTAGTCCGTTGCGTCGATCTGCGTAGTGACCTCGTCGTCGTCGGTGCCGAACGGCACCTCGTCCAGCGACTGGACCCGGCTGAAGTCGACGCCGCCGACCTGACCGCCGCCACCCGCTAGCAGCGCCATCGCCTCGGCGAGCACCGACTTCGGGATCGCGGTGGCATAGAACTTGCTGACCAGGCCGCTGGCCAGCTCGAACGCCCGCCACGACACCCGGTGCGCCTGGATGTGGTCGGGATGCCCGTAGAAGCCGCGGGCGTCGTAGGTGACCAGCACCTGCGGCCGCACCTCGGTCATGATCGCGAGCAGTTCACGAGCCGCCTCGTCGACGTCGGCCCGCCAGAAACAACCAGGCTCGTCGTTCGCCGGTGTCCCCATCATGCCCGAGTCACGCCACCGGCCTGGCCCGCCCAGGAAGCGGTGGTCGGTCACGCCCAGTGCCGCGCACGCCGCGGCCAGCTCACCGATCCGGTGCTCGCCGAGCCCGCCGTCAGCGTCGGCGGCCAGGTGCGCCAGGTCGGCCGGGATGACCTCGCCCATCTCCCCCAGCGTGCAGGTCACGAGCGTGACCTGCGTTCCCTGCGCGGCGTATTTCGCCATCGTGGCGCCGGTCTCGAGCGACTCGTCATCCGGATGTGCGTGCACGAACAGCACGCTTCGCGCGCCCCTGCTGGTCACCCACGGGAGCCTACCGGCAGGATCAGGTGGGTGACCGACTCGTTCCCGCGGCAGGCCGCTCGCACCAAGAACTTCACCCTCGGAGCGCCCCGGTCGTTCCACATCACATCCGACGGCCAGACCGTGCTGTTCCTGCGGTCGCAGGGCGGCACCGACCCGGTTACCTGCCTATGGGCGCTGGATGTCGCGACCGGCCGGGAGCGGCTCGTGGCCGACCCAAAGCACCTCGACGGAGCGGCCCAGCCCGACGACGCGGTCGAGCAGGCGCGCCGGGAGCGGGTCAGGGAGCAGGCCAGCGGCATCGTCTCGTTCGCCGCCGACCGCGACTGCACGATCGCCACCTTCACGCTGAGCGGGTCGGTCTACGCGGCGGACCTCCGCAGAGAGGACGGCGCGGCGCAAGCACGCGCACTGGCGACGGCCACGCCCGCGGCCGACCCGCGGCCAGACCCGACCGGGCGGCTGATTGCCTACGTCAGTGCCGGGGCACTGCGGGTGTACGACCTCCGGAGCGGCGAAGACCGGGCCCTGGCGGACCCGCGCGGCGCCGACGGCATCAGCTTCGGCCTGGCCGAGTTCATCGCCGCTGAGGAAATGGAGCGCACCAGGGGCTACTGGTGGGCGCCGGACGGCTCGGCCATCCTGACCCAGCGAACCGACGAAAGCCCAGTTCACGTCTGGTACATCGCGGACCCTATGAGCCCGGCCAGCCCGCCGCGTGCCGTCCGCTATCCGGCGGCCGGAACTGACAACGCCGTCGTGACGCTCTACGTCGCTGCCCTGGACGGCACGCTCACCGAGGTGATCTGGGACCGGGAGGCACTCCCTTACTTCGTGACCGCCAGCTGGGAACGGGCTGGTTCCGGGCAACCGCTCGTCGTGGTCCTCAGCCGCGATCAGAAGGACATGCGCGTGCTCGGAGTCGATGTGGCATCCGGGGCGACCAGCCTGATCCGGGCCGACACCGACCCGCACTGGGTCGACATCGTGCGTGGCGTGCCGAGGTGCACCGCCGACGGCAGGCTGGCCTGGACGGCCGACGCCGATGGAGCGAAGCGGCTCGTTGTCGGCACCCTGGCGGAACACGCGGCCCGCGTCGCGGCGCTGATCACGCCCGTGTCCCTCACGCTGGGCGAGGTCCTGGCTGTGGACGGCGACACTGTCCTGTTCACCGCAACGGCCGGCGATCCCGCGTCGGTCTCGGTGTGGACCGCGGGCCCCGAAGGCGTGCAGCAGGTCAGCCCCGCCGAGGGGACACACGGCGGCACCCTGGGCGGCGGCACCCTCGTGCTCACGAGCCGGACCCTCGTGAACTCTGATGTCACCGTCACTATCCGGCGCGACGGCGCGGAGGTCGCCCGGATCGGTTCGCTCGCGGAAACGCCGGACCTGCCCGCGCCTCGACCACGGCTGACCTGGTCGGACGGGCCCGGCCGGGTTCGCACCGCGATCGTGCTGCCGTCCTGGTACGAACCAGGATCCGGGCGGCTGCCGGTGCTCTGCGACCCCTACGGCGGCCCGCACGGCAAGCGCGTCACGACCGCCGCGGCGAGCTACCTCACCCCGCAGTGGCTCGCCGAGCAGGGGTTTGCCGTCGTCATCGCCGACGGTCGGGGCATGGCTGGCCGCGGCCCGGCGTCCGACCGAGCCGTCGCGGGCGACCTGGCCGGCCCGGCGCTCGCCGACCAGGTCGAGGCGCTCCACTCCGCCGCCGAGCAGTGCGCCGACCTGGACCTGACACGCGTGGCCATCCGGGGCTGGTCATTCGGCGGCTATCTGGCCGCGCTCGCCGTGCTGCGCCGACCCGATGTCTTCCACGCGGCCATCGCCGGCGCACCGCCTACCGACTGGCTGCTGTATGACACCTGCTATACCGAGCGTTACCTCGGTCACCCGGACACGAGTCCGGACAGCTATGAGCGCAGCTCGCTGCTCGGGGACGCGCCGAGGCTCACCAGGCCCCTGCTGCTCGTGCATGGTCTGGCGGACGACAACGTCGTGGCCGCCCACACGCTGCGCCTCTCTGCAGCCTTGCTGGCTGCCGGCCGTCGGCACAGCGTGCTGCCGCTGTCTGGCGTGACGCACATGTCCGGCACGCGGGAGGACGTGGCGGAGAACCTGCTGCGCCTGCAGGTGGACTTCCTGCGCACCGCGCTGGGTATCACGCCGCCATGACGAGGCTTCTGATCGGCGGCTACTCGGGAGACAAGGGCGCCGGACGCGGTATCACCGTCCTCGAAGACGACCACGTCGTGGCCACCATCCCGGCTGACTCGCCGTCCTGGCTTGCCCGGCACCCCTCGCTGGCCGTGCTCTATGCGGTCGCCGAGACCGACGAGGGGCAGGTGCGGGCCTGGCGCCTCGAGGACGGCAGGCCCGCGCAGCCGCTCGGCAGTGGCGAGACCGGCGGCGCCGAACCCGCCCACCTAACGGTCGATCCATCCGGCCGATTCCTCATCACCGCCAACTACAGCGGCGGGAGCATCAGCGTGCACCGGCTGGGCACCGACGGCAGCATCGGCCCGCGCACCGATCTGGTCCGGCACGAAGCGCACGGCGAGCACCCGCGTCAGGACGCCGCTCACCCGCACATGGTGCGCGCGACACCGGACGAGCTCCTCGTGACTGACCTCGGTGGCGATGCCATCTACCGCTACCGGCTCAGCACTGACGGCAAGCTCACCCTCAGCGGGGTAATGGTCGCGCCGCCCGGCTCTGGACCGCGGCACGTGCTCCCGGTGGGCGACAGGTACTACGTCACGGCCGAGCTGAGCGCGCAGGTACTTGTCTTCGACGCGGGGCAGCAGCTCGCGGCCGCAGTACCGGCCAGCACGAGCGCAGGACCGAATCAGCCATCCGAGCTGGTCACCGACGGCCGCTACCTCTACGTCGCCAATCGCGGACCCAACACAGTGGCCGTCTTCGACATCAGCTCCGGGCCACCCCGTTACGTCACCGAAGTGCCCACCGGTGACTGGCCGCGCCACATCGCGCTGAACGGCGAGACGCTCTACGTAGCGAACGAGCGCTCGCACGAGGTGACCCGGATGCGGATCGACCCCGCCACCGGCATCCCGGCCCACCGCCGCACGATCGCGGTGCCCAGCCCGACGCTCGTCCTTCCCTGACATTCGTGTAGCCAGTCTCACACGCCCGAAGGCCCCTGCCGGGGGTCTCCGAGTGGTATCTGTGGACTAGGGTTTCCACGCGACGCGAGCCCGACGCGAGCCGGCAGTGCGCCCGGGCCCCGGCCGATCCCAGAGACACTCCAGGGCGGAGACGTCGACGAATGACGCAAGTAACCGACGCGCCAGCTAAGACAAGGGCGCAGATCAGCCAGAAGACCCTGCGCACCGACCCGTGGTGGCGGTCTCCGACGGTCACCGCGGTGCTGCTGACCATCTGGGTCACCTACGCCACCGTGCACGTGTTCATTGGCAGGTACTACTTTGTGCCGCGGTACCACTACCTGACGCCGTTCTACTCCCCGTGTGTGAGTGGCGAGTGCACGCCAGGGTCGGCCAGCCTCGGCACCTGGATCGGCAGCCTGCCGCCGATCATCCCCTATGCGTTCGTCTCGCTACCTTTCGTGCTCGGGTTCCGGCTCAGCTGCTACTACTACCGGCGGGCTTACTACCGCGCGTTCTGGCGGGCGCCGGCTGCCTGTGGGGTGCGGGAGCCGCACGCGAAGTACACGGGCGAGACGCGCTTCCCGCTCCTCGGGCAGAACCTGCACCGCTATTTCTGGGCCGTGGTGGTCCTCGTCTCCGTGCTCAACACCTATGACGTGGCCCAGGCCTTCCGCGGACCCGACGGTAATTTCGGGCTCGGTCTCGGCACCTTGATCATGCTGGCCAACGTGATCCTGCTGTGGGGATACACGCTGGGTTGCCATTCCTGCCGGCACATCACCGCGGGACGGCTCAAGAACTTCTCTTCCCATCCGGTCCGATACTGGATCTGGACGAAGGTCTCGTGGCTGAACACAAGGCATATGCAGCTGGCCTGGACGACGCTCGGCACGCTGATGCTGACCGACCTGTACATCTGGCTGCTGGCGGCCGGCGTGTTCAACGACCCGCGGATCTTCAACTGAACCAGTAAGGCAGGCGAAGCGGACATGACTGACATCTTGCACAGCGACGTGCAGCGCCTTCCCTACGACGTCGTGGTCATCGGCGCGGGCGGCTCGGGACTGCGGGCCGCCATCGAGGCCCGGCTTGCGGGCCACCGGACCGCGATCATCTCCAAGTCACTGTTCGGCAAGGCCCACACGGTCATGGCCGAGGGCGGTTGCGCCGCGGCCATGGGGAACGTCAATCCGAACGACAACTGGATGGTGCACTTCCGCGACACCATGCGGGGCGGAAAGTTCCTGAACAATCCCCGGATGGCCGAGCTGCACGCCAAGGAGGCCCCGGACCGGGTCTATGAGCTGGAGGCCTGGGGTGCGCTGTTCGACCGCACCAAGGACGGCAAGATCAGCCAGCGCAACTTCGGCGGGCACGAGTACCCCCGGCTGGCTCATGTCGGCGACCGGACCGGCCTGGAGATGATCCGTACCCTGCAGCAGAAGGTCGTCGCGCTGCAGCAGGAAGACGCCGTTGCCCTGGGCGACCCCGATGCCATGATCAAGGTCTACGCCGAGACCACGATCACGAGGCTGATCAAGGACGGGGAGGGCCGGATCGCGGGCGCGTTCGGCTACATCAGGGAGACCGGCCAGTTCGTGCTTTTCCAGGCCCCAGCCGTGATCCTCGCCACCGGCGGCATCGGCAAGACCTTCAAGGTCACCTCCAACTCCTGGGAGTACACAGGGGACGGCCACGCGCTCGCGCTGCTGGCTGGCGCCAAGCTGATCAACATGGAGTTCGTCCAGTTCCACCCGACACACATGGTGTGGCCGATATCCGTGCGGGGCCTGCTGGTCACCGAGTCGGTCCGCGGCGACGGGGGCGTGCTGCGCAACTCCGAGGGCCGCCGCTACATGTTCGACTACGTGCCGGACGTGTTCCGGGCGCAGTACGCGGAGACTGAGGAAGAAGCCGATCGGTGGTATTCCGACCCCGACCACAACCGGCGGCCGCCCGAACTGCTGCCGCGTGACGAGGTCGCCAGGGCCAACAACGCCGAGGTCAAGGCCGGCCGCGGCTCCCCGCACGGCGGCGTGTTCCTCGACATCGCGTCCCGGCTGCCCGCCGAGGAGATCCTCCGCCGGCTGCCGTCGATGCACCACCAGTTCAAGGAGCTGGCCGACGTCGACATCACCAAGGAGCCGATGGAGGTCGGACCGGCTCAGCACTACGTGATGGGCGGCGTCGAGGTCGACCCGGACAGCGGCGAGTCCTCCGTGCCCGGCCTGTTCGCGGCAGGTGAGGTGTCCGGTGGCATGCACGGGTCGAACCGGCTCGGCGGCAACTCGCTGTCCGACCTGCTGGTATTCGGCCGCCGGGCCGGGCTCGGCGCCGCGGAGTACATCGGGCGCCTGGGGCCCAAGATGCCGGTGCCGGACGAGGGCGATGTCGAGGCCGCTCAGGCAGAGGCGCTCGCGCCGCTGCAGCGCTCCGGCGGCGAGAACCCGTACACCGTGCACTCCGAGGTCCAGGACACGATGAGCAGTCTGGTCGGCATCATCCGCACCGAGGCCGAGATCAGGGAGGCCATGGCCGAGCTGGACAAGCTCGGCGATCGGGCTGCTGCGGTGTCCGCGGCCGGGGGCAGCGCCTACAACCCTGGCTGGCACATGGCTCTGGACATGCGCAACATCATGCTGATGGCGCGCTGTGTCGCGCTCGCGGCGCTGGAGCGGCAGGAAAGCCGCGGCGGCCACACGAGGGATGACTACCCGGGCATGCGGCCGGAGTGGCGCAAGATCATCCTGGCTTGTGCGCTCGAGGGTGGCAAGATCACCATCGCCCGGCAGCCGACTCCGCGGATGCGCGACGACCTGCTCGCCCTATTCGAGGTCAGCGAGCTCAAGAAGTACCTGAGTGAGGACGAGCTGGCGGACATCCCGGCGCCAGCTCCCGCCACAACCACCGGGGCATCCCCCGCCGCGGCGATCGAGGAGACGCACTGATGGCATACCAGGCAGCGCTGCGCGTCTGGCGCGGTGACCACGGCCAGGGCGACCTCACGCCGTACACCGTCGAGGTGAATGAGGGCGAGGTCGTGCTGGACGTGCTGCACCGGCTACAGGCGAGCCAGGCGAACGACCTGGCCATCCGGTGGAACTGCAAGGCAGGCAAGTGCGGATCCTGCTCCATGGAGATCAACGGGCGGCCGCGCCTGGCCTGCATGACCCGAATGTCGACATTCGCCGAGGACGAGGTGCTCACGATCACGCCGCTGCGCACATTCCCGGTGATCAGGGACCTGGTCACGGACGTCTCCTTCAACTACGCCAAGGCGCGCGAGATCCCGTCGTTCACACCGGACCCGTCGGTGGGGCTGGGCGAATTCCGGATGCAGCAGGTCGACGTGCAGCGGTCGCAGGAGTTCCGCAAGTGCATCGAGTGCTACCTGTGCCAGAACGTCTGTCACGTGATCAGGGACCACCCAGAGAACGAGCGGCCGTTTGCTGGTCCCCGGTTCCTCATGCGCATCACGGAACTGGAGATGCACCCGGCCGACACGGCTGACCGGCGCGAGATCGCCCAGGACGACTTCGGTCTCGGCTACTGCAACATCACCAAGTGCTGCACGGACGTCTGCCCGGAGCACATCAAGATCACCGACAACGCGCTCATCCCGATGAAGGAGCGCGTGGCCGGGCGGAAGTACGACCCGCTGGTGTGGCTGGGCAGCAAGATCTCCCGGCGGCCGCAGTCAGCCGATACCCCCGCGGTACCCGGCACGAGCGCCTGACGGCGCCGACCCGGCCCCCGGCCGGAGCGCAACCGCGGGCGGCTAGTCTGGCGGGGCTACATCCAGACCCACCACCGATCGCGGCGCCCGCGACGAGAGGCTGCCAATGTCGCATATGACCTACCTCGAAGCAATCGTGGTGGGGCTCGTTCAAGGCGTCACCGAGCTTTTCCCGGTTTCCAGCCTCGGCCACAACGTGCTCATCCCCGCGCTGGTCGGGGGGAGCTGGGCCGCCGATCTGAACGTCGCCGCGGCCACGTCGCCCTACCTGGCATTCATCGTCGGCCTGCACGTCGCCACCGCCATCGGCCTGCTCTGCTACTTCTGGCGCGACTGGCTGCGGATCATCGCTGGCTTCTTGACCTCGATCAGGGACCGGGACGTCAAGACCGCCGACCAGAAGCTGGCCTGGATGCTCATCCTCGCGACCATTCCGGTCGGTCTCACTGGCGTGCTGCTCGAGCACGAGTTCCGCGTCTTCTTCGGCAAGCCGATCCGGGCGGCAATCTTTTTGGTTATCAACGGCCTGATCCTGTATGCGGGCGAGCGGTTCCGGACTCAGCGATCCCGGCAGGCCGACGCCGAGATCGCGCAGCAGCGTGCGGCCGCGGCGCGCCCGGCCGATGCCTTGGCCGAACGCGAGCGCGTGGGCAGTGCCGCGTCCGGAGGTACGGCACCGGTCACTGCCGAGGCCTCTCCCCCGGCGGGCTCCGGCGCCAAGCACGCCGCACCCCGATCAGGTGCCGCCGCAGCCCGACAGGACGAGGTCCAGCTCGGCATCGAAGCCGACCATCGGCTCACCCAGCGCAGCTTCCTCGACGCTCTCCTGATCGGCTGCGCCCAGATCCTCGCGCTGCTGGCGGGCATCAGCCGGGACGGCGTGGCGATGGTCGCCGGCATGTTCGGCGGCCTGTCCCGCGAGGACGCGGCACGGTTCGCATTCCTGCTGGCGACGCCGGTCATCTTCGCCGCGGGCGTCCTCAAGGCCCCGGACCTGCTCACCTACGGCAAGGGTGACTACGGGCCAATCGTGGCGGGCAGCATCCTGTCCGGCATCGGCGCCTACCTGTCGGTGCGATTCCTGATGAAGTACTTCAGGACCCGGACACTGACTCCGTTCGCGATCTACTGCTTCGTGGTGGGCCTCGGCAGCATCCTGTATCTGCAGCTTCGATAGCAGCGCCCGAGGGGCAGCAAAGGTAACTTCAC
>Ga0126373_10002691_pt1 | contig 13116 bp, 8 predicted proteins | sample PanSoiMetPlot_11_FD_92545 | JGI IMG/M metagenome (GOLD analysis project Ga0126373, IMG submission 92545) | Tropical forest soil microbial communities from Panama - MetaG Plot_11 | ecosystem: Environmental > Terrestrial > Soil > Tropical forest > Bulk soil | place: Panama | collected 2016-02-17
CACCGTGGCCTTGGTCGGTGAATTCAGAGCAGGCACGAGAGAGGTGATCGCCGCCGTGCCTGCCGCCGACTGGACCGCCACCGTGACGATGTAGTCGATCAGCAACGCCACCGACGCGATCTGCGCAACCTTGGGGCCGAAGTTTTCCCGTGCCACGACGTAGGAGCCGCCCGCCCGGGTATAGATCATGACGACCTGGCGATACGACAGGGTCGTCAGCACGAGCAGGCCCAGGACTACCGCGGTCAAGGGCATGAGGATGTGGAAGCCGGCCAGCCCGAAGATCGGCAACAGGACGATGAGCATCTCCTCGGTGCCGTAAGCGGAGGAGGAGATGCAATCGCTCGAGAGCACCCCGAGCGCCGCCTTCTTCGACAGCTTCTCCTCGCTCAGTCGTTCGCTCACGAGCGGAGGTCCAAGCAGCAGCGTCTTGAGGCGATAGCCCAGGCGCTCGGGTAGATCGATGCTTTGAGCAGTGACGGGCGGGCGCTTCTCCTGGGCGCCCGCTCGCTCGGTGATCACATTCCGACAGTAAGAACGCCAACCCGCGGGAGGCGTCAACGCGGCGTCAATATGCGAGCGTCCCGCGCAAAGAAACCGTCAAGATCGCGCGAACGGCGCCGGTAGCCGCGTCCACTGGACCGGATGACATACCGCCGGCGTAGCCCAGTCGCGGCGGCAATCGTGTTGCCGGTCGCGTTCGGGGGGCTGTTGCTGATCGGCGTGATCGCCGTTGCCGCGCAGCTGCGCGGGACGCCCGTGCTCGTATTGGCCGGCGTGTTGGTCGCGGCCACGTCCTTTGTCGCGGAACCCCTCGTTGCGCTGCCCTTGGCGGTGATCGGCTGGTTCGCGGAAGCCGGGTTCGACCGCACGCCCTACGGCGACCTGCACGCCGACGGTGCGGTCCGAGCCGCTGTGGTGCTGGCCCTCACCGCCGCGGCGGCCGCGTGCGCCGGCACAGCCAGGCGCGGCACACTCGAAGCCGTGAACAGACGGGGCGCGATCAGCCCGCGCCGGCTCGTGGCAGGGCTGGGCCTAGCCGCGGTGCTGCTGCCCGCACTCACCGCGGTGCTGGCGGCGCTTCGTGGACACCTCGCGCTCGTCGACGACCTGTTGCTCTACCTGGTGGTGGTGCTGGCGGTCACGATCGTCGGCGGCTTCTGGCCCGCCGTGCTCGCCGCGGTCGCGGCCGGGCTGCTGCTGAACTGGTTCTTCACGCCACCGGTGCACACCTGGACCATCGACGCACCGCAGAACATGCTGGCGCTGCTGCTATTCGTCACGGTCGCCGTCACCGTCAGCAGCGTCGTGCACCTCGCGGCTGCGCGAAGCGCTCTGGCCGCCGAGCGCGCCAGGGAGGCGAGCACGCTGCTCACCCTCGCCCGCACTGTGCTCGGCGGCGACGACACCCCCCAAGCGGTGCTCGATCACCTCAGCGCTTCGCTCGGGGTGGACGCGGAATTGCGTGAGAAGAGCGGCGGGCACTGGGTGCGCGTCGCCGGGGTTCCGCTGCAGCACGTCGACCGCCAGATCGACGCGGGAGAGCAGCTCCGGCTGCTTGTCGCCGGCAACCTCACGCGGATCAACGGACGGATGCTCGAGGGCTACGCGGCGCAGGCGGCGGCGGCGATCGAGCGGCAGCGGCTGCGCATCCAAGCCGGGCAGGCCGAGGCGCTGGCCGAGGGCAACCGGATCCGCACCGCGCTGCTCACCGCCGTAAGCCACGACCTGCGGACACCGCTGGCCGCCGTGAAGGCCGCGGTCACCACGCTGCGCCAGACCGACGTCGTATGGAGTGCCGAGGACCAGGCCTCGCTGCTGGCCACCATCGAGGAGGGCGCCGATCGCCTCGACTCCCTGATCGCCAACTTGCTCGACATGAGCCGCATCCACGCCGGATCGCTTTCACCGTTCATCCGCCCCACCGCACTCGACGAAGTTGCTCCGCTGGTCGTGCACGGCCTCGACGGCGCCCAGCGGCTGAGCGTCACGATCCCGGACGCGCTGCCCCTGCTCGCCGCCGACCCGGGACTGCTCGAGCGGGCGCTGGCAAATCTGGTCGCGAACGCGCTGCGTTACTCCCCGGCCGACCACCCGCCGACGCTCACCGCGCAGGCCGGCGACGGCACGGTTACCGTCTGCGTGATCGACCACGGCCCGGGAATCGCGCCGGAGCAGCGCGAGCAGGTCTTCGAGCCGTTCCAGCAACTCGGCGACCAGCGCACCGGTGGCGGCGTGGGGCTAGGGCTCGCAGTCGCCAAAGGCTTCGTCGAGGCGCTGGGCGGGCGCATCGTCGCGGCCACCACGCCCGGCGGCGGGCTGACCATGTGCGTGGACCTGCCGACCGCCGCCACCACCCGCGACGCCGCGGGTGCCACGCAATGACGAGCGTGCTCGTCATAGACGACGAGACCGCCCTGCTGCGTGCGCTGCGCATCAATCTCAGCGCCCGCGACTACACCGTGCACACCGCCACCGACGGGATCAGCGGACTTGCCGTGATGGCCCGCGACCACCCCGACGTCGTCATCGTCGACCTCGGCTTGCCCGACATGGACGGCACCGATGTCATCGCCGGTATCCGCGGCTGGTCAACAGCGCCGATCATCGTGTTGTCGGCGCGCGGCGAGGAGGCGCAGAAGGTCCACGCCCTCGACGCCGGCGCGGACGACTACGTCACGAAACCGTTCGGCATGAACGAGCTGCTCGCCCGGCTGCGCGCAGCGACCCGGCGGATAGGCCCCACGACGGATGAGCCGATCGTCGACGTCGGCGACTTCGTGATCGACCTCGCCAGCAAGCGCGTCGCGCTCCGTGGTGGCGAGCCGGTACGCGTCACGCCGACGGAGTGGCAGCTGCTCGAGGTCCTGGCGCGTCACCGTGGGCGGCTGGTCACCAGCAGGCAGCTGCTGCAGCAGGTGTGGGGTCCCGCGTACGAGACGGAGACGCACTACTTGCGGGTGTACATGGCGCAGCTGCGCCGCAAGCTCGAACCCGATCCCGCCCGACCGCACCACCTGCTCACCGAACCGGGCATGGGCTACCGCCTGCACGACGAGTGACGCGGGTAGCGTCACAACGGTGGAATACGTCAATCTCGGCAACACCGGACTGCGCGTCTCGCAGCTCTGCCTCGGGATGATGAGCTACGGCAGCTTCGAAGGCCGGCCGTGGGCGCTCAACGAGGCCGATACGCGCCCTATCGTCCACCGGGCGATCGAAGCCGGCATCACGTTCTTCGACACGGCGGACGTCTACAACGGCGGGCAGAGCGAAGTCCTGACGGGGCGCATCATCGGCGAGGCGCTCTCACGCGAGGAGTTCGTCGTCGCCACCAAGGTGCACGGGCAGACCTTGCCCGGAGAGAACGGCCGGGGGTTGAGCCGCAAGCACATCATGGCGTCGATCGACGCGTCACTCGACCGGCTCGGCCTCGACTACGTCGATCTCTATCAGATCCATCGCTGGGACAGCCGCACGCCCATCGAGGAGACCATGCAGGCGTTGTCCGACGTGGTGCGTGCCGGCAAGGCTCGCTACATCGGTGCGAGCAGCATGTACGCCTGGCAGTTCGCGAAGGCGCAGGCTGTCGCGGAGCGCAACCGGTGGACGCGCTTCGTCTCGATGCAGAACCACTACAACCTCATCTACCGCGAAGAGGAGCGGGAGATGATCCCGCAGTGCGTGGACCAGGGTGTCGCAGTCTTGCCGTGGAGCCCGCTCGCGCGCGGCCGGCTCGCCGGCAACCGCGGCAGGCAGAACGAGCCGCTGACGCTGCGCGCCGAGACCGACCAGTTCGGGGAGTCCTTCTACCCCGAGGTTGATCTCGACCAGCCCGTGATCGAGCGGGTGAACGAGGTGGCCGCTGCGCGTGGCGTGCCACCCGCGCAGGTGGCCCTGGCATGGCTGTGGCACAAGCCCGCCGTCACAGCCCCGATCGTCGGCGCCACCAAGGTGACGCATCTTGAGGACGCCCTCGCCGCCGAACAGCTTTCACTTGACGACGCGGAGATTGACCAGCTGGAGAAGGTCTACCGGCCGCACCCCGTCTCCGGTCACTAGACCGGCCTCCGTCGCCGCCTCGCCGGACTGTGAGGCAGACGACTTGCAGGACACAGCGCAAGAACGGGAATGCGCCTCGAGTATGGTTAGTTTACCTAACTAGACTTACAAGGCTCATCCTGAGGAAGTGATAGCGCGTGGTCTCGCCGGCACGCTCACTGGCCCGGCTCGCCGTTGATCGAGAGCACCCGCACTACAAGTGGGTAGCACTGTCGAACACCACCCTCGGCATGCTGCAAGCCGGCAGCAGCAGGCCGAGAACAAGCAATCTTCCCTACGTCGCTGCCGTTCTAAACGACCGTCGCGCCAACGTAAGCAGAGCAAGCAAACTCGCCACTGCCTGCCAGCTCAGCCGTGCTGAGTACGGGACCTCCTATCCGGTCGTCAGCGCGAAGACGTGCATGGCGGTGATGCTGCCACCCACTCTGTTGGACACGCTCGGGAAGGTCACTGAGGCCACGGTCTTGCCCGAGTTCACCGGAACCTCCGCCGCGAACACGTACATGGTGATCGGCTGCGAGCTGCCGCCCGTCGAGTTGCGGTACGGCATGGTGGCCACGGTGATGTTGCCGTTCGACGCTGACTGTGCCCAGTCGCCGAAGAACAGCGTGGCTGTGGTCGACGTCCCGTCGGTGTAGTGCACCGTGATGGTGCCCTGCGAGCTGCCGTTGGTGGACGAGCCGAGCAGGCCCAGCTTCGTGGCGCCCGACGCACCGTTCACCAGCATGGTCTGCCCGGCTGCCAGGATGTTGTCCATCTGGCAGGACTGCACGTTGGGCCACGTGTAGGTCAACCCGTCGCTGGTCACCGTGCCGCCCGGCGTAAGCCCGGCCGCGGCCAGCGCGTCGGCCGAGTAGCTGAAGCCGTCGCCATCGTAGTTGGCGCACGCCTGGTTGCTGTCCGAGGTGATGCCGGCGTTGTTGTAGTAATCCGCCGCGTCAGCGGTCGGCGAGATGCCCAGTGCCGCGGTGTCGGACGTCTGTGCGGATGCGTTCACCACGGTGACCATCGCCGCGGTGCCGGGCCACACGTGCCAGACCCCGTTCGGACCGCTCGGGGTCGGCACCGTAAACGTGATCGCGCTGTCGCTCCAGCTGTCGATCTGGAACGTTGCCGCGTTACCCGGGGCGCCCCAGTTCGTGCCGTTGTCGGAGAACGTCACATAACCGCTGCCCTGCGTGGCGCCGAAGCCGGATCCGTTGATCGTCACGAGGTCACCCGCATTCGCCGAGGCAGGCGACAGGGACGAAACGACCGCGCCGCTCATCGCTGTGGTTGCGGTACCGATGGAGAAGATGTGCAACTGCCCCTGTGTCGCGCCGTTGGGCAGCGTCACGCTGACGAGTGTCTTGTTGGGATCGACCGGAAGCGCCGCCGAGAAGATGTGGGTGGCGGTGTTGTCCCGGCCGCCGCTGCACCCGGCGCAGTTCCGGTACGGCGTGTTGATCGCGACCACGTTCCCGTACGACGGTTGCGACCGGTTGGCGTTCAGCGTCCAGTCCGACAAGCCGAGCCAGAACTGCGAGGTGCTGCCGTCGGAGTAAGTGAGCGTCGTCAGGCCCTGGCTGGGCCCGTTCGTCGCTGCGCCGAGGAAGCCGACCTGTTGTGTGCCCGCCGGCGCGTTGACCGTCACGGTCTGGCCGGACGCGATGGCGTCACTCGGCAGACCCGGCGCCGACGGCGGCCACGTGTAGTTGATACCACCGGCGGTAACGGAGCTGCCCGGCGTGACGCCCTGCGCGGCGAGTGCCTCCGCCGAGTAGCTGCGCACGCCGCCGTCGAAGTTGCCCGCGCTGACGTTGCTGTCATCGGACACGCCGGCGTTGTTGTACGCCGCGAGCAGGCTGCCCGGCTGGGCGACGAGCACGGTCAAGTTGAGCCCGGGCAGCGGTGTATCGCCGCTGCTCAGCGTGATCGGCACCGAATAGAAGTTCTGTGCCGTGTTCGCGTCCGCGCTGATCGTGAGCGTGAGCGTGCTGCGGCCGTTCGGTGGCGTGCGCACGACGCCCTGGTTGGACGCGGTGACGCTCACCCCGGACGGCGCGGACGGGCTGACCTGCATCGTCTGCGCCGCGCTGGTCGCGTTCGCCCCTCCGAGGGTCACGGTCGCGGTCCCGCCGGGAGCGACGGTCACCTGCGGGTTCGCGAGGTATCCCACGATCGGGCGTAGCCCGTCGCTGTAGGACGGGGGCGCGTCCTGCGGCGCGGTGCCCCAGGTGGTGGGCGTCGTGCTGAGCGTCCAGTCCAGCGTGGCGCCTTGGCTCAGCGTCGAGAACGGCACGTACAACTGGTGGTACGGGCTGCCGTTGAGCTTCAGGTTGGCCACGTAGAAGTTGGTCGGTGACGCGCCCGGGGCGTTGTTCGTAATCGTGTTGCCGTTCGGCAGGGTGATCTGGGTGTAGGGAAAGCCCGGGCTGTTGAAGACGAGGTTGTCGCTACCGGAGTTCTCCGGGTACATGCCCAGCATCTCCCAGATGAACGTGGAGCTGTTGGCACCGAGGTCGTCGTTGTTGTCCAGGCTCGGCCCCGGCTGGTACATCGTGTTGCGGATGTTGTTCACGATCTGCTGTGTGCTGGCCGGATCGCCGACGTAGTTCAGCGCGTACTGCTCGCCGAAGTCGAACTCGTTCGTCAGCTGGGCGAACATGCCGAACCCATTGGGCTGCGAGAGGTAGTCGCGCAGCATGGACGCGACCTTGGCGTTGCCGCCGAGCAGGGAAGACAGTGCCGCGTAGTTGTTCGGGACGTTCCACAGATACTCGTACGCGTCGCCCTCGACGTACGGGCCGGTGGTCGTCCCGGTGATGCCCGGCCTGAACTGGCCGTTGGCGTTGCGCGGGTTCAGCAGGTTGTTCACCGGGTTGAAGACGTTCTCCCAGTTGTTCGCCCGGGTGCGCAGCATTGCTGCGTCGTTGTGGTCGCCGAGCGCGTCGGCGAAGAACGACAGCGCGAGGTCCTCCGTGTTGTACTCCTCGAGCGTTGGCACGTAGCCGTGCGGGTTGCAGCAGCCGTAGCTGCCGTCCTCTGGGAGGTAGCCGTATTTCTGCTCCAACGCCTCGCCGGGCCTTACGTCGTTGACCGTGGTGGCCTGCGCGAGCATGTCCTTCAATGCCGTGGCCGTATCGAAGTTGTGCGCGCCGAACGCGTAGTAGTCAGCGATGATCGACTGCATGGGGTCGCCAACCATCACGTAGTTGTTGTCCTGGTCATAGCCCCATTGCTGCAGCAGGTGGTCTTCGCTGTAGTAATTGACCTGCGACTGAACCATGTCCCCGGCCGGATCAGGGTCGAGCATCGCCTGCAGCTGAGAAAGCGAATGGTAAATGTCCCAGCCGGAGTACATGCCGTACTGGTCGTGCTGCCCGTTCGCGATGGTGTGCATGGCCATGTCAGCGCCCATGAACTGACCGTTGACGTCGCTGGTGATGTTGGGCTGGATGAAGTCCTTGTAGAGCAGGCTGTAGAACATCTGCGTCTTGTCGTAGGTGCTACCGGACACCTGGATCCGGCCGAGCAGATCGTTCCAGTCCTGCTGGGCAGTGGACTTCACCGTGTCGAAATCCCAGCCTGCGTTCTCGGTCTGCCAGTCGAGCGCGGCGTTCGCGTCGCTGACGTACGAGATGCCGACCTTGGCCTGGACGGTCTGCGTGTTGGTCGTGTCGAACGTCAGGTAGACCGCGGACGGCCCGCTGGATCCGGTGATCACCTGCGAGGCGGTGAACGGCTGGTCGAAGGTGATGTCGAAATGCACGGTGTAGGTCTGCGGCTGGCCGTCGTTGTTGCTCTCGCCGCAGAAGTGCCCGCTCGTTTCCGATCCGGAAATCTCGTGGTTGTTGACGACCGTCGCGGTGCTAGGCGCGAACTCGCCGTTCTGGGCATTCCGTAGCTTGATCAGGAAGCCGGCCTGAGTGGTGGCGGGATAGGTGAAGCGCGCCATCGAGCTGTGCGGCGTCGCGGTGAACTGCGAGGTGATCGTGTTCGGCTGGTTGGACTGCGCCGAGTAGTAGCCGGCCTGCGCCACCTCGTTGGTGTTGCTGAATGCGCTCATCACGCTGTTCGGGTTGCCGCTGGGCAGCGGGCCGGTCAGGGGCAGCATCGGCACGTCTTCGGCCGCGCCACAGCCCGGACCGCTCACGTGGGTGAGCGAGTACCCGGTGATCGACGTGTCGCCGTAGTTGTAGCCGCCGCCGGCTGCGCGGTTGGGCATGGTGTCGGGGCTCCACTGCACCATCCCGAACGGCACCTCGGCGCCGGGGAACGTGTTGCCGCCGCCGCTGGTCCAGGTGCGCGTGTCGACCAGCGTCGCCGGGTCGCTCACCGGCTGGTTGAGCGGGGTCGTGTTGCGCGCGCCGGCGGGGCGCTTCCCCGGTGGGACGGGCTTGGGACAGTCGGTCGGCCTGCCGTTCGGGCCCTTGGCGCACGGCACGATCGTGCCGTTGCCGATCGCCTCGGCCGGGGCGGCGGTGCTAGGGCTCGCCGTCGACGGTGGCGCTCCCGGGCTGGGCGCCGGTGACGGATCGGCCTGGGCGGTGGCCATACCGGCGATGAGGATGCAGCTTGCAGTCAGCGCCACGAGCCTGAATTTGGCATTCATCGACCGTTCCTTCCCCGACGGGGGCGGCGCGCGGGGACACGATGTGCCCAAAGCTCGCCAAGCGACCGCGCGACAACGTTGTCAGCGTGTCGGAAATTACGCCTTGGTATGAGTTGCTGTCAATGAGTCACGACGTGTCCCCAGGGGCGATCCACCCGATAGAAGGAGGACAATTGACGGGGCCGGTTCTCGAATCCCGGGCGGCGACCCTCAAGGCAAGCGAGGCAGCGGTGGAGACCAACGACGTGGTACAGCTGTCCCAGGAGTTCGCCGCGCTGGGACGGGAGCTGCGTGGGCCAGGGGACAATCAGGCCGCGCTGCAGCGCATGGTGCAGCTCGCCGTCAAGCACATCGAGCCGTGCAGCGGTGCGAGCATCACCGTTGTGCGCAGGGGCCGGGGCAGCAGTCTGGCTACCTCGGACCCGGTCGCGTCAACGGCGGACGACCTGCAGTACCAGCTGAACGAGGGACCGTGCCTCCGCTCGGCGGAGCGAGACGCCAACTACCTGCTGATCGACGTCGTCGGCGACCGGCAGTGGCCCCGCTTCAGCGCGGCGCTCATGGAGCAGACGCCCTACCGGTGCGTGCTGAGCTACCAGATGATCGCCGGCGACTCGGCCGCCCTGAACCTCTACGCCGAGCAGCCCGGCGCGTATGAGACCGACGACATCGACCTGGCGACGGTGATCGCCGCGCACGCCTCGAGCCTGATAGCACTGCATGAGTCGGAGGACCGGGTCGCCAACCTGGAAACTGCGCTGGAGACCAACCGCGAGATCGGCGCTGCCGTCGGCGTGCTGATGGCCTACCACAAGGTCACCCAGGACGAAGCGTTCGGCTTGCTGCGCGAGGCAAGCCAGCGCATGCACCGCAAGCTGCGCGATATCGCTTCCGAGGTCGTCGAGACCGGCGCGTTGCCGGAGCCGTCCAGCGGCTGAAATTCGTTCGGGCCCCGTCGGTGCCCCGTGCGAGGCTCGAACCATGCGACTCGCGGGGTACCGGCGTGTCCTGGCGAATCGCAGGGCGCGCATTCCACTCGTGCTCGGCGTACTTGTCCGCGTGCCGCTGTTCGCCGCCGGCGTGGTCCTGACTCTCCATGTCGTCTCGACACTGCACCGCAGCTACGCCGAAGCCGGCCTCGTTACTGCCGTTGCCTTCACCTGCGTGTCGATCAGCGGGCCGTGGCGGGGGCGACTGCTCGACCGGCTGGGCCTGCGCCGCGTCATCGTGCCGTCGATGGTGGTGCTGGCGGCGTGCTGGTCGGTGGCGCCGTTCGCCGGCTACTGGCCTCTGCTGGGGCTGTCCGCCATTGCCGGGCTGTTCGCGGTACCGAGCTTCTCGATCATCCGGCAGGCGGTGCTCGCGGCAGTGTCCGAAGACGACCGGCGTGCCGCGCTGTCGTTGGATGGTGTGCTGGTCGAGGTAGCGTTCATGATCGGCCCGGTGGTGGGGGTGGTGGCGGCGACGACCTGGCCCACCTCCTGGGTGCTGTTCGGTGTCGAGATGTTCGGGGTGGGCGCCGCTGCACTGCTGTGGCTCGCCAACCCGGCGATCACGCCCGACGCGGCACAGGTCGGTGAGCCGGTACCGCGCCGGCAGTGGCTGCGGGCCGGCTTCGTAGCGGTCTGCGCGGCTGCAGGCACCGCGACGTTGGTGCTGTCCGGCACGGACATCTCCATCGTCGCGGCGTTACGGCACTTCGACGCTGCCTCGCTGATCGGCCCGGTGCTTGCGGTGTGGGGGCTGGGCTCATTGGTCGGCGGGCTGATCTACGGCGTGCTGCATCGGCCGATTCCGGCGTACGTGCTGCTTGCAGCGCTCGCTGCGGTGACGGTCCCGATGGCGTTCGCACGCAACGCCTGGTGGCTGGCGGCGCTGGCCGTTGTCGCCGGGCTGCTGTGCGCACCGACGATCACCGCGACCGTGGATCAGCTCAGTCGCCTTGTCCCGGCCGGAGCCCGCGGCGAAGCGCTCGGCTGGCACGGCTCGACGATGACGATCGGGTCGTCGCTGGGTGCGCCACTCGCCGGCGTGGCGATCGACTTATGGGGCTTCGGGGGCGGGCTGGTCGTGGTCTCGGCGGTGGGGCTCGCGGTGGCGGTGCTCGGCGCTGCCGTGACGGTCAGGCGGCCTGCTCCACCTCTGGCAGCACGTGTCGCGCCAGCAGGTGCAGCTGCTCAGTGACGTCGGGCCCTGCCGGCATGACGTTGAATGCGGTGAAGCCGAGCTTCCGGAAGCCGTGCAGCTGCTCGACGACCGCGTCCGGTGGCCCGCAGACGACGCCGGGCCGCGGTGTGGCGCCGACCTCGACCTCGATGTTGTAGGCCAGCGTGATCTCGTCGGGGTCGCGGCCGGCCGCGGCGGCGGCAGTGCGGATCCGGTCCAGCAGTGCGGGCACCTGGTCCGGCGGCGCGAACCCGAGCGAGGGGATCCAGCCGTCGGCGAGCTCCCCGGTGACGCGCAGCGCACGTGGTCCGTACGTGCCCAGCCAGATGGGGATGCGGTGCGCCGGCTTGGGCTCCAGCACGGCGTCCTCGACTCGGTAGCGCTCTCCGGTGAACGTCAGCCGGGGTTGCTGCCACAGCCCACGCATGATCCGGATTGCCTCGTCCATGCCGGTCACCTTTTCCGCCGACGTGGGCACCCCGAGACCGAATGCGCGGAACTCGTCGTCTGAGTAGCCGCCGCCCAGGCCGAGGATCAGCCGCCCGCCGGAGAGCCGGTCCAGCGTCGCGGCCATCTTGGCCACCAGCGCCGGCGCCCGGTACGGCACGCCTAGCACCCGGGTCGCGACCTTGATGCGGGACGTGGCGGCGGCAATCCAGGTCAACAGCGTCCACACCTCGTACGGCGAGCGGGCTGCAGCCGGGTGGTCAGCTGCCGAGACGAAGTCGAAACCGAGCGCCTCGGCGGTCTTGGCGGTGCCGACCGGATCGCCCCCGGATACATTCACTCCAACGTGAACTCTTGACACGTCAACAACTCTATATGACGTGTCAAGTAGTGCTAGGTCCACCCCGGTCAGGGAGATAACCCCATCGTTTCCGGACACGGCGCTCCATAGCGTCGAACACGTGCAAGCGATCATCGAGCGTGAGACACAGGTCCAGCCGGCCGTCGCATTGCAGGCGGTGCGCAAGAGCTACGGACGCGGTCCCTCCGCCGTGACGGCGCTGAACGGTGTTGACCTCGCTTTTCCGCGGGGCACGTTCACGGCGGTCATGGGGCCCTCCGGATCGGGCAAAAGCACATTGCTGCACTGTGCGGCCGGGCTGGACCGGCCCACGTCCGGGCACGTCTGGCTCGGCGAGACCGAGCTGGGCACGCTGTCCGAGACGCAGCTGACCAAGTTGCGCCGGACCCGGATCGGCTTCGTGTTTCAAGCCTTCAACCTGGTGCCGGCGCTGAACGTCCGCGAGAACGTGCTGCTGCCTGCCCGGCTCGCCGGGCGCCGGATCGACCGGCGCTGGCTCGCCGACGTAGTGCGCCGGGTGGGCCTCGAGGATCGGCTGCGCCACCGCCCGGCAGAGCTGTCCGGTGGGCAGCAACAGCGGGTGGCAATCGCCCGCGCGCTCGCTGTCCGGCCCGAGGTGATCTTCTGCGACGAGCCGACCGGCGCACTGGATTCCCAAACGGCAGCGGGCGTGCTCGACCTGCTGCGCGAGGCGGTGGACCGGGACGGGCAGACGGTCGTCATGGTCACTCACGACCCGGTCGCCGCCTCGTACGCCGACCGGGTGGTGTGTCTCGCCGACGGCGTGGTCGTGCACGACGTTCCGGCCCCTGGCGTGACCGCGATCGCCAAGCTGCTGGCCGAGGTACCGAAATGGTGACGCTCGCCTGGCGGATGCTGCGCCAGCGGCCGACCAGCGTCATTGCGACGTTCGTCGCGCTGTGTCTCGGGGTCGGCATCGTCACGGCATGCGGCGTACTGCTCGAGTCCGGGATTCGGTATCACGGCACCGCCCAGCGCTACGCGGCCTCGACGCTACTCGTCGCCGTGGATGATCTGCGCATAGTCAACGGCCACGGCGAGAACCGCGAGGTCGACCATTACGGGCTGCCGTCGCGCGGGCACCTCGATGCCGTGCTGCAACCCCAGGTGGCCGCACTGCCGGGAGTGCGGGCCGCGGTCGCCGACTCCGCAACACCGGCGCAAGTGCTGCCTGCGATCGGAACGTCCGCAGTGGCCGCACAGGTGCATCCGTGGGCGTCGGCGGTGCTCGCGCCGTTCACACTGCGAGCCGGCGTTGCCCCCGGCGCCGGCCAAGCGGTGCTGGACGCCCGCACCGCGGCCCGGCTGGGAGCGCGCCCGGGAAGCGTGGTGCGGCTGCTGTTGGCCGGTGGGGTTCGCGCGGTCACGGTGAGCGGTATCGCCGCGACCGTGGGCGCGCCCCCGGCCGATCCGACCGTCTTCGTGGCGACGACACCCTCGCGACGCGTCGACGTCATCGGGGTCA
>Ga0126373_10002692_pt1 | contig 13114 bp, 9 predicted proteins | sample PanSoiMetPlot_11_FD_92545 | JGI IMG/M metagenome (GOLD analysis project Ga0126373, IMG submission 92545) | Tropical forest soil microbial communities from Panama - MetaG Plot_11 | ecosystem: Environmental > Terrestrial > Soil > Tropical forest > Bulk soil | place: Panama | collected 2016-02-17
GCAGGTAATAGTCGGGCAGTTCGAACTGCTTTCCCCGCCACGCGGCGAGCGCTTCCGCTGCGGACGCCTCGAACTGCGCGGGTCCTTCCGGTCCGCCGGCCAGGTCCCACATGGCTCGCCATGCGGCTGCGACATCGGCGAGCGGATCGTCGGCCACCAGCACATACGCGGACTGACGGTGTGCCGCCTCCCGCAGGGCAATCGCCCCGGCCTCCCATCTGGGTCGCTCATCGGCCTGCTCAGTTCGAGCCTTCCCGACTTGGACTGTGGGAGCGCGGACAACGGCGACGTTCGGAGAGTGGCCCAGGTCAGCAAGCAGCAACTCGTCCACCGCGCCGACTATGGCGACAACCGTCGTGGACTCCCGCCTCATCGGTTGATCGTAATGCCGTCAGCCGTGAGACCGGCTCCCGGGAAACGCGGGCGCGTTTCCGGGAGCCGACGATGTTGCTGGAATAACTACTGGCTCCCGGGAAACGCGGGCGCGTTCCCGGGAGCCGGTAGTGCTGCGAATTAGCCGAAGTCCGGATTGCTCTTGACCTGGAATGAAGACGTCTGGGTCAGCAGCCGACCCGTAATAGTCACCGTGTACGTACCGACGGGCATGCCGGTCGTGTCGATTGTGACTGTGACGGTGCCGTCGCCATCTGGACCGTTTACGACGATCGGTTGCAAGGGCGAGTTATGGCCTGTCCCTGAAACTGACACAGTCACGTCGTCCCAGGTTTGTCCTGGCACGGTCGAGTTCGGGTCGGCGAACGGTGGGCCCGTCACGCCGAACTGACCCTGAAGCGGCGGGAACACGCCGAATCCATCTTGGATCGTCGTGCCGTTCGGCGAACTGCCCGGGATAAATCCGTGCCCGGTCACGGTAACTGTGTCGCCGGTAGTCACCTTGTCAGCTGAAGTGCTGATGTTGGCTTGCAACTGGTTCAGCTCATCTTGTGCTCGCCGACTCGGCGTATCCGGCCCTTCCTGGCTGGCGATCTGATCGGCCAGGGCAGGCACGAAGTCTGGAGCGTAAATAGTGCCCCAGCCCGATGCCATGTCATAGCCGGTCGCGGTCGGGAATCCGGTGACGCCGAACGCGCTGTTGGTGTAGCCAGCAGGAACATCGACGATGCCAGCTGCGCTGCCCTGCGGTCCTATTGCCGCCAGCGCGGGGTTCACCGTCCCCAGATCGCCGCCGCGAAGCTGCGTGGCCAGGGCGAGGATGCCAGCGAAGGTGGGCGACGCCTGCGAGGTGCCATCACTCGAATCCATCGAGATGTCGGGGTAGGCGCGGCCCGTTACACCGTCCAACGCTGCGATACCGTCCTGCCAGCTCGGCTTCGGATAGACGGTTGACACCCCGGCACCTTCGGCGTCGGAGTGGTTGGTCGGAGCGACCCACAACGCATCCGGAGCCGTACGCCCAGCCACCGTTGCGAGCCCAGCGTTAGGGATAGTGCCGCCAACTGCTGTGACCCACGGGCTGTCGACAGGGTGACCAGACGTGACACCGATCGGCGGTGTGCACTGGCCGGTGTCGCCGAGGACTGGCGGATCAGTCGGGCCGCAGTCACCAGAAGCGAACATCACCGGGATGCCTTGCGCTGCAGCGTCGAGAAAAGCCGGATCTAGCGAGTGGACACCCGCCTGCTGCGTGGCGGTCGGGTTGGTTGGGTCATTGGCGAAGGAGTTTTCGCCGTCGCCAAGACTCACCGTGATGATGTCTGCCAGGTGTTGGTCGGCAATCATCTTGATGGCTTGGGCTACCTCTGGCCAGCCCTGCATGCCGATCGTTTCCGGCACCGGCGGGTGGACGAAAATGATCTTCGCGAATGGCGCCATCGAGTGAATCGCCTCGGCATCGAGCCTGTCCTCGCCCGCGCTGCATTCGATCTGGCAGGTGAAGCCCGGGTTAGCTGGCGCTGGGAGAGCCATGTCGGTGATGTCTGCCGGCGGCAGGTCCATAGCCGTGTCGTATGTCGCCAGCGACGTGGCAAGCCCAGGGTCGGGGTTGGTGACTATATAGGCCACAGTCACGCCTGCACCGTCGACCCCCTGATGCCAAAGGTCATGCAGACCGTAGTCGATGATGTCTTCCTGCGCCGTTGGGTCGGGAAAGCGCAGCCTGAGCGACTGCCCGGCGGCTATCTTCCCCTCTATGGCGTTGTAGGTCGCATCCGTGGCGGCGATGCGTTCTGCGGGTGGCGGAACACCCTGCGCTGGGTCTGCTGTTGTGGCCCCGCTGGCAATCGCCGGACTAGCCAGAACTGTACCGGCGGCTAACAGGCTGGCGGCGCCAGCAATGAGGAGGGGTCTAGCGAGCATCTTTACGGCCTCCAGAAGAAGAGCGGCTTCGTTGCGGCTTATGCCGTTTTGATCATCTTGCGCCCCGCCCAACACGCTAAAACAGCGCCTGACACCCGGCAAGCCCTGCAGCCGCCACGCTTGCGTTCACTCGAGATAGCTACTTGAACGTCACCACGAGGAGGCAGGCGTCATCGCTGGTATCCGATGCTGTCTCTGTTGCTAGCAGATCGGCGAATTCGTCGACGTCGGCCACGGGACGGCTCGCAATGTCGACGAGAGTCTGCAGGCAGTCGTCGATGGGCGTGTTCCGCTGCTCAATCAACCCGTCGGTATACAGCAGCAGTGCGTCTCCGGACTTCAATGTCGTCGTCGCATCGCCATAGTCTGCGTCCGCGCTTAGACCAAGGAGTGAGCCCTCAGGTTGTTCGAGCCGCTGCGCGCGGCCAGACCGCACCAGGATGATTGGCAGGTGCCCGGCTCTGGCCCAGCGTGCTTGAACTGTACGGCCTAGCGGTAACGCACGCGGCCGACGGCCGGCAGGGTATCGATGTGCTCCGGCAAGGCGGCATCGACCTAGTACTGCTCGATGTGATGATGCCTAACCTTGATGGCTACGCAACTGCTGGCGAGATCCGAAGTGTGCCGGAACTAGCCAACCTTCCCGTCATCGCCGTCACCGCCCGAGCGATGCGTGAGGACAGGCAGAAGTGCATCGCCGCGGGCGTCAACGACTACATCACCAAGCCAATCGATACTGAGGCGCTGCTCGAGCGGATGGAGAGCTGGCTCAGTACGAACGGTGACCTCTAGCCCCGTCGCGAGTCCCGGTATGTAGTAATTGCGGCAAAGATCCGTTTCATCGAGTGCCGGTGACGCGTCGAGATCGCCCGCTCCGTATGAAGACAAGTCAGCGTCGCCACGCCAGGGTTGGGGGTCTCGAAGCGGAGATAGGCCGCTCCGTCGGCCATGCGCGCCTGAGGTGATGAAATGCCCACTGCTAAGACGATCTTTGAAGAAATTTTCGATAACGAGCAAACCTTCCAGTTGTTCTGCTCTATCGCGGCGAGCGGTGAGGCACAGGGTGGCTGGGAGAACGGCAGGATTGCGGCTCTCGTGCCGGCCACAGAGCGGGACCTGGCGCCCAAGATCGCTAGGCATGGCGCGGACGAGGACAAGCACGGCCGCATTTTCAATGCGCTGCTACGCAAGAAGGGTCTGGAGCCAGTTCCGGTACCGCCGGATACCGACTACACAATGCGGCTAGAGAACGCGGGCATTGGGCTGGCCCACAGGCGCCTGCGTGCTACCCAGGAGCTGACCGAGCGGGACATCGTCACGTATCTGGCGCATAGCCGGGTCACTGAACAGCGGGCCTCGGAGCAGATGCAGGCTCTGCGTAAGCACAGCGTGGATCGACCCGACATCGCTCGTGCGGTCCGGACGATCTCCAGCGACGAGGACAACCACCTCGCTTACTGCCACGAGGAGTTGCTGCGGCTATCCGCAGCCGGGCACGAGCAGACCATCCGCAACACGCTGCGCGCCGCCGCGCTGGCTGAGATCGCTATCTACCGTGACGTCAGCAAAGCGGTCATGGCGCATATGGGCCGCATCCTCGGCTGGCCCTGGGCCAAGACGGCCCTGCTCGCCGTGGGCATCGACGCTATCTACGTGTACGAGCGGCTTGGCGGCTGGCGACGGATGGTCTCGCTGCGTATGCCTGACCGCCTCAACGCCCTGGGTGCTCCCGCACCAGCGCACTCTCACTCATAGGCAGCCTCGGTCAGCAGCCACCAGCGATGCGGATGTCGCCTGACTTCTCGTCGACGAGGAGGAACGTCCCATCGGCTCGCATGGCCAGGCCCTGAGGCGCCTTGACGCCGGTTACCAGGGTGTTGACCGCGCCTGTCGACAGGGTGACGGCGCTCATCGTCCCGCCGCCGTTGTCCGCCACATACGCAATGCCGTTGCGGACGACGACGTCATCGGTGGACGAGAACTGCGCCGCCGGACTCACCGTTCCCGTCGCGGGGTTCACCAGGTCGAGGCCCGGCGGATTCTCGACGGAGACCAGCAGCGTGCCGTCACCGACCGGCGTCGCATCGACAGGACGACCCAGCCCGGTTGCGATCGTCACCGGGCTGCCTGTGAAGGGCGGCAGGGGTACCGTGTCCAAGTTGCCCTGGGACGAATCGGGGAGAAGGAGCATCCCCGGCTCGATGCCGAGGCCGTCGACGCCGAGGCCGTTGGGTGTGAGTTGCACCCATAGCTTGCTCGCGCCAGTCGTCATATCGAAGACGACGACCTGGTCGCTCCGCTGGTTTCCCAGCGCCATCGTCGTCGGCGACAGCTGGACCATTCCCTCGGGGTATTGCGGGTCTGCGAAGGCCTGAACCACTGTGCCCGCCGGGCTCAGCTCGATGACCTGGTGGCCGCCCACAGTACTCACCCAGACGTTGCCATTGCTGTCGACCATGACGTCATCGGCCTTTTTGACGCGGGCAAAAAGCGGCAGCGAACTGAAGCTGCTGGCCGCCGGGCAATCAGCTTGGCTGACGGAATCTGTGGGAGCCGCCGCGGCCACCCGAGGCGCCGACGAGATCGCTGATAAGGCGAGCCCCGCCAAGGCCAGCAGGACAGAGGCCCCGAGCCGCCCGCGCGTGACCATCTTCATAACGCGCCCTCCAGCACCCATCGATGACCTGCGCGGACTGGCCATACCTGGGCTCGCCGGGTACGGCAGCACCACGCGGAACAGTCTCCTCCGACAGCAGACTTAACAGAGGAAAAACAACCCTATACCGCCGCAGGACCGAGCAGAAACGGCCAATCCCACACTCGATGCTAGCCCCAATCTCGCCGGCTTTCAGGTGGAGCACCGATGCGCTGTACCACGGCCACCGTCCTGATGGCACCAACATGAGGCCGTGCTCTTGCGAGCGGTCCACCCAATGGGTTAACCATGCGCTGTCGGGATGGCGGGATTCGAACCCGCGACCTCCTGCTCCCAAAGCAGGCGCGCTAACCAAGCTGCGCTACATCCCGTACCCGTGGCCGTCGCCCGCGGCGGGCCCGTCTCATCCTAGGGGATCGGCGACGCAGGCCAGATCGCTCAACCCGGCAGCTGTCCGCACCACCAAAAGATTTGCCTCGCTATGCAGAAATAACCGTAATAAGGAAAGATGAGCGGCAGCGCAGAATTCAAACGGCTCGCGGGGGCACAATGCGAACTCTGACTCTTCGTGTCTTACCGGCTGCCACCGTGCTGGCAGTGTCCGTCGTGATTACGTCGTCGAGCGCGGTCGCCGCAACACAGCAGCCGCGGTGGCGGGTGTTCTTCACGTCACCGGCGGGCCCCTCTGAGCTCACCTCAATCGTCTCAACCGGACCGAAGAACGCGTGGGCTGTGGGCACTAACCGGGCCGGCCTCTATGTCGTGCACTGGAATGGCACACGGTGGCAGCGGGAGAACGTGCCCGGCACCCGCAACTTCTCGCCTGATGGGATCCAGGCCACGTCCTCGAACAACGTCTGGATCATCGGCACCGGCCCGAACCTCCCGCTGACGGCGATGGTGTGGAACGGAAGCGGCTGGCATAAAACCACCTTGCCTGCCGACACGAGCGACATCGCGGTACTCAGCAGGACTGATGTATGGGGAATTGATGCCTCGGGTACCTCGTGCACTGCTGGCAGTGACCCGGTGTGTACCTCGGTCATCTGGCATTGGTCACAAGGCACGGTCACGAGTTTCGGAGTAGCTGGGCTCGCGCAGAACATTGCCGGTGCGGGCGATCACGTCTGGGTCCTGTCGAAGCGTGCCATCCAGGGCGACACGAGCTTGCCTACCGTTTACTACGGCGATGATGCCGGTCTGCATCAGATCCCATCTCCTACCGGACGAATGGGGGTCTTCCCTCAGATCACTGCGTCGCCTCGTGGGCAGCTGTGGCTTCTCGCGCCAGGGCCTACCAGGCACCGGTCCGGCCACATCGATTACTGGAACGGGCAGAGCTGGACACGCACCGTCATCCCAGCGCGGTCCGGGGGTAAGTTCCTTAGTTACGGATCATGGGGCTTCATCTACGACAATCGCAATGGCGTGTGGCTCGGGCCCTACACGCACTGGACGGGCCGACGCTGGATCGTGACAACCCCAGCCATGCCGACGCAGGCATTTGAACTGATGTACATAGCGCCGATTCCTAGATCGGCCAGCGCCTGGGCGGTCGGTTTCAACAACGCTCGTCCTGGCTCACAGGCAGACCGCGGCCTCATAGCGTTGTCCGGGAGGCGCCCGTAAGCGGGCGTCGAGTGATCACCGTGGGTGAGCCCTAGCGCGGCGCGCTAAGGCGGACCGCGGGGGGCGCCAACCCCGTTCCCTGTCATGCGCTTGCTGGCTCGAAACGGGCACGGCTGTGCTAACCCCGGTGGCAATGGAAAAATCAATTGCATGCCCAGGGAGCGCGAGCGGACAGGCAGCCTGGCGCGGTACAAGGCTAAGCGCGATTTTGCGCGAACGCCGGAGCCGGCTGGCGAGACGCCTAGCGCGGACGGCGATCGGCCGCTGCGGTTCGTAGTGCAACGGCACAGGGCCCGGCGGCGGCACTATGACTTGCGATTTGAGATGGACGGCGTCCTAGCCAGCTGGGCGGTGCCCAACGGTCCGACGCTGGACCCCTCAGTTAAGAGGCTCGCTGTCCACGTTGAGGACCACCCGATCGAGTACATCGACTTCGAAGGAGTCATCCCGGCGGGCGAGTATGGCGGCGGAGACGTGATCGTGTGGGACACCGGCACGTGGGAGCCACACGAGACAGACGATCCAGTCGCATCTGTGTCGGCTGGCGAACTGCACGCCGACGTATTCGGCGAAAAGCTGAAGGGCCGGCTAATCCTCGTTCGCAGTGGGCGCAGAGGCGAGGATTCCGATCAGTGGCTGCTGCTGCATAAGCACGACGAGTTCGCCGTCGACGGCTGGGACGCAGAGGATCACCCGAGATCAGTGCTCAGTGGCCGAACCAATGATGAGGTCAAAGCCGACCCCGACCGGATGTGGCGTTCAGACCTTCCCCCCGCCGAGGCGTCCATCGAGTTGCATCCTCGGCCGATTCCTGGTCCGACGGATGACGAGTTGTCTGCGCTCGACGACTTCGGCGAAGCAGGCAAGTGGCAGGTGTTCGGCCGCGAACTGCGGCTAACCAACCTGGACAAGGAGCTGTTTCCGGCTCGAGAGAGTGAGTCCGCGATCACCAAACGCGAATTCATCAGGTACTCGGCTCAGATCGCGCCAGCGATCATGCCCTATCTGGCTGGCCGGCCCTTGAACATGAACCGGTTTCCAGGTGGAGCCGGTCGAAGCGGATTCTGGAACAAGCAGCTGCCAGACCACGCTCCGGAGTGGCTGCCGCGCTGGCACAACCCCGAAGCAGAGCGCGGCAAGACCACGACATACCTGGTAGTGGATGAGCCAGCTGCCTTGGTCTGGGCAGCCAACTTCGGCGCGCTGGAATGGCACGCCTGGACGTCGCTCGCGGCCCGTCCCGCCAACCCGACCTATGCGTTGATCGACATTGACCCGGGACAGACGACGTCGTGGGAGGACGTGCTCGTTCTCGCGCGGCTGCACCGCACCGCGCTGGAGCACATCGGCGTTCGTGCCCAGCCGAAAGTGACGGGCCGCCGCGGCATCCAGATCTGGATTCCCGTCACTGAGGGCCTGAGCTATCAGGACACGCGCACCTGGGTGCACGAGCTGTCGAAGACTATTGGCTCAGTCGTGCCCGACCTGGTGAGCTGGAAGTGGGATGTCAGCGAGCGGCAGGGACTGGCGCGGCTGGACTACACCCAGAACGTCAGCAACAAGACGCTCGTCGCTCCTTATAGTCCGCGGCCAGCGGCCGGCGCGCCGGTGTCTGCGCCCATCGACTGGTCCGAGCTCGATGATCCTGACCTGCGACCGGACCTCTTCACCATCCGGACGATCGTGGATCGCGTAGCCGAGCGTGGGGAGCTGTTCCGGCCCGTGCTCGGTCCGGGCCAAGACCTGCCGCCGCTGACTTAAGCGCTTATTGATCTTCTCAGCCGCGTGGGTCTACCTATGCCGCGGACCCGGTACGCTACCGATGGCGACAATCACCGCGCGGGCGTAGCTCAATGGCAGAGCCCCAGCCTTCCAAGCTGGTCATGAGGGTTCGATTCCCTTCGCCCGCTCCAATGTGATGTCTCGGGACACCGTTCACGGGTGTCTTGGGACATTGTTCTGTTTCGGGGGTTGTGGCTGGTAGTCCTTTGCCGGGTTGAGGGTGAGGGCTCTGAGCAGCTCGCCGGTGTCTTGGTTGATGATCCGGATGTCGAGGTCGGCGACGAGCGCCAGGACGTAGGTGCCGGCGTGGGCGCGGCCGATGCCGATGTGGTGGAGCTTGCTGTTGTAGCGGATGGTGATGACGCCGCTGTCGTCGATGCGGTCGTGGCGGATCCGGTAGTGGGCGGCGGCGGTGAGGCCGCCGGGCAGGCTTTGGGCCGGGCGGCGAACGCGTCGGCGGGAGTGCGGCGTCCGAGGGCGCGGTGCGGGCGGCGTGTGTTGTAGTAGCGGGCGAAGGCGTCCAACTGGGCCTGCAGGACCGCGATGGTGGCGGCGGCTGGCTGACGGGCCAGCCATTTCTTGAGGGTCTGGTGGAATCGTTCGACCTTGCCGCAGGTCTGCGGGTGGTAGGCGCGGGAGTGCCGGAAGCTGATGTGCAGGGCGGCCAGTTCGATCTCTAAGGCGACCCGGCCGCGGCCGCGGGGGGTGCCGGTGAACACCGCGCCGTTGTCCGACAGCATCGTGGCTGGCAGGCCGTGAGCGGCGGCTGCGGCCCGGAACACGCTCACCACGTCGGCGGCCTTGAAGGTATGGCGGGCCGCGGAGCCGGTCAGCAGCCGGGAGTGGTCGTCGATGATGTTCAAGATTTCCGCCGGGCTGCCGTCAGCCAGTTGCCAGTGCGTGATGTCCAGCTGCCACCGCTCGTTGGGCTGGTCGGCCTGGAATCGGACATAAGAGCTGCGCGGCCGTTTGCGCGGCTGCGGGGTGACGAACCCGCGTCGGGCCAGGATCCGCCAGATCGTGGAGACGGCCGGCGCGCTGCCGTGACGTCCGGCAAGGTGGAAAGCGATCGTGCCGGCCCCGGCGTCCAGGCCCTGCTCGGTCAGCGACTTGCGCAGCGCGACGATCTCCTCTTCCAGCTCGCCGCTGACCCGGTGCGGGCTGGACCGCGGCCGCCGTGATCGCGGCTCGAACGCAGCCTCGCCTTCAGCGTCATAGCGCGCAGCTAGCTTCTGCACCCAGCGGCGCGAGACCTTGTACTCCCGCGCGACCTCGCTCTTGCTGCGTCCCTCGACATAGACCGCGGTGATCACCAGACGAGCCAGCGACATTGCCCACCCCCAGCACGTAGGTGTGAACTATGTCGCGAGACAGGTGCGAACTATGTCGTGCTCTCGGACACCACCTCCACCGCCAGATGACCTGCGGGTAGCCTGACCTAGCCACTGCCCGTGAGCGCGCTGCCTTCCCAGTCCAGGGCCACGCAGTCGGCTGCGTCGGCACAGGAGACTCCGGTCAACCCGGTACCCGGCGTGCTCACCGGATCGATATTCGAGGTACCCGACCACGTGGAGCCATTGAATGTGGCGACGTTTCCGCTGAGGTCGCCCATCAGGCAGAAGTGGCTGACGGTGCATGAGATCGACTGCGGAGCACCTGCGCTGTCGATGGTGGTTGCGGCGGTCCAGGTTGTGCCATTGAAGGTGTACTCGCTGCCCCCAGCATCAATTGCCACACAGAACTTGCTGGTGGGGCATGATACGCCGACCATCGTGGCAGTCCAGCCTGGAACGAGCGCGGTCGGCGCCGACCAGCTGCTGCCGTCGTAGGTGAAAGCATTCCCAAGCTGGTCCACCGCGACGCAGAACGTCGCGTTGGCGCAAGAGACCTCACCTCGCCCCGGCTCCGGCCCGAAGCCAAGCCAGGTGTCGAGGGACCCATTGCCGATGGTCTTGCCGTTCCAGGTAGCGGTGTCGACGGATCCGTTAGCCTCGCTGAGCATCTCGCAGAACGTCGGTCCCGTACAAGAGACGGAGTTCAGCGGCAGACCATCCTGGCCTTCGAGCTTCCAGGAGTGTCCGTTGAAGATAAAAATGTGCCCGCCGATGCCGCCATCATTGGAAGCGTCGACCGCCATGCAGAAGCTAGGGCTCGGACAGGACACTCCGTCTACGGAGTTCGCGAGCGGATCGATCGTCTGCGGAGCGCTCCAGGTCTTGCCGTTGTAGATGAGATATGCCCCTGACCAGTCCACTGCTACGCAGAAGCTTGCCGTTGGGCAGGAAACCGAGTACGGGAAGCCGTGCAGTGGACCGCCGGGTGCCTGCGCACTCGTCGAAGTGGTGGCGCTCGCATTGACCACGAAGTAGTTGCGGCCGTCGGTAACCATGCAGTAGATGGCGCTCGCACAGGACAAGACCGAAGGCGTGCTTTGGTCGAACGAAGTCGCTCCGCTCCAGGTCATCCCATCGGTGGTGTAGTAGCTGCCGTCGCTGAGGGCCATGCAAAACGACGCGCCTCGAACGCAGGACACGGCATCCATCGTTCCGGACGAGTCGAGTGTCGTGGGACCAGACCAGCTGCCGTTGTAGAGAAACGCCCGCCCGGTGGCGCTGACGGCTACGCAGAGCGTCGCGCTTGAGCAAGAGACCTCTACGGAAGCGATCGGTACGTCGAAGTTGGTTCCGGTGTCCCAACCAGACGCCGTGTAGATGTAGGCGTAGCCCGCTGCACTTACTGCCATACAGAAGGATTCGCTAGGACAGGAGACCGACCGGATCTGGTCAACTGCGGACACAGTGACTGGCGCCGCCCAGGACGAGCCATTAAAGACTGTCGACTGCGTTGTGCTGGTCGCCACACAGAACGTCGGGCTCGCACAGGAGACGGCGATTGCATCGAGGCCGACGCCGGGAGTCGCAGACCACGAAGTGCCGTCGTAAGTGAAGCCATTACCACTCGCATCCACAGCCAAGCAGAAGGTCGGGTTCACACACGAAAGGTGAAGATCGTAACCACTGTTCAGGTACGGGCCTGTCTCGAGCCGCGTAGGTGCCGACCAGGCCGTGCCGTTCCATCGCTCCGCGGATCCGGTCGCTAGGTCCATCCCCATGCAGAACGTTGACGCGACGCACGAGACAGTACCGAGCCATCCTGCTGGGGCGTCGACAGTGACCGGAGATGTGAAGCTCATTTCCGGCCAGACGCTGCCAATCGCCGACACGCTTTTGGTGCCGCCTGGGCCTGAGACCTTGATCGTCAGCGTATATCTCTGCGCCGTTGCGCTTGCGAGCGCTGGCAACGCGATAGGAACAGAGACCTTAGCCGACGTGGCGCCAGCGGCACAGGCCGTGGTCACCGGCAATCCGACAACGGCTGGCGTCGCTGAGACCGTACATTTCGTTGAGCGGCTGACCATTGCAGAGAGGGCGGTGGCGCCGCCGGCTGAGGGTAGGTCCGAGGGGTGCAGGACGACCTTGGTGACAGACGGCGGGGCCTCACGAACTACGACGGTCACCGGCTTGGCCTTTGCTGTGCCGCCAGCCCCGGTAACGGTCAGCCCGAACTTGTACGCCTTCTGACTTGCTCCGGAATTGGCGGGCAAGCGAACCGTGTGCCCGGCCGATCCGCTCTTGCACGAGACTCTGGCCGGCATGCCGCGCAGACGAGGCGATGAGCTGAAAACGCAAACACGCCCGCGCCTTACGGAGGCGCTGAGCCGGACGTTGCCGCCTGCCGGGGGCAGAGACCTTGCGCTCGCGCGGAAGTACCTGACAGTTGGATGGCTGGCTGTGCTCGGTGTGGCGCTCGCCGGCAGGCTCGACGCCAGCACGCACATCGCGGCACTCACCGCGGCGACGATGCTCGGGCCGAGAATGTTCCTCATGCCGGGTATCTTCCAAGTTGGTCTGGTTAGAGTCAACTATAGAATTTGCCAGGACACGTGAGCCCGCTGAGCAGAACAGCCGAAGACCATTTCGCGCGAGTTCGCTTAGGAGTCCTTTTCGGGACCAGCCGTCTGGGCTAGTGGCCGACGTCGTGAACCCAGAGCTGCTGCAAGGCCGCCTTGGCCGGTGCCCGAAAGCACGTGCCGAGGATCCGGTCGTAAGCAGGGGCAACCCCTCGATAAGCTTGCCGGCGGAGGATTCGCCTAGTGGCCTAGGGCGCACGCTTGGAAAGCGTGTTGGGGGCAACCCCTCGCGAGTTCGAATCTCGCATCCTCCGCCAGCCTGATCTGCGGCACCGTCATTTCCAGGCCGTCGGCAGTGCCTGTGGTTGAGTGTGCGCATGCACCTGCGCAACACAGTCCGCACCGGTCGGCTGTGCAGCTACCAGCCAGAAGAAACCGTCAGCCGGCGGACCTGCAATGCCAGCCGCGAACTGACTCCCAGGTCGTGTCAGGCCACGGTGAGAAGGGGTGGATCACATTGACGACGGCAGATTTCCGGCCCAGCGCGATCGAGCATCCGGCCTGGCGGTTCTACGGGCTGGTCCGGTGACCGCGCTCGATGGCCGGGTCGCGATCGTGACCGGCACGTCCTCCGGTCTTGGCCGGCGGTTCGCGGAGGTACTGGACGGCGCGGGCGCCCGCGTCGTCCTCGCCTCCCGTCGGCATCAGGAAGATCGTGAACTGGCCGCCCGACTGCGGGATGCGCTGCCGGTTCACTGCGACGTACGCAGCCCAGCCGACCGCGAGGCTCTGGTGGAGGGCGCATTCAGACGGTTCGGGCA
>Ga0126373_10002695_pt1 | contig 13110 bp, 8 predicted proteins | sample PanSoiMetPlot_11_FD_92545 | JGI IMG/M metagenome (GOLD analysis project Ga0126373, IMG submission 92545) | Tropical forest soil microbial communities from Panama - MetaG Plot_11 | ecosystem: Environmental > Terrestrial > Soil > Tropical forest > Bulk soil | place: Panama | collected 2016-02-17
GCCTTCTGCCCTTCGTAGTCTTCATGTTGGACGAAATCGCAGTGACTTGACTCGTAGGGATCGATTGAGGTGTGACGATTCTGAAGCGATGGAATCCCAAACCTCGCTCGGTTGTCAGGATGGGGATCAACATCCAAGTAGCGACCTTTTCGAGTTCTGTTGCAACTTCTCGGCGATGGCGGGACGGCAGTCCAGCGCCTTCCTGCCTTGAATGTTGTTCGCAATTTTCTGAAACCTTTGTGTCCGTCGTGCGTTTGCAAATCCTTGCGGGGTGTAATACGCAGCCATCGAGGACAAAAAGACAGAACCCTCGCTATTCCATCAGGGGAGAATTCAAGGGAACCGAGTTGCCTGCGTTTCAGGCCCGACAAAAACCGGCGGTCTTCCGTGGAAGAGTGAAGGACATCTCCGACGGGGGGTTCTGTCTGCTGGCCGCCCGGCGACCTGAGCAGTCCGTTCTTCTCCAGGGTCTGCCCAGACTTGCTCAGATGGCTATGAAGATTCCCGCTTTGGTTCAAGTCTGCTGGGTGAACGCCAGCCCACGGAGCGGCGCTACAGAATCGGCCTCCAGTACGTAATCTGACCCGTAAGTTCATATTCTCTTACCTTTTGAGTTTTCGAGCCGCTCGTGTGCAGTTCTACGGGTACTAACCTTCACGGTTAGCCACCATGGTGATTGACGCGACAAAAGAATGCTCCTAGGGTGGACTCGGTTGTAACGAGATATTCATCCAGTAGTCGCCAGGTGTTCATAGAACCCTCCCCCCCTGGCGAGGTGGGTTCTTTTTTTTACCGGGGCAAAAGCAGCGAGTGCCAATCGGTGCCGAACAAGCTACATCAAACGGAGCTGCCTATGAGTTCCCAAGATGAAATGAAAAGGGCCCCGAAACTGACTTCACGACCATTTGCAATGTGGGGAAAAGGATTGTCGAGTGCACTTTGCGGGCTGGTGCTGGTTCTGTGGCCCGTGTTTCTACTGGGTCAGGAAGGTGAGTCGCTGACCGGCATTGTTAAAACGCAAAGAGGCGGGCCGGTTTCAGCAGCAAAAGTCACGCTTGTGAGTTCCGACGCGAACACGCGGCAAGAAGCAATCACAGGCGAAGATGGCAGCTTCAGCTTCAACAATGTGCCGCCGGGCAATTATCTCTTGCAGGTCAAAGCGAGCCCTTTCGAAGCCTTTCAAACCAACATGCAAGTGGGACTAACAGAGACCGCAACGCCGGCAGTGGTGAGGATCACCCTGAAACTGCAAACTTTGGAGGAAGAAGTGGTTGTGCGGCCCGATCCAGGCGACGACCGGCTGTCCCCCGAAACCAACATGGACTCGATCAAAGTGGACGGGAGCTTTTTTACCGGACTTCCGCTGGAAATTGATTACTTGCAGTCCTTCATCGACACGTTCAAGTTGCGCGCGGCAGAAGGCAGTGAAGGATCGTCGATTGTGGTCGATGGGGTGGAGGGAGGGGAGCTGGACATGCCCACCACGTCGATCCGGTCGGTGCGAATCAATCGCAATCCTTATTCCGCAGAGTTTCAGCAGCCCGGCGGTGCCAGGGCGGAGATTCATACCAAGCACGGGAACAACCGACACTACGAAGGCACGTTGGCGTTTTTCGTGAGGAATTCCGCCCTTGACGCGAAGGACGCTTTCGCCGAATCGAAACCGGATCTACAGCGGCGTTTCCTGGAGACCAGCGTGGGAGGACCGCTACCGTGGATGCTGAAGGGCGGCTCGTTTTACCTGGCTGGACAGCGCTTAATGGACGACCGCAGCGCGGTGGTGAATTCCGTAGATACGGTTGCGTTAACCGGACCGCTGAATATCAACGTGCTTGACCCGCAAAGACGGGACCACCTGTTTGCGAGAGCGCAATGGTTGTTTACGGAAATGCATTCGTTCTCCGTGAATTATACGTTTTCCGACCAATCGAGCCGGAACAACGACGTGGGAGCGCTTACCCTTCCGCAACAAGGATTCGGCGCGAGCCGGCACACGCACCGCGCGGAATTTTTGGACAGCGTGGCGTTCTCTCCACAACTGCGAAATGAGGCCATCTTCCTTTTCAAGAACCAGGAGAGCCGAACCGGAGGGCCGGCCAGCGGAGCCGAGATTGTGGTGAACGGGGCGTTTATCGGCGGACCGTCCCAGGCGTTTGATAGCAAAGAAATGCGCGGGTTTGTCGCGCAGGATACGGCAACCTACATCCGCGGAAAGCACAGCTTGGTGTTCGGGGCGGCGTTCCGGAATGACTGGTGGAACGCCTTCGAGGCCACAAACTTCGGGGGGACGTTTACATTCAGCAGTCTGGATCAATATCGCAGCGTCGTTCAGAACCATGTGGGGACGCCCGATCTCTTCCAGATCAATCAGGGAATTCCGAGCGTTTCTTTCCACACGCAGCAAACCAGCGCCTATGCGCAAGATACCATGCGCGTTTTGCCAGGCTTCAGCGCCACGTTTGGCCTCCGCTACGATTGGCAAAACACGCTCGATGACCGCAAAAATCTCGCGCCGAGGCTCTCGCTGGCATACGCCCCGGGTCAACGGAAGAGGACGGTGCTACGGGCTGGCGCGGGGATTTTCTACGACAATTTGCCGCGATCCGCCACGCAAGATGCCCTGCTCTTTAATGGCGTGCACGTGAGCGAGATCGACGTTTCCCACCCCTCTTATCCGGACCCATTCCTCGCCGGGCAATTGGCCCTGCCGCCGCCGAGCATCAGCAGCATCTCGCCCAACGCGCAATCTCCTTGCCTGATCCAAACAAGTGCCGGTGTCGAGGAGGAAGTATGGAAGGGGTCGTGGATGTCCTTGGAATATTCGTTTCTGCATGGCGTGCATCTTTTCCGCGTGCGGGACGTTAACGCTCCGTTGCCGTCGACCGGACTGCGTCCGGAAGCCAGCCTGTCAAACAATGAACAGGTGGAATCAACCGCCTTCCTCCGAGGACACGCTCTGACAGTGACCTTTCGGGGAGGATGGGGAAAGCGCTTCAAAGGGTACGGGCAGTATGTTCTTTCGAAGTTTACGAACAACGTGTCTACGGACGGGCCGGGTGTCTTTCTGTTCCCGGCGGACAATTACAATTTGCGGCCGGAGATTGGACCGGCGGACTTTGACCACCGGCACCGGGTCAATTTCGCAGGAACGATGCAACTTCCGCTTGGTTTGCATTTCGGGACGATTCTCTCCGCCGCCACGGGGGCGCCCTTCAACATTACAACCGGGTCCGACCCCAATGGCGACACGGTTTTGCGGCCTCCCGGGGTGACGCGCAACACCGGAAGCGGGCTCGGCACGCTTCAGCTTGACGTGCGCCTGTCCAAAGTCTTCCTTCTCGACCACCGGCCGGGCGCGGAGAAGAGGCATTCAAAGCGGAGCGTCGAACTCGCCGTGGACGCGTTTAACGCGACCAATCACCTGAACGCTACTTCGATAGTAGGAGTCGTGAGCTCTCCGCTCTTTGGCCAACCTGATGCCGCAAACTCCCCGAGGACGATCCAATTGTCGGCAAAATATTCTTTTTGAAGAAGGGCCAGGTATCAGGAGGAAATCAGAATCCTGCAAGTTCAGCTCCTTTGGATTGCAATCAGGCCGCTACTACAGGGACTACGCACATTTTCGAGTTGTACCGGAGAAGGCGAATCATGGCCACGAAAGCGGTTTCTGAAGAACCTGGGCGTGAAGAAGGCGCGCGCCTTCTTCGCCGGCGAATCGTTGGGAGTGCTGCGGCGGAGGATTGCGCACGAAGCGAAAGAAGGAGCGCAATCCCCGGCGCCGCGCCGGTTATAGAGTTTGTCAACAACGATGCACGTGTTACTGCCAGGGGAAAATTCCTTTGGGCGGGACAAGAGAAGTTTTGCGCGCGAGGCGTGACTTACGGGACGTTTCGCGAGAACGAAAAAGGCGCAGCGTTTCCTTGCCGAGGCGTGGTTGCGCAGGATTTCGCGAAGATGTCTGCGAACGGTATCAATGCTGTGCGGACTTACACTGCCCCGCCGCGCTGGCTACTCGATTGCGCGCAACAGAATGGCTTGAGAGTCCTCGTCGGTTTGCAGGGAGAACGGCACTATACGTTCCTGGATAAGCGCCGAATCGCGTGCGAGATTCGAAGGCGTGCAAAAGAAGGCGTGCGGAGTTGCGCAGGACATCCTGCGGTTCTGGCTTACACGGTGGCAAACGAAATCCCTGCGAGCATTGTGCGGTGGCATGGGGCCCGCGCCGTGGAGCGGTTTTTGAAACAGCTGCATGAGGATGTAAAGAAGGAAGATCCCGCAGCGCTGGTTTCCTACGCCAATTACCCGTCCACGGAATATCTGGACCTGCCCTTTCTTGATTTGCTTTGCTTCAACGTTTTTCTGGAGGCGCGGGACAGTTACGAGGCGTATTTGGCGCGGCTACAAAATCTCGCCGGGAATCGGCCGCTACTGGTGACGGAAATCGGGTTGGACAGCCGCAGAAACGGAGAAGCCGCGCAAGCCGCCTGCCTGGATTGGCAGATCCGCGGGACCTTCGGTGCAGGCTGCGCTGGGGCTTTCGTATATTCCTGGACAGACGAGTGGTACCGAGGCGGGGAGGAAGTAACCGACTGGGATTTCGGCGTCACCAGCCGCGAAAGAAAACCCAAGGCGGCGCTTCCCGTGATTCGAAAGGCATTCGATGAAGTTCCGTTCTCCAAAGAAACGACATGGCCGAAGATATCAGTCGTAGTCTGCAGCTTCAACGGCTCGCGAACCATCCGAGGTTGCTTGGAAGGGATTGAGAAAATCCGATACTCCAACTACGAGACCATCGTCGTTGACGACGGATCCACGGACAGTACCGGAGATATCGCGCGGCAGTTCAACGTGACACTCATTCAAACGGAAAACCGCGGCCTGAGCGCCGCGCGAAATCTGGGCTGGCAGGCGGCCACTGGAGAAATTGTGGCTTACATTGACGATGACGCGCGCCCCGATCCCGATTGGCTAAGCTACCTCGCCAGCGCATTCCTGAAGACAGACTACGCCGGCGTCGGCGGTCCGAATATTCCTTTTCTCGACGATGGGTCGACCGCCAGCTGCGTGGCCGGTTCTCCGGGAGGTCCCGCCCATGTGCTGCTTTCCGATTCCGAGGCCGAACATATCCCGGGATGCAACATGGCTTTCCGTAGGAAATGGCTGGAAGCCATTGGCGGGTTTGATCCGCAATTCCGGCAAGCAGGCGATGACGTTGACGTGTGCTGGCGGATGCGAGAACACGGCGGAAGGCTGGGGTTCAGCCCGGCTGCGATGATCTGGCACCACTATCGCTGCACCGTACGGGCCTACTGGAAGCAACAGGTCAGTTACGGCAAGGCCGAGGCCATGCTCGAGAAAAAGTGGCCCGAAAAATATAACTCCAGCGGCCAGGCAAACTGGCGCGGTCGCATTTATACGGACGGTTTGTTTCACACGCTGTCGCTGGCTCGCGGCAGAATTTATCACGGAACCTGGGGAACGGCCGGCTTCGCACGGCTGTATCAGCCCGCGCCCAGCGGTTTGAACTCGCTCTCCCTGATGCCCGAGTGGCAGCTGATGAGCCTTGTCCTGGCGATCCTCTCCCTCGTCAGCATCTTGTGGAAACCGCTTATCGCGGCCATGCCCCTGTGCCTCGCGGCGTTTGGATTGTCTTTGGTTCCCACGATAGACGCCGTTTTGCATCTGCGTTTCTGCTTGTCGGCGAACACCCGGCTGCGGCGTTTCCGGTTGTGCGCTTTGACTGTTGGGCTTCATTTGATGCAGCCTCTGGCCCGCTTATGGGGCCGCTTTGTTTGCTCCCGCACAGCGTGGAGCATCCGGCGTTTCCCGACACTGTCCTTTCCCTGGCCGAGGATGTTTCAACGCTGGAGCGAAGAATGGCGAGATGCTGCGGTTGTGCTCAAGGACTTGGAATCGGTCCTGCGCTCTCGCGGGGCCGTCGTTCGCCGGGGAGGTGAGTTTGACGATTGGGATCTCGAAGTGCGCGGAGGCTTGTTCGGCGGCGTGCGCATCCGCACGGTGTCGGAGGACTACGGGCTGGGCAAGCACATGCTGCGTCTTGGTTTCCGGCCGTGGATCACGGCGCCGGGACTGGGGATGATTCTTCTGTTTCTGGTCCCAACCGCGGCGGCGGCGATCGACCATGCCATCTATCCCGCGGCGATTCTTGGGACGCTGGGCGCGATGTTTCTGGCGCTCGCTCTTCGAAGCGGCGCGGTGGCGGTCGGCGTTATTCATTGCGCGCTGATCAAACTGGATTTCGAACAGGCATGATCCCGCTCAAAAAAAACCGCGACGTGATGCTCGCTTGCCGGCTTTTTCACTGGGCGCGGCCGTATTGGCGCCACCTGGGAGCCCTTTTTCTCCTCAGCTTGCTGGCAAGCCCACTGGCGTTGCTGGTGCCTTTGCCGCTCAAGATTGCCGTGGACAGCGGGCTAGGCTCCAAGCCCTTGCCGCATTTGGTCCGGCTGTTTCTGCCGGACAGTTTCAAGCTCACTCCGTCTTCGGCGCTTGTCCTGGCCGTAGGAATCCTCGCGGGCGTGACCATCCTGAGCCAAGTTCAGGCGCTGGTCGTCTCGTTGCTGCGCACCTATACCGGAGAGAAACTTCTCCTGGACTTTCGCTCCGAGGTTTTCCGGCAGATGCAAAAGCTGTCCCTCGCCTATCACGACGTCAAGGGAACCGCGGAGTCCTTGTATAACGTGCAATACGACGCGCTCGCCGTCCAAACGATCTTAGTAGAGCACGTAATTCCCTTCCTGAACTCCGCGTTAACGTTGCTGGGGATGTTGTACGTGACCATGAAGATTGATTGGCGATTGGCCCTGGTGGCCCTGGTGATTTCGCCGCCTCTCTTTCTGATTTCCAGGTTTTATCGCCGCGGCCTGCGCCGCGGCTCGCGGGAGGCAAAAGCCCTTGAACGATTGGCCATGGGCGTTGTCCAGGAAGTACTGGGAGCCCTCCGGGTCGTCAAGGCCTTCGGCAGAGAAGAACAGGAAAGGCACCGGTTTATCCGTCGAAGCGTCGCCGGAATGCGCGCGCGGCTCAAACTGGCCCTTGCCGAAGGAGAATTCAACTCCTTGGTGGCGCTTACCACGGCGGCCGGAACGGCCACGGTGCTATTTGTGGGCATCCGTCAGGTTCAATTGGGAGCTATCACGCTTGGCGAACTCCTGTTGATGATGGGATATGTCGCGCAGCTGTACGAACCTCTAAAGACCATGGGGAAGAAATCGGCGTCCTTGCAATCGCAACTGGCGGGCGTCGAGCGAGCCTTCGGGCTGCTCGATGAAGTTCCCGAGGTGGAGGAGAGAATCAACTCCCGTCCACTGGTTCGCGCCAGGGGAGAGATTGCCTTTGAGAACGTCTCTTTCTTTTATGCCACGGAGAGGCCGGCCTTAGATCGCGTGTCCTTCGAGGTTGAGCCCGGAATGTGCGCCGGCATTGTTGGACCCACCGGCGCTGGGAAAACGACGCTCGTCAGCTTGATGCTGCGTTTTTACGACCCCATGGAAGGGCGGCTTCTTTTGGACGGCGTGGACATGCGCGACTACCGGCTTGCGGATCTGCGCAATCAGTTTGCCCTCGTAGCGCAAGAACCCCTGCTATTCTCAAGCACGGTTGCGGAGAACATTGCTTACGCCCGCGCAGAAGCCAACCGAGCGGATATCGAGGCGGCGGCAAAAGCCGCAAACGCGCACGAATTCATTTCACGGCTGCCCGAAGGATACGAGACTTTGGTCGGCGAACGTGGCATGTGTCTCTCCGGCGGTGAACGCCAGCGGATTTCTCTGGCGCGGGCCTTTCTGAAAGATGCTCCGATCCTCATTCTGGATGAACCCACAAGCTCCATCGACGTTCGGACGGAAAACGCGATTCTGGAAGCACTGGAGCGGCTCATCCGCGGGCGCACGACGTTCATCATCACCCACCGGCCGAGCGCGCTGAAGCACTGCGATGTGGTCCTGAGAATCGAAAGGGGACGTATGGCATTCGGCCCCCAGCCTCTCGCGGCCGCGCTCGAATCCGTCGCCAGCAGCCTTGAAAAGTGGACCGCACAGGCAGGGAAGGAATAATGGCCAATCCTTTTGCGAACGTCGTCCTAACGGAAGGACTCGACGAACATGACGCCGTGACTGCTTGGTGCCAGCTCCAGGGGAGCTCTGCGGTTCCTGACAGTATTCAGATTCTGAAATACAAGAGAAAATCCGCTGTTTACCGACTTAACGGGGCCGGTCCTGGTGGAGCGCCAATCATTGCCAAAAGGTGTGGCCAAACCACCGGGCTAGTCGAGCGCATGGTGTATGACGAACTCCTGCCACATCTCTCGGCCCGGTCATTGCGTTGCTACGGCTTGTGTCCAGAGCGGGTGGGAGACCGCTGCTGGCTCTTTCTGGAAGATGCCGTTGGGGAGCCGTATTCGCCACAAAAGCCTCATCATCGGGCTCTGGCCGCGCGTTGGCTGAGCAAACTACATCTGGCCGCTTTACCCGACAGCTTCACAGCCCGTCTCCCCAATCGAGGCCTCCCGCACTATTTCCAATTGTTGCAAGAGTCCAGGTTCATCTTGCAAGACAATCTGCATAGAAACTCCGGGCTGCTGCCTGAAGATGCGGCGGTGCTAACCAAGATTCTAGCTTACTGTGATCTTCTCGATGCCCATTGGGGGGCGATAGAAGCCATTCAAAAGGCCATGCCGCAAGCAGCCGTTCACGGCGACTTCGTGTTGAAAAATGTCCGTATCCAGGAGGACGCGGCCGAACCTGCCCTGCTGGTTTTTGACTGGGAGCTCTCCGGATGGGGCGTTCCCGGCACGGATCTGGCACAGTTTATTGGCCGCGTAGTGAGTCCTGACCTCGAGGTTTATTGCGAAGCTCTAAGGCGTGCGAAGATCGAGCTCAACATACACGCAATCGAACGAGCCGCTGCCTGTGGCAATCTGTTGCGCCTGGTGAACAACGTGAACTGGGCCACCATGCTCCTGGAGTTCGCCCCACACGATTTCCTGATCAAGCCCATAGCCACGCTGCAGGTCGACGAACCCAAATTGGCGCGGGCGCTGGGCGCTTTTGGATGGGCAAACGCATGATAGATGGTTTGGAACGAGTACTTGAAGGCAGCGGGCAACCCGGCCTGCCGGAACTGCGTGGATTGCTCGAGGAATTGCTCGGCGGACCTTCCGCCGAGGGGAGCGTCATCGAGTATTCGGTATTGCAGCCGCGGTCCATGCGCGTTTACCGCGTCGGCTTCGACGTTAACGGCGAGATGCGCACCTGGATCGTCAAGCGCCTCAGGCCGGCGATCGCCCAGCGCAACGAGTTGGTGGTGAAACGATGGTTGCCTGCGGTCGGCCTAGCCGGTCTCGGCCCGTCCTTGGCAGGGAGAGTTGCAGACCGAGACGGCGCTTGCGTCTGGCATGTCTACGAAGACCTCGGGCCGCACGAGTTGGATCCGTGCCGTTCGAGTTGCGAGGGCGTTCGGGCGGCCATTGAGCAAATTGCTGAGTTACATACGCGGTTTGCGGGACATGCGCTGTTGGGGGAAGCGCGGCTGCACGGGGGCGACTTGGGCATGCACTTCTTTGAATCGAACGTACAGGATGCCATCTATGCCCTCAAAGCGTGCGAGGCTGACGGGCAGCATCAATGGGTGCGCGAACGCCTGCTGCACCGGCTTTACAAACTCCGCGAACATCTGCCGGAGCGCGAACAAGCATTAAAAGAGTGGGCAGGAGCCGAGACTCTGCTTCATGGCGACTTATGGGCCATCAACGTCTTCCTTGTCCCCGGGGAAGAGGGACCGCGGGCGCGGCTAATTGACTGGGACCACGCCGCGGTAGGCCCCTTTAGCTATGACCTCTCCACATTCCTCTTGCGTTTTCCGGTTGCTCGCCGGCAATCGATCCTGGAGCACTACCGCGAAGCAGTAGCGCGCCTGGGCGGCTGGCAACTGCCCGGTCCCGCGGAGTTGAACTCTTTGTTCGAAACGGCGGAGTATGCCCGCTTTGCTAACCGCGTCATCTGGCCGGCGATTGCGCTGCTAATGGACAAAGCGGACTGGGGATTCGAGGTGTTGTCGGAGATTGACGAATGGTTTGAGCAGTTCGAGCCTGTGTTGCCTGGGGTGGCTGCGGGGACGCCGGACGCGCCGCCACCGACGCCAATCGCGACTTCGACGCATCCCGCCATCGCGCCCTGCGCGGAGAGGAGGGAGCAGCCATGACCACGGTCGTCATCGCCGCGTACAACGTAGCCGGCTTCCCCGAGGGCGGCGGGCATTTCTGGGTTTACCTCCAATATGTGCTTGGCCTGCGAGAACTTGGTTGCGAGGTTTATTGGCTGGAGGCCTTCCGCACCAAGGGGCGCGCAGAACAGGAAGCCGCCGCACTGGCCACCTTCCGGGCGCGGATGGAGCGCTATGGGTTGAGCGGAAAGTCCATCGTTTATGTAACAAACAGCAAAAAACCGTCCCCGGATGGGCCGCGCGAGTACCTCGGCATGAAGCGCCACGAGGCGGAAAGCGTTTTTGCGAAGGCCGACCTGTTATTGAATTTTCACTACGCCATGAGCCCGGCGTTGCTCGAGCGCTTCCGGCGTACCGCGCTAATTGATATCGACCCCGGGCTTCTGCAATTCTGGATGAGCCGCGGGCAACTGTCCGTGCCCCGGCATGATTTATATTTCACGGTAAGTGAGAACGTGGGCAAACGCGGCGGCAGGATTCCCGATTGTGGTCTGGACTGGATTCCCATTCGTCCCGCCCTTTGCTTGGCGCACTGGCCCTTTCGGTTCGACTCGCGCTCGGAAGCGTTCACCACAGTTTCTATCTGGGATTCGTCCGATTGGATTGTGGACCGCGACCAAAAATATGAGAACACCAAGCGAGTCGCGTTTCTGGACTATGCGCATTTGCCTCAGCTGACCCCCCAGCCCCTCGAGCTGGCTCTGTTCCTGAAACGGGAGCGGGACCTGAAAGAGTGGAAGGAGATGGAAAAGCGCGGCTGGCGCATCCGCCACTCGCGCGAGGTCGCGGCCACGCCGGAGCTGTATCGGGCCTATGTCCAGCAATCGCGTGGCGAGTTTAGCTGCGCGAAGCGTTCGTGTATGGAGTTTCAGAACGCGTGGGTAAGTGATCGCACGGTGTGTTATCTGGCCAGCGGAAAGCCGGTTGTAGTGCAAGACACGGGGCCAAGCGCGTTCCTGCCCAACGGCGAAGGCATGTTTCGTTTTACGACGCCTGAACAGGCAGTCCGCGCTTTCGAGGCCATCAACGGCGACTACGAACGGCATTGCCGCGCCGCGCGGAAACTGGCGGTGACGTATTTTGACTCCAAGCAGATCGTAGGGAAAATTCTGAACTGCGCGTTGAATGACGAGGCGCCGAGGGCGGGACGTTTCGATTCGTTGACCGCTGGCAGGGCTTGATTTCATCATGAAATATCTCATCGTCAATGCGGACGACTTCGGTGCAAGCTGCGGCATCAATCGCGGCGTCATGGAAGCTCACGAGCGCGGTATTCTGACCAGCGCAAGCCTGCTCGTGGACGCGCAAGGAGCTAAAGAGGCGGCGGCGCTCTGTGGCACTGCGCCAAATTTGAGCGTAGGCCTGCACGTGGATGTACGCAAGGAGTTGGAGGCCCCAGCGGTCGACGCGGAGAGCCTAACTGAGTCGTTGCGCCGGCAATTCCGCCGGTTCGAGCAGTTGATGCGCCGGCGGCCGACGCATATCGACTCTCACCACAACGCACACCGCGACCCGCGGGCCTTGCCGCATTTCCTCGAAATGGCGCGGGAGTATGGAATGCCGCTGCGCGAACACTCACGGGCGCGCTACTTCTCGAAATTTTACGGTCAATGGGGCGGGCAGACACACCTGGAACAAATCAGTGCGGAGAGCCTCGTGCGGATGCTGCGGACGGAGATCCACGACAGCGTGAGCGAGCTGAGTTGTCATCCAGGCCACGTCGATGCGGAATACGTGACGGGGTACAGTCTCGAGCGCGAGGCGGAGTTGCGCACGTTGTGCGATCCGCGTGTTCGCGAAGCGCTGGCAGAACACGGGTTTCAGCTCATCAGTTATCACCATCTTCCCCATTTGCTGATCAATGACGCCACCTCCTGCGGAAATCTATTGCCCACAGTCCCCCCCATGACATCCGATGTCCTTTGATTCCATTCTTACGTTACTGGCGGCCCAGGCTGACAGTCATTCGTCAGCTTCCAACGAAAACGCACCGAATGGGAGATTCTCAGGCTCTATGGAATCCAACAATGGCTCGGCCTGAAGCCTATCTTGTTCCGCCGATCCGGCGGGCCGCCCATTCTTCCCAGATCTCCTATGCGAGCTTGGCGATTTGTTAGTGGCGCAGGCCTGACAAAGATTCATTCATACCCATTGTGAATCTCCGACTAAACGAAACTGGCAGCCACGCGACGTGCCGAAACCGCCGCCGACAGATAGGGCGTCAACAAGTCCACCGGCTTCTTGAGATAGGCTGATTGCTTATTGTTCCGGCCTCAAACATTCGCTTATCGAACCAGATTTCCTTTAGCCAGGTCGATGAGTTGGTCCGTGCAACCATTGAGAAAGGTTCGGAGCATGAACAGGCCGAATCCTTTTGCCTCCTCCTGAAGACCCCACAAACAATGAGTCTGGAAGTTTAAATTCCAGTTTCGTGCGAAACCCAACAACCGCCGCGCTTCTCCTCCAACCTGTCGTACAGCATTACGCGATGCCCGCGCAGGTTTAACTCGCACGGAATCCGAGGCATAAGGGCGGCTGCAAGGCCGTGCAGGCCTTAGCCGGATCCTTATTGTCCGATTATTCGGCGCGTGAACGCCCGAGAGTCTGGTTCGTGAAAATCGACCGCAATTGGACACAGCGGGTGGCTCACCTGATTCCTATTGCGCGTCTATCCACTTGTCCGACCCCGCGAGCTTCACGGCCACGTTCGAAAAGAAAATATGCGCCGGCTTGCCATCTGCCGTCCCGCGATGGTCGGTTGAGACCAGCAGGGGGCCAGCTTTCTTGTAGCCCGCCCAAGTTGTTGAGAGGAGACTCGGCTTCTTCGGTCCACCACGATGATAGGTGAATTCCTTGACTCGCCCATCA
>Ga0126373_10002696_pt1 | contig 13110 bp, 13 predicted proteins | sample PanSoiMetPlot_11_FD_92545 | JGI IMG/M metagenome (GOLD analysis project Ga0126373, IMG submission 92545) | Tropical forest soil microbial communities from Panama - MetaG Plot_11 | ecosystem: Environmental > Terrestrial > Soil > Tropical forest > Bulk soil | place: Panama | collected 2016-02-17
GAGTGGCGGTGCACCTGCTGGACCTTGCCGCTGCCAGGCAACGGCCGGGCGCCGAACCCGTGGCCCGGACCTCGCAGCAAGAACTCGCCGACGCCGTCGGATCGGTTCGCGAGGTCGTCGCCCGGGTGCTGCGCGACTTCCGCGTCGCCGGGCTGGTCGCCATCGCGTCGGAGGGCATCCTGATCCTCGACCCGGCAGCGCTGCACGAAGAGTGCCAGCATCGGATCTGAGCACCACCAAAGTCACAGACACCGGCGCGCAAGCGGCGCAGCCTGGTCCGCATGTCCATCATCGATCCAGTGCGCGCCACATCCCGTCACTTGCGCGAGGCCTCGGCATGAGCCCGGTGACCTTCACCAACACGATCACCATCGACCGCGCTCCCGCCGACGTATTCGCCTACCTCTCGGAGTTCGAGAACATTCCGCGGTGGAACTACGCGATCGCCGAGACCCACAAGATCAGCGAGGGTCCGGTGGGAGTCGGCACCCGGTGCCGGCAGATCCGGACCATCCCGAGTCGGGCCGAGGAGTACTTCGAGGTCACCGAGTTCGAGCCCGAACGAGCGCTGGCTATCCGCGGCGACATCGGCCCGTTCTCGGGCGATATCGCGTATCTGCTCGAGCACCTGCAAGGAGCCACTGTGCTCAAGAACACATGCTCGCTGCGTGCCCGCGGCTCCACGGGCCTGGTGGCGCCGTTGCTCACCCGGCGGGTCAGGTCCGCGGTGGCGGCAAATCTCGGCGTGCTCCGGCAGCTTCTCGAACGCGCCGAGGCATAAGGGTCACTCTTGCGAGCCGCTCTCCCGGCGGGCACGGGCGCGGCGCTTGCCGGCATGCATCGCCTGGACGCGAGCAATCGGAATGGTGCGCCCCTCGTCGACCAGATCGGCGGGGAGCCGTTGCGGTTGAGGCATCAGCTCGGCCCATGGGTCGCGGTTGGAGAGGAGTGCCGGCGCGGTGTGCACGGTGAAGTCGCGGGGCGTGGCGCGATCGAGCGCATCCCAGCCGACCGGGAACGAGACTGGGACGCCCTCGCGCAGGCGCGGGCTGTACGCCGCTACCACGCTGGCTCCGCCGGCACGGGTTGAGTCGAGGAACACCTTGCCCTCACGTTCCTCGCGAACGAACGCCGTTGTGGCCAGCGACGGGTCAAGGCGCTCGGCACGAATAGCGAGCGCGCGCGTCGCGGCAGCCGCCTCCTCGGTCGTCGCCAGCAGCAGCGGGACGAAGACGTGCACGCCCTTCGCGCCGCTCGTCTTCACCGCCCCGCTCATCCCGACCTCGGCCAGTGCCGCCCGCACGAGGTGCGCTGCCCGCACCGCCAGGTGAAACGCCTCGGCGTCCGGCGGGTCGATGTCGAGGACGAGGTATGTGGGGTGGTCGTGGTCGTCGACACGGAACAGTGTCGGGTGGTACTCGACGGCCCGCTGGTTCGCGAACCACAGCAGCGTGCGGCGGTCGTTGCACAGTGCGTACCGCACGGTGCGCTTGGACGCCTCAGCCCAGATCGGCGCCGTCTCCACCCATGGCGGCGTATAGCGGGGAACGTTCTTCTGCATGAAAGGGGCCTGACCGCGGAGGACCCTGATGACCGACAGCGGCCGATCGCGCAGCTCACGGATGATCTGCTCACTCACCGTGTCGAGGTAGCCGACAAGGACCCGCTTGGTGGCCCCCGCGCCCTCGAACAACGGCTGATCGAGATTCGTCAGCTGCACCTCGTCGGGCACATCGTCGGCACTCATCGCCTAATCGTGCACCCGGCGTCGACGACTACTCGACAGCGACGACCGTGGCGCGCAGCGTGCGGTTCGGCCCAGCCGTGTAGAAGATCGTCGATCCGGGGCGCGCCCCGGCAAGAGCCCTGCCGAGCGGGCTCTCGGGCGTAATGACGTCGAAACGATCGGTGGCCTCGTCGACCGACCCGAGTAGGAACGTCTCCGGACCGTCCCCGAAGTCCACGGTCAGGACGTCACCCACCGCGACGCCGTCATCCTCACGGCGGGTGTTCGGCGAGTCGAGTGTGGCCAGGTCCGCTTCGACATTTGCGATGCGCTCATCCAGCATCGCGAGCCTTACGTGGCCGTCCACGTTTGTTGCCCGATCTGCCACATCGCCGGCGCCGCTCGGGATGGTTTCGGCCAGGGCGCGGTCTCGTTCGCCGCGCAGCACGTCGAGACGCATCGTCAAGATTTCCCGCCGGGAGGCGGTGTTGAGAGTCGCAGTCATGGTCGTCCCCTCCTGAGCCCTACGGATACCGTCGAGCGCATCAACCGAACTCTGACCCGCGGTATGCCCGGGCGGCATGTGGTTCTCATCGGTCTCTTATCGCGGCAGCCGCGAACGGGCGCCCTACGATGTACAACCGTGCTGCGTACCGTCCTTGCAACCCGGTACGTGACGCCCCTGCGCGAGGGCGGTTCGCTCCCCGGGCTCATGGAAGCCGACGACCTCGGGACATACGTGGTCAAGTTCCGCGGCGCAGGACAGGGTCGCAAGGCGCTCGTCGCCGAGGTCATCTGTGCGCGGCTGGCCCGGGAACTGGGCTTGCCGGTACCCGATCTCGTGACGGTTGAAGTGGACGCGGCGCTCGCGGCCGGCGAGCCCGACGAGGAGGTGCAGGCTCTGCTGCGGGCCAGCGCCGGGCTGAACCTGGGCGTCGACTTCCTGCCGGGCGCACTCGACGTCGACGCCGCCGCCTTCGGCGTAGACCCGGGATTCGCCGGCCAGGTGCTGTGGTTCGACGCGTTGATAAACAACGTCGACCGCTCGTGGCGCAACCCGAACCTGCTGTTCTGGCACGGACGTCCGTATCTGATCGACCACGGCTCGGCACTCACGTTCCACCACACCTGGGCGTCGCCTGCGACTACGGCGCAGCGCCACTACGACGCCGGCGACCACGTCCTGATCGGCTCGGCGCCCGATGTCGACGCCGCCGATGCCGTGTTGGCACCGCGGGTGACCGACGATCTGGTGGCGGTTGCGTGCGCCGATGTGCCCGACGAGTGGTTGGCGGGCGAGCCGGGCTTCGACGAACCGGACGACGTGCGCCGCGGCTACCGTGACTGGTTCCGGGCCCGGCTCGCGGCGCGCCGGACGTGGATGCCGGCGCTGCGCGACAGTGTGGCCGCGGGCCCGGCGCCACGAACGCCCCGTCGGCGGCGCTGGCAGCCGTGGTTGGGTGATGCCCCGTGACCACGCTGCACCCGTTCGAGTACGTCGTGCTGCGTGTGGTGCCGCGCGTGGACCGCGGCGAGTCGATCAACGCCGGGGTCGTGCTGTACTGCCAGGCGCTGGACTATCTCGGCTGCCGCGTCCACCTCGACCGAAACCGGCTCGCGGCGCTCGACCCGGGCGCCGACGCAGTCGCCATCGACCGTGCGCTGACCGCCGCCTCGGACTTCTGCGGCGGCGCCGGGCCCGCAGCCGGCGAGCGCCTCGGGCGCCGCTTCCAGTGGCTGGCCGCTCCGCGCAGCACAGTTGTGCAACCCGGTGCCGTGCACACCGGCCTCACTGCCGATCCGGACGCCGAACTCGATCGACTGCTGGGCGCGCTCGTATTGCCCGGGTGAACGCCGTCGCTCACGTGGCCTGCCAGCGCCGCAATCTCTCGATCGTCGCGTCAATGACCGCATCGAGGGCGCCGGGCTCCTCGAACAGGTGCGTTGCCCCGGGAATTACCACGACCTCGACGCCGGCGCTGATCGTGGCTGCGGCCTGCTCGTTCAGGTCGCGCACCAGCGGGTCGTTGCCACCGACGATCAGCAGCGTCGGTGCGCGCACCGCGTGCAGTGCCTCAGCCGCCAGGTCGGGTCGGCCACCGCGCGACACGACGCCGTTGACCAGCTCCGGGCGGTCGGCAGCGCAGCGAAGCGCCGCGGCGGCGCCGGTACTGGCGCCGAACAGGAACAGGGGAGGCGGCGCAGCCCGAGACGTTGCGGCCAGCCAGTCGGCGGCTGCGGTCAACCGCTGCGCCAGCAGCGCAATGTCGAAACGCAGCGCGCCGGTGCGGCGATCGAGCTCGTCTTCGTCGGCGGTGAGCAGGTCCATCAGCACTGTGCCGAACTCCACTCGGTTCAGCGCCGTCGCGACGTACCGGTTCCGCGGACTGTGCCGGCTGCTTCCACTGCCGTGCGCGAACAACACCACGCCCCGGGTCGCCGCCGGCTGCGTGTAGTCGCCGTCGAGAAGCACCGGCCCGGCCGGGATGCGAACCGCCTCGGCGCGCACGCTGGCGAGTATGGCAAGCATCCGGGCGCCGCTGCCGACGAGGTGCCTGACACGATCGAGCACGTGACACCACACGACGCAGTTTCGATTCGCTGGGGAATCCTCGGTGCCGGTGGCATCGCCGGGCTGGTCGGCCCGGAGATCGCCGCGGAGCCGGGCAACGAGGTCGTGGCGGTCGGAGCGCGCGACCTCGATCGGGCGACTCGGCTGGCGCACACAGTAGGTGCGCCGCGGTCCTACGGCTCCTACGCCGAGCTGGTCGCGGATCCCGACGTCGACATCGTCTACATCACCACCACACCCGCCCAGCACCACGAGCAGGCGCTGCTGGCGCTGCGCGCGGGCAAACCGGTGCTCGCCGAGAAGCCCTTCACCGTGAATGCCCGCGAGGCCCGCGAGGTGGTCGCCGAGGCGCGGGCACGGCAGCTGTTCTGCATGGACGGCATGTGGATGCGGCTCAACCCGCTGATCATCCAAGCCCAGCAGATCGCGAGGTCCGGCCGGATCGGCGAGTTGATCAGCGTGCACGCCGACCTGTCGCACCTGTTCGAGTACGACCCGAAGCACCGCGTCTACGACCTCGCCGCCGGCGGCGGCGCACTGCTCGACCTCGGCGTCTACCCTGCGACGTTCGCGTGGCTCTTCCTCGGCCGGCCAGACACCGTCGAGGCGATCGGGGCGCTGGCTCCTACCGGCACGGATGCCAGCGTCGCGATGCAGTGGGCCTACCAGGACGGGCGGTTCGCCCAGATCTCGTGCACGACGCGGGGCACCAATCCGCTCACCGGGCTCGTCGCCGGCACCAACGGCTGGATCTCGATCGGCGGCCGGGTGCACCGCGCGCCGTTCATCACGGTGCACGACGAGTCCGGCGACGAGGTGCTTCGTCAGACGATCAAGGGCGCCGGCTTCAACCACGAGATCGCCGAGGTCGCACGCTGCCTGCGCGCCGGCGAGGCCGAGAGCCCGCGCGTCCCGCTGGACGAGACGATCGCAATCCTCGACGTGCTCGACAGCGCACGCGCTCAGCTCGGGGTGCGCTACCCGGCCGACGAGGTCGGAGCAGAACCACCTGCATAAGGCCTCAGACGACACGCACGCCCGGCGTCGACGCCTGGATCGTCTCGCCGATGACCGGCGCACCGGGGATTTCGCCTACGAGCAGCAGCCCACCACTCGTCTGGGCGTCGGCGAGAAGGAGCAGCTCGTCCTCGGGGAGAGTCGACTCGAGCCGGGGCCGGACCCAATCGAGGTTGCGTTTCGTGCCGCCGCTGACGAACCCGTCGCGCAGCGCCTCACACGCCCCGTCCAGGTAGGGCACCGCTGCGGCATCCACGACTACGCCCACCCCAGAGGCGCGCATCATCTTGTACAGGTGGCCGAGCAGCCCGAAGCCGGTCACGTCGGTGGCCGCCTCTACGCCCGCGGCGAGCGCCGCGGCAGCGGCGTCACGGTTGAGCCGCGTCATGCAGTCGACCGCCTGCGGAAACACCTCGCCGGTCGCCTTGTGCCGGTTGTTCAGGACTCCGACGCCGAGCGGCTTTGTCAGGCTTATCGGCAGCCCGGCGCGGGCGCGATCAATGCGCAAGAGCCGTTGCGGATCGGCCGTGCCCGTCACGGCCATTCCGTACTTCGGCTCGGGATCATCGACGCTGTGCCCGCCGCCGACGACGCATCCGGCCGTCCGCGCGATATCCAACCCGCCGCGAAGCACCTCCCGGACGAGGTCGAGCGGCAGCACGTCACGGGGCCAGCCGAGCAGGTTCACCGCTACAAGCGGACGCCCGCCCATCGCGTAGACGTCGGACAGTGCGTTCGCGGCAGCGATGCGGCCCCAGTCGTACGGGTCGTCGACGACCGGCGTGAAGAAGTCGGCGGTCGCGATCAACGCGACGTCCCCTTCGATGCTCACGACGGCCGCGTCATCGCCCGCGTCGAGGCCCACCAGCACGTTCTTGGCCGCGTCGCCGATGAGGCCGGCCACGATCTCCTCGAGCTCGCCGGGCGGGATTTTGCACGCGCACCCACCGCCGTGCGTGTATTGGGTCAGCCGCCAACCCGCCGACATGGCAGTGACGATAACCCGTACCGTCTACCGGCGGAGGCGTACAGGCGCCTGGTGGCCCTCCCGGTCTTCAAAATCGGTGGAGCCGAGCATCTCGGCTCGGCGGGTTCGATTCCCGTCCGCCTCCGCGGCTCACCGGCCGGCTGCCTGCGCCGCGGCCCGCGCGGCATCCGTGAGCTGCTCGACCCAGCGGTCCGCCACATCGACGGATACCGCGCCGTACGCCCCCTGCCGAGCGCGCGCATTGACGCCGGCGAGGATCGCGGCCATCCGCCACAGCGCGAATGCCAGGTAGTACGCGAGATCGTCGAGCGGCCGGCCTGTCGTCTCGGCGTACCTCGTAGCAAGGTCGTCGCGGCGCGTGAATCCCGCACCCCGGGTCGGGCTCGGCAGCGGTACGCCGTCGCCGGGCTCACCCCAGTAGGCCAGCAGCCAACCCACGTCGGCCAGCGGATCGCCGAGCGTGGCGAGCTCCCAGTCGAGCACGGCCCGCACTTGACCCGCCTCGCCGACGATCACGTTCCCGGGACGGAAGTCACCATGCACGATCGTGGTATCGCGCTGCTCCGGCGCGCCGTCGCGCAACCGGATCAGCACTTCGCGCATCGCAGCGGTGGCCGGAACGCCGAGCCGATCGAGTTGCCGTTCCCAGCGGGTGAGCTGCCGGGTCACATAGTCGGTGCCCTTGCCCAGGTCGGCCAGCCCGACATCGGACGGCGTGACAGCGTGCAGCCCGGCTAACACGTCCACGAGATGCGGCCCCAGCGCAGCGCGCGCGGGCAAATCAAGCGTCTGCTCGGCCAGCTCCTGGTCGCCGGGCACGACCCCCGCGACGTACTGCATGACGAAGAACGGCACGCTGAGCACCGAAGTGTCTTCGCAGGCGGCCACCATCCGCGGCACCGGAACTGCCGTCGCTTCCAGCGCCGCCATGATCCGATGCTCACGCAGTACGTCGTGCGCGGACGCGATCACCCCGGACATCGGCGGGCGGCGTAGCACCCACCGCGCGCCCGCTGCATCAGACAGCAGATACGTGAGGTTGGACCGCCCACCGGTGATCACCTCAGCACGCAATGGCGGTACGACCTGCGTGCCTTGTGCTGCCAGCCAGCGCCCGACGACGTCGACCGGCAGCGCCGTCGGATCGGTCACGTCAGGCTCACGATGTCGTGCGCGTCGATCACGACGGCTTCCTCTGCGCGCATCTTCTCCACGGCAGCGCGCGTCGACTGCTCGGCGGCCGGGTGCAGCGCCGGGTCGACGTCGGCGTAGACACGCGCCACGATCGCCTTGACATCGCTCGGGCCGCTTTGCAGCACTTCGGCGATTTGCTGCTCGCGGAAGAGTCGGTGCGCCAGGTAGTACTCGATCACAGCTGTCGGGTCATCGCGCAGCTCGGGCCCGTGGCCCGGGTACACCGCGGACGGGTCGAGGCCGAGAACACGTCGCAGCGATTCGAGGTACGCGCGCAGGTCGCCCTCGGGGTAGGTGACGACGGACGTGCCGCGGCCGAGGATGTGGTCACCGGTCAGCACCGCGCCGGATTCCAGACGGAACGCCAAGTGGTCGCTGGTGTGCCCCGGGGTCGCCACCGCAGTCAGCGACGTCCCGTTCAACGCCACCCGGTCGCCGTCGGCGAGTACCCGGCCATCCGGCCCGGCAACGTCGGGGCCCGCGGCGCATATGCGGGCACCGAGTCGCTGCGCCCAGGGCTGCGCGGCTTCCGCGTGGTCCAGGTGGTGATGCGTGACGAGGATCCAGCGGCATGTCGCGTCACCGATCGCGCGCTGGACGCCAGCGAGATGTTCCGGGTCCGGCGGCCCGGGATCGACGACAGCCGTCTCGCCGTCGCCGTGGATCACGTACGTGTTCGTGCCGTCCAGCGACATCATGCCGGCGTTCGGAGCCAGCACGCGGGACAGGAGCGCGTCGAGCCGTGCCTCGCGGGGCAGCTGGCCGAATGCGGGCAGATCCCAGTCCAGCCGCGGGTCGGCCGGCTGTTCCACCCGCGTCATCGAGCCTGCGGCAAAGTGACCGAGCGCCGTGGGGCGCGAGCAGCCGACGGCGGCGGCACGACCGGCCCGATGTCACCGTCCGGTGCCTCGTCGAGGTCGACGATCACCGGGGCGTGATCGCTCGGCCCGGTGCCCTTGCGGGCTTGCCGGTCGACCCAGGCGGCGCGCACGCGGCCGGCCACTCCCGCGCTCGCCAGCACCAGATCGATGCGCATGCCGAGGTCCTGATGGAACATGCCGGCGCGGTAGTCCCAGTACGTGAAGATCCGCTCGGTCGGCCAGTGCTCACGCACCACGTCGGAAAGGCCGGTGGCCTCCAATTCAGCAAGCGCTTTACGTTCGGGCGGCGTGACGTGCGTCTGGCCCACGTAGGCGGCCGGGTCGAAGACATCGGCGTCAGTCGGCGCGATGTTCATGTCGCCGCACACCACGACGTCGGCCTTCCCCGCGGCCACCGCATCGCGCAGCGCAGCCAACCAGGCGAGCTTGTAGTGGTAATGCTCCGAGTCGGGTTCCCGGCCGTTCGGGACGTACACCGAATGCACGCGCACGCCGCCGCACGTCGCGGAGACTGCTCGCGCCTCCAGATGCGGGAAGCCCGGCGCGCCCGGCAGTCCGGCGACGAGATCGTCGAGGCCGACCTTGGACAAGATCGCCACCCCGTTCCACCGCGCCTCACCGTGGTAGCCGACGGCGTAGCCGCGCTCGGCGAGCTCGCTGCCGAGCAGCTCCGTGAATGCGTCTTCCGCGAGCTTCGTTTCCTGCAGGCACACCACGTCGGGCTGTCGCTGGTCCAGCCAGGGCAGCAGCCGCGGCACCCGCTGCTTGACGGAGTTCACGTTCCACGTCGCGAGGCGCACCCGCTCAACGTAGCCCGGACGGGCACGATGGACGCATGCCCAAGGACCGGCTGGCCCCGTACCGGGCCAAACGCGACTTCGCCCGCACGCCGGAGCCCGCGGGCCAGCCCGCCCGCGACGGCGCGGCGCGGCGATTCGTCGTGCAGCGGCACCGGGCCCGCCGGCTGCACTACGACTTCCGCCTCGAGATCGACGGCGTGCTGGTGAGTTGGGCGGTGCCCAAGGGGCCGACCCTCGACGCGTCGGTGCGACGCGCGGCGTTCCACGTCGAGGACCACCCGATCGAGTACCTCGACTTCGAGGGTGTGATTCCCTCGGGGCAATACGGCGGCGGCGACGTCATCGTCTGGGATCTCGGCACGTGGGAGCCGTACGAGGCGCCCGATCCGCGCCGGGCTGTCACCAACGGCGAGCTGCATGCCGACCTTTTCGGCGAGAGGCTGCGCGGCCGGTTCGTCCTCGTCCGCACCGGGCCGCAGTCCGATCGCGAGGACTGGCTAATGCTGCACAAGCACGACGAGTCCGCCGTCGCCGGATGGGATGCCGAGGACTACCCGAAGTCGGTCCTGAGCGGACGCACCAACGACGAGGTCAAGGCCGACCCGGACCGGATGTGGCGCTCCGACCTGCCTGCGGCCCGCGCTGCCGTGCTTCTCAAGACGCCGGCGGCGAGCCCCGACGAGCTGGCCGAGCTCGACACATTCGGCGCATCCGGGCGGTGGCACGTCTTCGGCCGCGAGCTGCGCGTCACCAACCTGGACAAGGTGCTGTTCCCGCCGCGCGGCCGGGAGAAGCCGATCACCAAGCGGGATCTGCTGCGCTACGCCGCACGGATCGCCCCGGTGCTCCAGCCGTATCTGTCCGGGCGTGCACTCAACATGCATCGTTTCCCGAACGGCGCCCAGGCGAAGGGGTTCTGGCACAAGGAGTTGCCCGGCCACGCCCCGGACTGGCTGGCCCGCTGGGACAACCCGGATGCAGATCGCGGCGAGACGCACACGTATCTGGTCGTTGCTGAGGCGGCCGCCCTCGTCTGGGTGGCCAACTTCGGCGCCCTGGAATGGCACGCCTGGACGTCTCGTACCGACCGGCCGCACCAGCCGACGTATGCGCTGATCGATATCGACCCTGGCGACACCACCCGGTGGGCCGACGTGCTCACGCTCGCGCGGCTGCACCGCGCCGCATTCGAGCACCTCGGCGTCACGGCGCGCGCGAAGGTCACCGGCCGGCGCGGCATCCAGATCTGGGTGCCGATCAAGCGCGGGCCGAGTTTCGACGAGACCCGTGCCTGGGTGGAGCAACTGTCCCGGTCGGTCGGCGACGTGGTGCCCGAGCTGGTCAGCTGGAAATGGCAGGTGCCCGAGCGAGGTGGGCTTGCCCGCCTCGACTACACGCAGAATGCGATCAACAAGACGCTCGTCGCGCCGTACAGCCCCCGCCCGGCGCCCGGGGCACCGGTCTCGGCGCCCATCGACTGGGACGAGCTCGACGACAAGACGCTTCGTCCCGACCGGTTCACCGTACGGACCATACTGCGGCGTATCGAAGAGCGCGGTGATCTGTTCCGCCCCGTCCTGGACGAACCGCAGGTACTGCCACCGCTTGGCTGAGCCGGCGGCTCAGGGTGGTTGGGGCAGTATGGCTGCATGCTGGGCCTCCCCGACCACGTCCACGCCGGCCTGTTCGACCTCGATGGGGTGCTGACCGACACGGCCAGCCTGCACCGCACCGCGTGGAAGCAGACGTTCGACGCCTACCTCGCAGAGAGCGGCCAGGCGCCGTTCACGGACGACGACTACGAGCGCTACGTCGACGGCAAGCCGCGCCCCGCCGGAGTGCGCGACTTCCTCGCGTCGCGCGGCATCCATCTGCCCGAGGGCGAGGACGACGACCCGCCAGGGCGCGACACGGTGCACGGCGTCGGCAACCGCAAGAACGAGCTGCTGGAGCAGCTCATTCACCGCGATGGGGTCGTGGTCTACGACGGTTCGCGTCGGTACCTGGAGCTGGCCCGTGATGCCGGCCTCGCCCGGGCGCTGGTGTCGTCGAGCGCGAACGCCCGCGCGGTCTTGAAGGTCACCGGCCTTGACCCGCTGCTTTCTGCCATCGTCGACGGGCACACCGTCGAACAGCAGCACCTTTCCGGTAAGCCTGCTCCCGATTCGTTCCTCGCCGGCGCGAAGCTCCTCGGCGTTGCGCCCGCCGCGGCAGCGGTGTTCGAGGACGCAATCGCCGGCGTTGCTGCTGGGCGGGCCGGCCGTTTCGGCTACGTCGTGGGCGTCAATCGGCTGGATGCCGAGCACGCCCGCCAGCTGCGCGCGAACGGCGCGGACATCGTGGTATCCGACCTGATGGAGCTGCTGCAATGATCCCGCAGACGCGTTTTCCGGTGGAGCCGTGGGCGGTCCGCGAGGTCGGCCTCAACCTCGACCAGCTTGCCCAGTCCGAATCGGTGTTCGCCTTGTCAAACGGACACATCGGCGTGCGCGGCAACCTCGACGAGGGCGATCCACATGGGCTGCCCGGGACGTACCTGAACTCGTTCTACGAGACGCGCCCACTTCCCTACGCCGAAAGCGGATACGGCTTCCCCGAGCAGGGGCAGACGATCATCAACGTCACCGACGGCAAGCTGATCCGGCTGCTCGTCGACGACGAGCCGTTCGACCTGCGCTACGGCGCACTGCGTGAGCACGAGCGCATCCTCGATCTGCGCGCCGGCGTGCTGCGCCGCACTGTCGAGTGGGAGTCGCCTGCCGGGCAGGTCATCCGGGTGCGCTCGACGCGGATGGTGTCGCTGACCCAGCGCTCGATCATGGCGATCCGTTACGAGGTCGAGGCGGTGCACGATCCCGCCCGGGTGGTCGTGCAATCCCTGCTGGTCGCAAACGAGGACATGCCTACGCGCGAGAACGATCCGCGGGTGGCAGCGATACTGGAAAACCCGTTGCAGCCCGAGGATCGGCTCGGCAGGAACAGCCGGGCGCTGCTCGCGCACAGCACGCGGGCCAGCCGGCTGCTCATGGCGGCCGCTATGGACCACGTCTTCACCGGCAACAACTTCAACCCGGCCCTGGAGCTGCAGCCCGACTGGGCACGGGTCACCGCAGGGACCCGGCTGCATCCCGGCGAGCGGCTGGAGCTGACCAAGTTCGTCGCCTACGGCTGGTCGAGCGTGCGCACGCTGCCCGCACTGCGCGATCAGGTCGATGCGGCGCTCAGCGCCGTCGTTTACACCGGATGGGACGCCCTGCTCGCCGACCAGCAGGCGGCGATGGATACGTTCTGGCAGGGCGCCGACGTCGAACTCGACGGCGACGACACGGTGCAACAGGCAGTGCGCTTCGGGCTGTTCCACTCCATGCAGGCCGGAGCCCGTGCCGAGCAGCGCGCGATCCCGGCGAAGGGGCTCACCGGGCCGGGGTACGACGGACACGCGTTCTGGGACACCGAGAGCTACGTGCTGCCGGTGCTGATCGCGACCGCCCCGCACGCCGCGGCGGACGCTCTGCTGTGGCGGCGCCATACGCTCGACTTGGCCCGCGATCGTGCGACGGCGCTGCGGCAGTCCGGTGCGAGCTTTCCGTGGCGGACGATCCGCGGGCAGGAGTGCTCCGGGTACTGGCCGGCCGGTACTGCCGCGATGCACGTCAACGCGGACATCGCCGTCGCGGCGATCCGCTACGTCGACTGGACGGGCGATGAGGAGTTCGACCGGGGCTGCGCGCTGCCGCTCCTCGTGGAAACGGCGCGGCTGTGGGAGTCACTCGGCTACCACGGAAACGACGACGCGTTCCACATCGACGGCATCACCGGGCCTGACGAGTACAGCGCGATCGCGGACGACAACATCTACACGAACCTGATGGCGCAGCGAAACCTGCGGGGCGCCGCTGACGCCGCAAGGCGTTGGCCCGACGACGCCGCGA
>Ga0126373_10002697_pt1 | contig 13110 bp, 10 predicted proteins | sample PanSoiMetPlot_11_FD_92545 | JGI IMG/M metagenome (GOLD analysis project Ga0126373, IMG submission 92545) | Tropical forest soil microbial communities from Panama - MetaG Plot_11 | ecosystem: Environmental > Terrestrial > Soil > Tropical forest > Bulk soil | place: Panama | collected 2016-02-17
CCCTTACTTGTTCCACAATTCTCCATCTGCATGTCGCCTTTTAGGCAACCTCCCGTTCAACATTCGTTCACCTTGGCGGCCTAGAACAAGACCCGTTGACTACGACAGATCGGTCGATGATCAACCGGAAACGTCAGGGGAACGATGTCAACTCAAGCTGATCCGGCTCAGCCAGGACAGGCTCAAGGCGCTGCTATCCCGGCGACTACGAGTCAAGCGCAGCTGTCAACGGCGACCGCTCAGCAAGGTTATTCCAACGGTGCAACGTCGCTCACCGCCGTTGACCTGACTCTCGGCTTCGGTGAACGCACGATCTTGTCGAATATCAATGTGGGCGTTCAGCGCGGCGCCATCACAGCCTTGATCGGTCCGACCGGCTCCGGCAAGACCACTTTGCTGCGGACCTTTAACCGCATGAATGACAAGGTCAGTGGCTACCGCCACAGCGGCGACGTGCTCCTGGACGGGCGCAGCATCTGGCACTCGGGCGTTGAGCTCATGGCACTGCGCCGCAAGGTCGGCATGCTGTTCCAGCGTCCCAACCCGTTCCCGATGTCGATCATGGACAACGTCACGGCCGGCACTCGAGCGCACAAGATGGCCAAGGGACCCGCGCTGCGTCAAGTAGCCGAGGACAACCTGACTGCCGTCGGCCTCTGGGGGGCGGTCAAGGACCGGCTCAAAGACTCGCCCTTCCGGTTGTCCGGCGGGCAGCAGCAATTGCTGTGCCTGGCCCGCGCGCTTGCGATCAAGCCGGACGTGTTGCTACTTGACGAGCCGACCTCCTCACTTGACCCGAATGCGACCGAGTCGATCGAGGCCCTGCTCAAGACGCTGACGCCGGGAATCACGATTGTGATCGTCACCCACAACCTGGCACAGGCTAACCGGGTCGCTGACCAGACGATCTTCCTGAACCAAGGCCGGATGGTGGAGTACGGGTCCACCAAGAAGCTCTTCGAAGACCCAGCCGAAGAAGAAACCGCCCGCTACGTGGGCGGCCGATTCGGCTGACTAAGACCACCCGCGCGAAGGACAGCACTCCTTCGCACGGGCGCAGGGCCGCGCGCAAGCGCGGACAACCGTCGCACGCACCCGCGTGCGAGTCCTCTAGGCACGCGTGAGCGTGCGGGAAAAAAAAGGAGTATATCCAGGTGGCTAAGAATATCCGCTTGGTATGTACAGCGGCCGCCCTCGTTCCGCTGACGGTGCTCGCGGCGGCCTGTAGCTCTAGCTCACCGTCCAAGGGCAGCGGCTCATCTCCAAACGCAGCAAGCGCGAGTGGCAAGCAGATCACCGAGACCGGCAGCACGTTGCTGTTCCCGCTGTTCGGCGCATGGCAAAACGCCTACTCGACCGCTAACCCGAATATCACCATCACCTCCGGTTCCACCGGCTCAGGTACCGGAATCGCCGATGCCAGTCAGGGCCTAGTGAACATCGGCGCTTCGGATGCATACCTGTCCAGCTCAGACATCCAGAGCAGCCCGGGCCTGATCAACATCCCGCTGACGGTCGCAGCCCTGATGATCAACTACAACGTGCCAGGCGTTAAGAAGCCGTTGAACCTGGACGGTACTGTCCTGGCCCAGATTTACAAGGGCAAGATCACGAACTGGAACGACCCGGCCATCGCGAAGCTGAACCCAGGCGTCTCGCTGCCGAACCTGAAGATCGTGACGCTGCACCGCGCCGACGGCTCGGGCAGCACGTTCCTGTTCACCAGCTACATGAACGCACAGGACGCGACCGACTGGCCATCCTCGGACGTCAACACGACGATCACTTGGCCGTCAGTGCCGGGAGCGGCAGCTGAGACCGGTAGCGGCGCGATGGTTACGACCTGCGGTTCGACCAAGGGCTGTATCGCCTACATCGGAATCAGCTACCTGTCGAAGACTCAGCCGCTTGGCCTCGGCGAGGCGTCGCTTGCCAACAAGTCCGGCAAGACCGTGCAGCCGACTCATTCCACGATCGCCACGGCGCTGGCCAGCTTCGATACCAACACGCCAGCCTCAGGCGCGCAGTCGCTGATCAACACCTCAGCGGCTGGCGGTTACCCGATCATCAACTACGAGTACGCGATGGTGAAGAAGAGCCAGCCGAGCGCGGCCGAGGCCACCGCTCTCAAGGCCTTCCTCAACTGGATCGTGACGACCGGCAACACCTCGACCTACCTAGAACCGGTTAACTTCGAGCCGCTGCCGGCCCCGGCCCTGACCGTTGCTAAGAACCTGATCAACTCGATCTCAGGATGATTTAGTGACAGCTTCGGTACCGACTGCCCAGCCGGACGGGGGGGCAGGTTCCCCGCCCCCCCGTCGGCTCGGCCGTGCGCTCAAGAGGCGTCTGACTGATGGCAGCCCGATCCGCTGGCTCGGTCGCGGCGGAGCGGTCATCCCGCTGCTTATGCTGCTGTTCGTCTTGATCACGCTCATCATCAAGGCGATCCCGGCGCTGGAGTTTGCGGGCCCGAAGTTCATTACCGGAACCAGATGGAACTTTGGCGCGCCGTACGGCACGCCGGTCACGACCAACGGGCTCGTACATAACGCAGGCGAGTCATTCGGCGCGTTGCCCGAGATCCTCGGCACCTTGGCAACCTCGGCGATCGCGCTGATCATTGCCATCCCGGTGTCGATCGGTGCAGCGCTGGTGATCGTCGAGCGGTTGCCACGACGGCTGGCCAATTACTTCGGGCTTTTCCTAGAGCTACTCGCTGGCATCCCCAGCGTGATCATCGGCCTGTGGGGCGCGCTGACGTTCGGACCGTTCATCGCACACAACGTCGCGCCGATCATTTCCAACAACGTGCCCGACTGGCCTGGCCTCAGCTTCTTCCGCGGCGACACCGGCAATGGCCAGGGGTTGCTGACTTCAGGACTGATCCTCGCGATCATGGTGATCCCCATCATCGCTGCGACGGCTCGTGACCTGATCCGGGGCGTCCCCATACTTCCCCGCGAAGGTGCCATTGCCCTGGGCATGTCCGACTTCGAATGCGCCAGGAAGGTAACACTGCCGTGGGTTGGCGCCGGTTTGGTCGGCGCAGTCGTGCTCGGCCTGGGCCGTGCACTCGGTGAGACGATCGCCGTCGCGATGGTCTGTGGTGTCGCGCTCGGCAGCCTCCCGACGAACTTGTATGCAGCGATGATTACGATCGCCGCGAATCTGGTGCAAAACATCGACACCGCGATTCTGGACAAGATGGATATCTCGGCATTTGCTGCACTTGCGCTGATCCTGCTCGTCATCACTCTCCTGGCAAACATCGGTGCCAGGATGCTCGTCCGCAAGGTCTCCGGGACCGCGCTGCCAGTGGGCAGGGGGCTGTAAATGAGCAGACCAGGCCAGCGGGTGACGACCACGGCTTCGGCCGACCAGCTCGACGGCTGGCCAGCCGTGCCGGTGAGGCGGAAAGTCTCTAACGCCGTCTTCTGGGCGCTCGGCTTCCTGGCGCTGGCTGTGATTGCTGTTCCGACAATCTGGCTCGTCGGCGGCGTGCTAGTGCGCGCAATACCCAACTTCCAGTGGAGCGTGCTGACTACCGACACCTACGGCGCCGACCAGGGCGGGCTGCTAAATGCCATCCTGGGCACGCTGCTGATTACGTTCGGAGTCGTGATCATCGGCGGAACAATCAGCATCCTCACTGGTCTGTACCTGGGCGAGTACGCAGTCGGCCGGCACCGCGGCGTCTTGCGTGGCGCCTACGAGGTGCTTGCGGGCATCCCGTCTATCGTCCTTGGCCTGGTTGGCTACCTGACCCTCGTGATCGGCCTCCACATGGGGTTTGGACTGCTCCCAGCCGTGCTCGTGGTTTCGGTGATCACGATCCCCTACATCACCAAGGCGACTGAGACCTCACTTGCGCAAGTCCCAACTGGCTATCGCGAGGGCGCAGACGCGCTTGGCTTGCCAGCGGTCTGGACTCTGCGCAAGATCGTGCTGAAGTCTGCGGTGCCTGGCATCACCACTGGACTGCTCGTCGCGATCGCGATTTCGGTTGGCGAGACCGCGCCGCTGCTCCTGACCGCGGGCTGGAGCGAGCAGAACCCGTCACTTGCCCTGACCCACGCACCGCTTGGGTTCCTGACCTACGCGATCTTCAATTTCTGGGACCTGGGATCGAAGCAATCCCTGGACCTTTCCTACGACGCGGCGCTGATCCTGCTGGTGTTCGTCCTGATCCTGATCCTGTTGGGCCGACTCATCGTCGCGAGATCGCGGCGAAACGCAGAGTAAGCCGATGGACCCCTCGCCAGCCGGCTTGCCGATGACCGCTCCCGACGATGAGACATCAGGCGCGAGCGCAGGGCTGCCGGGTGTGGCGGTTTCATTCGGGGAACGGGGTCACTCCGAGATGCAGTTGTCTGCCCTGCGCGCGGACATGCGGTCATCGTCAGAAGCGGGGCATGCCGGGCCGGCAGTGAGCGTCCTGGCAGACAGGCTTGCAGCAGCGCTGGTGCACCACGAGCCCGGCTGGCGGCTGCCGCGGCATTCAGCTCTAGCGCGGCGCTACAACGTCAGCGTGGCCGAGATCGAGGCGGCGATCGAAGAACTCGTCGGCCGCCATCTTGTGCGCCGCCTGGCAGACGGGCAGTTGTACCGGGCCAGCCCGGCAGAGTACGTCATCGGCCTGGAAGGCATCCCGGGGTTGCTGTCCTACGTAGACGCCATGGGTGGTGATTTCATTTGCCGCGGCCGGCAGCAGACCTGGCGGCTGCCGCCTGAGGACATCAGCTGGGCGCTTAAGTTGTCTCCCGAGCAACAGGTCTGCGTCGTGCGGACCCTGTGGACGGTCGGCGGCGAGCCCGCAGCGCTATGCAGTACCTACGTTCCCGGCGGCCCCGATGGCGAGTCCGATGCTGGCGAAGACCTGCCAGCCACGCTGCACTTGCTTCAGTCGGGTGGCGCAAGTGGCGGCAGCACGAACGGTCAGGAACCTGCGGGCGTTCCGAGCGCTCTGCACATCGAACTCCAGGCACCGCCGCCAGCGGTTGCTCGTAGCCTGCGCCTGACGGCGGGCCAGCCAGCGATGATGGTGACCGTACGGTTTGATGCGGTGTCAACAGGCACGCCTATCGCTTTGACGATCGCGGTACTGCGACCGGACATGTTCCGGGTCGTCGTGGAATCGCCGCATCCGCCGCTGCCGGACGGGGAAGGCGGGAATTTCTCGGGTTCGTGGACGCACGTGGTGGAGGACTGGGAACCTTAACGCGCTATGCGCGCCATGACACGCGGCCGGATCAGGCCTGACCTGATCTACCTTGGCTGGCACAAGCCTGATGCTGATCCCGGTCCGCCGCCGACCCCGCCTGAATCTGTTGAGCTAGCTGAAATAGGGGCCGACTGGCTGAGGGCTCTGAAGGCCGAGCATGCCCGACTCGTCGGACCAGCCCGGCGGCGCTGCGCAGTCGGAGCGGCTGCGGTTGCGGTCTGCCCCGTTCCCTGGCTCCTCGGCTTTTTACCAGGCGAGGTTTCGATCACGGGTGCCGTCGTGGCAACCTTCGTCGTGGCGCAAAGCGTTGCGGACATGCGCCGCGCTGCACGCATCGCGTCGGTGAAGTTACGTAACGAGCGGGAGCGGATCGAGCAGGTCCGGGCGCTGCAACGGGAGAAGATTGCAGCTGCACAGGCGGAGCACGCTCGGCAATACCGCGACTGGCAGCGACGCTGTGCTGCAGCGTGGCGGCAGCCGCAGTGGTGTCCCGTCGTCGTAGCGGCGGAGGATTGCGACCGTATCGATGTTGCTGGCGGCACACCGGCGGGCTGGTCCGCGCTGCTGACGACGCTTGTCACCCCGCGACTGCTGTCGGGCGGTACGGTGACCGTCGTCGATCTGACCGAGTCCGGCGTCGCCCACGACCTACTGGGCGTGGACGCGGGCGTTGACCCGCTCGCTTTGGTCCTGCCCCGTGACTTGCCGAGGTTGCGCATTGGCCCGGAGCTCAGCCGGGAGGTGTTCGCAGACGTCTTAGCTCGCACTGCGTTGAGTGACGCCAGTTCGGCAAGTCCCACGTCGACAACCGCAGCGCAGACCGTTGCGCTCCTGAGCGACATCCTCGAGGCCGTTGGACCCAGGATGCCAACGGTATTAGCCGCGCTACGGGCCGTGGCTCGGGCCGGCGGCCCGGACAGCCACTTCGCCGAGCTGACGCCGCAGCAGCTTGATCGCCTCGCTGGCCTTGGCGGCCGCGGAGCCGAACGGCCGATGATCGATCTGGCTCGAGCCGTCGAAGCGAAGCTGCGGGTCCTGAGCGCGCTGGGAACTGCCCGCTCGGATCGGACAAGCAAGCTGCGTTTGGTGTGGCTTGCTCACCACGCCGCGACGCTGGCCAACAGAACTCTGGCCGCCTACCTCGTGATCGCATTGACCGCCGGGATGCGGCAAGGCCCGGCTGGTGGCACTTCCTGGCAGCACACCACCTGCCTACTGGGTGCGGAGCGAGTCTCGCAGGACATCCTGGACGACCTCCGCACGGCCGCTGAGACCTCCCGCACTGGGCTGGTGCTCTGCTATCGCTCCATCCCGTCGCACGTCCGAGACCGCCTCGGGGCAGGCGCTTGCGCGGTTGCGTTCATGCGCCTCGGCAACGCTCAGGATGCCCGGTACGCGGCCGAGCAGATCGGGTCGCAGCACCGGTTGACGCTGAGCCAGCTCACGCATGCTGTCGGAAGCTCGGTCACAGCGACAGCAGGCGAGTCTTTTAGCGTATCGCTGGCGGGCTCGATGTCGCTGAGCCGCTCAAGTTCGTTGGGCCGTTCGCGCGGCGGCCGGCCCATCGTCCCCGTCGCAGGCGGCGAAGCAAGCAAGAGCACCGCTGACTCAGCGTCGCTGTCTGTTACTGACAGCCGCACCGCGTCGTGGAGCGGAAGCACATCCCAATCCGCGGCCGACAGCAGCACGCTGACCCGGACGGTGCAGCGGTCGCGCGAATTCTTGGTCGAGCAGCACGAGCTGCAGGAACTGCCGCCGAGCGCGGTACTTGTCTGCCAACCAGGACGCCAGCCGGTGCTTGCCGACACCAATCCGGCCATCATGGCCCTGCCCACTGCGACGCTGGCCATCAAGCTGAGCCAGTTGTGCGATGAGACAATATAGGTATGCGACGACAGTTTCGTCAGGTTGATGTCTTTGGCGCGATGCCTTACTCCGGCAATCCGCTGGCCGTTGTGCACCGAGCCGATGGGCTCACGACCGACGAGATGCAGCGCTTCGCTCGCTGGACCAACCTGTCGGAAACGACGTTCTTGCTTAGTCCCGACGATGATCAGGCGGACTACAAAGTACGGATCTTCATGCCAACTGGCGAGCTCCCATTTGCCGGGCACCCAACCCTCGGTACTTGTCATGCGTGGCTGGAGGCTGATGGCCAGCCACGGCAAGACAGCGTAGTGATCCAGCAGTGTGGGGCTGGCCTGGTCACGATCGCCCGCGATGCTGATGGATTGCGGTTCGCCGCGCCGCCGGTATTGCGGACTGGCCCAGTGGATGAAGCTCTGGCTCAACGCGTAGCCGATGCGCTCCAGCTTGGCCGGGACGAGATCGTGGACATGCAGTGGGCCGATAACGGCCCCGGCTGGATTGCCGTGCTGCTCGGTAGCGCTGACGCCGTGCTGGCCGTCCGGCCGTTGCATGCCGACTTGGATATCGGCATCGCTGGGCCGCACGATCCGGGTGGGCCGGCCGATTTTGAGGTGCGGGCATTCTTCCCGAAAGACGGAGCCATGGCCGAGGATCCGGTAACCGGCAGCTTCAACGCTTCGCTCGCGCAGTGGCTGCTTGCCACCGGTCGCGCTCAGGCTCCGTATCTGGCCAGGCAAGGGACGGCGCTTGGCTGTAATGGACAGGTGCGCATCTCTGCGGACTCCAACGGCAAGATCTGGGTCGGTGGCGCCGCCGTCACCTGCGTCGCAGGCACCGTCGAGTTGTAGCCGATAGCGCTATCGGCGAGATATGACCGCGAGCCAGGTCTGCGCCTCTGTGTGCCCGCCGATCGGGAGGACCTGGATGGTCTCAGCGGTGATCGACTCGACGGTCCAGCCATCGGCGAAAGCCGCGCGCAGCTCGTCCTGGCTGACCCGGCGCGGGACCCACTCGGCGGGCTCGCGGTCGGAGAAGCACATCAGGTAGCACGTGCCGCCATGATCCAGCACGGAGGCCAGGCTAGCGACGTAACGTTTCCGGTCGGCTTCGTCGAACACGTGGAATAGCCCGCTGTCGATGATGGTGTCGCAGCGCAGGCCGAGCGCGCTGAGGTTCAGCGCATCTCCGACTACGAACCGCGCGCTCAGACCGAGGGCACGGGCCTTCGCCCGCGCCTGCTCGATGGCCGCAGCCGCCAGGTCGACACCGACCGCATCGGCGCCGTGACGAGCCGCGAGCAGGGCGTGTTCGCCTGTGCCGCAGCCCGCGTCGAGCACGTTCCCGGAGAGAACGCCGCGGTCCGCCAGGCGGACGAAAGCCGGTTGCGGCCTGCCGATGTCCCACGGCGGGGGGTCGCTAGCCGCGTAGATCTGGTCCCACCTGGTGGTGGGACTGTCCGGTTCGCTCATGGATCCAAGCTAGAGGCTTGCGCGCCTGGATTACTTGTGGACAGCGTGCGGGCAACAGGCGGCACTGCGGCATAATTCGGACCAATCCGGTAGCAGGGCCCCTTCTGGCCTGGTAAGCACGCAGCATGGGTGTGAATATCGGCGGCGGACCGGCCGGTCAGTGGTTTCGGGTCCACGCCGTTAGTCCCGCTGCCCGGGGCACAGCGGACTCCGACTATGCGGCAGTACTACCTGCGGCATTGCATGCCGCGCGTAGCCGCAAGCCATTTATCGCGGGCTGGCTGTCTCGTGGCGGTGGCGCCCCGCTGGAGTTGATCACCAACGCTGGCCCTCTGCCCGCTCCTGATGCTGCGCAGGTCCAGGTAAGCGCCGAGATGCTGTTCCCGTGGGGGGCTCACGGTGCAGCGGTTGACGGCAACATGCTCACTGACCTAGACCAGCTCGTCTGGGCACCGTGCCCGGGCCGCCAGGTTCCTCCCGTCGAGACCGGATCGCGATCGTCGGCCCCGGGGCGCTTTGAGGCTGCCCTGCAGACGCTCATGGCCCGGCCGTTTGGCTGGCTGATCGTCGCCGATCCCACCGACTTGCTGGACGCGGAGACTGCCGAGCTGCGAAACCAGCTGGACGTGCTGCGCCGATATGACGAGGAGAACGCGCAAGCCGACGCTCGCCGGGCCGAGCGCAGGCTGGCTGAGCTAGATGTCTACCGCGAAGCTGGCCTGTGGAACGTCCGGGTACTTGTCGGTGCGGCGAGTGAAGAAGATCTTCAGCTGATAGCTCCGGTCTTGGTGGGCGCGGCCGACCTGAGCGCGCATCCGTACCGCCTGCGCTGCCCGGAGGGAGCCCAGGAGTTCGCCGACGTCCTCGCCGCTAAGCAGGCAGACGCTGTTGATGGATCGATGGTGCCGTTCGCAGCGACTGCTGGTGCCCTCTCGGCGCTTACCGGTCTGCCCGAACGGGAGGTGCCGGGAGTCCGGGTCCTGAACCCTGGCCACTTCGATCTGACGAGCGAGGCTAGCGCCCAGGACTCGATAACGCTCGGGGAGATCCTGGATGGCCATGATCGCTCGGTGGGCCTGCTGCACATTCCGCTCTCGACGCTGAACCGGCACGCACTAGTGACTGGCGCCACAGGTGCCGGCAAGTCGCACACGGTGCGGCACATGCTGGCTGAGCTGACGGCGGCCAGAATCGGCTGGCTCGCGGTCGAGCCGATCAAGTCCGAGTATCGCTTGCTGCCGAGCGCGGACATCGTCATCAATCCTGCCGATCCGCGGTCACTCCCTCTGTCGGTCAATCCATTGCAGCCGGAGCCCGGATATCCGGTCCAGGCGCACATCGACATGGTGCGTGCCCTGTTCCTGGCAGCGTTCGACGCTCGGGAGCCGTTCCCGCAAATCATGGTGCAGGCCCTGGAGCGCGCCTATGACGAATGCGGCTGGGACCTTGTCACCGGCGGCGGCCGGCCGGACGCACGCGTGCCGCCCGCCGCGCCGACGCTCAGCAGGCTTAGGGCTGCCGCATTGGCAGTGATCGAAGACGTCGGCTACGGCCCCGAACTGCAGGCAGACATGCGCGGGTTCGTGGACGTTCGGCTGCGGTCCTTGCAGACAGGTACGGCCGGGCGTTTCTTCGAGGGCGGTCACCCGGCGAGCATCGCGTCGTTGCTGCGGCACAATGTCGTGCTCTCGCTGGACGAGATCGCCAGCGACGAGGACAAGGCCTTCATCATCGGCACGATGATTATCAGGATCGTGGAGCATCTGCGGGTGCGGGCAGATCTCGACATTGGCCTCAAGCACGTGATCGTGCTCGAGGAAGCGCACCGGCTGCTGCGCTCGGGCAAAGAAGGCGCCAGCGGTCACGCCGTCGAGCTGTTTGCTGGCCTTCTGGCCGAGATCCGTGCCTACGGCGAGGGAATCGTCATCGCCGAGCAAATCCCAGCCAAGCTGATCCCGGACGCGATCAAGAACAGCGCACTCAAGATCGTCCACCGGCTGCCTGCCGCCGATGACCGGCAGATCGTCGGCGCAACAATGAATCTCGACGACCAGCAGTCGCGGCACGTTGTGTCCTTGCTGCCAGGTCAGGCTGCAGTCTTCGCCGACGGAATGGACCGGCCCATGCGGGTCAAGGTGCCGTGGAAGATCGAGCTGCCAGCAGCGGCCGAGCGACCAGCGATGGAGCCACCGATCGAAAGGCGCAGATCTGCCGCATGCGGGATGGCGTGCATGTCGAAGGGACCGTGCACGCTCGCCGAGATCCGGGCAGCCGACCTGCTAGCCAAATCGCCACAGGACGCCTGGCTGCGAGTGTGGAGCGAGGTTTATGTCCTCGCACACCTTGTCAATCGCCCTCTGCCGCGGGTGCCGGTACCGCTGCGCGAGCGCTGGGCCGGCCTCGAGCCGCGACTGCGCGAGTGCCTGCTGGCCACCGCGACCGACCAAGCTTTGCTGCGCAGGAGCCAGGCGCTCCGGGATCACCTGGACCCGGCTGAGCTCGCCGCTAACTGTGCAAAATCGGCGGCAGCGGTGCTGGATGGCGGCAAAGGCGCGGGAACTTTGCCCGGCACCACCTGGGTGATTCCGCAATTGCAGTGGCTGCATGAAATCGAGCGCGTGTGCCCATTTGAAGGATCTGCGCCAGATCCATTTGCGCTGGCGCCCGCCTTGGACTTTCTGCTTCCTGACCTGGCAGACAGGGCTGATGTGAAGGTCGGACAGCGCGTGAGCGGCCTGCGCAGGCACAGGCTGTCAATGGAGGTAACGGTCAACCGGCTAACGGCGTGGACCGCGCTCTTGGGCGAGGACGATCAGCAAGAATTCATTTCGGACTTGGCAGCAGTTGCCATTGGCGTTAGTCACCGTGGCCAGCTTCGCAAGGCCGCTGGTGAGATGGGCGTGACCGGCTGGCTGGAAGCCGTGCTTTCGTGGCCGCGGCGATTTATCGTCGGGGCAGACGACCAGTCGGGCGATTCGCAGGGCCGAAAATCAGGCCGGGTCGCCGGATAACATCGACCGATATGAGCAAACTTCCGCTGCGCGCGCGCCTCGCCACTTCCATCGGCGGCGCGGCTGGGCGGGTATCGCGAATCACCGGCCGTGGCGACGGCTCGGTCATCGGCGGAGTGCTCGGCTTGCGGGTTGAGCCGGACTTGCTCAGACTGCTGGCCACTGACCGGCAGGTTGTGCTTGTCACAGGAACGAACGGCAAGACCACGACGACCAGGCTCATCACAGCTGGACTTGGCGCACTTGGCCAAGATGTCGCGACCAACGCCTTTGGCGCGAACATGGAGGCCGGTCTTGCATCGGCGCTTGGCCGGGCACCCAATGCGCCGTATGCCGTACTCGAAGTGGACGAGCGCTATTTGCCAGCGGTCATCGAGTCAACTAACCCACGGGTCGTGGTACTGCTGAACCTGAGCCGCGACCAAATGGACAGGGCCGCTGAGATCTGGCTCACTGCCCGGCGGTGGCGTCAAGCGCTGGCCGCTGCAGACAACTGCCTTGTCGTCGCCAACGCTGACGACCCGCTGATCGCCTGGGCTGCGTCTACCGCACCGCGAGTGACGTGGGTCGCGGCGGGCCAGCGCTGGCACGAGGACTCGTACTGCTGCCCGGACTGCGGGTCGCACCTGCGCCGAGACGAACTCGGCTGGAGGTGCGGCGAATGCAGGTTCGCCCGGCCGCCGACGCGCTGGGTGCTGAACCAGGACACGGTCATCGATGAGGCCGGACAGGTGCATGAGCTGGACCTGGCTCTGCCTGGTCGGGCGAACCGGTCGAACGCGGTCGTCGCTTTGGCGGTCGCTTCCTACTTTGGCGCTTCGGTGGAAAGCGCGTTGCCGCTGCTGCGCCAAGTGCGTTCGGTAGCTGGCCGCTATACACAGGTCGAGCGGCGCGGCCGGAACGTCAGGTTGTTGCTTGCCAAGAATCCAGCCGGCTGGCTTGAGGCTTTCGACGTCCTCGCGCCCAGCCCTGGCCCAGTGCTGCTTGCGGTCAACGCTCAGATTCCAGACGGCAAGGACACCTCGTGGCTGTGGGATGTCGATTACCGGCTGCTGCGCGACCGGCCGGTCTACGTCGCCGGAGAGCGCAAGCTCGACCTTGCCGTCCGACTCGAGGCCGACCAGGTCCGGTTCGTCCTCGTCGACGGCATCGATGCCGCAGTCAGCCGGGTACCGGGTACCGAGCTCGACGTGATCGCGAACTACACGGCATTCCAGCAGATCAGGACCACGCTCGGGCGGGCCGAGTGATGCCGGAGGACTCTATGCGTGACGACACGCCGGACTTCGTGCCCAATAGCAGCCAGTCGCGGTTCCAGGCGGCGTTTGACGAGACAGAGATCCTGCCCGCGCAATCGTGGCAACCCGGGCCGGTGCAGCCACGACAGCCACGCGGGCGGCATGCATCTGGCCGCGTTGCAGCATCGAATCACTCGGCCCAGGGCGGTGCAGCCCAGGGCGGTGCAGCACAGGGCGGTGCAGCACAGGGCGGTGCAGCACAGGGCGGTGCAGCACAGGGCAGGGCAGCTGAGGGCAGG